>Ga0114930_10002110_pt1 | contig 18239 bp, 16 predicted proteins | sample AnhtaG_FD_87300 | JGI IMG/M metagenome (GOLD analysis project Ga0114930, IMG submission 87300) | Deep subsurface microbial communities from Anholt, Denmark to uncover new lineages of life (NeLLi) - Anholt_01485 metaG | ecosystem: Environmental > Aquatic > Marine > Oceanic > Sediment | place... | reverse complement strand
GCTGGCGGGCCAGGCCGCGCGCATCGACAAGCCGGGGCAGGTGTTCAGCCGCATCCATGTCGACGACATCGCTTCGGTGCTGGAAGCCTCGATCGCGCGGCCCAATCCCGGCGCGATCTACAACGTATGCGACGACGATCCCGCGCCGCCCGAGGCGGTGATCGCCGAGGCCTGCCGCCTTCTGGGCCGTTCGCCGCCGCCGCTGGTGCCGTTCGGCGAGGCCAGGAAAACCATGTCGGAGATGGCGTTGAGCTTCTACGCGGACAACAAGCGGGTGCGGAACGACCGCATCAAGAAGGAGTTGGGCGTGGTGCTGAAGTACCCCAGCTACCGGGACGGACTCGCGGCCTTAAAGCCGCGCCAGGGATGACAGTTCCGCGACCGCCTGGGCGATGCGCTCGATCTCGTCCGGTTCGGCCAGGCGGTGCCCGCCTTTCTTGAACAGCGTGACGGTCACGTCCTCGCTTTCCAGCCGGTCGGCCAGGCGTTGCGAGTAAATCCACGGCACGTCGCGGTCCTCCATGCCGTGCAGCAGCCGGACCGGGCAGCGGATCGGAATCGGCGCACCCAGCAGCAGATGGTTGCGCCCGTCCTCGATCAGCGCCCGGGTGATCGGGTAGGGGCCGTCGCCATAGGCCGACGGGCGGTAGATCACGCCCTTGGCAAGAAGCTCCTGCCGCGTTGGCGGCGCCATGTTGGGCCACATCAGCTCTTCGGTGAAATCGGGCGCCGGCGCGATGCCGACCAGCCCCGCCACCCGCCGGGGGCGCTTCAGCGCCGCCAGCAGCATCAACCAGCCGCCCATGCTGGATCCGACCAAAATCTGCGGACCTCTGGTCAGCTTTTCCAACGCGTCGAGCGAATCGTCGAGCCAAGTGGAGATGGTGCATTCGGTGAACTCGCCGCCCGAGGCGCCGTGGCCCGAATAGTCGAAACGCAGGAACGCCTGTCCGCGCGCCCGGCAGAAGCCTTCCAGCGCCAGGGCCTTGGCGCCGGTCATGTCGGAGCGGAATCCGCCGAGGAAAACCACGCCCGGCGCGCGTCCGTCGGCCCGGCTGTATGCGATTGCCGGGCGGTCGCCGCGTGCTAGTATCGCCGCATTCTGCACGGTCTGGTTATCTGGCATGGACATTCCGGTCGGCGGCGCTTCCCATCGTAAGCCGGCTGCAATCCCGGCGTCGGCGTCGTCCAGCGCGGGCCGGCCTCCGGTTGTCTTACAGGTCCTGCCCGGGCTTGTCACCGGGGGCGTGGAGCGCGGCACGGTCGACGTGGCGGCGGCGGTGGCGGCGGCGGGCTGGAGCAGCCTCGTGGCGTCGTCGGGCGGGCCGATGGTGCGCGAGCTCGAGCGCGCGGGCGCGCGGCACATCGTCCTGCCGCTCGACAGCAAGAACCCGTTCACGATGCGCGCCAATATCGAGCGGCTGCAGCGCCTGATGGCCGAGGCCGGCGTCGACATCGTGCACGCGCGCAGCCGCGCGCCGGCATGGAGCGCCCTGTTCGCGGCGCGGCGCCACGGCGCGCGCTTCGTCACCACGTTCCACGGCGCCTACAACATCGCGAATCCGGCCAAGCGCTGGTACAACTCGGTGATGGCGCGCGGCGACCGGGTGATCGCCGCCTCGCAGTTCATCGTCGAGCATGTCGCGCGGCAGTACGGCGCCGATCCCACCCTGATCCGCCACATCCCGCGCGGCATCGACTTCGACCGGTTCGACCCGGCGCGCGTCAGCGCCGAGCGGCAGATGAAGCTGGCGCGCGACTGGCGCCTGCCCGACGGCGTGCCCGTGGTCATGCTGCCCGGGCGGCTCACGCGCTGGAAAGGCCAGGAGGTGCTGATCGAGGCGATCGCGCTGCGCGGCAAGAAGGACCTGCGCTGCCTCCTGGTTGGCTCCGACCAGGGCCGCGGCGGCTACCGCAAGGAGCTGGAGCAGCGCATCGCCCGGCACGGGCTGGAAACCGTCGTCCACATCATCGACCAGTGCAACGACATGCCGGCGGCGCTCAAGCTCGCCGACCTGGTGGTGTCGGCCTCGACCGATCCCGAGGCGTTCGGCCGCGTCGCGGTCGAGGCGCAGGCGATGGGCAAGCCGGTGGTGGCGACCGCCCACGGGGGCTCGCGCGAAACGGTGCTGGACGGCGAGACCGGCTGGCTGGTTCCGCCGGGCGATCCTCAAGTGCTGGCGGCGGCGATCGACGCCGCGCTGGCGCTGACCGAGGCGCAGCGCCGGGCGATCGCCGAGCACGCCATCGCCTTCGTCCGCGAGCATTTCAACAAAGGGCTGATGTGCGCGCGCACGCTCGAGGTGTACCGCGAAGTGCTGGGCCTGAAGCCGATGGGCCAATACCCGGGCGGGCCCAGGCCCGCGGGCGCCGAAGGCGCGGTCGCGGCGTGAGCGCGGGCGGGACCGCCGCCCGGCTCGACCCCGCGGATGCGCCGGCCCGGCGCATCCTCGTCGTCAAGCTGGGCGCGCTCGGCGACTTCATCCAGGCGCTGGGGCCGATGCAGGCGATCCGCCGCCACCACGCCGGCGCATGGATCGCGTTGCTCACCACGCCGCCCTTCGCGGGGCTTGCGCGCGACGCCGGCCTGTTCGGCGAGATCAGCACCAATGGCCGGCCGGCGTGGTGGCGCATCGACCAGCTCGCGCATCTCTTCGGCTGGCTCAACGGCCGGCAGTTCGACCGCGTGTACGACTTGCAGACCTCGCGGCGCAGCTCATTCCTGTTTCAGCTGTTCATGCCCAATATCCGGCCTGAATGGTCGGGCATCGCGCGCGGCTGCTCTCATCCCCACGCCAATCCCGGCCGCGACCGCATGCACACGATCGACCGCCAGCGCGAGCAGTTGCGCGCGGCCGGCATCGCCGACGTGCCCGACGCCGATTTCTCGTTTCTTCAAGGCGACGCGGCGCGGTTCGGCTTGCCCGCGCGCTTCGTCCTGCTGGCGCCCGGCGGCTCCGCGGACCGGCCGGGCAAGCGCTGGCCGAAGGAGCGGTATGTCGAGCTGGCGCGGGTCCTGAAGGACCGCGGCGCGGCTCCCGTCGTGCTCGGCGGGGTCGAGGAGCAGTCACTGGGGCGGGAGATCGCGCAGGCGGCGGGCGGAACCAATCTCGCGGGCCAAACCAGTTTCGCCGACATCGCCGCGCTGGCGCGGCGGGCCGCCGGCGCGGCGGGGAACGATACCGGGCCGATGCACATCATCGCCGGCGTCGGCTGCCCGTCCCTGGTGCTGTTCTCGGCCGCATCCGATCCGGCGCTGTGCGCGCCGCGCGCGCCGCACGGCGTGCAGCCCGTGATTGTCCTCAGGCGGGACAATCTCGCGACGCTCGGCGCGGCCGAAGTTGCGGCTGCCATGCCCTTGCGCTAAACGGTGCGCGCCACGAAGGATCGGACATGAGCATGGCCGTCACCGTCACGCTGCCCGACGGCAGCAAGAAGAGCTTCGCGTCGCCGCCGAGCGGCGCCGACGTCGCGCGCGCGATCGGCCCCGGCCTCGCCAAGGCCGCACTGGCGATGAAGCTCGACGGCAAGCTCATGGACCTGAAAGCGGCGATCGAGCGCGACGCGCGGATTGAGATCGTCACGGGCAAGAGCCCGGAGGCGCTGGAACTGCTGCGCCACGACGCCGCGCACGTGTTGGCCGAGGCGGTGCAGGAGCTGTTCCCCGGCACGCAGATCACCTTCGGGCCCGCCACCGAAGACGGGTTCTACTACGACTTCGCGCGCGCCGAGCCGTTCACGCCCGAGGACTTCCCCAAGATCGAGGCGCGGATGCGCGAGATCGTCGATCGCGACGAGGCGATCGAGCGCGAGGTGTGGGACCGCGAGAAGATCAAGGCGTATTTCCGCGAGCACGGCGAGACGTTCAAGGCGGAATGGGCGGACGAGTTGCCCACGGACGAGGTCATCACGGTCTATCGCCAGGGCAAATGGCTGGACATGTGCACCGGCCCGCATTTGCCCTCGACCGGCAGGCTCGGCAAGGCGTTCAAGCTGATGAAGCTGAGCGGCACGTATTGGCGCGGCGACCGCAACAACCCGCAGCTTCAGCGCATCTACGGCACCGCCTGGCCGGACGACAAGCAGCTCCAGGACCACCTGACGCGGCTGGAGGAAGCGGAAAAGCGCGACCACCGGCGCATCGGCCGCGAGATGGACCTGTTCCACCAGCAGGAAGAGGCGGTGGGCAGCGTGTTCTGGCACGACAAGGGCTGGACGCTGTGGCGCACGCTCGAGGCCTATGTCCGCCGGCGGCAGCAACGCGCGGGCTACCTGGAGGTGAAGACGCCGCAGCTCGTCGACCGCACGCTGTGGGAGCAGTCCGGCCACTGGGAGAAATTCCACGAAGGCATGTTCCTGGCCACGCCGCGCAGCGAGAAGGCGGTGGCGGAGGAGGGCGGCCACGTCATCGCCATCAAGCCGATGAACTGTCCGTGCCACATCCAGATCTTCCGCCAGGGCCTGCGCAGCTACCGCGAGCTGCCGCTCAGGCTCGCGGAGTTCGGCTCGTGCCACCGCTACGAGCCGTCGGGAGCGCTGCACGGCCTGATGCGTGTGCGCGCCTTCACCCAGGACGACGGGCACATCTTCGTCACCGAGAACCAGATCACGGACGAGGGCAAGGCGTTCTGCGATCTGCTGCGCTCGGTCTACCGGGACCTGGGTTTCGAGGAGGTGTCGGTCAAGTTCTCGGACCGGCCGCCGGTGCGCGCGGGCTCCGACGCGGTCTGGGACAAGGCCGAGGCGGCGCTGAAGCAGGCGGCCGAGGCCGCCGGCCTCAGGCTGAAGCACAACCCCGGCGAAGGCGCGTTCTACGGGCCGAAGCTCGAGTTCGTGCTGCGCGACGCGATCGGGCGGGACTGGCAATGCGGCACGTTTCAGGTGGATTTCGTCATGCCCGAGCGGCTCGGCGCCGCGTATATCGGCGAGGACGGGCAGAAGCACGTGCCGGTCATGCTGCACCGGGCGATCCTGGGATCGTTCGAGCGGTTCATCGGCATCCTGATCGAGCACTACGCCGGCAGGTTCCCGCTATGGCTGGCGCCGGTGCAGGCCGTGGTGGCGACCATCACCAGCGACGCCGACCCCTATGCCGGAAAGGTGATCGCGGCGCTCGGCGAGGCGGGTATCCGCGGCGCGCTCGACACGCGCAACGAGAAGATCAACTACAAGGTCCGCGAGCACAGCCTGGCCAAGGTGCCCTACATGCTCGTGGTGGGCCGCAAGGAGGCCGAGTCCGGCACCGTCGCCCTGCGCGAGCTGGGCGGCAAGGCCCAGGAAGTCCTTGCGCTGCCGGAAGTCCTCTCTAAACTGAAACAAGCGGCGCGCATGCCTTGAGCGCCCCCTAGGGACGGGGCGGGGCCGCGCGTGCCGATAGGTGCCCGTAAGGGGCGGTGTTTAAAGGAGGTTTTCTATAGCCCGTCTTCCAACCGACCTCGCGCCCAGCCGCGAAGGTCCGCGTGTCAATCACGAAATCCGTCTGCCGCAAGTCCGTCTCGTCGACGAAAGGGGCAACATGATCGGCGTAGTGCCGATCCGCGAAGCCCTGGAACGTGCCGACCAAGCCGGCCTCGATCTGGTCGAAATCGCGCCGCAGGCCGATCCGCCGGTGTGCAAGATCCTGGACTACGGCAAATACAAGTACGAGATCCAGAAAAAGAAGAACGAGGCGCGCAAGCGCCAGAAGGTGATCGACGTCAAGGAAGTCAAGTTCCGGCCCGGCATCGACGACCACGACTACGACGTCAAGCTGCGCGCGATGAAGAAGTTCCTGGGCGAAGGCGACAAGGTGAAGATCACGCTGCGCTTCCGTGGCCGCGAAATGGCGCACCAGGAGCTGGGCGCGCAGCTGCTCGACCGCGTCAAGGCCGACCTCGCGGAACTCTCGAAAATCGAGCAGTACCCGCGCATGGAAGGCCGGCAGATGACGATGGTGATCGCGTCCAAGTAGCCGAGGCGCGACGAGGCGGTCCCGTCCGCGATGCCGTGCCGCATTCGCTGATAACGCTGCGCAGCCCGAGCGCCGAGTGCGCGGTCGCACCCGCGGCCGGCGGGTCGATCGCGCGCTTCGCCGCGACCTTTTGCGGGCGGCGCATCGATCTGCTGCGCCCCGCTCCACCCGACGCCGTCGCGGCGGGCGATCCGCGGCGCATGGGCTCGTTTCCGCTCGTGCCGTTCTCCAACCGCATCCGCGGCGGGAGGTTCCGCTTCGCCGGGCGCGAGGTAGCCCTGCCACTCAATTCGCCGCCCATGCCGCACGCGATACACGGTCTCGGCTTCCAGGCGCCTTGGCGCGCCGTGTCCGAGGGTGCCGCCGCGCTCGCCATCGAGCACCGGCACGAAGGCGGGGCGTGGCCATACCCCTATGTCGCCCGCCAGAGCTTCGTTCTGGGGCCGGGCGGCCTGACCGTGGCCATCGAAGTCGAGAACACCGGGCGCGAGGCCATGCCGCTGGGCATCGGCTGGCACCCCTATTTCCCGCGCACGCCCCGGGCGCGGCTGACCGCGAAGGTCGCGGGGATGTGGCAAACCGACGCCGAGGTCATGCCCGTAACCTTGGCCGATCCGCCGGCCACGCATCGTCTGGATGGCGGCGTCCGGCCCGAGGCCGTGGCGATGGACAACTGCTTCACGGGCTGGGACGGCCGGGCCGCGATCGAATGGCCGGAATGGAACGCGCGGCTGAGCTTGACCGCCGATCCGCTGTTCCGGTTCCTGGTCGTTTTCACCCCTCCGGGCCGGGACTTCTTCTGCGTCGAGCCGGTCAGCAACTGCACCGACGCGTTCAACCTGGCGGCGGCGGGGCGGGACGATACCGGCATGATTGCGCTCAGCCCCGGCCGATCGCTGCGGGGGGCGATCACGCTCAAGCCGGAACCCCTTGAAAAGCCTTGAGTGCGGCCTGCTGCCCGCCCTTGCCTTCGCCTGCCCCAGCCGCTATATAGCCGCGCCTCAAACCGGGCGGCTGGCTTCGAGGGATTCGTCCCTCCACATAGGGCATGCCTCGCCGTCCCATACCCCAAGGCTAGGAGCCGTCAAATGCCCAAGCTGAAGACCAAGAGCGGAGCGAAAAAGCGCTTCCGCTTCACCGCGACCGGCAAGGTCAAGTTCCAACCCTCGCACAAGCGGCACATGCTGCGGCGGCGCTCGCAGAAGATGAAGCGCAAGGCCCGCGGCATGCAGGTACTCAACCCGTCGGACACGACGCTGGTGATGAAGTACATGCCTTACAACCGCTGACGGGAAGGAGCTTCCCATGGCACGCGTCAAACGGGGCGTCACGCAGCACGCCCGCCACAAGAAGGTGCTGGACCTAGCCAAGGGCTATCGTGGCCGCTCCAGCAAGGCCTACCGCGTCGCGTTGGAGAAGGTCGAAAAGGCCCTGCGCTACGCCTACCGCGACCGGCGCAACAAGAAGCGCGATTTCCGCGGCCTTTGGATCCAGCGCATCAACGCCGGCGCCCGCGAGCACGGGCTCACCTATTCGCGGCTGATGTCCGGGATCAAGAAGGCCGGGATCGCGATCGACCGCAAGGTCCTTGCCGATCTGGCCGCACGCGAGCCCGATTCATTCAAGGCGCTGGTGGAAAAGGCGAAATCGGCCCTCCAACCGGCCTGAGTCCGGGCCGTTCGGATTGACCGCGAGCGGGCCGCGACCTTATAGTCCCGGCCCGCAACGCTTTTTCGACGGGCAATGGCCGCCATGCGCCTGAGCGTGATCGTGTTCGTTCCGGGCCGATTTACCGGCTGCCTTGCGGCACCGCCCGCGCTGAGGCGCAAGGGCCAGTCGGCGCACCTCTAAATCGCGCCGAAGGGTTGAAGGGACGGGGCCGGGCAGCGTTGTCGGCCCCTTTTCGTTTTCCGGACGGACAGTTTCTCGATGAACGACGTTATGTCCTTGAAGAGCAGATTTCTCGACGCGGTCGCCCGCGCGGCGACGCTCGCGGCGCTCGAAGACCTGCGCGTCGAGGCCCTGGGCAAGAAGGGCGAAATCACGGCGTTGATGAAGGGTCTGGGCGCCGTTCCTGCCGACCAGCGCAAGGAACGCGGCGCGGCGCTGAACCGCCTGAAGGACGAAATCGCGGCCGCGATCGAGGCGCGCAAGGCGCGCCTGGGCGACGTGGAACTGGATGCGAAGCTCGCCACCGAGCGCGTGGACGTGACGTTGCCGGCCCGGCCCGAGCCCGAGGGCAGGCTGCACCCGATCTCGCAGACCATCGACGAGATCGTGGCGATTTTCGGCGCGATGGGCTTCAAGGTGGCCGAGGGCCCCGACATCGAGGACGATTTCCACAACTTCACCGCCCTCAACATTCCGCCCGAGCATCCGGCGCGGCAGATGATGGATACGTTCTACCTGCCGGAGCGGCCGGACGGCTCGCGCCTGGTGCTGCGCACCCACACCTCGCCGGTGCAGGTGCGCACGATGCTGAGCCAGAAGCCGCCGATCCGCATCATCGTGCCGGGCCGCACCTTCCGCTCCGATTCCGACATGACGCACACTCCCATGTTCCACCAGGTCGAGGGACTGGTGATCGACAAGACCACGCACATGGGGCACCTCAAGGGCTGCCTGATCGATTTCTGCCGCACCTACTTCGAGGTGCCGGACGTGCCGGTGCGTTTCCGGCCGAGCTTTTTCCCGTTCGTCGAGCCGGGCGCCGAGGTCGACATCGGCTGCTCGCGCAAGGGCGGCGAGCTCAGGATCGGCGCCGGCGAGGATTGGCTGGAGATCCTGGGCTGCGGCATGGTGCATCCCAAGGTCCTGCGGTACTGCAACATCGACCCGGCGGAGTACCAGGGCTTCGCCTTCGGCATGGGGATCGAGCGCGTGGCGATGCTGAAGTACGGCATCCCCGACCTGCGCACGTTCTACGAGGCCGACCTGCGCTGGCTCCGGCATTACGGCTTCCTGCCCCTGGAAGTGCCGTCCCTGGTGCGCGGGCTGGTCGCGCCATGAAGTTCACGCTGTCCTGGCTCAAGGAGCATCTGGAAACCGAGGCATCGGCCGCGGAGCTCGCGCACGCGCTGACCATGGCGGGGCTCGAGGTCGAAAACCTGAGCGACCGCGCCAAGGACCTGACGCCGTTCGTGGTGGCCCGCGTGGTCGAGGCCAAGCGGCATCCCAACGCCGATCGCCTCAGCGTGTGCCTGGTGGATTTCGGCGGCGGCGCGCCGGTGCAGGTGGTGTGCGGCGCGCCCAATGCCCGCACCGGCATGAAGGGCGTATTCGCGCCGGCGGGGTCGTACATTCCCGGCACCAAGCTGGATTTGAAGAAGGGGACGATCCGCGGCGTCGATTCCAACGGCATGCTGCTGTCGGAGCGCGAACTGGGCCTGAGCGACGCGCACGAGGGCATCGTCGACCTGCCCGGCGACGCGCCGGTGGGCAAGCCTTACGCGCAATACGCCGGTCTCGACGATCCGCTGTTCGAGCTGAAGCTGACGCCCAACCGGGCCGACTGCCTGGGCGTTCAAGGTATCGCGCGCGACTTGGCGGCGCTGGGGCTGGGCAAGCTGGTCGGCAAGGCGCCGGCGAAGATCCCGGGCAAGTTCAAGAGCCCGATCGAGGTCGAACTCGCGCTGCCGGCCGAGCATGCGAACGCCTGCCCGCTATTCGTCGGGCGCTACATCCGCGGCATAAAGAACGGCCAAAGCCCGGCTTGGCTCAAGCGCAGGCTGGAAGCCGTGGGCCTCAGGCCGATCTCGGCGCTGGTCGACATCACGAACTACACGACCATCGACAGCGACCGGCCGCTGCACGTGTTCGATGCCGACAAGGTAAAGGGCGGCATTCGCGTGCGCTTCTGCAAGCCGGGCGAAACACTGGCCGCGCTCAACGGCAAGACCTACGAGCTTGCCGACGGAATGACCGGCATCTGCGACCACGCGCGCGTGCTGGGCCTGGGCGGCATCATCGGCGGGGAGGAATCGGGCTGCACCGAGGCGACGGCCAACGTGTTCGTCGAATCGGCGTTCTTCGATCCCAAGCGCACGGCGGCGACCGGCCGCAAGCTGATGATCGACAGCGACGCGCGCCAGCGCTTCGAGCGCGGCATCGACCCCGAGTTCACCGTGCCGGGCATGGAGCTGGCGACGCGCCTGATTCTCGATCTGTGCGGCGGCGAACCGAGCGATGTCGTGATCGCGGGCAAGGTTCCGGCCTGGAAACGCACGGTCCATCTGCGCCAGTCGCGCATCGGCTCGCTGGGTGGGGTCGACGTGCCGGCGGCGAGATCCGAGTCGATCCTGAAGTCGCTGGGCTTTGGAGTCGCTCGGGCCGGCGACGGGTTCGACGTCGAGCCGCCGTCCTGGCGCCCGGACGCGGAAGGCGAGGCCGATTTGGTGGAAGAGGTCTTGCGCATCAACGGCTTCGATAACATTCCGCCGGTGTCGATGCCGGCGCCGGCGGTGACTCCGGAGCCGGCGTTGACTCTCGCGCAGCGCCGCGCCGGATTGGTCAAGCGCGCGCTGGCCGCGCGCGGGATCATGGAGGCCGTGACCTGGTCGTTCATGGGCAAGGCGCAGGCCGCGCTGTTCGGCGGCGGCCAGCCGGCGCTGACGCTTGCCAACCCGATCTCGGCCGAGCTCGACCAGATGCGGCCCTCAATCTTGCCGAATTTGCTGCTGGCGGCGCAGCGCAACGCCGATCGCGGCTTCCCCGACCTGGCGCTGTTCGAGGTCGGCCCGGCTTACGCCGGCGATGCGCCCGAGGGGCAGTCGCTCCACGCCACGGTCGTGCGCCGCGGCCAGAGCGGCCCGCGGCATTGGGACGCGAAACCGCGGCTGGTGGATGCCTTCGACGCCAAGGCCGACGCTCTGGCGGTGCTGGCGGTGTGCGGAGTGCCGCTCGGGAACCTTCAGACCGAAGCCAAGCCGATGCCCTGGTACCATCCCGGCCGCGGCGGCGTGCTGCGGCTCGGCCCGGCGGTGCTGGCAACCTTCGGCGAAATCCATCCGCACGCGCTGAAGGCGCTGGACGTGGAAGGCCCGGCGGCGGGCTGCGAGGTCAATCTCAGCGCCGTGCCCCTGCCCAAGGGCAAGGCTGGCCGTTCGCGGCCGCTGCTGAGAGCCTCGGCGTTCCAGCCCCTGGTGCGCGACTTCGCCTTCGTGGTGGATGAAGCGGTGTCGGCCGAGCAGCTCGTGCGCGCGGCGCGGGGCGCCGACAAGGCGCTGGTGGTGGACGTCGGCGTGTTCGACCGCTTCGCGGGCAGCGCGTTGCCGCAGGGAAAGAAGTCGGTCGCCATCGCCGTCACCTTGCAGCCGGTGCAGGCGACCTTGAGCGACGCGGAGATCGAAGCCGTGTCGCAGAAGATCGTGGCGCAGGTGGCCAAGGCCACGGGCGGCACGTTGCGCGGATAGGCGCGGCATGGCCGACCTCGATCACATCCGCAACTTCGCGATCATCGCGCATATCGACCACGGCAAGTCGACGCTCGCGGACCGGCTGATCGAGCGTTGTGGCGGACTGGAGGCGCGCGAGATGCGCGAGCAGGTGCTCGATTCGATGGACATCGAGCGCGAGCGCGGCATCACCATCAAGGCCCAGACCGTGCGCCTGACCTACAAGGCCAGGGACGGCGAGACCTACGAGCTGAACCTGATGGACACGCCCGGCCACGTCGACTTCGCCTACGAGGTCAGCCGGTCGCTGGCGGCGTGCGAAGGCTCGCTCTTGGTCGTGGACGCCACCCAGGGCGTCGAGGCGCAGACGCTCGCCAACGTCTACCAGGCGATCGACAACGACCACGAGATCGTCCCGGTGCTCAACAAGATCGACCTGCCCGCAGCCGAACCGGATAAGGTGCGCCGGCAGATCGAGGACGTGATCGGCCTCGACGCCTCGCACGCGATCCCGATCTCGGCCAAGACCGGGCAGGGGGTCGACGAGGTGCTGGAGGCGCTGGTCAAGCGCCTGCCCGGGCCCAAGGGCGATGCGGACGCGCCGCTGAAGGCGCTTCTGGTCGACAGTTGGTACGACTCCTATCTCGGCGTGGTGGCGCTGGTGCGCGTGCGGGACGGCGTGCTGCGCCTGAAGCAGAAGATTCGCCTGATGGCGACGGGCGCGGCCTATGAGGTGGAGCGCGTCGGCTTCTTCACGCCCAAGCGCCAGCAATGCGACGAGCTGGGGCCGGGCGAGCTCGGGTTCATCACCGCCGGCATCAAGAGCGTGGCCGACTGCAAGGTCGGCGATACGATCACGGACGACCGCAAGCCGGCGGCGGCGCCGCTGCCGGGCTTCAAGCCGTCGGTGCCGGTGGTGTTCTGCGGCCTGTTTCCGACCGACCCCGCGGACTACGAGAACCTGCGCGAAAGCCTGGGGAAGCTCCGGCTAAACGACGCGAGCTTCCAGTACGAGCCGGAGACTTCGGCGGCGCTCGGCTTCGGTTTCCGCTGCGGGTTCCTCGGCCTGTTGCACCTGGAGATCATCCAGGAGCGCCTGGAACGCGAATTCAACCTCGATCTCATCACCACCGCCCCGTCGGTGGTCTATCGCGTGTTCCTGAACAGCGGTGAAACGATCGAGCTGCACAACCCCGCCGACATGCCCGACCCGGTGCGCATCGACCACCTGGAGGAGCCGTGGATCAAGGGCACGATCTTCGTGCCCGACGAATACCTGGGCGCGGTCTTGAAGCTGTGCGAGGAGCGCCGCGGCGAGCAGGTGGAGCTGACCTACGCCGGCAGCCGGGCGATGGTGGTCTACCATCTGCCGCTCAACGAAGTGGTGTTCGACTTCTACGACCGGCTGAAGTCGGTCAGCCGCGGCTATGCCAGCTTCGACTACCACCTCGAGGGCTACCGCGCGGGCGACTTGGTGAAGCTCGCGATCCTGGTAAACGGCGATCCGGTGGACGCGCTGTCGATGATCGTGCACCGCGCCGCCGCCGAGACGCGCGGCCGCGCGCTGTGCGTGCGGCTCAAGGACCTGATCCCTCGGCAATTGTTCAAGATCGCGATCCAGGCGGCGATCGGCGGGCGGGTGATCGCGCGCGAGACCGTGAGCGCGCTGCGCAAGGACGTGACCGCCAAGTGCTACGGCGGCGACATCACGCGCAAGAAGAAGCTGCTGGAGAAGCAGAAGGAAGGCAAGAAGCGGATGCGCCAGTTCGGCAAGGTCGACATTCCGCAATCCGCCTTCATCGCCGCCCTCAAGATGAGCGACGAATGATTGCATGCCGCTGTCCGGCGGCTAGGGCGGGAGCGCTTTCCGTGTTAGAATTCCCTTGGCGGCCCTGGGAAAGCGCGGCGCATGCTCGAACAATCGTCCGGTTCGGTCGCGAATTTGCAGTCGATCCTGGCGCAGCTGGATCAAGCCGCCGACAATCACGAACGTTGGTTCGAGGCGACGCTGCGTGCGGTCGCATGCCGACTGCCGCCCGATCCGCGCGACCTGGCGGACGATGCCCACCATCGCTGCGCCTTCGGCTACTGGTATTACAATCTGGCCCCGAAGGCCCTTCGTGAAAGCGCGGGATTCTCCGCGCTCGGCGAAACGCATGAGCGCATGCACGCAGGCGCGCGGGCCATGCTGCAGACCCGGGACCACGACGAGCCGGTTTCCGCGGCCGGCTTCGACGACTTCACGAATGCGCTGAAGCGGTTTCGCTTGCAGCTGTCCACGTTGCGGCGCGAGTTCGAGCAAACGGCCTCGTCGCTCGATCCGCTCACCGGCGCCGGCAATCGCGTGGCGCTGCTGCCGTTCCTGCGCCAGCAGCACGCCCTGGTGCGGCGCGGCGTGATGCAGTGCGCCGTCGCGATGATGGACCTGGACCGTTTCAAGGCGGTCAACGACACCTACGGCCACGCCGCCGGGGACCGCGTGTTGGCGGCTTTCGTCGGTTACGTGCTGAAGCATCTAAGGCCCTACGACAAGCTGTTCCGCTACGGCGGCGAGGAATTCCTTCTGTGCGCGCTCGACGCCGATGTCAGGTTGGGATGCGAGCTTGCCGAGCGATTGCGCGAGGGCGTGGCGGCGCTGGAGATCGATGCGGATATCGGCAGGCCACTGCGCATCACGGTGTCGATCGGCGTGGCCGCGCTCGATTCCCAGGGCACGGTGGAGCGGGCGATCGAACGGGCCGACGCGGCGATGTATCAGGCCAAGCAGGCGGGCCGCAACCAAACCAAGCAATGGTCGAGTGAGCTGCCGCGCGCCGGCGCCTAGGCCCTCAATCCTCCGCGCCGCCGCCGGCGCTGCGAGGACAGCAGCAGGAGCAGGATCGCCGGTACGCCCAGTACCGCCGCCGCGGGCCACAGCAGGACCGGCAGGACCACCGCCTGCCACAGCCCGGGCCACACGTGGCGGTCGATCGCCGGCTCGGCCAGGAGCAGGCTGTCGCGGTGCACGGCCGACCATACCTCGCCCGCGCTCGCGAGCCGCAGCGCCCCCTGGTGCATCGAAGCCAGCATGTCCATGCCCAAGACCGCGATCGCCGCCAGCAGCAGGACAACGCCCGCCAGCCGCACGACGAACCGGATAACTCGCCCGATGAACCGCATCGCCCGCAGCCTCCCCCATTTCGGCCACGCGCTTCGGTGCGTCTGGCCCGGCCCGGTTTCCGGGAGTTTAGCAAAAACGGCGGGTGCGCGCGCCCATCCGATGGGGCGCTCCGGGTTGCCGCGGCCCGGCGCCTCGGCTAGTGTCCCGCCGCTTTGCGGCAGGATTGTCCTGCGCGGGAGGGATGGCCGAGTGGCTTAAGGCGCACGCTTGGAAAGCGTGTTTACGTGAAAGCGTAACGTGGGTTCGAATCCCACTCCCTCCGCCACCCCGTTCGTGTCGGGCATTCGATGGGCGCATCGTTCCTCATCACCGATTCGGGCATCGCCGCGCCGGCCTTGGCGCTGCTGGAGGGCCGGCAGGCGCGGCTCACCTTCGCGGGGCCGCACACCACGCCGACGGAGCTGCTGGCCCTGTGCAAGCGCGAGCGGTTCGAGGCGGTGATCTCGCGCACGATCCGGTTCTGGGCCGAGGACATCGCGGCCTCGCCCGCATTGCGCGTGATCTCGAAGCACGGCGTGGGCGTCGACAACATCGACGTGGACGCGGCCACGAAGCGCGGTATCCCGGTCATGAACGCGATGGGCGGCAACGCCCAGTCCGTGGCCGAGCACGCGATCCTCTTGATGCTGGCGCTCACGCGCAAACTGATCGCGCTCGACCGGTCGATGCGGACGGGCGGCTGGGCGCGCCCCGGTCACATCGCGGGCGAGCTCAAGGGCAAGAAGCTCGGCATCGTGGGCCTGGGCAATGTCGGCCGCGCCCTGGCGGCGATCGCGCAAGGATTCGGCATGCCGGTGGCGGCATACGACCCCTATGTGGCGACGGCGCTGGTTCCCATGGGCGTTCGTCTCGTGAAGGACCTCGACGTCCTGCTCGCCGACAGCGACATCGTGAGCCTGCATTGCCCCCTGACCGGGGAGACCCGCGGCATGATCGGGGCCGGGCAGTTCGCGCGACTGAAGCCCACGGCGCTGTTCGTCAACACCGCGCGCGGGCCGGTGATGGACGAGGCGGCGCTGCTTGCGGCGCTCAAGGGCGGGCGCATCGCCGGCGCCGGCCTCGATGTGTTCACCGACGAGCCGACGCCAAAGGACAATCCCCTGCGCGACCTGCCCAACGTGGTCTCGACGCCGCACATCGCCGGCTCCACGCGCGAGGCGATGGATCGCGTGGCGGTGCGGGCGGTGGAGAACGCCTGCGCCATCCTCGACGGCACGCCCTACGACCCGGCGTGCCTGGTCAATCGCGAGGCCTTGGGCCGGCGACGGGAGGCCGCGCGATGATCAAACTCGCGTCGCGCCTCGGCCGCTTCCAGCCCTCGGCCAGCCGCGTGGCCTCGCAGCGCGCGGCCGCGCTCAAGGCCCAGGGGCGCGACATCATCGCGCTCACGGCGGGCGAGCCCGATTTCGACACGCCCGAGAACATCAAGCAAGCCGCCGTCCGCGCGATGGCGCGCGGCGAAACCAAGTACACCGACACCGACGGCACGCCCGAGCTGAAGCAGGCCGTCGCCGCGAAGTTCAGGCGCGAAAACGGCCTTGAATATGCGGCCGACCAGATCTCCGTGGGCAACGGCGGCAAGCAGGTGCTGCTCAACGCCCTGATGGCGACGCTGGACCCGGGCGACGAGGTGATCATCCCGGCGCCCTATTGGGTGTCGTACCCCGACTTGGTGCGGCTGGCCGAGGGCGCGCCGGTGTTCGCGCGCTGCCCGCAGAATCACGGCTACAAGCTGATGCCCGAGGTGCTGGAGGCGGCCATCACCGCGCGCACGCGCTGGCTGATCCTGAACTCGCCCAACAATCCCTCGGGCGCCGCCTATGGCCGGACCGAGATGAAGGCGCTGACCGACGTCCTGCTCCGGCACCCGCACGTCGCGGTCATGACCGACGACATGTACGAGCATATCCTCTATGACGGCCAAGAGTTCTGCACTCCGGCGGCGGTGGAGCCGGGTCTCTATGACCGCACGCTGACGGTCAACGGCGTCAGCAAGACCTACGCGATGACCGGCTGGCGCATCGGCTACGCCGGGGGGCCGCGCGGGCTGATCAAGGGCATGGCCAAGGTGCAGATGCAGACCACGTCGAACCCGAGCTCCGTCAGCCAGGCGGCCGCGGTCGAGGCGCTGAACGGCCCGCAGGACATCGTGCGCGCGCGCGCCGAGGAGTTCAGAAAGCGGCGCGACGCGGCGGTCGAGCTATTGAACCGGGCGCCGGGGATCGCCTGCCACAAGCCCGAGGGGGCATTCTACGCCTATCCGTCCTGCGCCGGGGCGATCGGCAAGCGCACGCCGGACGGCAAGGAGATCAAGAGCGACGAGGATTTCACGAACTATCTGCTGGAAATGGGCGTAGGCGCGGTGCATGGCGCGGCCTACGGTATGTCGCCCAACTTCCGCATCTCGTTCGCCCTCTCGATGGAGCGCCTGGTCGAGGCCTGCAAGCGCATCCAGCGGGCCTGCGCGGCGCTGCGATAGGCGCCGAGAAAAACGCGGCCCCCGACCTTAGGCGAGGTTCTTCTTGAAGAAGGCGATGGTCCGGTCCCAGGCCAGCTTCGCCGACGCTTCGTGGTAGCGCGGCGTCGAGTTGTTGTGGAAGCCGTGCTGGGTGCCGGGATATCTGTGCATCTCGTACTTGACGCCTGCCGCCTTCATGGCCGCCTCGAAGGCCGGCCACATCGCGTTGATGCGCTCGTCGTTCTCGGCGTACTGGATCAGAAGCGGCGCCTTGATCGACGGCACCGCGGCCGTTTCGGGCGCGGCGCCGTAGAACGGAACGCCCGCGTTCATGTCGGCGCCGAGCGCGACCGCCAGGAAGTTGGCCGTGCCGCCGCCCCAGCAGAAACCCGTGACGCCCAGCTTGCCGTTGGACGACGCGTGCGCCTTCAGGTAGCGCGCGCTGTTGAGCATGTCCGTGCGGAGCTTGCCCTGGTCGAGGCCGGACTGGAGGTTGCGGCCGTCGTCGTCGTTGCCGGGATAGCCGCCCACGGGCGCGAGCCCGTCCGGCGCCAGGGCCAGGAATCCCTCGGCGGCGGCCCGGCGGGCCACGTCCTCGATATAGGGGTTGAGGCCGCGGTTCTCGTGGATCACCAGGACGGCGGGGTAGGGCCCCGGCTTCGTGGGCTGCACCAGGTAGCCCTTCATCGTGCCGGACGTGCCGCCGGGCGAGGGATAGGTCACATACTTCGCCTTGATGCGCGCGTCGGTGAAAGAGATGGTTTGCGCCTCGGCATACCGGGGGAACAGCGCCTGCGCCATCGCCAGGCCGCCGACGGTCGCGGCCGCGGCGCGCGCCAGGAATTCCCGGCGGTCCATGCGTCCGTGGCAATACTCGTCGTACAGCTCGAAGATGCGGCGGTCGATGTCGGCCTGGGTCAAGGCTTGCGGCGCCTGAGGCGCGCGGATCGACGGATCGGCGTTCAACTGTGCGGTCATCGCTGGCTCCCCTCCGCCCGAGGCCGCGACCGGCCTCCATCGAGATGAAGAACAATAGCAGGCGGAGAATATTCCCGCAGCCGCGGGCGGGGCCGCGCTCCCCGCCCGTATTGACCCCCCGGGTCGGGCCTGTAATGTCGAAACGTCAACGATCCGGGGTAGGGGAGCATCCAGCCATGAAGCTCTTGGGAATCCGCTGCGCCGCCGTTTTGGCGGCTCTGTTCGCCGCTTCGCCGGCGCTGGCGCAGAAGCAGGTCGTGGTCTATTCCGCCAACGAGAACACGCTCGACCAACTCGTGT
>Ga0114930_10002109_pt1 | contig 18239 bp, 13 predicted proteins | sample AnhtaG_FD_87300 | JGI IMG/M metagenome (GOLD analysis project Ga0114930, IMG submission 87300) | Deep subsurface microbial communities from Anholt, Denmark to uncover new lineages of life (NeLLi) - Anholt_01485 metaG | ecosystem: Environmental > Aquatic > Marine > Oceanic > Sediment | place... | reverse complement strand
CGCTGCTTCTCGGTGAAAAACCTGAAGTTGTTGTAATAATTCGTTTCCTCCAGCCGCGGTTGGACCGGATAGAGAGCTTCCATCAGGCGGGCGGACTGGGGTCGCCCTTTGCCCGGTGGGACGTAGCAGACCGGTTTTTCGCCGAAGCAAAAAAGCCCCACCCGGTCGTCGGACTCGGCAGCCACGTGTGACAAGAGCACGCAGGCATTGATGGCGTAGTCGGCTTTCGTCATGCCGAGCGTGCCATCCGGTTCTGCAGTGCGGCTGGCCATAGTCCGGCCGAGGTCGAGCAAAAGCATAATATTCTGGCTCTGCTCGAAGTCGTACTCACGCACAATAAGCGAACGCCTGCGGGCGGTTGCCTTCCAGTCGATGGCGCGGGGCTCATCGTCGGGGACGTAGTCGCGCAGCCGCTGGAACTCCCGGCCCTGGCCCCGAAGTCTGGAGTGCCGCAATCCCATCTGTATAGTGCGGTTTTCCTTGGCGAGCAGGTGGTGCTTCTTCGTCTGGAAGATGTCGGGGTAGACCTTCACCTGCGTCGCCGCCGGGATGCGCTGCTGGCGCATGAGGAACCCGAGGCGGGCGGTGAACCTGACGTTCAAATCGCCGAAATGGTAGTCCCCGCGCTCCTTGGGGAGCACTCTGTACCCCTGCGCATCGGTCTCGTTGGGATCCATCTTAAAGCTCAGGTGACGGCGCTCCACCTCGAACTCTATCGGCGGCTCGTCCCGTACTTGCAGTTGGATCGGCCGTCGGCCGTAGTACGTCACCCAGATCTTAATGAGGTTGTGCTCGCCAAGGGAGAGCGTGGTCTGGCAGTGCCGTTCTGCCGTGCACGCGCGAGAGTCCCCGAGGAGGAAATAGTCGGCAGTTGTGACGGCTACCAGGAGAAGATTATACGCGATCCCCAACCAGAGGAATATGTCACCTCCCGCCGGAACGGCGATGAACCAGAGCGCTCCCAGCGCGAAGGCCGCGGCCAATCGCGGGGTAGGGTAGACGCTCGGCAGTTTCCGACGATCCTTGTTGTTCATCGTGGGACCGGGACGGCGGAAAGGACGCCGGCGATGACCTCGTCCGGCGTGACGCCCTCGATGCTGCTCTCGGGAGAGAGAATCAGGCGGTGGCGCAGAACGGGCGGCGCGAGGCCCTTGATGTCATCCGGCGTCACGAAGTCGCGTCCTCTTAAGGCGGCCAGGGCCTTTCCACAGCGCAGCAGGGCCACGGAAGCGCGAGGGCTCCCGCCGAGCACCACGTGGTAGGTGCTTCTGGTCTCCCTGACGATAGATGCGGCATACCGCATCACGCCTTCATCCACAGTGACTTTCTGCGCGTGGTCTCGAGCTTCCAACACTGCGTTGGGATCCGAGAGAGAACCGAGGCCGGCCGTGGTGAGGTCGTGCGGGTCGAATCCGGCGTGCGACTTCTTCAGGACATCGAGCTCTTCGTCCTCGCTCGGATAGCCGATGAAGATCTTCATCAGAAACCGGTCGAGCTGGGCCTCCGGCAGCGGGTATGTCCCTTCGTACTCGATCGGGTTCTGCGTGGCCATGACAAAGAATACCTGGTCGAGCGGATGATCGATGCCGTCAATCGAAACACACCGCTCCTCCATCGCCTGCAGAAGCGCCGATTGTGTCTTCGGGGGGGTTCGGTTGATCTCGTCCGCCAGCAGGACGTTCGTGAATATCGGGCCTTTCTTCAGGCGGAAGTCGGCCGACTGTGATTCGAAGACGTATGTGCCGGTGATGTCGGACGGCATAAGGTCGGGCGTGAACTGAATTCGCTTGAAGTCACATCCGAGCACGTGCGCGATGGTCCTGGCGATCAAAGTCTTCGCGATGCCCGGCACGCCCTCCAGCAGCACGTGCCCGCGGGCCAGCAGGGAGACCAATGTCTGCTCGATGGCGGATTCCTGCCCGGCGATTGTCTTACTTGTTTCGGTTCGAAGAAACTGCCCCAGCTCTGTTACTGTCATTTTGTTTTCTTGAGATCCTTTCTCACGCGGTGCCAGCGCTTGGCGAGCGCCAAGAGCGATGACTCGTCTGGTACCCGGTCTGCTGCCGTCGCTTCTCTCACGAGCCGAGAGAGTTCCTGCGCCTGGGATTTTGGTCTGCGGCCGGCCGCCTCGAGGATCGCTTCCGGTTCGGCGTTCGCTGGCAGGCTGAGGCCCTGCGCCGCGTCTTGCAGGAATCTCTCGCCCAGTTGTCTGTGCACCACCCGAGTCGCCCCCGCACGCTTGAGCAGCGATGACATCGAAGTCAGGTACTCGCTTCGCGGCCGGGGGGGTCTTATCAACGGTACGGGCCTCCCGAACCGTCGCGAGACCGAGAATAGCAGGATCAGGAAAGCCATGCCGACCTGCGCCAGCGCGAGCCGTGCCGGTGTGCCAAGCAGCACCCAGATGCCTTTCTCGGCGGAGTAACCATGGTGGTATTCGTCGAAAGTGACGGCGTATTCCTTCTTCGGGTCGCGGTGGTGCAGAGCGTTGAGAACCAGCACTAGATTGTCGGCGTCGTCTATGCCCTTGTTGGAGAGTATCCACGAGGTCGCCAGCACGATGACCCCGCCTTCACCCCACCGGCTGAAGCCAACGACGGGGCTCCCTTTGTGCCGGAAAAGCGGCACGATCGGCCGCCCGCCGGACGATTCATCCCCAACCTGGGGATCACAGCCCGACGGGCCTCACGTGGGCGGGGTGGCGAAGCTCTCGGCATGGCTGAATATCCATTTTCTCTCGTCTATCGTCGCCGATCTCGGCGCCCTAATGACGTGTACATCGGAGGCCAGGAACGAAGGCTGACAGGGCCGGGAGCTCGCAAGGTGCTTATCACCTCCAAGATCCTGGGATGCGACGATCAGGAGGTTGCCCGACTCGACCCAGCGTTGAAGGCTTTGCCATTCTTTATGGCTCAGTGGCACTCTCGGTGCGATGAGGAATAGCGTTCCGGGTTCCGGACCTCGGCTGAGCACATGCCGATGGCGGCCCGTCTGATAACCGAGCTTGCCCAGGGTGGTATAGAGGGCTTTCAAGCCTCCCGGTGCGGAGGAATAGCTGGTCCTGCGGGGCACTAGTTCTGCCCCTGCACTCCCGTAGTCGGACCTCCCGACGACGACGCCGACGCCTACTACGAAGGCGAGCAAGACCAGTAAGACCCACACATCCTGTGAGAGCCTGAGCTTCAAATGACTCCCTCCAGTCGGTGGTACTGCTCTCGCCCAAATGCATAGTCCTGCGCGGATACGTCTCGGCAGCCGTAGACTTTCTGGTCAAACAAAAGGGTCATCGGCTGCATGATGTCGGCCGGCCCGGGGGATGGAAGTTCGCTGAGAGTCTTGAGGTACTCCCAGTTCGTGCCGCTTTGGGCGTACACGAGCAGTCGTGCGCGGTCCAGGAGCAGCAGCGCGGCGGTGTAGATATTTCGCAGGGCTTCCTTGTACCGACCCGCGCTCGCCTGTGCCTCAGCCGTCTGAAGCAGTTGCTCGGGTGACGACCGGACGTGTCTCGGAGACCGCCGCCTCTGGGTCGGGGTCCGCTGCGCCCGCTCGGACATCTGTTTGTAGAAGTATCGCCCGACCAGGAACAGCGCTGCGAACAACACGATCCCGGTTGCGATTGCGAGAGCCCACGAGACGAACTTGAATGTCCGCTCAGGAATGTTGGAGAGCAACCCCGCCAAGAACTCCCAGATGCGTCTCTGTATGCGTTCCCAGAGCCGTTGCTGCGCGGTCTGTCTATATTCTCGTCTGGACAGTATCTCGCTCAGGGTGGACCGGGCTGCCTTGAGCGTCCCTTCGGGGTTCCTCGACGGCTGCTCAGACACGAGGTTGGCAAGCACATCCACGTGCGCGCGCAGGTCCGCCACGGCGCCGCCTCTCTTTGAAGGCGCGAGCGTGCGAATCTGCTCGAGGTCCCGCCTGATCCGGGCGAGGTCCGCCCGAACCGTCTGCCCTGAGCTGTCAACCGGAACGGATGACGGCAGACCTTTCGAGAGTTTTTCGAGCAGCGGAAGTCCTGAGCCGGGCTTCTTCTGCTCGGCCTTCGCCGCCCGGTCCAGTGTCGCCGAAGTCCGTTCGAGCAGGCGAGCGTACTCGTGCGCGCTTTGTGTTGTGTCCGCCGACGATTCCGGCGCGGGAATCAGGACCAGGACTGTTATCAGCACAAATAACGTGCAGCGCATTTGATTTAGACGGGCTTGGTCTCCTGCGGGGCGGCTGGGGGAGCAGGCTCTCCCAGATTGGTGGCGAGCATCTCCAAGTCGAAGCCTTCTTTCCTGACGCGGATGTCGTAGTAGAGCAAAACGAACGCTACTATCTGAATCGGAGATATGACGGCACTCGCTAGGCCCGATGCCAATCCATAAAGAAGCCCTAGAACCCCGCTGGCTGCAGAACTGGGACTGCCCGTCATGACGAATCCCAGAGCCTCAACCGGTGCCGTGAGAATCATCTGGCCGATGAAAACGAGCAGACCCGTGAGCAGGCCTAAGATGAAAATTCGTCCCCATTGCCCGGCCGCCAGGCGCCTGCTTCTGCCAATTGCCTGCCTGCCGGCTTTCGCCTCGAGGATGACGACCTGTGATGCAAACACAATCCAGAATGAGAAGATTATTCCCGGGATTATGAGAAGAAAAAAGCCGGCGATTACCAGCAGATACGCGATAAGCAAGGTTACGATCAAGCCAAGCAGCCTGGAAAGGACGGCCTTGTATGATGTGAGAATTGTAGCCTTACTACCGAGGTAGCGCTGGGAAACCGCCCAGGTAGTCGCCGCCATCGTGAAGAAGGTCACTGGCAGCAAAGCAACCGAGGCCAGCACGCTTGCATATTCCCCTCCGGTTGCGTATATTGCCAGAGTTATTGGCAGCAGCAGCAGTGCCGTGATGCCGGTGAAGAGCAAGAAGTTCTTCTTGTAGAGATCGAACGTTTCGTCAAGCAGGTCCCCATAGTTTAGGGGGCGGAGAATCCGTGTTTCCGCCATATTGAGCCTCCTTTGCAGATACGTTCAGCGGATCGCGCCGACGTTTGAGGCCTATTATATCAGGCCTAGGTCGCCCTTAACACTAATTATAGATCCTCTAGAGTCTATCCCTTCCCCATCAGCTTCCTGATGATGAGCATCTCCAATCCCTCGTAGTCGCGCGCCTCGCGGTAGGCGTCCAGTTCCGCCTCGTCGGTCGAGCGAACTACCTGGAGCAAGCTCTCGAAGATCCGCTTGCTGTTTTCAAGGTGCGCGAAGCACTTGTCCTGGGGCTGGGTACGCATCGCCTTTACGTCGAAGCCGACCATTTCGCGGCTCCGCCCATAGCCGTTCTTCTCCAAGACTCTCACCTGGTTGAACGCGGCTCTCAAGTTCACGGCTCCGAACGCCTTGTCCTCGTCGAATTTCAGGCCGTTCTGGTCGTTGAGGTGAACGCCCCAAAGTTTTCCGTGCCAGAGGGCATAGGACATCTCTTCGGAAGGGTCGAGGCCCGCTAGCCAGCAGTGCGCGCTCTCGATCAGCGCTCCGACGCGGTCGGGGTCCTCCGTGCGATACGCCAAACTCAGGAAATGCCCGACAGTGGGGAGGTACGCCTGATCCATCGGCTCGTTCGGCTTCATCTCTCCGAGGATCCGTATCTCCTTGTCGTGGGCGAGGAGGGCGTTCAGGTAGTCCAGGAAGCGGCCGATCATTGCGACTGAGTCTTTCGACTCCCGGATGTAGGTTCCTTCACGCGCAGGCCAGAGGACGATGTTCTTCGTGCCGATCATGTTTGCGATGTCGATGGCGCGAAGAGACCGGTCGAGCGCATACTTCCGGCACTCGGGAGAGTTCGAGGTGACTGCGCCGTCGATAGTGCGGCGATCCTCCCAGAGCCTCGGCGCCACGAATTCGGCGACCATCCCGTGGTCGCCCAGGATCTTCTTCACCTCAGCGGCGACCCTTTGCGTCGTGGCGGCGTCGGCATCGGCGCTTACTACGTCATCATCGTGGAACTGGACGCCGTGGTAGCCGATCTCCTTCAGCTTCGCCACCTTGTCGGCGAAAGCGATCTCGTCGCGCACAGGCGGCCCGAACGGGTCGGCTCCCGTGTGAATATTCCACGGGCCGGCCGTGTACTTGTATTCAGTATAGCCCCGCATCCCAATCCTCCTTATCGCTGCATCTTGTCTGTGTGCCGGTCGATCAAGTACGTATCAGGATTAGCGATACTTCCCAGCTTTACCTCTTCGCCGCAGGAAAAGTTCAGCCGATGGGAGAACGGATACAATGATTGAGGCGCGACTCCGTGGGCTTTGGTTCGCAACCCGCAATTTGCAGTTCGAGGCGGGCATTTGGCGAGGAGGGGATCCACAGTCCGGAATATGAAATGCACAGCTTTCTTCTTGATGCTCTGTTTGTGTCTCCTGCTGGAAGGGTGCGAAGATAGGTTCATGACCGGCCTGATTCCCGAGGAGTTGGGCGGTTGGAAAGCCGATGGACAGGACGGCATCTACGACCGTAAGACTCTATATGACTACATTGATGGTGCAGCGGAGGTCTACCTCGCGTATGACTTCCAACAGGTGCTCGCCCGCCGGTTTGTGAAGTTCGACCAGCCGGCGATAACCGCTGACATCTTTCACATGCGTTCCTCGGAGGACGCCTACGGAATCTTCAGTTTCGAGCGCGAGGCCGGCGACGTAGGCATAGGTCAAGATTCCGAGTACGCTGCAGGTTTTCTGCGCTTCTGGAAGGGCAAGTTCTTTGTGTCCGTACTGGCAGACCGCGAGACGCCGGCGTCTCGGGAAGCGGTGATGGGCATCGGCAGAGCGATCGCGGACAAGATCAAGCCGGATGGTGCAAGGCCAAAGATCCTGACGTTCCTCCCCCCGAAAGACTTGATCCCCACAAGCATCCGCTATTTTCACCAGAAGTCCGGCCTCGACTATCACTACTTCGTTGCCGACAAGAACGTTTTGGGCCTTGATGAGAAAACGGACGCAGTTCTCGCCCAATACAAGATGGGCAAGTCGAAGGCGCGTCTGTTGATAGTCGGTTATCCGAATGCAAACTCAGCAGCGACGGCATTCGATACTTTTATGAAGGCTTACATGCCCGAGGCGCGAGATACCGGTGTCACGCAAACGGAGAACGGCGAATGGGCGGCTGCGCAGGTCCGAGGGTCGTTCGTGATGGCCGTATTCGACGCGCCGAGCAGGGAAAAAGCGGACGGCCTGATTCAGGCGGCTATCGCAAAACTGGAGGTGGAAGACGAGTGACCAAAGACGAGCACATCATTACCCGCCGTGACTTCATGCGCGGCGCGGCGGCGGCTGCCCTTGCGGCGGCCGTGGGCTTTCCTACTGAGGCAGTAGCCGCAGCAGGTGAGAAGTCGAGGGTTGTTCTGATCCGTGATCCAGCCGTGTTAGACGGCAAGGGCAAGATTGATCCCAGCGTGCTCGGCCACATGCTGGACGAGGCGGCTGCCAAACTCCTGGGCAAGAATCGCGCGGCGGCGGCGTGGAAATCGCTCGTGAAGCCGACGGACATGGTGGGCATCAAGAGCAATGTCTGGGCTCGGCTCCCGACGCCTCCGGAGCTGGAGGAAATCATTCGACAACGCGTTGTTGCCGCCGGGGTGCCCGCAAGCAAGGTCTTCTGCGACGACCGCGGCTCACTCGATAAATTCCGTGCGAGCACCGCGTTGATCAACGTCCGCCCGGCGAGAACGCACCATTGGTCCGGGATGGGCGGCTGCATCAAGAACTACATCATCTTCTCGCCGAAGCCCTCCCAGCACCACCCCGATTCTTGCGCCAGTCTTGCGACGGTTTGGGATCTGCCCGTCGTGAAGGGGAAGACCCGGCTGAGTATCCTCGTGCTCCTTACTCCACAGTTCTACGGGCGCGGGGCTCACAGCTTCGACCCAAGGTATCTCTGGGATTACAAAGGGCTCGCAGTCTCGCTCGATCCGGTCGCGGTAGATGCCGTCGGGGCGCACATACTGCGCACGAAGCGCGTCCGGCACTTCGGGGAGGACAAGCCGATTACCCCGACCACACACATCGCCGTTGCCGACCGCAAATATCACCTCGGCGTCAGCGACCTCAGCCGCATAGAACTCATCAAGCTGGGCTGGACGAAGGACGCGCTGATTTAGCGCGCGAGGAGGTAAGCCGTGACTCGATTCACTCGGCGAGAGTTCATCAGGACGGCGGGCGGATTCGTTTCTGCGGCTGCACTCGCCCCGGAGCTTCTGCGAGTTGCTGAGGCGGCGGAGAAGGACCGATTCAACATCCTGTTCCTCATGACCGACCAGCACAATCATTCGGTGATGGGTTGCGCCGGCAACCCAATCGTGAAGACGCCGAATCTCGACAGGCTTGCGAATGAGGGCGCCAGGTTCACGAACGCGATCTGCGCCACACCGTTCTGTTCGCCCACCCGTGCATCGCTTATCACCGGCCGCTGGCCGCATACACACGGCGTCGTGACTAATGTCAAGCCCCGAATGAAAGGGCTGACGGACAGGGTGGTCGCAACCGAACAGCTCCTGTTCGACAAAGGATATCAGACTTCCCAGATGGGCAAGTGGCATCTGGGCGAAGTCAGTGACCTGCGGTGCTATCGCGGAGAAGAGGGGAAGAAACTCTCTAAAGATCGCTTTGCCGCTTTCTTAAAAGGTGTGCCGCGCGACGGATGGCCCAAGCCGCGCGAAGGCGAGGTAAGGATGGAGGATGAAATCTGCGGCATCCCCGAGATCGCAGAGTTCCACAAGGAGTGGCTAAGCGTAGAGCGGCGATCCGGGCGAAACCTCTGCAGGGTGGGACGGTTGCTGCGCCCGCGCGAGTACACATTCGAGTCATGGCTGGCGGATAGGTGCATAGACTTGATCAAGAAACACCGCGACAAGCGCTTCATGATGACGTGGTCGGTCGGGCCGCCTCACGCTCCCTGGATCGCACCGGAGCCCTACTACAGCATGTACAATCCGGCGAAGATGCCGCTTCCGCCTAGTTGGAATGACCATCCAACGGTTTATCGGGATTCCCGGGCGGCTGAGCTGGGAAGGGTATTGTGTGAAAAGGGAGTGCGGGAGTACTTGCGGTGCTACTACGGCCAGGTCACGATGGTGGACTGGTGTGTAGGCCGGATACTGGACGCCCTGGCGAAGGAAGGGCTTGAGCGCAACACGCTTGTTCTGTACCTGAGCGACCACGGTGACATGCAGGCGGGCCACGGGATGGTCGGCAAGTCGGTGCGTGCGTGCTACGAGGAGACCGTCAGAGTCCCCCTGATCATTCGGTATCCACGGGCCATCAAGGTCGGCACGGTGATCGACGCACATGCCAACTCGGTTGACATCATGCCCACGCTACTGGACTACGCGGGTCAGCCGATTCCGAAAGGGGTCCAGGGAAGATCGTTGAAGCCGCTGCTGGAGGGCCAGGCTTCCGATGACGACAGGCCGGGCTTCTGCGAGCGGGGAAAGGGCGACAAGCTCTACAACCGAATGATCCGCACCGGAGAGTGGAAGTACACTGTCTTTTCCGACGGGCGGCGCGAGCTGTTCGACCTCGAAAAGGATCCGCACGAGATGAGCAACCTCGCGGACAGCTCGGGGCACAAGTCTCAGATTACGAGGCTGCATAAGCAGCTCACACAGCATATGGAGGAGACGGACGATCCGGCGCTGGAGACGTTTCCAAACAGCTGACGGGATTATTGGTGGCGGGATTAGAGTGCCATTGGCTTGAGTATTTGCCCATTAGGCATCGGCAGCGGCGTCCCGAAGGCTTTCGGGACTCTGCTACCGACGCATCGCGTGGTCTTGATACTTGATACTTCGGTAGCAGAGCGAAGCGCCGCTGCCGAGGGATGCTCTGAAATAGTTAACTTCAGGGAGTACAAGCGAGCCAGGTAGCCGCAGGTCTTTAGCCTGCGTTGAGGGGGCGATGCACGGGCTTTCCCGCTTTCAGGCGGGATCCCGCAGTGGGTGGGAAAGCCCTGCGACTACTAGTTGTCGAATCTAACTTTGATACTTCGGTAGCAGAGCGAAGCGGCGCTGCCGAGGGATGCTCTGAAATAGTTAACTTCAGGGAGCACAAGCGACCCAGGTAGCTGCAGGTCTTTAGCCTGCGTTGTGGGGGCGATGCACTTAACAGAGCACTAGCCGGGAAGGGTGAACCGGCAGCCCTGAGTGTCCCGCCTGCGGCGCGACGTATCGAAGGCCGACGTCCATCAAACTGCTGAATGATCGAACTTCGATCTGATGTATTGCTGAAGAGTTGGGAGGGATACATGGTGACGCGATCTACCAGGCGAGAGTTTATCAAGACAGCGGGCGGATTCGTTTCTGCGGTTGCACTGGCCCCGGAACTTCTGCGAGTTGCTGAGGCGGCGGAGAAGGACCGATTCAACATCCTCTTTCTCATGACCGATCAGCAGAATCATTACGTCATGGGCTGTTCGGGCAATCCGGTGGTCAAGACGCCGACGCTGGATAAGCTTGCCGGCGAGGGGGCAAGGTTCACAAACGCAATTTGCGCCACACCGTTCTGTTCGCCCACCCGCGCGTCATGGGTAACAGGGCTCTGGCCGCATTCCCACGGCATCGTGTTCAACGTCAACGATGAAAAGAAGGGCCTGCACGACAAGGATACTCTGACCGAACAGATTCTGTTCGACAAGGGGTATGAAACTTTCCAGATGGGCAAGTGGCACCTCGGCGAAACTGCACGTCTAAGATGTTATCGCAAGGAACAGGAGACGCTGTCTCCGACAGCGTATAATCGGTTTCTAAAGAGCACACCGAGGGACAAGTGGCATCGGCCGCGCGAAGGCGAGGTTGAGATAGAGGAGGTTTGCTACACGCCGGAGATGGCGGAGTTCCACAACGTCTGGAAGGACGAGAAGCGGCGGTCGCCACAAGACCTCTCGATGATAGGGAGATTTCTGCGTCCGCCTGAGTACAACTACGAATCGTGGCTGGCCGACAGGTGCGTAGACCTTATCAGGAAGTATCGCGACGGAAACTTCATGATAACCTGGTCGGTCTCGCCGCCTCATGCGCATTGGATTGTGCCCGACCCTTACTACAGCATGTACGACCCGGAGAATGTGCCGTTTCCGTCGAATTGGACCCATCGTCCGGAAGCATACCAGGGGACGCAGCCGGCAAGGATGGGCAAGTTGATGGGTGAGAAGCGGGTGCGGGAGTTCTTGCGGTGCTATTATGGTCAGGTGACGATGATGGACTGGTGCATGGGCCGGATACTGGATGCGCTCTCCAAGGAGGGGCTCGAGCAGAACACGCTCGTCATCTTCACCAGCGATCATGGCGACATGCAGGGCGCGCATGGGATGATCGGGAAGTCGGTACCCGCGTATTACGAGGAGATTGTCCGGGTTCCGCTTATCATTCGCTACCCACGCTCCATCAAGGCGGGCACCATCATCAATACGCATGCTCATTCGGTTGATATCATGCCCACACTTCTGGACTACGCGGGTCTGCCCATCCCCGAAGAAGTGCAGGGAGTATCGTTGAGGCCGCTGCTCGATGGCAAAGCGAGCGATGACGACAGGCCGGGCTTCTGTGAAAGAGGCAAGCTCTGGCCCCGTGCGAGCCGCATGATCCGCACCAGGCGGCGGAAGTACGCCGTTCACGGCAACAAGCGGAGAGAGCTCTTCGACCTCGAGAACGACCCGCACGAGGTGAAGAACCTTTCGGGCAGCTCGACGCATCAGTCCAGGGTCGCGGACCTGCACAAGAAGCTTCGCCGCCATATGAAAGAAACGACCGACCCGGTGCTGGACAAGTTCCCGAAGACATAGTCGTGATGGCGCGGTAGCGGGGAGAGAAAGGGAGAGCATGGGAGCGCTAGAGGGCAGGCAACTGAGGTACCACGTGCCGTGGATCTACCGCGTATACTTCACGATCCCTCCGCTGGTGTTTGCGGTTTTCGCAGTTGCGACCTGGTATTGCTTGGCGCTGCATTGTCAGGGTGGGTCCAATGCGTTTTGGACTGATGCGGGCGAGCTCCGACGATCGGCGTGGCAACTAGTGTTTTTTGGGCTGTTTCACACGGCAGCGGCGCTGTATTTCGGTTACTCGGTGGTCAAAATGGCATTGGAGGTGCGGCGTGCAAGGATCGCTGTGGACGGCCGAGGGATGAGGATCAATGATTGGCGCAACAGAAAGTCGGAGGTGCTTTGGGAGGCCATCGAAGAAGTGCGGATTACCACTTTCGGTGGAGTATGCGGTGGCGTGCTGTGCCCGAGGCCGCCTGTCAGAATCGTCTCCGTGGGCGGTTCGATGAGTCTGTCTCCCTGGGTGCAAGATCGTCAGTGGCTAGTGGACGAGATCGTGGCGCGGGCCGAGCTTGAAAAGGCCTCCGAGAAGTGGTTCCGGACCACGTATCGCCGAAAGCAGTCGTAGGTAAAACAGACCGACATGCCCAGGACGCTACCGTTGGTGCACGAGCCGTTCCCCTAGAAACCCTCCTAGCATTGCCGGGAATAGCCCGACCGGTAACTTGTATGGCAACCATACGTACGTTGCCGCCTTCCAACTCGAAAGGCACACGATCACTCCAATCGTCGCAATCGGCACAGCAGCGTAAGCCCACCCATATCTTGGCAGTCTGTACCCAACGAACACGCCGACCCCGAGGTTGAAGATCGGGTAGAGCGCCCAGTCTACTCGGGCACCGTATGGCACGCTTTCTGTATACACCCAGAACGCCAAGTAGGCTATGATGCCCAGGGCCAGCGTTGACACAAGCCGCTTGGCCCTAAAGCGTTGATCGTTTCTCCTCAGTGGTTCACTAATCTTGCTCACCTCCCAGGGCGGCTGCAGCAATGCCAGTCGCAGGCCCTGGTTGTCGTCCGCGTCCGCGTAGTACCCTAGCGCGCGTCGGCGTTCACAATATCCACGCCACGGCCGAAGCGAGAGCGAAGAGAATACACAATGCCGCCGCAGCCCGCAGGAGCACACGAGTTGGGCGCGCCATCAGGGAGACCAGCGAGCCAGCAAATCCCACCGGGGCCATCCAGCGTGCCACCAGCTACGAATACTGGGTTCCCACTGCAAAGGCAGTGCCTTCCTGCTTGGCGTACGCAAGGTCGAGTACGAACAGAACTAGACCACATAGGCAGTAATAAACGCCGCAGGCCTTTACGGCCACATCCGCCCAACGTGTTTCTGTTTCCATTTCAATATCCGGGCTGGACTGTGATGGGAGTGGCACGCCAGCAGTCATCGTCGTGCACCCACACGGTGCCTCCGCTGCCACACTGACAGGCGTATGTGGCACCGCACCGGGTCTGGCTGGGATATCGAGCAATTATAGCATAGAGAACAAACTTCTGCCTTAACAGATCTGGCGTTCGTTCTGTTCTTGACTTAGTCGGCCCAGATCAAGCGGTCATCGCCGGATGCGCTGGTTCGCTTGCTGGATTGCCTTTAGCTGATACGCGCGGTTGTTGGCCGCGGTGACGTTCCCGGTGCCCTTCTGGAGGGGATAGTCGTAGACCCACAGGGCGGTAAGGGGTACGCCGCTCTTCTCGATTGTTGCAAGCATTTCGGTGAACCGCTTACGCACGAGTTCGGGCCCCAGTTTCTCGCTGACGCCGAACTCGCCGACGAACAAAGGCTTCTTCGCTTTCACGGCGGCGTCCAGGGCTGTTTTCAACAGCTCTTTGCAGTTGACCACGCGGTTGAAGCGCTCTTCCTGGTGCGCGTACAGGTGGATTGAGATCATATCCATCGGGTCGGGATTGTCGCCCAGCAGCATCTCGGCATATTGTCCTTCGGTGTCCTGCTTCCAGGTGAGTTCAGCGCGTTGGTGCCAGGCGGATGGACGCGGATTGCTGTTGCCACTAGTGATTACGCGGGTGTTATCATATTTGCGCACTTCCTTGGCAAACTCTGCGAAGGCCGCGCGGATCATGTCATGAGTCAGGTCATCGCGCTCGGAGCGAGACTTTGCCGTGCCCAACTCCGGCTCTACGTGGGCCCTGTGCTCGGATGCATTCGGCAGGTCCGCTCCCAGGTTATACTCGTTCCCAAACTCCCAGCCCCAGATGGCCGCTGAGTTCTTGTAGCGGGTGACGATTTCCCGCGTGTACTGCCGCATGAACTTATGGGTCTTGCTCCTGGGGTTGCCCCACTGGTCGAGTGGCTCACCGACGAGGTCGGGGACTGCACCCGCGTGCCAGAAGAAACTGGGGATCAACCCGACCCCGCTCTCCTCGGCCGCCTTCACCACGCCGTCCAGCAGCTTGAAGTACTGTTCTTTGTCTTTGAGGTAGAGCTCCCATTCCGACGGCCAGAACCCAGCAGCGCTGAAACGGACGAAGGGGATCTTGTGCTCGGCCAGCGCCTTGAAGCCCTCACGGTAGCTGGTGTCCTTGGGGTCTTTCAACGTGCGATAGAACGCCTCGAAGTAGTTGACGCCGATGCCGCGATAGGGCTTGCCGTCCTTGATCAGCACGCCGTTCTCATCTACTCGCAGTCCCAGACGGCGATCGTCCGCGCGCATCTCGGCGGGAACTCCTGTCTTTACCTCACCGGCAGTGGCCTCTGCAGCGGCGAAAACCACCAGCACTGAAAGCATCATTACCGCATGAAAACCCAACTCACACCTCTCGTTCATTCACTCCTGCCCGATGCTGCGGGAATGCCTTTATTTCCCGCAGCAGGGGATGGTATATGGGTGATCCTGCTGCCGCAAAAGACCTCATTCCGGCAGCATCAGGTAGAATAACATATAAGCTTGGGTGGGGGACCCCAGTCTTCGCATGCTCTTCCTCTTACACATTCTACCGAGGCAGCAGAGTCAGCTTGAACTTCTCGCCGAACTCGGCGCGGCCCTGGGCGACGATCCTTATCGTGATCTCAGTCGGAGCATTGACACCTGCCGGCGCGAGCTCGACTTCGTTGACCATGATCGTCCCCAGATGCGGCACGATAGATGGGAGGGCAGTCGTCAGTACGTCTCCGGGTCTTTCGGCCACGATGTAGACCGCGCCATCGCCTCTGTGCGTGCGGGGTGACAGCCATTCCGCCTCCGCGAGGTTGGTCAACTCGACCCGTGCAAGGACGGGCTTATCGTTGCGGACTTTCACACTTCCGTCCTTTTCGACCGGCAGCCAGTTCCCGTCTGCATCCTGCACTTCCACCGAGTCAAAAGTGCCGTCCAGGTACTTGAGCGGATTGCTTCCGTTGTAGGGAGTGTTCCCCACGGCGATCAGAGGGCAATTCGCTGAGTTTGTGCCGGTCCCAGCGGTCTTGAGTCCCGGCGCATGTCCTTCCTCTATGGCCTCCCAGAACTCGTCCTTCACCTTGTCGTATATGCCGCTCACGCCGTCCGGGTGGGCATCGCGGTCAATCTCGATCCAGTGATCTATCGGTCGTGCTGATGGGCCGTCGAGGAACTTGTGGGCGTGCTCCCGGATCACTCTCGTCACGGCGCGGTCAGTGCCGTCCGGGTTGATGATTCCGAAGTCGCTGTTCTCTCCGACTCTGAAGCCGCCTGGATACCACCAGAAGAAAACCCCGTCCGCCCCGCTGTTGATCAGCATGCGGTAGAAGTCACGGTAGGCGTCTGCCTGGACCTGAAGCCGGTACGGGGAGTTCGCCATGCGGCCGATGTCCCATGTGCTGACGCCTGCCTCGCCCCAGAACATCGGTTTCTTGCGGGCCGCCCAGCGCGCGTACTCGTGTACGAACCGGCCGGGCTTGACACGCTCCCAGGTGCCGATACGGCCGTAGGCCTCCGGCGCGAGGATATCCACCCCCGCGGCCAGGTACGGAAAGTCGTAGGTGATACGTCCCTCCCACCGGTAGGTGGGGTTCGCCGCCTCCGACATGCGGAAACTGACCATGTGATTCGGGTCAACGCTAAGCACAAGCCTGCGGGCGGCGCCGTACCTCTTGTAGAGCAGCGTATCTAGGAACCGGCGGTAGGCCGCCGTCATCACACGCCATTCGCCGTCCGTGTCGATCTGGTGGGGCAGGGGATTTGTGATGTTGCCATCCTCGTCGCGGGGGAGTGGGAAGCCCCAGTCCTTCTCGGCGTTCTCAATGCTGCCATAGCGCTCGACGATCCAGCCCGCCCATTCGGTATCATACGGCTTCCGTTGTGCTTGAGTGCCGAAGCTCGGCTCCCACGCCAGGTCATAGGCGAATACGGTATCGTTTTGCGCAAGCCTCGCATTCTTGATGATGTCGCCGATCTGCGGCCAGAGGAAATCCATGGGCGTTCCCGGCCGGAGGGACAGATTCGCCTTCATGCCGAGATTGTCGATCCGCCGGAGCAGGTCGAGCAGGTTCTGCGCCACCTCGTGTCCGCTGTAGATGAAGATGCTCACCGAGTTCATGCTCAGATCCTTGATGTGCTCAAGGTCCCGCTGAGCCACCTCCGGGTCGTAGGAGCGCGCGCCGATCCAGTGCTCGAAGTACTGACCGTCCTCCGTGCCGATGCCGGATGAGGGCATATAGTTGATCCCATGAGCCCGCCAGCGCCTGCCGTCCAGGATGAATTCGCCGTCCTTAACGGTCATGAACTCCTTCACAGGCTTCGGCTTCCAGACGTGCACTTCGTGTATCACTCGGTCAACAACCCTGTCGCCATCCAGCAGCTCGGCAGTTGCCGTGAATCCTTCTTCCGGCCAGCGGTCGGGTCTCCAAGTATCGGAAACCGTCTTTGCCTCGCCGACGTCCAAGCTGAGGGGCCACTCCTTCTTCGCCGCCGCTGCGCCGGTCTTTGCATCGACGAGCGTCACCCGGGCTGTTAGGTTTGGGCGCGGTTCATCGCTCAGGTTCGCCGCGCGGATTCCCAGGGTAAGCTGCTGATCCTCGAAGTACGTGTAGAAGTTCGTGCCGCCGTCCACCATAAACACACCGTTGTTCATCTTCTCCGCGATCTGGCGGATCATGCCGAGCGCGGCCTTGGATTTGTACCAGCCGGTGTCTCCGATGCCAAAAGATGCCCAGACGCCGCCTTTGAAAGGCCCGTCGGCGTGTGCAATCACCGTAACCGGTGTACCGCGCCATTCGCCCGCGGCCGTGGTCGCCTCTACAATCGGGATCCAGCGCCAGGCACGGCCCTTGCCGAGCCCGCCGCCCCGCGGCCGGGGGTGCGGTGAACGGATCACGGCGGGCAGGGGGAGCTCGCACGGCTTCACGATCGCCTGGTCATCCCGAACTCGTAGGCTCGTCACTTCGTGCGAGTCGAAGAATTTGTAGCCAGGCGAGAGCGTGTCCAGCCGAGGCGGGCTGAACATACCCAGGACTTTCTCGAGCTGGGGTGTCATCCTCGCCGTGCCGAAGTTGCCGACCCAGTACTCGTGTCTCCCGGTGCCGACAGCCTTCGTATGGGTGAATGCCAGGCCGACGCTCATCCGCTGTGTGTTCTCAGGTTTGAGGCAGTCGCCTCTGCCGCCGCGCGCGGGATTGCTGGTCCAGTACCGGAAGTCCTTGGGCGTCAGAATGTACTGTTGCCATTCCTCTGTCAGACCAACGACCGCAATCCAGCGCGAGCCATCCTTCTCGGACCACTCGCCCGCGAGCTGGGGCGTGTTCGTCGCGCCTTTGGCGGAGAACACGGTCAGCGTGTGGCCGTCGGGGAATGGGTTCGCAATCGTCTGTGGCCCAAAGGTGTCCCAGGAAGTAAGGTCCGGGACCACGACGTGTAGCGCCCGCTGTCCGGGTGCCGGGCCGTCGCTGACTGTCTCGTGGAGAGCTGAAGGCTCAATGGCGTTTGTCGCCCGCTGCCAGCCCGAGATGTCGTCCGGAGTGAAGTCGAATAGCACGTTCGGCGGGAGTGCTGCCGCGTTCTCCCGCTGATACTCGTCCCGGGTCAGCCACCGCCCATTGACGTTGATCAGCGGCCGCTGCCAGAGAGGCGCATTCAAGGCGATGATGTCGCCGCCGCCCTTCAGGTATGCCTCGATGGGCCGCATCGCGGCGGCAGGGAGGGATGACGTGTCCGGCAGAACGAGCAGATCGAACCTCTCCGGCGTAAGAAGCTGCGGATTGCAGAGTCCGACCGCGTCCAGCTCGACGACCGAGTATCCGGCGCTGCTCAGCTCGGACGCGATCCCGCGCAGGAGCGCCGGATTCTGGTCAGGCAGGCCCATTTTCAGCAGCGCCGCGGTTGTCTGTTTCGCATGACCTGTCGTGCAAAACGCGGCCAGCAGGCCGCACATGATCGAGCCGAGCACGAACGTTCTGTGTGGATCAAAAACCATTCTCCCAGTTCCTCCCGCT
>Ga0114930_10002108_pt1 | contig 18256 bp, 17 predicted proteins | sample AnhtaG_FD_87300 | JGI IMG/M metagenome (GOLD analysis project Ga0114930, IMG submission 87300) | Deep subsurface microbial communities from Anholt, Denmark to uncover new lineages of life (NeLLi) - Anholt_01485 metaG | ecosystem: Environmental > Aquatic > Marine > Oceanic > Sediment | place... | reverse complement strand
TGCGGTATCGACACAGTGGGCTCATGCGGTATCGACACAGTGGGCTCATGCGGTATCGACACAGTGGGCTCATGCGGTATCGACACAGTGGGCTCATGCGGTATCGACACAGTGGGCTCATGCTCTTCTTTGGCTGTGACCTGGGGGATTTCCTCCACCCCTTCCACAATCTTGCGGATCTCTCGTACCGATTGAGTGATAATCTTATATGCTTCTACCTCGGCCTTTTTTTTCGTTGCCTCAAGGACTTCCTGAGACTTGTGTTCTGATTGGGCAATAATCTGGGCCGCTTCGGCCTCGGCCTTACTCCTTGCTTCATCCTTAATACTGGTAGCCAGCCTCTCCACATCCTGTATGATTGTACGTGCTTTCTGCTCTGATTCAGCGATGATCCTAGCCGCCTCTGGCTTGGCCCGCTTCTTGGCTTCCTCGATGATCTCTTGAGCCCTTCTTTCCGTTTGGGCGATGATCTTAGCTGCTGCTGGCTTGGCCTTGCTTCTGGCCTCCTCCAAGATCTCCTGGGCTCTCTCATCCGCTTGGGCGATGATCGTAGCCGCTTCGGCCTTGGCCTTCTCCTTTACCTGCTCCACAATTTCCTGAGCCTTTTGCTCCGATTGCTCTATAATCCGGGCCGCCTTGGCCTTGGCATCTATCTTTAGCTGCTCGGCAGCATTGCTGGCTTCCTGCTCAAGTTGGATTGCTCTCTCAGCTGCTTCGGCCTCGGCTTTCTTCTGCGCCTCCTCCCGGATTTTCAGGGCCTTTTGTTCCGATTGGGCAATGATTGTGTCCACTTCGGCCTCGGCCTTCTCCTTTGCCTGCTCCACAATTTCCCGAGCCTTCTGCTCCGATTGACCGATAATCCGGGCCGCTATTTCGGCCAATGATTCCACAAGCTCTTCTTGTTGACTGAGGGCTTTTTCTCGGTCCGAGTAACGATTTGCATGGTCGTTTGCTGGCGCTTCGCCCAATCCACTTTCTGTCATTTGTCCTTCCCGCATATCATTCACACTCTTCCATTGCATAGCCCACCATCCTCAAAAACTTCCGCACTGTTCCATTGCGGCCATGGTCACAGATAGTGTATGTCCAATATAATACTTTATATTATTAAATATGCCATAAATATACTAATTTGTCAAGACCCCATCCCGTTTTTCACCAGGGTGAGCTTGATTCGGCAGATCTGTTGGAAGAATCCTCCCACGAAGAGACTTGGAAATCTATCTCTGGAGCAAACCTAGCTGCCCTCAGCCACGCAGCCAATTAGTCAGCTGACTAGCGAACTGTCGACTTATGTAAGTCTAGCTAGGTTGTTGCAGGTTATTTCGGTATCTTGTAGAACAGGACGGCCTACGCCCAGCCCAGGGATATCAAGTTGCTACCATTCATTGAGAGGTCTTTGTCCCTGAATCTTAGGCTTTGGTAACACTGAGCCAATCGCTGGGACATATGCACAATTGCCAGTAGCAATTGGATAATGTATGATAAGGGCGCAAAACAGCGATGGAGCGGGTCTGCGCTGCAAGGGAGACCTGTCACAGGATCTGAATAGGGTCGGCTGCAAAGGAAGGGCAAAAACCATGGATAGTGAAGTACCGGGCAGTTCAAAAGGTGAGACACAAGTCATCCGCACTGGGTGCAGTTTCGACTGTGGCGGCCTATGTCCTCTCCGGGTGCATGTTAAAGACGGGGTAGTTATAAGAGTCGAAGGCGCTGCTAGCGAAGGAACCCCCTATCGCGCCTGCTTAAGGGGACGTGCAAATCGACAGAGACTTTATCACCCCGATCGCCTCAAGTACCCTATGAGGAGGGTAGGAGAGCGGGGAGAGGGTAAGTTTGAACGCATCTCCTGGGACGAAGCTCTGGATACCGTGGCCAGCGAGCTGAAGCGGGTCAAGGAAACCTATGGAAATTCTGCGATCATCTTTTTTGCTTTGGGTGGTAGCCACGGGACCTTGCACGGGGTAGGGGCCGGTATTAGACTGCTCAATATGTTCGGTGGCTGCATAGGCTTGTGGGGCAACGTTTCTAACCAGGGGGCTATTTTCGGGTCCTTCGCTACCTATGGCAGCATGTTGACCGGTAACACGCGTGATGATCTCCTCAATTCCCGCCTTATCATTATGTGGGGCTGGAACCCTGCAGACACCATCTGGGACAGCGGCACTAGCTTCACTCTAGCCAAGGCGAAGGAGGCTGGTATCAAGATTGTATGCATCGACCCCAGGCTTACTAACTCAGTCGCCGTCTTCGCCAACCAGTGGCTCCCTATCATACCGGGCACCGATGCCGCCATGTTGATCGCTATGGCACATACCATAATCAAGGATAACCTACAGGCTCAAGACTTCCTCGATACCTATACCACTGGGTTTGAGCGATACCGGGACTACGTTATGGGCGTCGACGATGGGGTGCCAAAGACCCCACAGTGGGCTGAAGCCATTACCGGCGTGCCTGCGGCCACCATTGAGGACCTGGCCAGGGAGTACGCTACGGCCAAGCCAGCAGCGTTAATTGCCGGTTGGGGCCCGGGACGAGCCGCCTATGGGGAACAATATCACCGGGCGGCTATGGTTTTAGCTGCCATGACAGGTAATATAGGCGTCCACGGGGGGAACGCTCCCGGCTGGGAGGGGGCATTCCCCAACTATATGACAATGGGGCGAATGGGCTGGGGCACGAAGGGCCTCACTGACACAGGGCGCAAGTTTCGCGTTCCGGGCTACCATATAGGGAGCACCACCAGAATACACTGCTGCGAGATATGGGATGCCATTCTCAAGGGTAAATCGGGCGGCTACCCCGCCGGCTTGAAACTGGCTTACGTGATGGCGGCGAACCCTCTCAGTTCCCTCCCCGATACCAACAGGGGTGTTGAGGCCCTGAAGAAGCTGGAATTCATTGTGGTCCATGAGGTGTTTATGTCGGCCACAGCCAGGTTTGCCGACATCCTGCTCCCGGTTAATACATTTATGGAGAGAGAAGATGTAGGCGCTGCCTGGCTAGGCGCACCCTACTTTGTCTACTCCAACAAGTGCGTTGATTCATTGTATGAATCCAAGTCCGATCTCCAGATATGCACCGAGCTGGCACCTCGATTGGGTATCGAGCACTATAACGATAAGAAAGATGGTGAATGGCTGAGGGAATTCTTCCCCGCGCCGAATATACCCGACTTCGATGAATTTAGGACAAGTGGCGTTTACACCGCTAATCTTGGTGAGCCATTCGTTGCGTTCAAGAAACAGATTGAGGATCCTGAGAACAATCCCTTTCCCACCCCCTCGGGGAGGATTGAGATTTACTCCAAGCTTTTTTCAGACATAAATCATCCAGAGATTCCGACTATTCCCAAATATATCGAGGGACTGGAACGGCGCAACGATCCCCTGGCCAGGAAGTATCCGCTACAGCTCATTAGCAGTCACTTCAGGCGGCGGGTGCACTCCCAGCTTGACAATATTGGTTGGCTAAAAGACGTTGAGCGCCACGCGCTGTGTATCAACTCCATCGACGCCCAGGCCCGGGGCATCACAGATGGGTGTCAGGTCAGAGTCTTCAATGATAGAGGGGATATTATTATCCCCTGCTGGGTGACGGAAAGGATCATGCCCGGCGTAGTCCACGTGCCTGAGGGTGGCCCTTTCTATCCCGATGATAACGGGGTAGACTGGGGAGGATGTGTCAACGTACTCATTGCATCCGGCTATACACCTGGCGGGGCATTTCCCGGCAACACTGCATTGGTTCAAGTTGAAAAAGTATAGAGGGTTGAAAATGCAAATGGGATTCTATTTCGATCAGACTCGGTGTACCGGCTGCTTCACCTGTAGCGTAGCCTGTAAGGACTGGCATGACATACCTGCGGGACCGGCCAACTGGCTGCGCGTGACTGAGATAGAAAAGGGGAAATTCCCCGATGTCTTTGTGGCTTACTTCGTCGCCGCTTGCTGGCACTGCGCTAACCCGGAGTGCGTTACCGCCTGCCCAGAGGATGCGATCAGCAAGAGACAGGAGGATGGAGTGGTGGTTGTGGATCAGGAGAAATGTCTGGGTAAGGACAACTGCGATATGTGCCTTCAGGCCTGCCCCTACGAGGTGCCGCAGTTCGGTGCTGAGCAGAACGCAAAGATGCAGAAATGCAACTTCTGCATTGACCGCCTCGTCGAGGGAAAGGGCCCTATTTGTGTAGAGGCGTGCCCAATGCGTGCCCTGGACGCTGGGCCTTTAGACCAGCTTATGGCGGAATACGGCCGGAGCAGGGATGCAGAGGGCTTCGTCTACTCATTGGAGTTAGATCCTTCCGCCGTGTTCAACCCGAAGCTAGCCCCGGCACACTTGAGATGATCTCCCGGCGAAGGCAGCGAGCTTATCGCAAGCCTGAAAAATACTCCACGCCACCCTCGGTGCCTGCTTTGGCATGCCCTCCCCGGACTCGCGCTGGCCGCTTGCAGTTTTGGAGCCTATGTCCAAGCTGAATGATGGGGCTCAGGCAATCGCTTTACAATCCATCCTGTGGAAAGTAATTATTAAATTGGAAAGGAATGTTGTTCTGAATTGAAAGAGCCTGGGTACCCTCTATGAACATCCAGCCCCTATGATTTGATATTGATTGCACATTATTGAGCTAGCATTTGATGTTCACCACCGCTTATACGCCCCACACTATCTCTTTGCTCGTGGCTCAAAGCCCAACAATGAGGCAACTAATAGTGGGCGATGTCGGTGGACCGCCCATGTTATGTGTGAGCCCTAACTTGGGGTCCTTTATCTGCCTCGGGCCTGCCTTGCCCTGAAGCTGCTTATACATCTCATACATCATCCTCACCCCGCTGGCTCCTATGGGATGCCCGAAGCACTTAAGCCCGCCATCGGGCTGCACCGGCAATGCCTGCTCTCCCTCCAGAGCCCTTTGCAGAGTGAAGAATCCGGCGTTAGAACCCAGAATATCCTCATAGACCTTGCCCCTGGGGCTGAACTGGAGGTCCTCCATGGTTAACGCCTCGGCAATAGAAAAGCAGTCATGGACCTCAGCCATGCTTATCTCCTCACGAGGGTTCTTTATATCCGCCTCCTGATAGGCCCCCATGCCGGCCCTGTAGGCCTCCTCTATATGGGTATAGTCGAAGTCGGTCCTCGCAGTCCCCTCTCCGAAGCCAGTGCAGATCTGGAGTGCCTTGATGTACACCGGGTCAGGCCGGAACTTCTTGGCGTCCTCGGCCCGCACCACTACCGCCGCTGCTGCCCCATCGCTAACCCCACAGCAATCGAAAAGGCCGAGAGGCCAGGCAATTATCGGGGCTCTTAGAACCTGCTCTATGGTTACTTCCCTTTGAAAGTGAGCCTTCGAGTTTCTTGCCCCATTCCAGTGGCTCTTCACCGATATCATCCCGATCATCCTCTTGCCTTCCTCGTGGCTGAGGCCATAGCGGGCGAAGTATCTGGTGGCCAACATGGCGAGCATGCCCGGCGCTGTTGTGGGGGGGGTTCACGTGCGCGGCTGCGTGTGGATTGCCGCCCAAGCCGCTCAGGCCCTGATCCTTGATCTTCTCCACGCCCACGGCCAGCACTATGTCATAGACCCTGGCAGCCACTGCATAGCAGGCGTTCCTCAATGCATCGGAGCCGGAGGCGCACATGTTCTCCACCCTGGTCACCGGCTTGTACTGCAGCCTCAACGGCACGCTCGCCGCCAGGCCAGCCTGGCCGCTATACTCATAGAATGTGGCGACCCATGCCGCCTCGATGTCCTTGGGGTCGACACCAGCATCCTCGTAGGCTTCATAGGCGGCATCCACGAGAAGATCAGTAGCACTCTTGTCCCAAAGCTCGCCAAACTTAGTGCAGCCCATACCAATTATGGCAACCTTGTCTTTTATGCTCTCAGCCATCTCAGTCCTCCTTTAGCATCTTATGGGTCGGGTCTTCCAGTAGTAATTGTGGATCCCTCGAGCGGGGTCGTGGTACAGCTTCCTGAAGGTCATCTCCGCAGGCATCCCTACTTCCACTTGATCCGGGTCACGATCGGTCATTTCGAACTCCGCCCGGCCTCCACCCTCGAAGTCGACCACGGCAACCGTCGCTGGCGGGTCGGCGTGGGCGGTCAGGTTATCCTGGGTGAAGGTGAAGACCTCAGCCTTCTTATCAGCAAACCGGTAGGGCTCAAACTGGTCCTTGGCCTGGCATACAACGCATACCCTCGCCGGCGTATGCCCAAAGCCCCCCGGATTATTGTACTGCGGCGTCCCACAACTGGTGCATCGGGCTCCATAGAGCGCCAGGATTTCCCTGCGATGGCGCCACAGCCCCGAGATGGAGGTCGGTGCTTGCTCCGGTCGCCTAGCCGCCTCCAGGGTTAACAGCCCCCGCCACCGAAGGTAGGTCTGGTAGTTCCTGACCATCCGTTTTGACTCCAGATGTTTCCGGATACCTCGCCGCTCTGCCAGCTTCTCTATAGCCTGGGTTACCTCTAGAACAAAGGTATCAGCGCCATTCCCATAGCTGGCGAAGAGGATCCTATCACCAGGCTTGGCCTCCTCCAAGGCAGCCACCAGCATCATCGTCGCCAGTGCGGCCCCGGTATTGCCTACGGTCATGAACATCGGGTCCTGAACTTGGCTGGGCTCAAACCCTAGCTGAGTTGCCACTCGCGCATGCCTCCTCACATCGGTTGGGGCATCGTAGACTGCTTTGGCAAAATCTTTGGCGGTGAGATTGCTTTTCTCCATCAGCCCAGCGATAGCATGGGGAAGAACTCTGGAATAGCCTTCGTCCAGAACCATGCGATCCTCCCAGGAGCGAAGGAAGGTATCCCCCTCGGCTCTTCATACGCCGGAGAATTCGTCGGATATTGAGTAGCTGTCCTTAATCTCAGCGATGACGTCCCCTTCCCCCAGCAGGAGGGCGGCAGCGCCATCGCCCAGTGTCTGCTCAAAGTCGCCCGCCGGCGCCCCAAGACGTGTATCGGCAACAGCCATCAAGACCCTCCTGGCAGATCCGGCTTTGATGGCATCTAGAGCGGAACCCAAGGCAGTGGTCCCTACCCGCAGCGAGCCGGCAAAATCTGCGGTCCGGACGTTCGAGGTCAGGTCCATGGCGGCAGATATTATGGCCGAACCCAGTTTCTCGTTGTAGGGAAACGTGGTAGATGCGAAGAACAGGGCATCGATGTTACCCTGGCCCATCCCCCTCACGGAGTCGATGGCTGCTTCCACGGCCATGGTTATGCTGTCCTCATCGAAGTTGGCAACAGCCTTCTCCCCGGGCATGGCAAAGCCGCCCCAGGCCTTGAAGAATTCCTCCCTGCTTATCCGGTGCAATGGAATGTAGGCTCCGTAGGAAATCACTCCTGCCATGAATCTACCCCCTTCAGACAGGCTAATTTACATAACTGTTTGGCTGTAGTCAAGTTAATTCTCACCTTGTGTGATTTCTCTATTGCTCGCCGCTTGAAAGTGAATGAGCGCCCTCCGGCGCAGCCCGAATCTGCTGAAACTGCTCAACCCATCTTGTCGGTTTTCCCCGGCCACTACCTCCCGCTAATCGACCCTATGGTACCTATCTAGTAGATAATCTCCTTTTCTTTTAGCTCGTTTATCTCACCAAGGCGCATACCAAGGAGTTCACCGAAAACGTATTCATTGTGCTCGCCCAATAGAGGCGCATGGCGGTATGGCCGGGCCGGTGTATTGCTGAACCTCCAATGGGGAGCAACTACGGTGCGTTTACCCATGACTGGGTGATCTAATTCCCTAAATGCGCCCCGCTCCTTGAGATGGCGATCAAGAGACAGGTCCTTGCTGTTAAAGGAGGGAAACGCCGCCACCCCGGCCTTTTGCAGGATTCTCGTCACCTGATAAGGAGTATGGTTCATCGTCCACGCTTCAACCTGCCTGTCAAGCTCATCTTGGTTCCGCTGGCGACCATAGGCATCGGAGAACCTCTCGTCCTGGGTCCAAGCCGGATCACCAATGGCTGAACAGAAAGCCTTCCACTCCTCCTCAGTGGCGATGGCAATAGTAACCCACTTCCCATCATGGCAACGATAACAATTATGAGGAGCCATAGCCTCATCGCGATTTGCCTTGCGCGTTTGGTTCCTTCCGTTCATGGTGTAGTCCATGATTACATCCCCGATGAGGACGTTTATCGTCTCCTGGGATGAGAGGTCGATGAGTTGCCCCTCACCCGTCGCCTGGCGGTAACAGAGAGCAGCAATTATAGCGAAAGCGGAGGTTGCAGCACTCCTTAGGTCAATGGCACCCATCATCTGCTGCGGTGCAGCATCCGGGTAGCCCGTGAGGTGGACGGCACCACCGAGGGCTCCAAAGGTGGGGGCATAGCCTCTGTATTCTTTCTCAGGGCCTGTCGCTCCGCAGGCCGAGGAAGCCAGATAGATGATGTCCGGCCGCACTTCCTTCAAGTCCTCATATCCCAGACCAAGCCTATCCATTACTCCAGGGCGCATGTTCTGCACGGCAACATCGCTGATTTGGACTATCCTCTTCGCTAGCTCGACCGCCTTGGGCTGGCTGAAGTTGAGGGTTACGCTCATCTTGTTCAGATTCAAGTCGTTGAAGAAGGGTGACCAGTCGACCCCGCGAAAAACCCCGAAGCCAAGTGCCCGCAATCGAACGTGATCTAGTCTTTGCCGGCTCTCGATTTTGATGACCTCGGCACCCATCAGTGCCAGCAGCATTGTGGCGTAAGGGCCGGCCCAGGCCCAGGAGAAATCGGCGATTCTTACCCCCTCCAAAGCAGACTGGTTCATTTTCGGCCCGTCCTCTCTAGATCGCCCCATTCACTCTCATCCTCACCATGTCCTGCTTAGTATAACCTAAGAGCGTGCCATAGATATCCTCATTGTGCTGCCCCAGGAGCGGGGCAGGACGCTCCACCGCCCAGGGTGTCTTGGAAAACTGATAGGGAGCTGCTGGATACATTATGTTCCCCGTTTCGGGATGGTCGACTTCGACAAAAAAACCTCGAAACTTCAGCTGTGGCGAATTCACCAGATCCTGGGGTGAATTGACCGCGCCTACGGGTACGCCCCGCTCCTGACCTCCTCGGAAAACCTCTTCCTTCGTCTGATCCATCATCCATTCCTGAACAAGCGAGGTCGCCTCCTTAGCGTGCAGGCTACGGTTAGATTCGCCCTTGAACCTCTCATCATTGACCCAGGCTGGTTCGCCCATTAGGTCGACAAGCCCCTGCCACTCGGTCTCCTGCATAGCTGCCAGCACAACGTAGCCGTCCTTACAGCGCATAAGGCCGCCCACCATGCCTGCCCCACGAGCAGCGGCATTGATCATTGCCTTTGTCTCCTCTTTTTTGCGATTGGGGTATAGGACATTCTCCAATCTTTCCAAGGCTATTGATGACTCCTGTTTCGAAATATCTATGTATTGTCCTGCACCAGTCATCCCTCGGGCATAAAGAGCGCACAGAGTTGCGGTGGCGGCACTTAGCCCGCAGTCGTATTCCCCCATGAATCCTGGCCCCTTAATCGGGGCCCGCTCGGGGGTAGATGACATATGGAGCATCATACTTGGCTCCCCGCCAGCATGAAAGGTATTGAGTGGGTAAGCCTTGTAGTTGCGGTAGGGTCCTGTTTGCCCAAAGGGGGTTATAGAGGTCATTATCAGCTGTGGATTGGTCGCCTTCAGGTTTTTGTAGTCCAGCCCTAGAGCCTTCATTACCCCGGGCGGATTATCCTCTATCAATATGTCTGCCCAGTCGGCCAGTTCCTTAAAGATTCCTCTCCCCGTATCTGCCTTCATGTTGAGGGTAATCCCTAGCTTGTTGGTGTTGAGGTAAAGAAAGAGCCCACTCCGCTCCGGGTGAGGCACACCGTTTAAGAAGGGTTCCCTTCTTCGCGCCTCGTCCCCGATAAGGGGCTCCTCGATCTTCACCACTTCAGCGCCAAGATCGGCCAACAGCTTGGCGCAATACGGTCCGGCTACAAGTTGAGCAACCTCGATAACCTTCACCCCTTGTAACGCTTTTCCTGCCATAATCGTTTGACCTCCTGGTCACTTCCAGCATACCAGATGATATGTCAATGCCAAAGGCTTCGACCGTTTGGCCAACTTGCCCTGCCACAATACATCTCCCCCTAAGTATTGGCTCTGAGCATCTCATCAAGATATGTCCTGTAGTTCATACCGTAATGCACGCCTATCCCCTAACCAGTTTGCTCTTCGCTCTCCCGGGCCCACTCCTGCATGAGCTTCTTTATCCGCTCAGCCAGCTTTGGGTTTGACCGAAGTCTGTCAATGAATATCGGACAACCCTCAAGCAGGGAGTTCTGAGCTGCCGTTGCCATACTTGACAGGAGCTGTGATATGTCATACGGGGCTCCAGCCAACGAGGCACCGGGCATTGAAGACTCCAATTGCCTTCTCAAGTCCTCCTCTGTCGCCCGTATCGGAAGCACGCAGTTCTTATACCAAGGGCAAGACTTGCATTGAACAAGTGCTTGTGCTTCACCGAAAATGTTACTCATGTCTTACCTCACCACTCGAAATCTGACGGCTATGCTACATGGGTTGGCCATCGGCCCGACTATGAATCCTGGCCCATCTTCCTGGGACAGTTGTCAAACCCTTCTCCCCAAATCCAGCCTGCCGGCTACGCTTCAATAGCTATCTGTGCTTGCATCACCACCAGAGCCTATTCAAGTCGCCCAGGAACTGCGGAAGTAAGTCGTTCTCAAAAGAATCGCTGATTGTGGGCTTTTGCCACATACAATTAGCCTTGGCATAGTCAAAGGCCTCTTCAACAGTAACATCCTGAACACCGACAAGGTGGTCATATTTGTCTGCCTCCCCCTGCAGCATACCCTCACCAACAAAGTAATAGGTAAACTGTCCATGCCCCCATTGGTCGTCTTCGTAGGCACTCCCCCTCTCGGTGGTCGCCATGTTGTTGACCCTTAGTCTCCTATTTCCCCTTCTTGGTCTTGGGATCTTTATGCTTGCCACTGCTAGCTTTCACCAGCGTTTCCTTTACACGTCCCTTCCTGCGAAACCAAGATGGAGTCCGATAACCCTTCATGACCTGCCTAAGTCCCTCCGCCTCATGCTTGCTTTAAGTCCTCGATTTCCCTTTCCACTTGCTTCAGTTCTTCCTCAAGCTCTTTCTTATATTCCTCCAGCATCTTAAGATACTCCTGACGTCGTGGAAAAGGTCTCATTCCATGAAACCACAACCCACACGGAGGAAAGCCAAACGGAAGCTAAAGCTACCGTGCCTTCCATACCACATGATATGTCACACTCCCTAATCGCCCTCTCTATATCGGCCCGATCGGGTTATTTGCACTATTATAACACTATGGGCTTCACCGTGCAGCGTTAGGGGCAGTCTCAAGCGGCAGCCCTGTGGAGTGGGAGTCGAACTGGTATCCCTCCGTGAAGTAATCACGAGTATGTAAAGCGACCTAGCTCTGGCATATGAGTTACTTTGACGACAATGCCAATTCGCCTGAATTACGATCTCTAATTCTTAACTGCACCCCCCTGTCATACTCTCTTAACTCCGCTGACTCAGACAGGCCTTACAACTGCTCGGGCAGGCGCTCCATCGCCATTTTCTAGCTTGAGCAGGAGGCAGGTGAGGTAGTGCTTTCCCGGCTTTACACTCGAAAGGTCAAGTCCCTCAATAATCCAGATCCCGGCCTTAAACAGCGTCCGGTGCGTCTCAATACCATCGCGCTTAAACCCCCCGATTGAGAGGCAATCAACAATCCGCTATTTGGTGCACTCGTGCAACCGTTTCCAGTGAATCAAAAGTCGGAGTGGCAACGCTAGCCTGTGGTGACCGCGTTCATTATTACTGAATTGAACATTTTTAGGCAGATGTGCGGTAGGAAGCCACAGAATGCCGTCGTCGGCACACTAATGGCCTCAGTCTAATACAGTGAACCTCTGTGCGCCTCCTGGCCCGTGCAACTAAAAATGGGCTACAAGATGCCTAGCATTTCAGTCACTTTCGTCTTGAGCATTGTGTTACCCCCTCGCACCAACCCCCTTTTATGAAGCTACATGGATGCTTTTCAAACTATTTTGCCATGGGAACCCGCCCATTTCCCCTGTTTGAAATGGGAAACCCGCGTGAAAAGCAAGACACTTACGGCAAGAAGGGTTTATAATAGCACTATCCGGGGTCACAGCTTTTCAGCCCAAGATGTCATTATTCCTGGGGATAAGGTGGCTCAATTTGCCTTTCAGGAGAGAATGGAGATTTCAATGGAAGAAGCCCTTAGCGGAATAACGGTATTAGAACCGGCCCAGTACCTCTCTGGGCCTGTAGCCGGGATGCTTCTCGCCGATATGGGTGCCACAGTTATCCATATTGAAAGGCCAAAGATAGGAGACTCATTGCGGGCGTATGGCTTTAAGGTAGCCGACCAGAGCTCCCGGTTCCTGTGGGCAAACAGGAACAAGAAGGGCATAACCTTGGACTTGAGTACAGAACAGGGCACCCAGATATTCAGGAATTTGGCAAAAAGGGCTGATGTCATCATCGAGAACTTCCCTCCCGGCACAATGAGAAAGTTTGGCATCAGCTACGAAGAATTAAAGGAGGTCAATCCAGAAATAATTTTTGCTTCGATCTCCGGGTTTGGGCAATACGGGCCTTATAAGGATAGGGTTGCCTTCGACCTGGTGGCCCAAGCGGCCGGGGGATTAATGAGTGTTACCGGCTATCCTGAACAGCCACCGGTGAGAGCCGGCGCAGCTATCGCTGATATACTTGGCGGTCTGATGGCACTCAGCGCCATACTAACAGCTCTATTCTGGAGGGAGCGGACAAGGCGGGGGCAACATATAGATATTTCCCTAATGGATGCCGTGTTTTTTACCTTGGGCTACCAGTTTATAGACCATATCAATTTCGGCCTGGAGGGTGGCCGCCAGGGAAATCGGTACCCTGGAGCCGGAGTAACTGACATTTATGAATCCACGGATGGTTATTTCGTACTGCAAGTCCCCACTGACCAGCTGTGGAGGAAATTGGCTGCAGCAATCGCAAGGGAAGACCTCATTAATGATTCCCGATTTGATACTAACCTCAAAAGGTGGGAAAACGACCATTTGGTGCACGATGTCATTGAGCAATGGTCACGGAATAAGTCGCTTAATGAAATAACAGAAGCCCTTGTCAAGGCAGAAATCCCTTTCTTCCCGGTTATGACCCTTGATCAGCTTGCTACTGATCCTTCTCTTGTGGCGCGAGACATGATTCTGGAGAGAGAGCAGCCCTTCATGGGAAAAATCAGGATCCCAGGCATCCCCATGAAGCTATCGGCCACTCCAGGAAGGATTGATAAGCCAGCCCCATCTTTAGGTGAGCACAATGAAGAGGTATACGGCCAACTCTTGGGCTTGACCACGGAGGTCAGAAAGAAACTTGAAGACGAAGGCGTTATTTAGGGTTAGCAACCGCGATTCGGCTGAATTGTAGACCATCATTACAGCCTGAAACACTAGTTGGCGAGTGATTTCCTTATTCGGGTGCTTCTTTCATCCTCGGCCACTCGAGACTGAGTCCATAGGGCATTGCGGCACGCCCCGATGGGTACATAAAACGTCATCTCGTTGACGCTATGTGGCCGTTCTCACCCGTATCCCACCAAGTAAGAAAACACCATAAGGCCTACGCTTTGATTGTGAATTACTTCTATATGCCTCGATCTCCCTTCCAAGTTGCTCCTCTGCCTCCTGCCAACTAATCCCTTCACTGCGGGCCATGGCTATGATTTGGCCCATTTTCTCCACCAATTGAGGGCAGGAGTCCTCAGACCTTTTGCAGGCTCGGAACATGAGCATGTTAAGCTCCAGCGCCGTTGTCGCTCTGCTCCCTGCCTCTCCATGGCATGTCGCTGAAGTAAAAAGGTCCCTCAGCCACTGTATCAACACGTCCTGCTCTGAGCCGAATCTCTCACAGTAGTGGAAACGACAGATAAGAGGCCTGTACTCGGCAATAGGGCAGGACCCCAGTTCAGGGGTGAAAAGATCACAACCCAGATCACGGCAACATTTGCCCCCACACTGGGAGCATATTCCCTGAGCTAGGTTGAGGTTGTCCAGAAGTTGTAAAGCTTGAACGATCTGGAGCTCCAGCCCTTCCTCCAGTTCCCTATCGATGACAAAGGGCAAGTGGGGTAGCTGCTCAATGCTGCGCCACAGATTTTGCGTTGCCATCTCCATTTTCACAGCTGCTTCCTCGCTCGAGGATACCGGTTTTACGCCTGTCCAGGTCTGCCTCAGGAACAGAGATGTCAGCCTTCCTGTAATACTTAAAAGTTGGTGAGCACATCCTCCAGGGCACACCTAGATTGAGTAGCTTATACCGTATCAAGCGCTTTATTCAAGGTTCTCCCTGCTTTCCTCTCCTTTCAACTGTCGGTATAGTATCATGATGCCTTTCATCCAAGCCTCTTGTACCTCTTCGCTCCATTCTGGATTAAACTCAGGGTATTTCTGGATAATCATTTCCTCAATGGAGCGACTAGCTGCCAACTTATGCACCGTACTAGGTGGCGTTTTGGAACTTCCAATGCTTGGTTTGCGCCGTCGGCGAGGTTGACCGGTAGCCTTTGTTCTCTCCATTATATAAGGAGAGAGTTCGATACCGGCATCCTGAGCAGCTTGACGGAAAAATGTTTGGCATTTGTTGACCACATCGTCTTTTGTAGTGAATTCCTTGAACTTTTCACGGAATTCCTGGATGGATGCTCTTTTCAGGTCAAGTTGGAAGACATTTGGGTAAGCATTTCGTAGAATGCATTCGAGCGTACTTCTACGTTCGTCTCCACTTGCGGTAACAAGTTGCTCAAGGCTTTCTTGAGGCTTGCCAGCATCATCGATAAGGTGCAAAGCCTTCAAAGTAGTGAGCAACTGAGTTACAGTCGCTCCCGCCATACTACTTGCCATTACGCTGCGATCAATACGTGATGGTATTCCATCTGCCATACGTTCCAAGAAGTTGCGGAACGTGCGGTATGATACGTACGGCGGTAGCGTCCCGAACTCGGCTCTGCTGGTGCTCATTCCGTTTTGTCCTCCTTTTAGAATTTACTAAGATAATACCATACCAACATTCTTTTGTTAATACTTTGGATGGACGATTTTTGACTATTGCTTATTGGAATGCTTAGAATGTAGTTAAAAACTCTTTCAGGAGGTGGCCCGTGAATAAGGGGGATACTGTAACTGTTCAAGATTTTCGAGGACGCCTGTTACAACGAATAGTATGGGATCAGTTTGGTACGAGTATAGTAGTCTGCACAGCAGGCGAATACGAGACTTGGAGACAAACAGGATCAGAGCCTAAGCTCGCTGGATTTCCCCATCAGGAAGTTAAGACACTACTTGAAGGATAACTGACTGAGACAAAACTATAATTGAAATTCAGTATTTGGCATTGTCGAATTGCACGATCTATGTAGCTCTGTTCGTTAACTAATTCTTACACTGGCTTGGGGTATATTCGTATTTGTTGTGAGCCGTGTGGGATTCGAACCCAGGACACCCTGATCAAAAGCCAAGCGCCCCATGTGCAGCTTCAAACAGCTTTTAGCCAAGGGCATCCCAAAGCTGCTGGACGGTAGAGAAATCTGAGTAATCAGGTGCCCTTTTGTTTTTCATACCTCACCTCCAATCTCGGCTTTGTAGGGGATCCGATACGGCCCCTGTCGCTTATGGGTTAAGCCTGCCTCACCGCTTACATGGTATGTCAAGCCTCATGATTTGGCAAGAGTGAATCCAACATTTTGATAGATTATACCGACCCACCTGAATAGGGTATCCCTTTTGACTCAGATAATAGCGAATTCGCCAAATCTTCTTACAGGAATATCTGAGTCTGGCAAGTTCCGCCCCATTTTGCTCCCAAACGAGCTGCATTGTACATACTTCCCAGACTCTCAGCTTGACAAAAGCTTATCTATGGTGCTAGTGTATTGCCACCTAATCGAATACGATTCCCACGGATGAGAATCCCCCATAGATAACCCCTTTTGTAGCTAACTCCTGGCTCTGATGGAAGATATATCAGGGAGGTGGGAGGTGCCTCGTATAGTAGTCGCAGCCTAATCCTAATTCACATTGACTCTGGGGGTGCCAACATAGCTTTGATGAACGATGTTGGCTCGCAGGAGGGAACTCAAGAGGAGGTGGAGAAATGAGAAATACCGAGAGTCAAGTTTATCGAGATTTGCAGAAACATCTAGATAGACTACCAATTGGTTACCCATCAACTAAATCGGGGGCGGAAATCCGTATGTTGAAACACCTCTTCACCCCAGAAGAAGCCAGAATAGCAACACAACTTTCTATGATCCCAGAACCGCTAAACCGCATTTACAGGCGTGTCAAGAAAAGCGGCATATCTATCGAGGAATTTGAGCAGCTATTGGATCATATGGTGGATAAAGGGGCCATTATGATAACCCACAAAGGTGACGAGAAATACTATAGCAACGCAATGCTCGCTGTGGGAATGTTCGAATTCCAGGTAGAACGGCTCACCAGAGATTTCGCCGAAGACATGCTACAGTATATCGATGAAGCCTTTGGCGAGGAGTTGTACAGGACCAGAATTCCCCAGTTGCGTACCATTCCAATAGAGAAGAATATTCCTCACGAATATCATATCAGCTTCTACGACGATGTGAGACAAATCGTCGATAGCGTTGACAGTCCAATCGCGGTGGCCAATTGTGTTTGCCGGCAAACCAAGGATGTCGTAGGAGAAAGTTGCAGTCATACCGACCTTCGTGAGGCATGTTTGTTGTTTGGAGAAGGGGCCCAGTTATACATAGATTGGGGAGTTGGCCGCCCTATCAGCAAGGAAGAAGCTATTGACATTTTAGGGAAGGCCCAAGAAGCGGGGCTGGTTCTGCAACCGGCGAACTCACAGCAGCCGGAGTTTATCTGCTGCTGTTGCGGAGATTGTTGTGGAATCTTGACAACCGTAAAAAGGTTCCCCCGCCCGGCAGAGTTATACGTAACCAACTATTATTCAGAGGTGGAACCCACGTCGTGCACCGGTTGCGAGGACTGTGTTGGCATTTGCCAGTTGGATGCTTTGGTAATGGTCGATAGTGTGGCTGTAGTTAATCTTGACCGTTGCATCGGTTGCGGGAATTGCGTTGCACTTTGCCCAGCAGATGCCATCCGGCTGCACAAGAAAGAGCAGGAGGTAGTACCGCCGAGGAATACTGAGGCCCTGTATATGAATATCCTGTCTAAGAAAGTCGGGAGGCTGAATATGCTTAAAATCGGAACCAGGACGCTACTGAAACTAAAAATATAATGTCGCTTTGTTTTTAGAGGTGTAACGAGGCAAATAAGCGCTATTTGAATAAGGAATGGCCCCGCATTCGTCTTCACAACTGGATTTCCTCGCGGCTTAGCCTTGGCCTCTGTGGAGGCGACTCGTCGGGATAGCCTACTACCAAGATAGTATTTACCACCACGTGTCGAGGCCATCCCAGGATCTTGGCTAACTGTCCAAAGCGTATCATTTGAACCCAACATGTTCCGAGACCTAGTGCAGTCGCCATCAAAACCATATGCTCTATGGCAATAGCTGTGTTCATATGCGCATCGGCGATGAAAGCCTTGATATCATCCCAGTTCTCGCTGTCGGCACCATAGTACTCAGAACCGGGTGGGGCTAAGGGATGGCCCTTTACAAAGGTCAGAAGCTCCGAGCCGCAAACGATTATTACCGGTGCTTCTTGAACATGGTGTTGGCTTAATGTAGCTTCCTCGAAGATCCGCTTCTTCAAATCTGGATCTGTAACTACATGAAACCTCCATGGCTGGCGGTTGGTAGCGGACGGCGCTAACCGCGCAGCCTCTAGCAACTCGTCAATAAGTTCGCTCGGGACAGGTTCTGACTTGAATTTGCGAATGCTGCGTCGCTTCTCGATCGCTTCTTTGACTGTGAGCATCTGTTCTCCTTCCTTTCAATACTACTGCCAATCTCTATCTTTGTGGGACCCAGAGCCATGCCCAGGCTCGAATGTGGGGTCCCTTTTGTGGATTAGATGAAAAGCATAACTGGCTACGCATGGCCGCAATAGAACCATCTGAATGGATAGCATACTACCAAGTTTGTCTGCGCGTCAATAGAGGCGGAGGCCTAGAGAACGAGTCTTCGGCGGTGTGGCTGAACTAATGTGGGCTGGGTTGCACCAATGGCACGGAGGACACAAAACGCTACAATGTGCAGTCAGGTG
>Ga0114930_10002107_pt1 | contig 18258 bp, 13 predicted proteins | sample AnhtaG_FD_87300 | JGI IMG/M metagenome (GOLD analysis project Ga0114930, IMG submission 87300) | Deep subsurface microbial communities from Anholt, Denmark to uncover new lineages of life (NeLLi) - Anholt_01485 metaG | ecosystem: Environmental > Aquatic > Marine > Oceanic > Sediment | place... | reverse complement strand
TCACCCTTAGCCTGTTCTGGAGACATGTAAGCCAACGTGCCCATGGTAATGTTATCTTTAGTAATTTGCTCGACTTTGGCCAGCTTAGCCAAACCAAAATCCATGATCTTCACCTGACCTTTTGGGGTTACCATTATATTTCCGCTTTTGATATCCCGGTGTACGATTCCTCGATCGTGTGCTTCCCTTAAGCCCTCTGCAACCTGAATACCAATATCCAAAGCTTCATCCAGTTTTAAGGATTTCAATGAGATTTTGTCTCTCAGTACTTGACCTTCGATATACCCCATTACTATGAAAGTTTTCCCCTCTTTTTGGTCTATTTCATGTATGGTGCAGATGCTGGGATGATCCAGTGCGGCTGTAGCTTGGGCTTCATTAACAAATCGGTTCTTTTCTTCCTCGCTGTCCAGGGCTTCAGAAGTGAGAAATTTCAGGGCAACGGTGCGTTTGAGTTTGGTATCCTGAGCTTTGTAGACCACACCCATTCCACCCTCTCCGAGTTTCTCCAAAATCCTGTAATGTGATATGGTCTTTCCAATCATCCTTTATTCCTGGTAGCCGCAGACTTTAGGTCTGCGTTACGATTTTCATCCGCAAGCTAAAAGCTTGCGCCTACCTTGTAATTAGAAATTGTTTCGCCTATCATATTAACTCGATGAGAGACTTTAATATTTTAGTAAAAAATAACTAATTGTCAACCAAAAAACTGCTAAGCAGTTATATATGCCATTTACAAAACATGCAATTTTGATGAAGAAAATGTCTCTCAACACCCAGGAGAGAGATGGGGTGAGAGTATTGATTAGTGGTGGATAACCCTGTCTGAACCTGGCATTGCGCAAGATTTCCAATATCAAATGTCGAATGAGATTTCTTTGGAGAGGAGGGGCTTGTCCCCTCCCGTTTTTTCCCACCTTTTTTCCCTTTCCTTCTTAAGGAGGGGAACTAAGGGTGGGGTTTAAAAGCTGGGGTAGGAATTGAACTCCTGCCCCAGCAGAGGTCTAAAACCTCTGCTACGCATTTTGTGCTTCAGCGGGATTGAGGCTGTTGGTCTGGAGACCAACAAAGAGCAAACTCCTGCCCCAACTGGTTTTTTACCTTTGAACCCTTAAACCTTTAAGCATTTTATTACTGTACCACCCTTCTTCCACCCAAAAATCTTCTGGCATAATATCTTTCTTTTAAAGAAGAGATGGTTACTCCCTTAGAGGAAGATGAATGCACAAATCGGTTATTCCCGATATAGATTCCCACATGGAAAGGAGAAAAGCCATCCTCAGTGAAAAAGACTAAATCGCCAAAAGAAAGCTTCTCCTTTTCCACCTTCTTCACCAGCCGGTAAAGCTTTTTTGTATCTGAGGGAAGCTTAATCCCGGAATATTTTAGATAGATCTCCCGCACCAGAGCTGAGCAATCATACTTAGAATGAGGCTGACCCAGATATGGTTCTATTATCCGGGTCATCTTCACCTTATCGATCTTAGTCTCAGGCGCAGGATAGGAAGAAGAGCCTGTGGTATATCTGGGATAAGAGGCACAGTTTACCAGCAAAAAGAAAGATAAGGTCACAAAAGTTAGTTTCTTGATTAAAATAAGTTTCATCTCAAACCTCCTTAAACTATTTTCTCAAAATCATTCACGCGTAGGGGCGGAGTAGATGAGGGTGGAGACAAGCTCCACCCCTACGTGATATCTCTTTCAGAAAATCCAAAATAAAAAACTAACCCGGCTAAAATTGCCAAAATCGCTCCAAAGGAGAATGCATAAGTTGCTGAGAAAATCTGCCAAAGGTAACCTAAAATCAAGCTGGATGGCAGGGCGAACAAACCCACTGCTCCATGATAGAATCCATACGCCGTCCCCCTTTTATCCTCCTCTTTCACTAAATCTGCTACAAAAGCACGCAGAGCACCGTCTGCCAGGCCATAATAAACACCATAAAGGGCAAAAAGTGCCCAGATATGCAAAGATTCAGTGGCAAAGGCAAATCCAAAATAAGAGAGTCCATAAACCACAAAACCCAAAAGGATAATTTTTCTTCTACCAATTCTATCCGATAAAATCCCGGCTGGAGTGGAGGATAAAGTATAGACCAAATTGAAAAGACCCCAGAGCAAAGGGATAAAGACCAGGCTTACCCCTAAGCTTTTGGCTCTCAGAAACAAAAAGACATCGCTGGAATTACCCAGAGTGAATAGAGCCACCACTAAGATAAAAAGTTTAAATTTACTATCAAAGCTAAAGCTCTTCCTTCTTGGTAGAACAATACCTTCTTTTCTTCTGCTCTTCGCTTCTTTGACCCAGAGAAACAGAACTGAAACAGAGAAAAAAGCTGGAATGGATGCCAAGAGAAAAAGATGTCTATAGTTTTCATTTAAAAGAGGTAAAAAAATGAAAGCCAAAAGTGGACCAACGATCGCGCCTAAGGAATCCATTGCCCGGTGAAGCCCGAAAGAGGCTCCTCTTCTATCTTTAGCTGAGGATTCAGCGATCAGTGCATCCCGGGGTGAGGTTCGTATCCCCTTGCCTACTCTATCTCCAAATCTTAAAAGTAAAACCTGCCAGCCAGAGGTAACTAAAGCCAAGAGCGGCTTACTTATGGAGGAAAGCGAATACCCTGAAATCACAAGCGGCTTTCTCTTACCGACTTTATCCGAGAACCAGCCTGAAAAGACCTTCAGTAAACTGGCAGTGCTTTCCGCTACCCCCTCTATCAAACCCACAAATACCCTGCTGGAACCAAGCACCTCTGTCAAAAAAACGGGCAGCAAAGGATAGACCATATCTGAGGAGACATCGGTAAGAAAACTCACTAAACCCAAGAAAAAGATATTCTTTTTTATTCCGAAAAAAAGGTTTTCGTTTTCCCTTTTCACTTTTCTATCTCTATTCAGATTCGATAAAATTCATCCATCAAACGGAAAACAGATTCATTGGAACAGTATATATTTATCCTCTTTTTTGGTCAAGAATTTTATTAGGTTCTGGAGAAGCGTAGGGGTAAACCTCCGTGTCTGCCCTGACGATTTGGATGAATATACGAATATGGGTGAACACCCAGGTTCGCTCCTACGAAATCTTACTTAATATCTGTCAGGCACAAGAGTTGCGTAGATTAACCCACATTTAAAGCAACGCTGGTTTACCAAATGGACATTGTAAAAAATTTGCCTTGTTTTTTTCAATTTTTAAGTTATTATTATATCGATGATTATAATATTCAAGCGCACCTCTACTCTAAGCTCGGAGAGTTGATGCCACAAAAGACCTTTGATTAGCTTAGCCACGATATTGATAATTTAACTTTATCTTTTTATTCAGGAGGATTTATGAAAAGGTTATTACAAGTTTTCCTCGTTTGCACACTTTTTATAATGGCAGTTCCTGGCTTTACTTCTGCTATTGACCTTTCCAGAGGGATAGTTCTGGATGTCCCACCTGAGATAATGGAAAAGCAGTTTGGAAAAATCCCCGTATCTCAGCTTACTCCACAGGATAGCATAACAATAGCAGAATACCGCTTTACCGGAGACACAGTTAAGGTTTTAGTTATTTTGGTGGAGTGGTATAATAGACTTGCTACCTATCCCAAAGAAAATTTTGACAGCATGCTTTTCTCCTGGAACTATTTTCCTGGAGGATCTGTAGCTGAATATTTTGATGAGGTCTCCTACGGACAGGTAAATATCGTGGGAGAGGTGTTAGACTGGTATGATGCTGGACTTTACTTGGGTTGGTATGATTTCGAAGAATTGTTACCGGAACTCGATTCGATAATAGACTATTCCCAGTTTGATGGGGATAACGATGGTAACGTAGATGCTGTGGTATTCCTTCGCTCTGGAAATGGTCAGGAGGATTCACACGAGATGGGGGATATCTGGTCCTATGCTAGGATTTACTCAACCGGAATCGGACCTTTTGATGGTGTTTACATCAACAGGTGGTGTACTACTCCCGAAACATACCCCATGCGCGATCCTCTTCACCCCCCCAGTTTTTCAGGCCAGGATACTTTAAATAAAATCCGGGTTCTCTGTCATGAGTTGACTCATAATTTAGGCTTACCTGACATGTATGATTATGATGATAAACTGGTCACCTCCACCTACTACACTCCAAATGACAACAATGATCATCCTGTTTACGACTGGTGTAATATGGGATATGGTGGCTATGGCATATTTTCCCTTAAATCCAAGGTTCCATCTCACCTCTGCGGGTGGAACAAAAAGCAGATTGGCTGGATTGAGCCGGTGGTAGTACCCTCTGGTACCCATAATCAGGTGGTGATATATAATTTCGAGACTACCAAGGATAGTTCATTATATATGGTACCTATAATCCCAAGCGAAGGGGAATATTTTCTTCTGGAATTCCGAAACCCTGGCTCCAGCGGCATGTTTGACAAGGTGGATTCAGATTTCAGCTGTTATTTCTGGCCCTATCTATCCTTCGGGGGAGATTCTCTGGACAGAGGTTTGCTAATTACCCACATTCATGATTCTTTGGGAGCATATTACTGGAGAATAAATAATGGCACACCAGATTATCCACATTACACCGTGGCAGTTGAAGATGCAGGATATGACCCGGCCAGAGATTATACTTACAATCCTGAGGGGAACGTAAGTGATAGTGCCCAGTGGTGGTATCCTTATGAGACCAGAATAGCAGCCACTTTTTCCTCCGAGGTTAGTGGACAGGAACTCTTCAGTCCTACTACTACTCCCAGTAGTGACGGATACTTCGGTCCCTCAGGTATAGTAATTAGAGTGGATTCCATTATTGATGACAAACTTTATGCTTACATTCAGGTCCCCATTCCTGCCTTCTCACTTCTTTCTCCTTGGGACGGCATATTCGTTCCTTATCTTATCATCTTCCAATGGTCTGACCCAAACGCCTGGGAGGAGTTAAAATATGATTTGTATGTAAGCACCTCACCTGTTTTTCATCCTGATTCCACGGTAATCTACGATAGCCTCTCAGCTACCCAATTCACTGATTCCCTTGAAATGGGAAGACATTACTGGAAAGTTAAGGCTTACAATGAGTCTGTAGATAGATGGTCTGAAGAGGTCTGGACTTTAGTTTCTGCTATGTATGGAGATGCTAATGCGGATAAAAACCTAACTGTCTCAGATGCAATCTATCTGATAAATTATCTTTTCAAAGGTGGACCCGCTCCAGTTATTTATGAAACCGGAGATTGCAATTGTGATACTCAGGTAAATGTCTCCGATGTAATTTACTTAATAAATTATCTTTTCAAAGGCGGACCACCACCGGGGTGTTGAAAAAACGAACGTCGGGCATAAAGCCTAACGCTACAACCTGGTGGGTCAGACATTCCTGCCTGACACTATAGAACAGACAAGAATGTCTATTCTACCAATCTATATTTACCCTGGAGATCTGTAGGGACAGAACACCGTTCTGTCCCCAATAAAAAAACGGGAGGGGACAAGCCCCTCCCCTACATTTAATTCAATATTCCAAATTCTCTATTATTTTTAATCTGTCATTTTCATTTACCGCTTTCTATTCTCAATAACCTCCTCTTTCTCTCTATCCCACCTGCATATCCACCCAACCCTCCGTCTGATCTGATAATCCTGTGGCAGGGAACGATTATGGGCAGAGGATTTTTAGCACAGGCACTACCCACTGCACGAGCTTTTCTGGAATTACCCACCATCTGAGCAAGCTTTTTATAGCTAACCGTCTTACCATAAGGGATTTTCATCATATTCTTCCAGACTTTCTGTTGAAAAGGGGTACCTGAGCTTAAATCTAACTTCTCTCTGAATTTGATTTTCTTCCCGGAAAAATATTCTTTGAGCTGTTTTTTCAAATTAGTGAATTTACTTTCCGATTTAATCAGTTCGATATCTTTTCTCTTATTCAACTCCTCGAAGACCTTTCCCCAGATAGGCAGATGAAAAATCAGGTTGTTCAAACCCCTATCAGTTCTGGTAACCAAGATCCTTCCCAGCCTGCTATCAAAAACCGTATAATAAAGCTTCATAATAACTCCTTTTGCTAGTGTTCAGTGATCAGAGATTAATTATTTTTTCACCTTAAACTCTTATACCCTTTATCCTTTGAACCTTTTATTATTTATGAAAATAAGTATAAATCTTCTCTGCCGCTTTCTGGGTAATGTTCTCCGTCTCTAAAAGCTCATCCAGGTTCGCCTGTCTAATCCTTTCCACTGAGCCGAACTTGGAAAGGAGTGATTTTTTCCTTATCCTGCCAACCCCTTGGATCTGGTCTAATTCGGAAGCTCTGATTTTTTTCTCCCTTAAGCCCCGATGATAGGAGATAGCAAACCTATGCGCCTCATCTCTAATCCTCTGGAGCAATTTTAAAGAGGAGGAGCTTTTGGGAATCATAAGGGATTCTGTTTTCTCCGGCAAAAAGACCTCGTCCAACCTTTTAGCCAAACCAATAACATTTAAACCCTTAATCCTCAATTCATTCAAAACCTTTAAAACAGAAGATAACTGTCCCTTACCTCCATCGATTAAAACCAGGTCCGGCAATTTCTTTTTCTCCTCTAAAATCCGAGAAAAATATCTTTTTACCACCTCTTCCATCATAGCATAATCATCCTGCCCCTCCACCGTCTTTATCTTGAACCTGCGATATCCAGATTTTTTAGGTCTGGCATCCTCAAAAAAGACCAAAGAGCCAACCGCATCCGTTGGTCCTAAATTGGAGATATCAAATGCTACAATCTCCCGGGGAAAAGTGGGCAAATATAAATCCTTTTTTAATGCCGCAACCGATGGTGGAACCCTTTTCTTTACCTTTTTTTTCTGAATCAAAAGCTCCATCAAAAGAAGCTGAGCATTCTGGGTGGCTAAGTTTAATAAACTTACTTTCTCCCCTCTGCGGGGTAAGATGAACTCAACTTTCTTTTGGCTTTTTCCCTTGAGCCATTTCTGGATAATCTCTTTATCCTCGATCTCTATAGGCAATAAAATTTTTTGCGGGATTATGGCAGCATTCAGATAATACTGCTTCAAAAAAGAATTCAAGGCCTCAGAGTCCGGGATATTCTTTTTGGCTTTTAAATAGAAATGCTGTCTGCCAATCAAAACTCCCTCCCTAACCTGAAGAGTTGTCATGCAGATATCTGAACCCTCTCTGGCAAAGGCGATAACGTCTCTATCGATTTCCTCCTTTTCCACCATCTTCTGCTTCTGCATTATACTTTCTACTGCTTTAAGCTGGTCCCTTGCCCTTGCTGCCTCTTCAAACCTCTCCCCTTCTGCTAATCTATTCATCCTCTGTTTCAACTGTTGGATTAAGATTTTATTTCTGCCGGCTAAAAATAAAAGCACCGTATTGATCATCTCCCTATATTCTTTTTCTGAGACCAGATTTTCACAGGGTCCCTCACACCTCTTGATCTGATAATCCAGGCACAACCTTATTCTCCTTTTAGAGGGGAGTGCATAATTACAGCTTCTTAGCGGGAAAAGACGGCGCAGAAGCCTTAAGGACTGCCTCATCCCTTTGACATTGGTATAGGGACCAAAATATTTGGCTTTATCCTTCTTGGGTCTTCTGACCACCAAAATCCGGGGAAAAGGTTCATCAACTGTAACTTTTAGATAGGGATATCTTTTATCATCTTTAAGGTTGACGTTATATCTGGGCTTGTGCTCTTTTATCAGATTAGACTCTAAAATCAAAGCCTCCATCTCCGAATCAGTAACCATAACCTCGAAATCTTTTATCCGTGAAACCAAAGCTAAAGTTCGCGGATGTTCCCTCCCGGCCTGAAAATAAGCTTTAATTCGGTTTTTCAAAGATTTAGCCTTCCCCACATAGATTATCTTCTCCCCTTCATCTTTGAAAAGATAAACCCCGGGCTGTGAGGGAAGGTTTTCCAGTTTGCTTTTAAGAACCATACACAATCCATACGTTAGACATCTGATTTTAATATATACCAACTGTTGTGGGGAGTGCAAACAAAAAAAGCAATAATGGATGACAGATATCGAATCGCAGGTGTATGACGAGACTTAAATATTGTGCGGGTTAGAGATAATACCGTCATTGCGAGGAGTCCATTTGGACGACGAAGCAATCTCCACAAAATAAACAGATTGCTTCACCCTACGGGCTCGCAATGACAGCCTGAAATCGGCATTTCCCTTCAATTTAAAAAAGATTTTTACAGAAGAATATCTTTCGAAAACCATAAATATGAGCTTGACTTGTTTTTTTAAGTAGATTAGTATTAGGGAAATTATCTGAACCATCCTTCAGGCGAGATGCTTGGACAAATGGAGGAAGCAGATTATGGACATAAAAATAAAAGACAAATTCATCCATCTCTGGAAAAAGTATTTTAACGGGGCTGAGCTTCCCATTACCTTTTATTACACCGAGGAGAAAGGATCTTTAGAGGAGGCTAAACCTACATCAGAGCACAGATGTATTATCTGCGATTTAGCTCAGGCACGAAGCGGAAAATCTATCTGTTTTAGTGCCGACTCAGTTAGCTGCGGTGGTGGGAAAAGATATTTAGGCTTTGCCCAAGAGATTATGCCGAACTTCGAATATTTTCTCTCCTGCGGCATTCCTGGAAAACTTGAAGGGGAGCGGTATAAAAAATCACCCGAATTGGTCAAGGAAGCAATGAAAAAGCTACCCCATTTCAAAGCACCTGCCAGATATATAGTTTTCAAAAGGTGGGACAAACTCGAGGAATCAGATAATCCTGATGTGGTTGTCTTCTTCTCTCCACCGGATGTTCTCTCCGGCCTTTTCACTCTTACAAGCTTTGATGAGACAGACCCCAACGGTGTATTTGCTCCCTTTTCTGCCGGTTGCGGCTCTATTGTCCAGTATCCTTACCTGGAAAAAGACTCTGACAGACCCAGAGGAGTCTTAGGGATGTTTGACGTCTCCGCTCGTCCCTGCGTTCAGGAAAATATCCTTACCTTTTCAGTTCCCATAAAAAAGTTTCTGAGGATGATCGAGAATATGGATGAAAGCTTTCTCATCACCTCTTCCTGGGACAAAGTGAAAAAGAGAATAAATCGAGCAGGAAAGGAACAAATTTGAGCGTATATAGTGGTTTGATTTATCAAACCCAATAGCTTTTCACCAAGACAAAAGCCCCAGCTCTTTGAGAGCCGGGGCTAATATATACTGGTTTTTCTATCTGAGAACTAACAGCCTGGTGGCGGTCCACCTTTGAAAAGATAATTGATTAGATAGACTACGTCGCCAACATTTACTTGACCATCACAATTGATATCTCCAACTATAGGAACAAGATAAGGCTCAGGGTCTCTTTTAAACAGATAATTTATCAAATAAACCACATCCGAGACTGACACCGAGCTATCACCATTGGCATCCCCACACCTAAACTCAACATATTTTATGGTGGCATAGTCATAGTGAGTTCCATCTGTTTTAAGAGAGCGGCAGAGTTGATTTCTTAAAAATAATATAAGGGATTTTGTAATTCTGGCAAGGATTTAAGTAATTGTGAATGTCAAGTTACGAATTAAAGATATAGTTAAACATAGGGTTTTCTAGGTGTAGTGGGCAGTTTTTGAACATTTTTGATATCACAAATCAAGGTTATATAAATTTTACACTCATCGCATTGCTATGCTTGTGTGAACATCTTTAAGGGCAAAAATGCAAAGATAATTTTCTTAGTAAAAGTAAGTAGTATTTCAAACAAATAAGGTAGATTTTATCGTATTCTTTTTTGACTAAACCGGGAGGTTGTAAATACCGATTTTTAATACTGAGAGAAAATCTGTGAAAATGCTGAAAAAAATAGTGAGAAAGATAACAGCGCTTCTAATAGTCAGCCTGATGCTCTTTTTCCCGGTTTCTCTACAGGCATGCCAAGAGGCTGAGGGATTCCAAGAAACCTGTTGCTGTTGTCAGAATTCAGATCAACATCAGAAGTTCGATCTTGCAGAACAGGACGAGTGTCCCTGTCAGCTGAATGAAAAACGACACACGGAGAGTCAACCAGCAACCGTTGTTTCCCATCAGGAGAGTAGACCGGAGAATCTCCCATCAACCTTAGATGTAGAATTTACTTCCCAAAACTGTTTCAGTCAGTTTAGGGGCACATATAACGATCGTATTTTACTCTTTTCTAAGGGGCCCCCCTTATATATCCTCCACTCATCTTTTCTTATCTAATACCTTCTCAAGCTTAGAGGCAGTAACTGAGTTGCCCCTTTCTGGGGTGTAATTTGTCTTTTTTGTTTGAGGAGGTTAAAAGTGATAAAATCTTTTTTAGGGTATGGGCTGGCAATATGTTTGAGCCTTCTTGCCCTACTGCCACAGCAGAGTATGGCACAAAAGTTAATCTTGGATTCTCTGATGGTAGAGGTAATCAGAGTCAATCCAGATCTGAAGGCAGCAGAGCTTCGCTACAAAGCCTTTGAGGCAAAAGTGCCTCAGGCTGGGTCACTTCCGGATCCAATGCTTAAAGCTGTAGCCTCCAATCTGCCCATAGATTCTTGGTCTTTTGATCAGAGTCCCATGAGCGGGGTGGAGTTGATGCTAACTCAGAAGATCCCTTTTCCTGGGAAGCTGGGGCTTGCCAAAAAAACTGCCAGAAGTGTTGCACAAAAAACAAAAGAGGGTTACAAATCTACTGAAAACTTCATCCTGAGTGAACTGAAGCGAAATTACTATCAACTATACCTATTGCAGAAATCGATTGAGATCACCCAGAAGAATAAACTGCTGATTGAAGATTTTGCCCGCATTGCTTCCACTAAATATTCGGTAGGCAAAGGAGTCCAGCAGGATGTTCTGAAAGCACAAGTGGAAGTCTCCAAAATGATAGATAGGCTCATCTCCTTAGAGGAGATGAGAAAAATCGTTCAGGCTAAGATAAACATTCTGCTTAATCGTAATCCACAGGATTCGTTAGGTGAAGTTTCAGATTTAACTTTCCGTGAATTCAATTATTCTGAAGAAAAGTTGCAGAACTTAGCCTTGGAAGAGAATCCTTATTTAAAGGGAAAAGGGTTTTTGGTGAATGCATCTCAGTCAGTTTATGCTTTAGCTCGCCGGGAGTATTGGCCCGACTTCACCTTATCAGCCAGTTACCGGTTCAGAGACGAAGTAGAGATGGATCCAGTTAGAGGAAAGGATTTCTTCTCTTTTTCTGCGTCTTTTAATATCCCGCTTTACTTTTGGTCAAAACAGAAAAAAAAGGTTCTGGAAAAAGCCTTAGATTTAGAATCGTCCCATCGAGAATATGATGCCGCTCAAAATAATGTGAAGTTAGGTGTATCGAGGTTATTTTATTCCTTGAACAAATATAAAAAGGAAATCCAGCTTTACCAGAGTGCAATCCTGCCTCAAGCTCGTCAGTCACTTGAGTCGGCTAAATCTGGTTATCAGGTGGATAAAGTAGATTTTCTGACTCTGCTGAACAATCAGGTAACCCTTTTCAATTATGAGATAGCCTATCATCAGGCTTTGAGTTCCTATTTCCAAACCATCGCAGAGCTTGAGGAGATGGTAGGAAAATCTTTGCTCTAAGAAAGGAGTGAATATTATGCGAGAGAAGAAATCAAAATTGATTGCAATTATCCTGGTGGGAATCCTGACTTTAACAGTTGGTTTTACAGCAGGCTTCCTAACGGGGAAAAAATCCTCCGGTACCAGAGACATGGTCCGGAGTGAGGAGTCAACTGCTAAACAACTTTATTCCTGCGGTATGCATCCGGAGATAATTCAAGAGGGGCCAGGGAACTGTCCTATCTGTGGGATGAAGTTGACTCCTATTAAAAGTTCTTCAACAGGTTCAGCCAAGCCCCAGGGAGAGCGGAAAATCAAATACTGGCGGGCGCCTATGGATCCAACTTATATCTCGGACAAGCCGGGCAAATCTCCTATGGGAATGGACCTTATACCTGTTTATGAAGATGAGATTGAAGAGAGTGCTATTACCATTGACCCCATCACTGTTCAAAATATGGGACTGAGAACTGCTCCGGCCAAAACAGGTAATTTGACCCGAACCATCCGCACAGTAGGGCATATCGATTATAATGAAAAAAATCTCTACATCATCAACACTAAGGTAGCCGGCTGGATTGAAAAACTTTATGTCAACACCACCGGTGAGGTGGTGGAGAAAGGGCAACCACTTTTGGAATTATACTCACCAGAGCTGGTCAGCACTCAGGAGGAGTATTTAAGCTCTCTTAGGGGTTATCGAGAACTTAAAGATAGCCCCTATGAGGAAGCCCGCAGAGGAGCTTTAGAGCTTTTGAATTCTACGCGGAAGCGTTTAGAATACTGGGATATAGATGAAAACCAGATCAGAAGACTGGAACAAACCGGGGAGATCAAAAAGACTTTGACTATCTATTCACCAACCAGAGGGGTAGTGATCCATAAAAACGCCATCGAAGGGGCTTATATTAAAGCCGGAAATGACCTTTTCCGCATAGCTGATCTTTCAACCGTTTGGGTCTTAGCTACTATCTATGAATATGAGCTTCCCTATATAAAGCTGGGACAGAAAGCCAAGATGACTTTATCCTATATTCCGGGAGAGACCTTCGAAGGCAGATTGACCTATATCTACCCTTATTTAAGTCAGAAGACACGTGATATAAAGGTGCGCTTGGAGTTTCCCAATCCTGGATTCAAACTCAAGCCGGATATGTATGCTAATATGGTAATTGAGTCCGAACTTTCCGGAGAAAGAACTCTGATTCCGGAGGAGGCGGTGATCCGGTCAGGTAAGAGGGATATTGTCTTTGTGGATATAGGGGAGGGGAAATATGCGCCCAGAGAAATCATAATCGGAGTAAGTGGTAAGGAAGGGGTTCTGGAGGTAAAAAAAGGACTTCTTCCGGGTGAGGTTGTGGTAGTTTCTGCTCAGTTTATGCTTGATTCTGAAAGCAAAACCCAGGAAGCAATTCAAAAGATGATTAAGGCTAAGATGGCTACTTCAGAAGAGGTTAAAGTGAGTAAAGCTCTGGCTGTTAAAACAGAGGTGGAACATCTGCATGAGGCTTCTCGGGTCGAGGTCAAGAATTTGAACCTTATTCCTGAAAAGAAGGCAGAGTTTGCCGGGGAGGTTTATACCTGCCCGATGGATGAGCATAGTTATATACTTCAGGTGGGAGCGGGCAAATGTCCGGAATGCGAGATGGATCTGGTTCCGATCACCGAAACGAAAAGAGATGTTTATACCTGCCCTATGGAGGAGTATCATAATGTCCTTTCTAATGTGCCAGGGGAATGCCCGGAGTGTGGGATGGATTTAATAAAACTGGGATCTGAAACTCAGGTTAACCAAGAAAAGAGGAGCAAATAACTATGATTGAAAAAGTCATCGAATATTCCATCCGAAATAAGTATATCATCTTTCTTATAGGGGTATTCGTTTTTCTGGGCGGGATATATGCCATCCAAAACATCGATTTGGACGCTATTCCTGATCTTTCGGATGTACAGGTGATCATCTATACCGAATACCCGGGTCAGGCTCCTCAGGTGGTGGAGGATCAGGTCACCTACCCTCTGACCACGGCTATGCTTTCGGTTCCTTATGCTAAAGTGGTTAGAGGATATTCATTTTTTGGTTTCTCGCTTGTTTATATCATCTTTGAAGACGGGACTGATCTTTATTGGGCTCGTTCTCGGGTCTTGGAGTATTTAAGCTTCATCTCTGGGCGTCTGCCCCGAGGGGTAACTCCTCAGTTAGGACCGGATGCTACCGGAGTAGGGTGGGTATATGAATACACCGTAGAAGACGAAAGCGGGAATTATGATTTATCGGACCTGCGTAGTATTCAGGACTGGTATTTAAAATATGAGCTGACCTCTGTTCCAGGGGTCGCGGAGGTAGCATCAGTCGGAGGATATGTTAAACAATACCAGGTGGAGGTTGATCCAGACAAGCTCTTAGCTTATAACATTCCACTCTCCAAAGTGAAGATGGCTATTCAGAGGTCCAACAACGATGTGGGTGGTCGTTTGATAGAGATGGCTGAGACCGAATTCATGGTGAGAGGATTGGGCTATATTCAGTCCATTGAGGATTTGAAAAAGGTTCCTTTGGGAATAGATGAGGATGGTACCCCAATTTTATTAAGAAACATTGCTCAGGTGAAAATTGGTCCTGAGCTTCGGCGAGGAATTGCGGAAAAGGATGGCACAGGTGAGGTAGTGGGAGGGATAATTGTGATGCGCTTTGGTGAGAATGCCTTGGAAGTCATCAAAAACGTAAAGAAGAAGATAGAGGAGCTGAAACCAGGTCTTCCCCCAGGGGTGAAGATTAAACCAGTTTATGATCGTTCCGGGCTTATATATCGTGCCATAGATAATTTGAAAAGAAAGCTCATTGAAGAAATCATAGTGGTAGCGATAATTTGTATCCTTTTCTTATTACATGCTCGCAGCGCTTTGGTGGCAATTTTCACTTTGCCGGCTGGGGTTCTGATGGCTTTCATCATTATGAACTACCTGGGTATAAATGCCAACATCATGTCCTTGGGAGGGATTGCCATTGCTATAGGGGTGATGGTGGATGCTTCGGTGGTAATGGTGGAAAATGCGCATAAACATCTGGAGCGATACAAAGGTAAGAAGGAACATTGGCAAATCATCATGGATGCGGCCAAAGAAGTTGGACCTGCTCTTTTTTATGCTCTTTTGATTATAACCGTCTCCTTCTTCCCAGTCTTTGCCTTAGGAGAACAGTCTGGACGATTGTTCAAGCCTTTGGCTTATACTAAAACTTTTGCCATGGCGGCTGGAGCTTTGCTCTCCATCACCGTAACTCCTGCTCTGATGGTGGTGGTGATAAAGGGGAAAATATTGCCGGAGAAGAAAAATCCTCTCTCCCGTTTTTTCATCTCCCTTTATATGCCCCTCATAAAATTGGTGCTACGTTTCAAGTGGTTGACGATTCTGGCGGCTATAATCCTATTGGGCATTACCCTGTTTCCTGCTTCTAGGTTGGGTTCTGAATTCATGCCTCCACTTTATGAGGGAGATCTGCTTTATATGCCCACAACTTTTCCCGGAATATCCATAACCAAAGCCAAGGAGCTTCTGCAGCAGACGGATAAGATCATTGCTTCATTTCCGGAAGTGAAAACGGTCTTTGGGAAAATTGGAAGAGCAGAAACTGCTACTGACCCGGCTCCCTTAACTATGATTGAGACCACTATTATGCTTAAGCCGGAGAAAGAGTGGCGTCCCGGGATGACTCCAGAAAAATTGGTGGAAGAGCTGGATAAGGCTATACAGTTTCCAGGGTTGACCAATGCCTGGACTATGCCTATAAAAACCAGAATCGATATGTTAGCCACCGGCATTAAGACCCCGGTGGGAATTAAAATAATGGGAGATAATCTGGATACTCTCTCTGCCATTGGAGAAAGGATAGAGGCTGCCATAAGAAAAGTGCCGGGGACACTTTCAGCTTACTCAGAGAGGGTAGTAGGTGGCAATTACTTAGATTATAAAATCAATAGGGAGGAGGCAGCCCGTTATGGACTGACGGTGGGGGATATTCAGGATGTGATCATGTCTGCGGTGGGAGGTATGAATGTGACCTATACGGTGGAAGGATTGGAACGCTATCCAGTTAACCTCCGCTATCCTCGAGAACTACGCGATAATCTCAGCAGTCTAAAAAGAGTTTTAATACCTACGCCAAATGGAGCACAAATCCCTATCACTCAGGTAGCTGATATTGAGATCAAAAAGGGTCCACCCGCAATCAAAAGCGAAAATGCCCGTCGAACTGCTTGGGTTTACGTCGATATTAAGGGAATCGATGTGGGGACTTATGTCAAGAAAGCTAAAAAGTTGATAGCCCAAGAGGTAGATATTCCACCCGGCTATAACATCGTCTGGAGTGGACAATACGAATATATGCAGGCAGCGGCTAAGCGTTTCAGAGTTGTTATTCCCATTACCGTTATCATCATCTTTTTGCTTTTGTTCTTTCATTTTAAGAATATGACCAACAGCCTAACAGTTATGCTCTCTTTGCCTTTTGCTGTAGTGGGTGGGGTGTGGTTGCTGTATTTCTTTGGCTTTAATACCAGTGTAGCCGTGTATGTGGGTTTCATCGCTTTGGTTGGGCTGGCAGCCGAGACCGGTGTGGTGATGTTAGTATATCTGGAAGAAGCTTATCATCGTTACCAGGTAGAAGGAAAACTTAATACCCTATCTAATTTACATTCTGCCATAATCGAGGGAGCGGTGGAAAGAGTTAGGCCAAAGCTTATGACTGTGGTTACCACCATGATAGGTCTTCTTCCCTTAATGGTTGGACATGGCACCGGCTCTCAGGTGATGAAGCGAATGGCATCTCCTATGGTGGGAGGTCTGGTCAGCTCCACGGTTTTGACTTTGATAATAATCCCAGCCATATATGCTATTATCAAGGGCCAGAGTTTAAAAAGGGTGACAGAAAAAAAAGATACTAAATCTGATTAAATTAAGGAGGTGCGCTATGTGAAAATTAACAAACCAAATATCTGGAGTTTTATTTCGCTTAAAAAATGTAAATCGTTAACCTTGTAACCCGGAAAGAAAAAATGAAAAAGCACAATGTATTAACGCTTCTGATAACCTTAGGTTTATCCATTTTGGTGATTTTCTCAATCTCTATTTCAGTAGAAAAAAAAGCTTTAAAATCTGAGGTTGAAGAAGAAGTTGCCCGCACAGATGAGATGGAAGATATCTTCAAAAACTATTTTGCTATGCGGGAGCTTTTAGCCCAGGATAAAGTTGACCAGGTGAGTGCCCATGCTCAAAAGATGTCAATCCAGTTGGGTAACCTGATTGAAACCTTAGAGTCGATTCGAGCCAGCTCATCTAATTTAAAAACCGATAACTTGGAGGAAGCTCGAAAAGGATTTGCTTCACTTTCTCAATCCATGCTCTCCTATCTTAAACAGTTCGGTTATTCTGGTAAAACTTATAGTTTTCACTGTTCGATGATAAAGGAAAGCTGGCTACAGGAAAACGATCAGATCGGTAACCCCTACTACGGCTCCAAAATGTTTAAGTGTGGAAAGATGACCGGGATGACAGTGAACGGGAAATATATGGAGAAAGCTGAAGGTGAATCCGAGCCCTCAATGCAGATGAAGGGAATGGGAGGTAAGTAGCTAAGAAATCGGGGAAGGTCGGATGTGACCTTCCCCTCAAGACAAAGTAGAAATTGCTTTGTTTTATCCAGCTTTAGTGATGATTTCAAAGAAAGGAGTAAACTGTGTTTCTGCCACCTTCCAGAGAGGGAAAAAAGAAAAGTTATAAAAAAGGTAAAAGACAAAAAATGTTTCTGCTTTTGGTTATTTTGGGAGTTTTGGGGATAGTCATTTCGTCTTTATACTTCTCCCAAGATACTAAAGAGCTTGATCCTCAGAGGGAACGTCTATCCCAATTGACACTTCCAGCGGATGGTTCAGAGTTATATAGCTTCCTGTTAAAAGAGATTCCAGACCTCGTTTCTGATATTCCCTGCTCTTGTTGTGGCGAGTATCTGGATGCTTGCTATAAAGGGAGATGCCCTCCTACCTGAATAGAGTGCAATGATGAAGGCCGTGATGCCTTCAACTGGTTTGTGCAGGGGAAGAGTTTGGAGGAGATAAAAATCTTGATAGGGGAAAAATATTTCTGAGTTTCAGCTTTTCGTCTTCATATGAAATTTAAGCATCTGCAAACCTAAATATGTAAAGGGTGTCTGTTTGGTAACTGATTTTTGGGAAGTGGTCTCAAATTAAGAATAGAGTATGAGCCAAAAAAATCATCGCTACGAAAAAAAATACATTAAGCATGTAGAGGAGGAATAAATGAAAGAGATAAAAGCATATATCAGAACAGAAGCCTTGGAAAGAACTGTAAGGGCTTTGGAAGAAGCAAAAGCACCGGGAATCACTGTGACAACCGTGCATCCTGTGGGTTATGGATTCGATGCCAATTATTTTACCACAGAGGAAAGGGTTACTAAAAGATATTGGGATATAACTAAGTTGGAGATAGTCTGTGCTGACAAAGATGTTGATCGTCTGGTACAAGTGATCAGTGGAAGTTCATATACGGGTTCTAAGGGAGATGGTATGATTTTTGTTTCCCCGGTGGAAACGGCGATTCGAATCCGCAGCGGGTAAGAAGACAAAGCCGCACTCTGATATTAAATTAAAGAATATGGAGCGAAGGATTTGATTGAAAAGAAAATAAAGCTCATCCACTTTGGTA
>Ga0114930_10002106_pt1 | contig 18258 bp, 21 predicted proteins | sample AnhtaG_FD_87300 | JGI IMG/M metagenome (GOLD analysis project Ga0114930, IMG submission 87300) | Deep subsurface microbial communities from Anholt, Denmark to uncover new lineages of life (NeLLi) - Anholt_01485 metaG | ecosystem: Environmental > Aquatic > Marine > Oceanic > Sediment | place... | reverse complement strand
TAACTTCCATGCGTTCAATTTTAATGAAAATTCGATATCAATATCGTCGATATATCCGTCAGGTTGTACCGGAGGATTCAGATGTCGAGATTGAAACTCATGCATGGCAATGTAAAAATCATCATGATGTTCTTCATCTTCAATATTAAAAACATTATAAAGTTCATCCTGACTTATCCAACTTCCACCTGCATTTTTAATAATGTTATAGATTTCATCTGCCACTGAATTAATATTATTTTCGACAGGTTTTACGGATTGTAGAAATTTGAATTGCAGTAATGCCAGTTCTGCCCGGAGAGATTTAATCAATAACTCGTTAGGATCAATCTCAGGTATTCCGGGTTCTGCTCCAATATGGGCAAGACAGGTAGTTTTTACCCAGGTACTAAGTGACATTTTATGGGGTTTTGCTGCGATAATAAATTTATCTCTCTCATCTTTAGAGAGATATACTGCTAACGGTTTTGACCTTGTTTTAGGGTCGTATTTCTCAGCATACGGTAGATTTTTAGATTTCTTCTTAGTTGCCATAAATCTTATCACTACATACTTATTGGGGCTAAGATTATAAATAAGTAACGTTACTTTTCATTCATAAATCTTATTATGAAGAACTGGTGAGGATGTATGATGGAAAGCGCCGCATGCTCTACAATGCACTGATCAGGTCCGGGTTTAAGTGTACGCTTCCGCAGGGGGCTTATTACATCTTAGCAGATATTTCAGGATTCGATATGGGGGATGATGTTTCGTTTGCCCATTACCTTGCATCTGAAATTGGAGTGGCAGCAGTTCCGGGAAGCAGTTTTTTTAAGGATAATGATCTGGGTTCCAACAAGCTCAGGTTCACGTTCTCAAAGAGTGATGATACACTGCAAGAAGCCATCAGTAGACTGTAAAACCTGTAACCCATTATGAATTATCGATGTACTTATCTATTAGAGATTCATAAAAGATATTAGGTGAGAAAATATGGCGAGGGATGAACAATCACAATCCGGGGAAAATGTAAAGATTACGACAGATCCAATATCACTTGAAAATCCAATTATTATTGAGGGTTTTCCAGGGATAGGTTTGGTAGGAAATATTGCGTCACAGCATTTAATAGACGAGCTTGAAATGGAATATGTCGGGACAATTGAATCTAAATACTTCCCTCCAATTGCAGTCCTGTTTAACGGCATGGTCAATATGCCAGTCAGGATATATGAGAGCAAAAAACATAATATTTTGACAGTTATCTCTGATATTCCGATCCATCCTACCATCTCGTATGAGGTCAGTAAGGTCCTGATCGATTGGGCTCAATCTTTGAATGTAAAAGAGATTGTCTCCATTGCCGGGATTGCCACAATGACTATGGGTGAGAACAAGGTCTTTGGGGCAGCTACCAGTGAAGAGATGCTTGAAAAGATCAAGGAACATGTAGAGATATTCCAGGTTGGTACTATCAGTGGGATCTCAGGGAGTGTAATGACAGAATGCAATATGCGAAAAATTCCTGCTATCAGTCTACTGGGTGAGACAAACAGTCCCAATCCTGATCCAAGGGCCGCTGCTGCGGTAATTAAAATCCTTAACAAACTCTATGATCTTTCAATTGACATAAATAATCTGATGGAACAGGCTGAACAGATCGAAGTGGAATTACAGAAACTTGCCGAACAGGTTAAATCCTCTGAACAGGGCGATCAACCAAGACGTGAGTTCCCGATGTATGCTTAGGGTGATGTGAATGCAATATATAGCAATTACAGGCATTTCTTCACAGGTACTAAAAGAACTCCAGGATAACCGTGTTCGCACTATTGAGATCAGAAGTCCACATAATTTTTTCTCTGTACATGCAACTGATCCCGGAGACATGATTTTTTTAACCAGATCCAGTTATGATGATATTAATGCAGGAACCATCGGCCTGTTAGCTAAGATCAAGGGAAAACAGGTCTCTATTCATAGGATCTTACATAAGTCAGATGAGATCTTCGAAGAATGCGAGACCTTTGCTGCCAGATTGCAGCTGGAATTGGATGGAATAGGAAGGGTGCGAAAGGTTGAGGAACCAACACTTGGAAAACCCTTAGTAGTGGATGCTGATAAGGTTACTTATCTGGAAGCCAGGTAACTTTACATTTTTAAAAAGACAATAGCACCAAAGAGTTTTTAAGGTTGGAGTTATATTTGAGAGGCCACCATAAACGCTTATGGGCTCGTGGCTTAGCCAGGATATAGCGTCGGGCTTCTAACCCGAATGTCGTGGGTTCGAATCCCACCGGGCCCGTAAAGAACCAAATTGCCTCGGTGGCTTAGGGGTATAGCGCGTCCTTGGTAATGGACTGCGATTAATCTGCAGGACTCCAAATAGGACGAGGTCGGGGGTTCAAATCCCCCCCGAGGCTTCTATGACATGATGTACAAAAAGCCCACTTTTGCCGTACTAATTGATTTATATTATTATAATGAGATCGTCGTGTAGTATCCCGAAATAATTTCGCCTAAATTTTGCACATAGAACTCAACCTAAAGTTCCTATGGTAATAATGACGAACCGAAAAATTTGTCTAGCTATTTATTGGGTTCTGAAAATAGGCGAATCTACAGCTGATGTGGCCAGAGATCTAAATATACGTCTGGTGCATGAGCAGTTCTCAACCAGACAAAATGTGACATGATGGCATACCAATGGAGCGGTCATTACCGGGTGTTTAGCCGCCATTTTTAGTGAACGAGGTCAGTTTCGCTCAATGATGATAATTAATTAGAATTTACGTGGAATGGTTCGGATTTAACATATTTGTGTTAAATCAAAAAAAATATCTCTAAGGTTCTTCACGATATAGTATTTTAAATAAAGATACCGATTTTTTTAATTGCTATTAGACCCCCACCCACGTCGGTCTGATGACCTACTTCCAACCATACATTCAAAAAACAGATGCCACACCTGACACATAATTTTTAATAGATTATCGCCATTACCTCTTCATATTGATGACCAAGAAAAAAATTGTCCCCAGTGATATGTTATTTGTTATGATTTTCGTAATACTGACTGTCATCTTTATCCTGGTCCCGCCGCTTAGCACCACCTGGGTCCGAACGGTGCTGGGACTTCCCATGGTACTGTTCTTTCCCGGGTATGCCTTGATAGCTGCCCTGTTCCCGAAAAAGGAGGACCTGGACGGGATAGAGCGGACGGCCTTGAGCTTCGGATTAAGCATTGCCGTGGTTCCCCTGCTGGGCCTGGGTTTGAACTATACGCCCTGGGGAATCAGGTTAATCCCAATACTAATCACGATCTCCTTTTTTACCCTGGCCATGTGTACGATTGCGATCATGAGGCGCAGGGGACTGCCTGAGGGTGAGGAGTTCTCAGTCCCGTTCACGGCAATGTTCTATTCCCTGCGATATGAGATGTTCGATAAGCCCGGAACCAGGGTGGACAGGATACTGACAGTGATACTGGTGATATCCATATTGGCATCGGTGACGATGCTGGTGTACGTGATCGTGACCCCGAAGCAGGGTGAGAAGTTCACAGAGTTCTACATCCTGGGGCCAGGGGGGATGGCTGATGATTATCCTGTCGATCTGGTCCTTCACGAGAGTGGCACTGTGATCGTGGGGGTGGTGAACCATGAATATGGGACAGTGAACTATTCACTGGAACTGGTGCTGGACAATGAATCCATCCGGAACCCTGAAGAGATCGTGCTGGCTCATAATGATACCTGGGAGCGGGCCGTGATATTTACTCCGCTTAATACGGGAGCAGATATGAAATTGCAGTTCATGTTGTATCGGGAGCATAACTATACTGCACCCTACCGGGACCTGCATTTGTATATTGATGTAATGCCGGAAGGGGGTGGGAACCTGACAATGAATGAATCTTATGCTTGAGTTTGGTTGACTGGCTAAAAGCATCATGTATATTTTTGTCAATGCTTGTGTTATCCAGAATAATATACCATGTAAAAATAAAAAATTATTATACAAGCGGAATTGAAAAATAATAGGAAAAATTTAAATAGATTCCAGTAAACAATATATCCAGGTGGAAGTTATTAGGGATTATCAAAGATCAATTTTAGTGGGAATCGCTATATTCATCCTGTTAAGTGCTGTGATACAGCCTGCAGCAGCCTGGAGCTTTAAAGATAAAATCTTTCCTAGCTTCGCTCCTGCATCAACAGATAATAAACTTGATAAGATCGAAGAACAGATCGACGCTCTTTCCGAAGACGAAAAATTAATGAAATTTGTTAATCGTAATATGTGGGAGCAAAAAGTCAGGGTCATTGAATGCGCTATAACTGAAGATGATGAATTGTTGGATACATATTATATTATCAGGGAAGAAAAGGGTAGTACTGCCCGTATTGATGATGCCTGGAGCGGTATAGGTAACAAATGGACGTTCAAGCCCACCATTAAGAAAACTGAAAAAGCAATAAAATTGCTTGAATCCCAAGAATTAACAGTCAATAATGTTCTTAAATGCATTTTACTCTGGATATCAGTGGAAAAACAAGGAGTTCCCTCTATAAATAATATAATTCAAAATTCTACATGGCTTGATCAATTTTTGCCATCCTGGTGGTAAGAAATCACACAAAGAATTTCACACCTTTTTATCTTTTTTTTGGATCTCCTAAGGATTTTGTGGGTAAATATTTAACCGGATTTACAGAAGATCGCATGCCATTCTCATTTCAGTCTATTGAACCAGGTAATAGGAAGGTATGGGAAGGCAATATCTTCAGACACAGATTTCACTGATTCACACGCATTATGGATTCGAGATTGTTACAATTCGTGTTGGCAGATAAGATAAAACCGCAGATTAACGCAAATGAACGCAGATTTTCAGGTGGCGTATCCGCATTTATCTGCGGTTAATTTCATCGTACCAACATGTAATGTAACGGTCTCATGGATTTAAAATAAATAAATAAATTGACTTTAAATCTATGTAAATCGTTCTTAATCAGTGTCTGAAAATAACTAATACAATACAAGTGATGTTACCCACACGATGTCAAAGAGAAACTTTTTTTATAAACATACAGTAAAATCGTAGATCTCATTATCATAATTATTACAATTATTATAGAAATTTAAAGAGGTTGGTAAGGTATATGTAGTACCGATACAATTATATTTTAACATTACAAGGAATGAGGCCAAAAAAAAAAGAATTATATATATTTTACATTAAATTAGAATAGAATATATATTAAAATGTACACTGTCGAGCACATATCGCTTGTTGGGATTGGCAAAGCGATTGACAGGTTGGCCGATAGTTACTTAAAAATATTAAAAGGGTTGGGAGACTTTGGCAGTCGAGATAAATAATATTAGCAAACAACAGCGAATTTCTGAACAGACGGGTTCGGGGTACACTGGAAGTGGGCCTGTTAAGCACAATACATTAAGTGTCGCTCATCTCAATATCAAACACTCTATTATGGAAAATTTCGGATCGGGTGCGTCATTTCCTTTTCAACCGGGCAGGTCTGTTTATGGCAATTTGCATGACATAAATGGCGGGATCTCGTATCAAGGGATGAAACTGGTAAGGAATCCTTCGAGTAACAAGATACAAAACCAAATTACATCACCATCAGATCATTACTCGATTGAGGACGTCACTATCATCCTCCCCGCATTCAATGAAGAGGTAGCCATAGGCAGCATGGTCCTTCATGCCAGAAAGTACGCGGCCCGTGTGATCGTAGTAGATGACGGCAGCAGTGACCGCACTGTAGAGGTGGCAGAGCTGGCAGGTGCGGAAGTGATCAGCCACCCCGAGAACAGAGGCAAAGGCGCTGCCTTAAAAACAGGGTTCCAAGCAGCTGTATTAAACGGCACCAAGGTCATCGTGACCATGGACTCTGACGGTCAGAACAACCCTGATGAAATCCCGAATTTAATATCTCCGGTCCTCTCAGGTGAAGCAGATATTGTGAACGGCAGCCGCTACATCAACGGCGGCGAGACCGACACCCCGGCCTACCGGCGGATCGGGCAGGGCGTGCTGGACATGGCCACCAACCTGAACAGCGGCATCAGGATCACTGACAGCCAGAGCGGCTTTCGGGCTTTTGCAGCCCATACCGTGCCGGCATTCAGATTCAACCAGGGAGGTTTTGGCATTGAGAGCGAGATGCTGGCCGATGCAGCCAATGCCAGGCTGAGGGTGAAGGAAGTGGAGATCGGCGTGCGCTATGATGTGGACTGCTCCACAGAGAATCCTGTTAGCCACGGATTGCGAGTGCTGGTAAAGGTACTGCAGGATATGGAACTGAACCGGCCGCTGTATTATTTTTCTGTACCCGGCCTTATACTGGCAACTCTCGGTATTGGCATGGGACTTAGTTTCATGAGGACATTCTACCTGGGGGGAAGCCTGAACTTCGGTCCTACACTGCTAATGATACTCCTTACCCTGATAGGGACTTTCTCTTTTTTTACAGGTATCCTGCTTCATTCCATATCCAGGATGATCATGCAAATGAAAGTACATTCATAAAAAAAATGGTGAATAAAACGTGAGCATTGCAATCATACTGGGCACCAGGCCAGAGATAATCAAAATGTCCCCTGTGATAAGGGAATTCGAGAAGCATGACCTGGACTATTTTATTTTGCATACGGGCCAGCACTATTCCTATGATATGGATAGAGTCTTTTTTGAGCAGCTTGAACTGCCGGAAGCCAGGTACAACCTGGATGTAGGTTCCGGTCCCCACAGCACCCAGACCGCCAGCATGCTTTCCGGCATCGGGAATGTGCTTATGGAAGAGCTGCCCGAAGCAGTATTAGTACAGGGAGACACCAACACAGTACTGGCCGGGGCACTGGCAGCATCCAAGCTCCACATCAAGGTCGGCCATGTGGAGGCAGGACTGCGAAGCTACGACCGCAGTATGCCGGAGGAGACAAACCGGGTGCTTACCGATCACTGTTCAGACTACCTGTTCGTTCCCACAGAGGGAGCCAGGAAGATACTGCTGGGTGAGGGCATTCATGAGGAGATGATCTTTACCACAGGCAATACCATCGTGGACGCAGTCCGGGAGAACCTGAAAATCGCTGCAGTTCAGCCCTCTGTAATTGAGAAGCTGGACGTGGAGCCAAAAGGCTATTTCCTTGTCACTGCACACAGGCAGGAGAACGTGGACGAACCACAACGATTCTTAAGCATCCTGAAAGGGCTTGAGCAGCTTTCCCAGGAATACCACATGCCTGTGATCTATCCTATCCATCCCAGGTCACGAAAGCGTATGCAAGAGCAGGGCCTACACACCAGCAGCAATATCAGGCTGATCGAACCTTTGGATTACCTGGGTTTTTTGCAGCTCGAGAGCGAGGCCCGACTCATACTGACCGATTCGGGGGGCGTGCAGGAGGAAGCGTGCATCCTGGGTGTACCCTGTGTGACCTTGCGGGATAATACTGAGCGGCCCGAGACAGTAGAGGTTGGGGCCAATGTGATCGCTGGGATCGAGGCTGAGAGGATCGTGGCGTGTGCCAGGGTGATGATGGAGAGGGAAGCGGTGTGGAGTAATCCTTTTGGGGACGGGACGGCTGCTGAGAAGATCAGGAGAGTATTGAGGTTGGGGATCGAGAAACAAAACATCATAAATTTAGATAGTTGTGGTTAATTTGAATAGTTATAATTTTGAGATTATTTAAAGAAAAACCAAGACAGTTTAACCAAGATTCGCCTAGCGATGATGGAAAGGGATGGGATACATAATATTATTCATTGCTAGAACAAATGGAAAGATATTATATGCAATTAAAATGTGGTAAAATCTCTGGAGGTAAATAATGTTCGAAGAAAGGGTAATTATTGACCCGGAAATTAGGCATGGAAAACCCATTATTAAGGGGACAAGAGTTCCTGTAGATGTAATCCTTGGATCGTTAGCCGGAGGTATGGAAATGCAAGAAATTGCTGATGAATATGGGATTGATAAAAAAGATCTGCAGGCAGCGATAGAATATGCGGCAAAAATCGTAGCCAAGGAAGAAATTAGTGTATATGCATAGTTTAACATTCCTACTGGATGCAGATATGCCCAGATCAAGCGCTGAGGTAATACGAAGCATTGGTTTCGAGGTGGAGGACGTCAGGGATATTGGAATGAGGGCGGCGAAGGATAGAGAGATTATCGAGCATGCACTTAAGAATAATATGATAATCGTCACGAGGGATACCGATTTCGGGGAAGTACTCAGATATCCGGACCACCCCGGTGCTATTATTTTCAGATTACCTTATACATTCACATCAACGGAATTAAACGAAAGGTTGGTGGAATTTTTCAAATCTGTGAAAGAAGATGAAATGAAAGAAGCAATAATAATTGTTGAGTTATCAAGGTACAGAAAAAGGAGTCTGATAAATGAACTTTGATTTAATTATCATCAAATTGAATAACATTATAAATATATTTCCGGCGCAGCCTACCACCAGCACACTCCCACCCCGACCCACGGAGGCATTATGACCGCACCACCCCGGCAGCACCCAGATCATCCGGACTTCCTGCAGTTTGAGAGCGAAAGGGGCGAACCTGGGAGAATCCGTTCGGGGATGGCAGGGGAAAAAATCAGACGGATAATGACAATGGTTTTTGGAAATGATATCCCAACCTGGCTACTTGGCGGAGTTAATAAATATGATGCAAAAGTAAATTAAATGGTATATTAATTCAATATATCTAACCAGGTGTGACAATGATAAAACTTAAAGGAAGGATTCTGGGGAATAAGACCCATGATGTGGGTTACCGGGTATTTTTATTGACTAAAGCAATGGAGCTGGGAATTGAGAGGTTTCGTGCTTCTAATACTTTTGAGAAGAATGTACAGGCAGTTGCGGTCTATCTGGAGGCTGATAAAACTGCCATTGACGAATATAAGGATATTATTAATTCAAATTTTCCGGAAAATGCTGAGGTTGCGGAAGTTTCGTTTGAGGATTACAGCGGATATGTTACAAGTATATCTGACTATATGCATCTGATCCAGGTCGAGCAGTTAAATAAAGGAATCCCGGCTATCCTCAGTATTGAGAATAAACAGGGTCAAATGCTTGAAAAACAGGATGTTACTATTAATGTTCTGAAAAGCGTTAAGGAAGATACTTCAGCAATGCTCAGAAAACAGGATAGTATGCTTGATAAACAGGATGCTACAATTGATGTTCTAAAAAGCGTTAAGGAAGATACTTCAGCCTTCAGAGAAGATATTTCAATGGCCAGAAAGGATACAAAGGATGAACTGTACGAAAAATACGAGTATTTGAGCCGTGAGATCACAGAAATAAAATCAAGTCTTTCTGAAATAAAGGCAAAAGTGTTGTGAATTTATTCATTTAAAGGAAGTGTGGTATAGGTGTGCTGTATCGTTGAGGGGTCTATCGAGCATCCCAGGTCGCACAGAGTGCGGATGCTGGTTAAGGTACTGAGGGATATAGGATTTAACCGACCAGTGTATAATCCATTACTTTTAGACACGGATTCACACGAATTTACACGGATCAATGAATTGAATAACATTATAAATATATTTAAGCCCGCGCCCAACACCCGCACACTCCTACCCCGACCCACGGAGGCATTATGACCGCACTACCCTCGCAGCATGCAAATCATCCCGGCTTTTTGAAGATTAAAAGCAAGGCCTGTCTGATGCTGACCGATTCGTGAGGTGTGCAGGAGGAGAGAATTGATGAAATTCCTGGGAAGGGAGAATATCAGGTATGTTAGGTCGTGGGGATGGTGATATGAATAATAATCAAGGGAATTATCTGGCTGGATCATGTTGTTGAAAAAATTCATAAAAAACATGGCGTTACTATATCTGAAGTGGAGGAGTTATTTCAAAATTATGACAAAAGAAAAAATTCCTGATTTTAAAACTCTTGAAGAATCAGCAGAATATTGGGATACCCACAGCTTTGCAGATCATATTGATGATACTGAACCAGTTGAAATAGAAGTACAGCTTGAAGGGCATAAATTGATACTGGATATAGATAAAGACCTTTCAGATAAACTCATAGAAATTGCCAGGAAGAAAAGACAGAGCTGCAAAAAATTGGTAAATTCCTGGATCCGCGAGAAGATTGTACAGGAGGGTACAACCTGATAAATTCTATGAACGTTGTCAATGCATTTAGTGAATTTGCCATCGAGAGCGAGATACTTAACTGCTTTGGGTCAAGGGTGCAGGAAGTAGAGCTGAACTGTCCGCTGCATAATCCATTTATTCTATACACGGATCCATACAGATCAGCACAAATCAGTCAATTGAATAACATTATAAATATATTTCCGGCTGAGCCCGACACCCGCATCCCCCAATCCAAACCCGGTGAGGCAAGCACATGACCGGCCTACGCAGGCAGCATGCAGATAAAAATGAGGATTGTGCAATAAGCAAAAATGTATAGCACATTGATACCATGAACGAGAATACACTTGTCAGCATTATTTTGCTTTCTTATAATAGTAAAGAGGACCTGGAAGCATGCTTACCATCCCTGATGTCCCAGACCTATACACACCATGAGATCATTGTTGTCGATAATGCATCCACAGACAATACTTCCGGGTTTATAAGAGACAATTATCCAAACATTACACTTATTGAAACTGGTTCAAACCTTGGCTACCCTGGGGGCAATAACATTGGATACCAGCATGCCAGAGGGGAATATATTATCATACTTAATCCGGACACAGTAACTGATCCCAACTGGCTGGCAGAACTGATAAAACCATTATCAGAAAATTCGGGTATAGCTCTCACCACTTCAAAAATACTCATATACGGCCAGCAGGATACCATAAACACCTGTGCTAATATTATTCATTACACGGGTCTGGACTTCTGCAGGGGACTGAACGAATCCTCATCACATTTTTCAAAGCCAGAAGAAGTAGGTGCAATATCCGGTTGCTCCTTTGCTGTCAAAAGAGAGGTCTTTGAGGACCTGGGCGGTTTTGATGCGGATTTTTTCCTCTATCTTGAAGATGCTGATCTTTCCTGGCGGGCCAGACTTGCAGGATACAGGATCATGTTCGTGCCAGATTCTATTGTGTATCATAAATTCCATATATCAGTTACACCGTGGAAAGAATTCTATCTTGAGCGGAACCGTTATCTCATGCTGTTAAAAAATGGCAGCTTAACAATGCTGGTATTAACATTTCCTGCATTCATTGTTACTGAAATTGTTACCTGGGGACATGCAGTTCTTCACGGTTATTCTTTCATTTATAATAAATTGAGAGCCTATTGGTGGATACTTACAAATATTGCTAAGATTAATAAAAAAAGAGGTGTAGTCCTGGAAAATAGAAGAATTGGTGATAGAGAGTTACTCAGATTGTTTGACTGGAAGATCCCTTTTGAACAGGTGATCGAAAATGGGATATTGTGCAAATTGTCGAACGTGCTTTTCAATTCGTTCTTCAGGTTTTATTTTAAATTGCTGGGTGGATTACTTGGTCTGAGCAGCATGTATGATATTAACCGATTTAAGACAGTTGATACAATAGATCAGGAGAACTTATGAAGATCTGTCTTACATGTTCCCACGGAGGACATCTTACTGAAATACTGCAATTGATGGACATATTTAATAGTTCAATTTGTGTAACTGAATAGTGTGGAAAGATTAAAAATGATACATATAGGTAATTTTTGTCCTTATTGGTCATATCCAACGACGGGGGGAGGGCCAATTCGCGTATACAATTTTAATTATGCAATATCTAAACATGCCAAGATTACGCAACATTCATTTAGGCCGACAGTGAGCAGCAAATTTTTTTTTCATGACATATTCAATTCTAAAAATATTATTTTGTCTGAAAATTATTCTGAAATTCAACACCTTAGTTTGCCTACGTTGTTTAGCTCATATTTATTATATAAAATTAAACAGCCGCACGACCTTTTACTTTCGAATATTTTAAATTTAACATTTCGACAATCATTTGATTTTGATATTTTGCAGGTTGAACATCCTTGGCTTTTTAAATACGTTGATGCAAAAAATAAATCGAATTTGCCTATTGTTCTTGTAGCGCACAACTTCGAATATAATTTAATCAAAGATACAGTGAAGAATGATAAATGGTTAAGTAGCATCAAAAAAATTGAAATCGATGCATTAAACAAATCTGATGCAATCTTTGCAGTATCCCCTCTGGACATCTTATCTTTTATTGACGAAGGTGTTGAAAGTAATAAGATTCATTTGGTACCAAATGGTGTTGATACTAATAAGTTTAATTTTACATCGGATAAAATCAAAGATGAGCTAAAATCAAAATACGGCTATGATGGGAAGAAGATCGTGTTTTTTTCAGGCAGTGTACATACCCCCAACATTGAAGCTGTTGAAAAGATTGAAAAGCTAGCTGCAGATTTTGAGGATGGTGTGATATTTTTGGTAATTGGGAAAGCCGGAGATGGTTTCAAATCGACAAAAAATTTCATATGCACTGGCTTTGTTGATGAAATGATGGATTATATTAAAATGGCAGATATAGCGATCAATCCATTAATATCTGGCAGTGGTACAAATTTAAAGATGTTGGAGTACTTTGCTGCGGGAGTTCCTACAGTAACAACTCCGACTGGTGCAAGAGGGATTGATATACTCAATATGAAACATGCAATAATATGTGAAATAGATGATTTCAAAGACGGTATTCTGACTTTAATAGCTGATGAAAAATTATCTCACAAAATAACTTCAAATGCTCGAAAATTAGTGGAAGACACCTATGATTGGAACGTAATTGCTAAAATTGCTTTTGGTGTATATGATGAAATACTCACAGGAGTGTAATATAATGACCGATGAAATTCAAATTGCATGCCCCAAATGCAAAAAACCATTTGATACGAAAAATTCGATCGATTATTTACTCTGTGACAATTGCCTTAGTAAATATGAGATTAAAAATGGAATCCCGATTTTATTTGATAATCTCTCCACATTTAAATTGGAAGAATCAAATTTTCATTCCGAAATTGCATATGATACTGATGATGTGCATAACCTAAAATCCTACCGAATTAATTATTTGCACAATAAATTCTTAAAATATATTTTTGAACTCCCTCCAGAATCTCGTATTCTTGAAATTGCGTGTGGTACTGGAGAAGACCTTTTAAAATTGAAAATGTATAATTTTGTGGGCACTGATATCTCACATGGCATGGTTCTGAATACAAAAATGAAATTACTGAAATTAGAGAAAAATTGCATGAATAATCGACTATTAGTCGCTGATGCGGAATGTTTACCATTTATGGACAATTATTTTGATGCTGTTTTGATTGTGGGCGCATTGCATCATTTAGAAAACATAGAACAAGGAATTAATGAAATGGTACGTTGTCTTAAGAATGAGGGGATTTTAGTGATTGGATCTGAACCTACTAGATGGCCGTATTATTTTAAGTTTATTAAACATTCTAATCTCGGTGTTAGATTTTTAAAACTTTTTAGGGATGATTATAGCTTATATAAGGGATCTGTAGCTGATTGGAATACGGTTGGGTTTAAAAGGAGTGATTTTGAAAATAAAATAAAATCCAGTGAATTGGAATTAATTGATATAACACCACTATTTTTTATCAATGGATTTCTACAGTTGTTCAAAATAAATACATCGGAAAATGTTGCAAAATTTTTGATTAGACTTGATGAAATCATCTTATCAACACCTATTCTCAACAATTTAAGTTGGAAATGGAATGTGGTCATGAAAAAGGTGAGTTTATGAAAATATGCTTAATCGGCAATATGGAGGGAAATGTAGATGAAGGTATGAAAAAAGTGACATTTAATATCTATAATATTATTAAGCAACAAAATAAAACATTACTCTTAAATCCATATAATATAAAATCGGTAAAATTTTGGAAAGATTACATCAACTTCCGCCCCGAAATTGTACATTATTTAACTGGTCCCTCAGTATATAGTTTTTTCTTAGTTAGGTTGCTTACTGTATTATCACCGGGTTCAAAATCGATAATTACCGCGAGTCATCCAAATGTGAAATCACAATTTTTAATAAAAAAATTCAAAATAAATCGAATAGTTACTCATTCGAATAAATATGAGACATTTTTTAAAACGATGGGCTTTAATACAAAATTCATTCCAAATGGAGTTGATCTTTCGAGTTACAAGAAAATTAGCAAAAAGCAAAAGGAAGAACTGCGAGAAAAATATTCAATCCCATCAAATAAATTTGTTGTTTTGCATGTTGGGAATATTTTGAAGGAGCGAAATATTAGTATTTTGGATAAATTTCAAACCGGAAACAATCAAGTTCTAATCGTGGGAAGCACATCAATTCCAGTCGATGACAATTTGCGGAATGAATTAAAAAATAGTGGTTGCTTAGTTTATACACATTATATTGAAAAAATCCATGAAATATATCAACTATCTGACTGTTATATATTTCCAACAGTCGAGCAAATCCGTGCAATTGAAATTCCACTCTCGGTGTTAGAAGCTATGGCATGTAATCTCCCAGTAATATCAACTCGTTTTGGAGGTTTGCCGAGTTTATTTACGGAGGGAAAAGGATTATTTTTTATTGATTCTTTTGAGACAATTGATGCAATTTTGAGTGATATTAAATCAAATGATATTCTGATTGATACCGTAAGTCTCGTCAAAAATCTATCCTGGGAAAATATCGGCGAGGAATTAAATGAACTCTACAGAAGGTTAAAAGAAGAAATATGAATACAATTTTGATAATTTTTTTAGGCATTGACGGAGCAGGAAAAACTACTCTTACAAATGAAGTTATGAGGTTACTGAAGGAAAAGTATAAATTAAGATTTAAGTACGTATGGTTTAGATCAAAAACCCAAATATATTTATCAGATAAAATTTTTAGACATAGTACAAAAGTCAAACAGATGCCTAAATCTCACGAAAAAAAGAATCCAAATAATATATCAAATTTATGTCGAAATCTCATACTCTATCCCATATTATTCGATTACTTCATGATAATAATTTTCTTAATAAAAATACCTATGCTTTTGGGTTACAATATAATATGTGATAGATATATTTATGATATTATCCTTGATCTCTCATCTGATTTTGGTTACACGCAAGAAAAGACAAAAAAATTACTTCGATTAAATATATTCCAATCCCCTGATATAATTTATTTTATCAATGTCCCAAGTGATATTGCAAAAAAGAGACGACCTGAACATTCAATAGAAGAATTAAATGATAAGATAAAAACACTAAATCAATTTAAAGAATATTCTAAATTTTCTAGAATAATAAATTTAGATGGGACAGATAAGTTGGATATTTTAATACAAAAAATTGATAAATCATTGTTGGAACATGGAGTTGTGGTATTAGATGAGTAAATTATTCATTTTTGGCATTGATGCATTAGACTACAATTTACTTTTAAGTTATATGGATGATTTGTCAAATTTTAAAAGATTAATCTCAGAAGGTCAGCTGATCAAATCAACTTCTGTTTTCCCCCCTGATTCTGACACGGCTTGGTCAACAATTTACACGGGCCTTTCACCTGCTGAACATGGTGTTGTAAATTTTGTCGATCCTTTGCGCAAATCGACTAAATATTTAACTGAAGAAACTGAGCATGAAATTCTAAAAGGCAAAACATTCTGGGATTTTGCGAGTAAAATAAGGAAAAAAGTTATTGTGTTATTTCCGCATGTAGGATATCCTCCATGGGACGTAAATGGAATAATGATTAGCCGTTCCTCCCTTAAAGACAAAGTTAAAGTGTGCCCAGAGAATAAATATATTGATTTTGATTTGAATAAAGTAAATCTAATAAAAGGATTTCCGGGAGGAAGGAAAGAACTTAAAAAGTTCATCACAAAGCATCATGCCCTCATGAATAATGAGCAAGATCTCGCTCTAAAACTATTGAACGAAGAGGAATGGGATTTATTCTTTGTGTATTCATCGTCATTGGATGTTGTGAAACATTTTGTTTGGAAATACTGTGATGAAAATGATCCTTCATATCCAGGTGAAAATGAATTAAAGAATACGATTAAAGATTTATACATGATGTATGATGCCATACTCGGGAATTATTTAGAAAAACTACCTGCCAATACTTCAGTTATTGTTTTGAGTGATCATGGTCATGCTGGAAGACCTTTGAAATTATTTAATATAAATGAGTATTTAAGACGAAATGAATATCTCTTTGCGATCGAGTCAAAAAATGCTGAATCCATAATCCTCATAGAAAAAATCAAACGTGGCATGTTGCATATTATTGGAAAATATGAACTTGGGAAATATGCATCAAAGATTCTAAAGGTCATTCCAAAATTACGGAAAGTTTACACATCCCCCCTTTTGATTGATTGGGATAAAACGATTGCTTATACTTCAGATCTTTCAGGCATAAAGGCCTATTCATATGGTGGCATTATTATAAATCAAAGTAAAATTGATAATAGTCAATATGACGGTACAAGAGAACAAATAATTTCTATGTTATCTGAATTGAAAGATCCAACTTCCGATTGTAAATTATTTGAATGGGTTAAAAAACGAGAAGACTTGTATGAGGGTGAATTTATCAATAAGTATCCGGAAATTATTTTTAATTTAAATAATGGATATGGTGCTGGTTGGGAAATTAGTGGAGATTTATTTTCTAAATCATCTACTCACAATATAGTGCCTGGAAGTCATAATGCCAACACAGGCGTTTTCATTGCATCGCCTGTCAAAATTGATGACGAAGTAACAAATTTAATGGATGTCACGTCCATTTTATTTGATAACATCGATATTCTTAACCGTACGTCTCCTACAGAATAAATTCAAAGCATGTGTCAATAATTATCAACTTGGGGAGAATGTACAAATGAAAAACACTCAAAATAAAAAAAATGTTGCAATAATATTGTTTCCATGGGCTTCTAAAGCCCCATATAATTTTATTTCAGATATTACTAAAATTTTGGCCCCAACCGTTAATAATATGTACGTGATTACTGGGTACGTCGAGAGGCTAGATAATCTAGAAAATGATGTTATAGTAATGGATTTAAAACTTGGCGTTCACTACGCTAAAAGTGTGAAACCTATCGTTTGGTCATATTTTTCATGGATTGTAAAAAACATACTAATTCAAATCAAAATGGCATTGTTCTTGGTCAAACTATATAGAAAAGTCGATATTGTTATTTTCATGGCATATCCGTATTATACGTTTCCATTAATATTTACTAAAATACTGAAAATGGAAAGTATTGAATTAATTACACGATCTAAGGTTAACACAAATTCTATATTAAAACAAAAATTTTACGCATTGACTGATTATATAATATATGGATTACTGTCTGGGGTATCACCTGAATCAGAGTTATTAATTAGTGAATTAGATATAGATAAAAATAAATTGAAGATCCTTCCAATATGTGCACGCTATATTGATACAAATCTATTCTCAGTGCACAAAAATATATCCGATAGAAAAAATGTAATTGGATATATTGGCCGTCTTAGTAAAGAAAAAGGTTTCACTGAATTTATTAATTCAATTCCACTTGTTGCGATGGAAAATAATGATTTTGAATTTTTAATTGTTGGAGATGGTGATTTATTTGAGTGGGCAACTACCAAATGCAAACAAATCGAATTAGAATATGATATTACTATAAATTTCGTTGAGTGGGTGACCAAAGAAACGATGCCTAGTTACTTGAATGATCTGAAATTGCTAGTGTTACCAAGCCCTTCGGAAGGACTCCCCACAATTATATTAGAGGCAATGGCATGTGGGACTCCAGTTCTTGCAACATCAGTAGGTGGCATACCTGATTTAATAAAAGATAATGAAAACGGGTTTTTACTCCCTAATAATTCGCCAGAGTGCATCTGCAAAAATGTAATTTCAATTTTAAACAAATCAGAATTAAATAAAATTACAGAGAATGCGAGAAAGTTGATTGAAATGGATTTTACTTATGAAGCTGCTGTTAGACGATATAAGATATTAATTGAGGAAGCTACATAATGGCATTGCTACCTGATTATCGGCTTCTTTAGTAACTATGTGTTGCAATTGATCAAAAAACCAGTCTCTATACGCCTATTGATTACACTTTTAGACCAAAAAATATAAGTAACATAGTTACTATTTAGTAACT
>Ga0114930_10002104_pt1 | contig 18268 bp, 19 predicted proteins | sample AnhtaG_FD_87300 | JGI IMG/M metagenome (GOLD analysis project Ga0114930, IMG submission 87300) | Deep subsurface microbial communities from Anholt, Denmark to uncover new lineages of life (NeLLi) - Anholt_01485 metaG | ecosystem: Environmental > Aquatic > Marine > Oceanic > Sediment | place... | reverse complement strand
TCACATCAGCCTGTTACCAGGCTGGGTGTGGGGTTCAGTTCTGAGGTGGTGGCTAGCCTTTCCTCAGGCTGGATTTTCACCAGCTGGCGAATATGAGCTTTGCTCGGCACGCCTGCGTTCATCTGCGGTTAATTTCATCGTACCAACATGTAATGTAACGGTCTCTTAAAAACGATATCTTTATATATGAAAATCATGTTAGTGTGTCACACACTATCATAGTAAAGGTGAATTTATGTCAGAAATTGGAAAAAGTATACGAATTGAACGAATAATGGATCGAGAAAGCAGAAATATGGTCATCATCCCTATGGATCACGGTATCTCGGTAGGTCCGGTCACAGGACTGGTAGATCTGCCGAAAATGGTCAACAAAGTGGCAGATGGTGGTGCCAATGCCGTGCTGCTACAGAAAGGTATGTCAAAACACGGCCATAGAGGGTATGGTCTCGATATCGGACTCATCATCCATATGAGCGCATCCACGGCTCTGGGTCCTGATCCCAATGACAAGGTCCAGGTTTGTTCAGTGGAAGAAGCGATCAAATTAGGTGCTGATGCTGTCAGTGTCCATGTGAACATTGGCAGTGAAACTGAAGCAGACCAGTTAGTGAAATTGGGCAATGTTGCTGAGGATTGTGATTTCTGGGGTATGCCGCTATTAGCCATGATGTACCCGAGGGGTAAGAATATTATGGATTCAAATGATCCCGAACTGGTGGCACATGCTGCCCGTGCAGGAGCAGAACTGGGCGCTGATGTGGTAAAGACCAATTACACAGGCGATCCTGATACGTTTAAAGATGTGGTAAATGGATGCCCGGTCCCGGTGGTTATGGCAGGAGGGCCAAAGACCGAAACTGATGAACAGTTCCTGGAAATGATCAGGGGATGCATTGATGCAGGCGGCAGAGGCGTGGCCATTGGTCGGAATGTATTTCAACATAACGATCCAACAAAGATGACCAGGGCAATTACAAAAATAGTACACCACAATACCAGTGTAGAGGAAGCCCTGGAGGAACTGAAGTGAAGGATAAAAAGACTATCTGGATAAAAGCAGATGCAGGAGCCTGGGGTGATCGGAAACTGATGATCACGACAGGCCTGGAGTCAGGCGCAGACTTTGTGCTTGTCAATGAAGATGACATATCCAAGGTCAGGGAACTGGGCACGATCAATGTGGCCGCTTTTGTCAGAAACGGTGATGGCAGTCCGGATGTGTTTGTGGTAGGTAAACAAAGCGAAGGAGACGGCAGCCATCCACTCCCCGGCGATTTCTCTGGAAGCAGGGATATCAACCAGGCTATGCAATTGAAGGAGAAAGGGCACAAGGTTGCAGGGTATGTGGTGATCCAGAATAAACAATATGAAGAGTTCGCTGCAGAACTGGGAAAGTTCTGCGATTACATTATTGCAGTAGGTACTGACTGGAAGGTCATTCCACTGGAAAATCTTATTGCAGCCCTCCAGGAACAGGATGTTGAGATCATATCAGGCGTGCAGGATGCTGAAGAGGCACAATTGGCACTTGAGACCATGGAACATGGATCAGATGGCGTACTCCTGGATACCAGCGACCTCTCTGAAATAAAAAAGACAGTGAATGTGGTCGAGAAGACCGGAGCTGAAGAGACTACGTTGAGTATTGCCACTGTTACAAAGGTGAAACCAGTGGGAATGGGTGACCGGGTTTGTGTGGATACCTGCTCATTGATGAAGGTGGGTGAAGGCATGCTTGTGGGGAGCCAGTCAAATGGATTGTTCTTGATACATTCAGAATCAGAGGACAGCCCCTATGTGGCAGCCCGCCCCTTCAGGGTGAATGCCGGAGCAGTGCATGCCTATGTTAAGGTGGGTGAAAAGACCCAGTACCTGTCAGAACTTGAGGCCGGTGATGAGGTAATCATCGTCGATTCTCAGGGACACCAGAAATCAGCTATTGTGGGCAGAATTAAGATCGAAAAACGGCCCCTGATGCTGGTGGAAGCCAAAGTGGATAATGCAGTGATAAAGACCATACTCCAGAATGCGGAGACCATTAAACTGGTAGGCAAGGACGGGAAACCCATATCTGTGACTGCTCTCAAGGAAGGCGATGAGATCCTGGTCTACTATGAAGATACGGCCCGCCATTTCGGTATGAAGATCGCTGAGACGATAATTGAAAAATAATGGTATAAGAAATGGTATGTATTGGACACCTCGACCTTGATAAAGGTCCGGGTATAGTGGCAGCCATTGGGTCAGATGCAATGGCTACAGCACTAAAAGCTAAATCACTGGGAGCTGACATTCTTGAGGTCAGGATAGATCTGCTTGGTATTAATGATCCAGAGGATCTTGCCAGGCTTCTGCAGGGATTGAAAGAGCAAGTCGGGCTTCCCATCATTGTCACGAACAGGTGCCAAAAAGAAGGGGGGCAGTGGGAAGGTAGCGAGGAATCCAGAATGGATCTACTGATATCTGCCATACCTTTTGCTGACTGTGTGGATGTGGAACTTTCGGCTCCTTTTCGCACCAGGGTGAATGAAGCAATGAGATCTGGTAATAAGGCCCTGATCATATCATCCCATGACTTCAAGGCCACGCCTTCGTATGGCGACATGCAGGCCACATTGAAACTTGCCAACGCTGCAGGTGCTGACATAGCAAAACTGGCTGTGACCCCGAACAGCAGCGCTGATACACTGCGGCTCCTTACGGTAACCCAGGATGCGGATTTCCCAGTATGCACCATTGCCATGGGGAAGCTGGGCAGTCATACCAGGGTTGTGGCGCCCATCTATGGTTCGGTGCTTACCTATGGTTCAGTTGATGGAACGGTGGCACCCGGACAATTAAGGATCGATGAATTAAAACACATGTTAGAGGTACTGGTATGAAGACTATATATGCAGTATTCGGGGACCCGGTTGAGCACAGCCTGTCACCGGTCATGCACAATGCTGCCTTTGCAGCGCTGGGAATGGACTGTGAGTACCACAAGTTCAAAGTCCAAAAGGATGATCTTGAAACTGCCATTATGGGAGCCAAAGCCATGGGTTTTGGAGGTCTGAACCTGACCATCCCTCTTAAAGAGAAGGCATTGGAGATAGTTGAGCCAGATACTCTGGCACATGATATCGGTGCAGTGAATACTATCGAATTCAAAGATAATAGGTTGATCGGGCATAATACGGACGGGATCGGGGCCCTGAGAGCCCTTCAATTATCAGGTATAATCATCCCGAATAGCAGAGTTCTTATACTTGGCGCAGGCGGTGCTGCCAGGGCTGTAGCATTTCAGCTTGCCCAAAATGGCGCAAAGGTCACAATAGCAAACCGCACAGCATCAAGGGCGCGTACCCTGGCTGAGAATGTAAATTCTGTAGGTTATGCCAGAGGGACAGGTCTGGACGACCTTCAAGAGCTTGTTGCCCAATCTAATATTGTGATCAATACAACATCTGTGGGCATGCATCCTGATATTGATAAGACCCCGATCAATGCAGATCTGATGCGGACAGGATTGGTTGTATTTGATATTGTATACAATCCGTTAAAGACCAGGCTGCTCAGTGAAGCAGAAAAAGCTGGAGCAATCACAATTGACGGCCTTAAGATGCTGGTATTGCAGGGAGCTGAGAGCTTCCGGATATGGACTGGTGTAGAACCGCCGGTCAAGGTAATGGAGCGGGCAGCACGAACTGCCCTTGAATTGAGGAAATAATGAAAATCTTGATCGTAGGCGGAACAGGCGATACCGGACAGTGGTTTACCAGATTCTACAAGAACTACGGATGGGATGTAACTGTCTGGGGGGCCAATGCCAGGGAGGATATTGCACAGCAGCTGGGAGTCCCGTTTGCCAAGGACCTGGATAAAGAGATCGCGTTATCTGACGTGGTCATGATCTCAGTTCCTATCGACATAACACCGAAAATCATAGCTGAGATTGCACCAAAAATGTCCAGAGGAAGTTTGCTTATGGATATTACATCCCTCAAGAGAGGAGCTGTAGAGGCCATGCAGCAACATGCACCCGTAGGTGTGGAGATACTGGGCACACATCCCATGTTCGGACCTACTATTCCAGACCTGTACGGGCAGATAATTATTCTGGTGCCGGTACAGGGACGCAGCGAGCACTGGCTGCCTATTATCCGTGACCTGTATGAACAGCAGGGGGCCCAGATCGAGATAACATCAGCACAGGAACATGACCGTATGATGGCTGTGGTGCAGGGTCTGACGCATTTTGCCTACATATCTATCGGGGCTGCTATGGCCGAACTTGACTTCGATGTACCCAGGTCCAGACGGTTCATGAGCCCTGTGTATGAGATCATGCTGGATTTCGTTGGCAGGATACTGGCCCAGAACCCGTACCTGTATGCCATGATCCAGATGAATCCTGAAGTGGGAACCGTGCATCAGGTATATACTAAGGTATGCAGGGACATGACCGATTCGATCAATAGCGGTGACGTCCAGAGTTTTGTTGAGATGATCAAGCGGGCCGCGGTTCATTTTGGCGATACACAGGCCGCACAGGGGCGTTCTGATAAACTCATAAATGCCAAGATTGAAGAATTCCAGGAACTGATCAATTCCATTGGACGGGAAAGGGGGCTGAAGCATCAGTATTCCGGAGTGACCCATCTGGGTATTATCAAGAAAGTAACTCCTTTGACCGTGACCATTGAGCGCAGCGGTAAGGAGGTGGAACTCAAGATAGAGAATATCAGCCTGTTGCCTGAAGTTGAGCTGGAAGCCTGGAAAGAACAGAACTTGGATCATTCTATAAGGGATATATCTGTCATAATTCCATGTGGTGCAAATCCTGAAACATTTCAGAAAATAATTTCACAAACAGAGAGCGTGGTATCGACCAGGATTATTGATATTTATGACGGGCTTGAGAATGATGATGTCAGCGTGACCTTCAGGATTACTATTATAGGGGATAAGAATGCCAATAAAGTACATCAGGAGGTCAATGACTTATTGTCAGGGACCGGATGTGTTTTGAGGTGACATAGTTCAATCGTTTTTTTATTAAAGGTATTTGCTTGCAAAATCGCTAAGTACACCTAAAAAGAAGACCTCAATTAAAAAATCTTTTCCAGGTCCTCAAGTCCCAATTCAACCTTAAAACCTTTTAGCTTATAAAAATTCTTTGCTCTCATATCGTCTTCTTCCAGCCGCAGGTCGCCCTCAACAAATCCAGATTTTTCAAGTCGTTTTAAGTGAAGATAAAGGACCTGCCTGCTGACATTCAGCTCCTTGGCAAGTTCGTAGACATACCATTCCCGCTGGGACAGCAGATGAATGATCTTCAGCCGCAAAGGATGGCGAATTGCTTCGCCGATGTCCACTATCTTCTGCATAGTGGGTGCTTCCATAAATGATCAGATCTCATCCAGTTTCTTTTTTATCTCTTCCACATTCTTTTTTACATCTTCCAGGTCTTTTTCCATACGTGCCAGTTGCTCACTGCCTCCGCCCACGAAATTAGTCCTGCTCAGCAGTGCAATGACTACTGCGATCACAATTAGAATAATTAAAAGATTTAAGACAAATCCGGTAATCCCGAATCCTGCACCAGTCCCGTACATATCATACATCATTCCATTTGCTATATTAACAACTCCTATGAAATTTAACAGTTCTTAATTGGAGTCTATTGAATGTAATTGTTTTGATGTGAGGTTAACCCCACATCATACTGCCTCTATATCCACGGTCATTGTATACACCACTGTTTTCAGACATATATTCGTAAAAGTCTGTATATACTTCTCCTGTGAACATGTCTACCCGGGCTTGTTTTGTTTTTTCTGGGGCATCTTCGTAGAAGACAACATACCAGCGTCCCATCTGATATACATCAGAAGTGAATGTGCCAACTATTTCTTCTTCAAGGATTTCGGTTGCATTTTCCAGGGTCATGGGTTCTATTTCAGTATCCTGGTAATATCCTGCTCCAGATCCTGGACAGAATTCCCCAGCATTACCGTATTCCATGGTATTTTCGTATCCCATCATGTGGCCGAATCGTCCCATATGCTCCCCCATCCATTGATACATCTGGTCAAACCAATCACTATCTTGTTGGCCATAGTATCCACCCATTCTGGCGCTGACAATTCCGGTTGTGGCAATAAGACCTACCACCACAAGCAATACAATTCCTGTTTTTTTCATATTATTTCACCTTCTATTTTTCGCACAATTCATTAATAACACATATGTAGTGTTTATGTTACATATATGAAGTAAATGAATATATATGTTTCGTTCACTTTTACAAAGAATATAAAAAATGCATTTTGAAAGTATTTATTTCAAGAATGATGTATAGTAATAACACCATGAAGCTTGCAGAAATTATTTCAATTCTTGAAAAAATCGCTCCTCCTGAACTGGCTGACGAATGGGATCGCGGGATCGGACTGATCGTGGACCGCAATGAGGAAATACACAAGATCGCCACCTCGCTGGATGTAACAGATCAAGTCCTGAAAGAAGCCGCAGCAGCCGGGGCAGATATGCTTGTGTGCCATCATACCCCTATCTACATACCAGTGAACAGGATCTCAAGGGATCTTGGTAACACTCTGAAGATCGCCCTGGATAATGAGCTATCCATCTATGCGATGCACACCAACTATGACCGCGCCCCAGGAGGGGTGAACGATGTCCTGGCACAGCTGTTGGGATTGGATAAGGTCAGGACCGCTGGTATGGGTCGTATTGGTACAATTGCACCCACAGAAACGTCAGTCTTTGCCAGGCAAGTCGCAGAGAAGCTGGGAACCCATGTGACATATGCAGGGGATCACCAGATCAAAACCGTCATGGTACTGGGCGGCAGCGGATTACAAAAGGAATTTATTGAAATGGCTCTCCATGAAGGTGTAGATGCTTTCGTGTCAGGGGAGATCCGCCATAATGCTATCAGGTATGCTGAAGACATTTCATTAATAGATGCTACGCATTATGCTACCGAGAACCCTGCAATGAAAAAATTAGCAGCACGACTGCCTGTGGAATCAATTTTTATCGATCACAAGCCACCCATACACGTCATACCCTAAGAGATATTAGATTATTAAAACTTAATCTCATATCTGCAAAAATCGTCCCCTCTGGCCATACATTTCTCATAATGTATCCTGGGTAGATGAACCTCGAACTCTTTATCCAGAATTCCTAACAGAATACCTTCACATACACTACATGCTGCCGGGTTCTTTTTTGAAAATTCGATATGTGGGCATTCAGTCATCTTTATTACAATCTTACCACTGTCTTCAGATTCCACTTGATGATTGAACGAATAACCAAATTTTCCATATAGTTCATAACAGATATTTATTTTTTCTTGCATTGTGTTAGCTTCAGTAACCCATTTTTTAAATTCAGTGTCCTGATTTAAGATAGTACTGGTCGCCTGGCGCATACTCTCCCTGAGCACCATTGTTGCAGGACCTTGTGCCATAATTTTTGTCAGATAATCCGGTAAGGTGCCAAACATCTCTTCATTGAACAGCTCAAATAACATCTGGCATGATTGTCCTTTTTCATTTTCCATAGATGCTGAATTCACAATATATTTACTCCTTTAACCCTTGAAAATTATTAAGCCTTAAACCTATAAAAATATATCCTTATCATTAAAACGATTATCAATAGTTTTATACAGCATTATTCCCACCCTAACAGTTAGATTTGCATGAGCAGACAATATGATTATAATGAACTGGGCTTTAAATCAGGGTTAGAGATACACCAGCAGCTGGATACCAAAGAAAAACTGTTCTGCGGCTGCCCCACAATACTAAGGGATCTGGAAGATTCCAATTTCGAATTTTTCAGGTATCTTCGGCCTACACGCAGCGAATTGGGAGAGGTAGACCGTGCTGCTCTTGAAGAGGCCATGCTGACAAAGAAATTTGTATACAAGGCCTACAACACTACCTGCCTGGTGGAAAATGATGAGGAACCACCCAGGGAACTGAATCCTGAAGCAGTGGCCATAACATTGCAGATGGCCAAGCTCATGCATATGGATGTGTTTGACGAGATACACACCATGCGTAAGATCGTAATAGACGGCTCAAATACATCCGGATTCCAGCGCTCAGCTCTCGTATCGATAAGTGGATCCATAGAAACTACCCATAATAAAGTGGGAATTAGCGTGCTTTGCCTGGAAGAAGAGGCCGCCCAGAAGATAGAGGACAGGGGCGATAGCGTAGAATACTCCCTTGATAGACTGGGGATCCCGCTGGTGGAGATCGGAACTGATCCTGATATAGTGTCCCCTGCTCATGCCAGGGAAGTGGCAGAACTAATTGGAATGCTGCTGCGTTCCACAGGCAGGGTGAAACGGGGTTTAGGTACCATCAGGCAGGATGTGAATGTCTCTATTGCCAGGGGTGCCAGGGTTGAGGTCAAGGGTGTGCAGGCACTGGACCTGATCGAGACCATTCTTGAGCGGGAAGTGGAAAGACAGGTTAATCTGCTTAAGATCAGGGAGGAACTGAACGATCGAAATGCCTCGGTTCCGGGTGAGATCATTGATGTCACTGATATATTTTCCAAATCCCAATCCAAAGTTATCAAAAAAGCGCTGAATAAGGGCGTTGTGAAGGCAATAAATCTACCAGGTTTTGCAGGTTTTGCAGGTCGCGAAGTACAACCTGGTCGCAGATTGGGCACCGAATTCTCTGATTATGCTAAAAAGTCAGGTGTCGGAGGGATATTCCATACTGATGAACTGCCGGCATATGGTATCACCGACCATGAAGTTGAGACCCTCCGAAAAGCCCTGGATGCCAGGGATGAAGATTGTGTTATAATGGTAGCTGACCTTGAGAAACGAGCCCAGGGAGCCATGCAGATGGTAATAGAACGAGCCAGACTGGCCCTGGAATCTATTCCGGAAGAGACCAGACGGGCACTACCAGATGGTAATTCTGCTTACATGCGCCCCTTACCTGGCGCGGCAAGGATGTACCCTGAAACTGATGTGCCGCCAGTGGTCCTGACCCAGGAAAGGCTGGATGCAGTACAGTTACCTGAGCTGCTGCCCCAGCGTAAGACCAGGTACATGACCGATTTTGGCCTGAACGAAGAACTATCAGGCAGGATGGCATATTCTACGTACTCTGAATTATTTGACGAAATCTTATTAAAAGTAAAAGGGATAAATTCAACACTTGTGGCAAATACTTTTTTTGGAACAATTCCTGAACTTAGAAGAGAGCATTTTAATGATAAAAATATAGTAGAAAATATCGAAGGATTAAAACCCGAACAATTTATTGGAATATTTGAGTTAATTGTTTCTGGTGGTGCTACTAAAGATGTCGTTAAAGATTTGTTATACGAAATGATTAAAGATCCAAATATGTCTGCTGAAGACGCGGCTAAAAAACTGGGACTGGGGGAAAAGCGAATAGAGGATATTGAACACGTAATAGATCAAATTATTGCCCAGCGTAAGGACTTCATTGCCCAGCGTGGTTTGGGGGCAGTAGGACCCCTGATGGGTGTGGCCATGAAAGAACTGCGGGGCATTGAAGATGGAAAAATTCTTAGTACCATTATCAAAAAGAAAATCGAAGAACAGATAGAAACGGCTTAATTATCGAAAAATATTGCGTGTGCATAATATCTTCAGAAAGTTAACAATATAATGTATTATCGTTATATTTATGTATTGTATCTATCTATCTATAACATCAAATCTAGCTATGGGTTAAAATAGAATAAATAACCACAATAAATTACATGTCACGGTTGTGTGTAATTGTTGCATAATAATCATCTAATACAATCTTTATTATCATTGGAGATGCGCAAAAGAATCATAAGAGGGAAAAGAAATGTCAGTTTTTATTGAAATTAAAGATTTATCTGTAGGATTTGATGGAGTCGATGTATTAAAAAATATCAATCTTACCATCAATGAAGGCGAATCCATCGGAATACTGGGAAAAAGCGGCGCAGGAAAATCAATTCTTATGCATGTCCTGCGAGGTGCTGAAGAGTTTAAAAACATGTCCGGGCAAGTGTTATATCACGTGAGCTACTGCGAAGCATGCAATTTAGTTGAAGCTCCAAGCAAAGCTGGTACACCATGCCGTAAATGTGGTGGCGAACTAAAACAAAAGACAGTAGATTTAGTAACTCTCCCAATACATGATCCGGTTAGAAAAGCCATAACCAGGCGAAATGCCATCATGCTCCAACGATCTTTTGCCTTGTATGGAGATGATAGGGTTATTGTGAATGTAATGAATGCTTTAACCGAGATTGGTGAAAAAGGCCCTACTGCTATTCACAAGGCTGCAGACCTGCTTGACCAGGTACATCTTTCTCACCGAATGATGCATATTGCCCGCGAACTTAGTGGTGGAGAGAAACAAAGAGTTGTACTGGCGAGACAGCTTGTGAAAGACCCCATACTCCTCATTGCAGATGAACCCACAGGTACGCTGGATCCCAAAACTGCAAAATTAGTGCATGAAAGTATAAAGGACGCTGTAAAAGAATACAAGATGTCATTAGTCATTACTTCTCACTGGCCCCATGTGGTAGAAGAGCTCTCTGACAAAGCTATTTTATTAGAAGATGGTAAAATTCTTGCTGAGGGAGACCCAAAAACGGTTTCTGCAAAATTCATGGAACAGGTTGGAGAGATCAAAAAAGGTGAGATCCAGATCGGTGAACCTATAATCAAAGTAAGTAATCTTAAAATGAAATATTTCTCTCTGGATCGTGGTGTTGTTAGTGCAGTAGATGGTATTGATTTCGAAGTGCGTGAAGGTGAGATTTTCGGGCTGATCGGAGTTAGTGGTGCAGGCAAGACCACCACATCCAAGATCATTACTGGACTTATACAGCCCACCGAGGGTGATGTCGATGTCAGGGTGGGAGATGAGTGGATAGACATGAAAGTGATGGGTGTGAACGGTAAAGGAAGGGCGACCAAATATATTGGAGTGCTGTATCAGGAATATAGTTTATACCCTCACAGAAACGTAATCGATAACCTTACCGATGCTATCGGACTCGAACTGCCTCATGAACTGGGTGAGAGAAAAGCCATATCTACATTGATCACTGCAGGTTTCACTGAGGGAAAAGCGCGGGATATCCTTCCAAAGATGCCAGATGAATTAAGTGAAGGAGAACGCCACAGAACTGCAATGGCCCAGGTGCTAATGAAAGAACCCAGGATACTGGTCTTTGATGAACCCACAGGCACAATGGATCCTGTAACAAAGATCGAGGTTTCCAGATCAATACTTCATGCCAGGGAAACTCTTGGCGAGACTTTTGTTATTGTGTCCCATGATATGGACTTCGTTGCAGAAGTATGTGACAGGGCTGCTCTAATGAGATTAGGTAAGATCGTAGATCTCGGGGAAACAAGTGATGTACTAAGCCGACTTACTAGGGAAGAACGTGAGGAGTCTATTGAAGGGATATCAAAAGAATTATAATTCATTTTATAAATTTAAAGTATTTTATCCATTGGCACCTGTGGTAAAATGGAGGAGAGATAGTGACCATCAATGTTGAAATAAATGATATTTCTGTAGATATTGAAGATGGGGCTACACTTGGTGATATTATTAACAAGACCGGGACCTCCCATATTCCTGGTGCGACTATTGGTATCGTTCTAGGTGGAGAACTGAAGGAAGAGCTGACCACCGAGTACAGCCTGAGGACAAATAAGGGTGAGTTCAAGATCGAAGTGGATCCTGATAAACCCGAATTCAACAAAAAATGGATCACTAATTTTATCGGAAAGGAATTACGGGCACATTGGTCAACACCCGACGCAGTAGCATTCGGACCTGTTGAAACAGATATTGAGCCTGATAAGAGCAATTTTGAATATCAGAGATATGACCTTATCTTTGGTACTGGTGGTTACAATGCTAAAAATTCCTATGTAGTAATCTCAAAAGGTCGTCACACTGCATCCCACGGCTCACCTGCTGACGGCGGCGTGTTTGCGAAAGTGATAAGCGGTAAGAATATTGTTTCACAATTGGATCAGGGGGATACGATCAACCAGATTGAATCAGTTATCAGGTGGGAAACCCTGACTGATAAGATTACAACCAGCGATCTGAATACACCTCTCGAAAATGGAATGAAGATATTTACATACTTTTCAATTGATATGAAAAAAGAGGCTCCTCTGGGTGCTGAACATTTCATAGGACTTGTTCGTAAAGGATTATTCCAGGTAGATGACATTTCAAGTTCCTATTTGGTCAATGATATATTAAAAAGCGAGGATGTGGTATTCGAAAACCTGGATTCCCGTTCAGAAGGGAACGTGTCAGTGCGTACAGAAGGTGAAGGTTTGGGCCGGGTTTTCATTTCAAAAGAGGACCGGACAAGCAGTGCAGTGCATTCAATTGTTGGAACGATAACAAAAGGAGTGGAACTGGTAAAACTTGCTGAGAAAGGGAATCAACTTGAAGTAAGGGTCAATCCTCCCCAGGTAATGTTTTTAGGATTGACGATCGAGCAGTCAAAAGCACTGGCAGAGGAAAGGGGACTTACCCTGGAGATCGATGGATACGATGGAGATGGTGCCATTGTGGTTGAACAAATGCCTGAGGCTACATTGCAAATAGTTGAAAGCAAACATATTTCATTATTATTTATCCCGCCCCAGTTGTTGCTTCATATAAAATTCTATTATGATAAAGCCCCCATCACGGTTGAGTTCTTTAAACATGCTCTCAGGCTTAAGCAACGACCGGTAGGCCCACTTCCTATCTATTTCAACTATGAGAACACAGTATTGTTCAAAACCATCAAAAGAGCAGAAAAATATAAAGAAATAATGCCTGAAAATACCCCAATAGATAAAGTGATGGCAGGAGAGGTGGGCGTAACAAACCAGGCATCAAAACAGTATGGTATTATCGGTGTAAAAACCATTGAAGATGGCCGATATGGACCAACAGGTGAGAAGTTCCATTGTACCAATATTATTGGAAAAGTTATGGATCCGGAAAAATTGGAGGATCTGAAACAGGGCGATATTATCTATGTTATTGAGGTGGAATAGATGGCCCAGGACGATATAATTAGTAAGATGGTCGTACTGCACTCCACATTTACTCTTCCCAGCGACCTGGTTATCAAGATCTATGAAAGTAAAGCTGATGTTACGGTAAAGGAAACGTGTTTTGGGCTGATCATAGAAGGCAAGAGGCAGGATGTAGATCTGATGGCTAAAGAGATCCGGAGTCTGGACCCCAACAGGATATTTATTAAGGAAAGGGGTGTTCCACCCGGCGACCCACACAGGTGCAGGGCAGGTCGGGGCGGAGGCGCAAAGCCTGGGTTCCACATGCATGAGATCGAATTTACATTATTACCATTTATTACAGAAGCATTGGAAGAGATCGAAAGAGGAGTTGTATTTGAAAAGAAAGTAAAATCGCCTCGTATTACTATTGAATATCTTAAAAAGATCATTGAAGAAGAAGGCGGAAAAGAGGTTTAGATATGGTTAAAGTTTTCATTTACCCCAGTAACAGTCTGATATTATCCGACCTTGTGGATAGGTTTGGTCATGAACCTCTTGCAGTAATGCAGGAGATCGGAAAGAAGATCCGCACAGCAGGAATCGAAATCCCACCAATAAATATTACTCCCGAAGATCCTAAAAAGGGACTGAAATATGCTGCAGTGGAAGTTCCTTCAGGAGTCAGGGGCCGGATGTCACTGCTTGGCCCACTTCTGGAAGAGGCTGAGGCAGCGATCATTGTAAAAGAACCAGACATCTCATTTGGATGCATGGGGTGTGCCCGCACAAATGAATTGATCAACTTCCTGGTAAGGGCTAAAAAGGTGCCTCTACTGGAGTTGGATTATCCAAAAACACAAGATGATGCAAAAGAATTCGTGCACTCGATAAAAGAATTCTTAGATAAACTTGGGGGTAAGTGAAATGGGAGCTGAAAAATTGGTCAGGATAGCTCAACTTTCCTGCGGCAGTGAATACAGCGGCATCCAGGAGGAGATCAATAAAGCTGCAAATCTTGTTAAAGCCGAGATTTTCTTCCCTGAGATCACGATCGAAGATGTCCAAAATGCTGAACAAGAGTTCGGACTCCAGGTAGCCAGCCCTGATCTGAGACTTATGATGGCAAGGGCAAAAGCTATTGTAGAAGGGAAGACGCAAGCTGATGCGGTATTAATAGCCACCTGTTTCCGCTGCGCAGAAGGTGCGTTGACCCGCAACGAGATACGCAGATATATTTATCAGAATTCGAAACTCCCTGTAATAAGTTATTCATTTACGGAAAGGACTGCTGCCGGTACCTTGCTGACAAGGCTGGAAGCATTGACCACAACAGCTAGGCGGCGCAGTTTGCTTGCCAGGGAACAGCAGGAAGGATTGACTGCAGGTATAGATTCAGGGTCTACGACCACCAAAGCTGTGATAATGAAGGACAATGAGATCATAGGTACAGGCTGGGTACCTACAATCAGGGTATTGGAAAGTGCCGTGGAAGCGCTGGAATTGGCAATGAAAGAAGCTGGAGTTACCAGAGATGATATTCAGGCGCTGGGTGTAACAGGTTATGGCAGGTTCCTGCTTGGCGATGAGTTCAAAGCGGATCTGGTACAGGAAGAGATCACAGTAAATTCAAAAGGCGCGGTCTATCTGGCTGGTAAACAGCAAGGGCCGGCAACTGTTATAGATATCGGGGGGATGGACAATAAGGCCATTGCAGTACAGGACGGCATCCCTGGTATGTTTACCATGGGAGGCATCTGTGCTGGCGCTTCAGGCCGGTTTTTGGATATGACTTCCAAACGTCTGGGTGTTGATATTACTGAACTTGGTGCACTTGCTGTTAAAGGAATGCAGGAACATGTTGAAATGAACAGTTATTGTATAGTGTTCGGCATCCAGAGTCTGGTCAATTCACTGGCAAAAGGTTCAAATCCAGAGGACGTGGCTGCAGCAGCATGTTACAGTGTAGTGGAACAGGTGTTTGAGCAGCAACTCCAGGAAGTGGAGGTTAATGAACCATTGATCATGGTGGGGGGGTCGTCCCTGATAGAGGGAGTCCCAAAAGCCATGAAAGAGCTATTAAAGATAGATGTGCTGGTGCCTCCCTACGCACAATATATTGGTGCAGTGGGTGCTGCCCTGTTAGTATCAGGATTTATTAATAAATAGCTTTGAGGAGGCATAGATGGACGAAGACGACGCAATTGTGGTGGAATCCCCGGAAGAGATCGGCGCTGAAGTCTATAAACGGGTAGTCATAGATGTCCTGTCAGATCTTTCACTGGGCAGGGTGATCGAAAAGGTCAGGGTCTATATCGATGTAACCCAGCCAGTATTCATATTTATAGGTTCTCGGCGGATGGGCCTTCCTTCTGTGCATCTCAAAGACTTTGCAGATGTGGAGATAGGTGATTATGGGAAACAAGAGGTGTTGATCAACCTCAACAAAGAGACCTATATCCCGCAACTGCTCAATAAATTATGGGAACGATACGGCAAGGGAAATATCATTCAAAAAGAGCGTACCAAGATTATTGTGGAAACTCCAAATTACATGACTGACGTGGATCTACTACAAGATATGGTCATTGATGAAAAGGTTCAAGCGATAAATGACAGGTTAGTAGATGCCATGTTGAGGATCATTCCTGAGGGATTCAGGGTCAGATATCATCAATTGACTGATAAGTATATATTATTCGTTGCGTCCGAAGATCCTATCAAACAGGACTGGAAGGACAGGGCAGAAGCTATGCGGGATAAATTACTGGAGGCTTACCATGCTTGAACCAATGATGTATGAAGGCGGGGTGCATAAACATAACCTGCTGGTGGAACTGGTAGAAGACCTGGGCGGCTTTATTCTACAGAAGAACATTATGCAGACCGAGGTTATAATAATCATGCTGGTGCCTATTAAGGACATCGGGCTCGTGGAGAATATGACCAAGAAACTGCTTGGGGAATTAACACGTGCACCCCTGTCAGGTACTGAGATCGCTGTGGTTGCCCCCACACTGGCATACCACCATCTTCCACATCCTGATTGTGATATTGCCGAGTTCCTGCGCCGCAAAGGGGCCAAAACCAATATGATCGGTCTGGCCCGGGGTGTTGGTTCCAGGACATGCCAGATCTCATACGAGGAAAAGGAACTTATTAACGAGCATGATATGGCTGTCTACATTTTCGGCAATTTCAAGCACTGTATCACCGAGAGTAAGCCCAGGCTTTACGAGGATATAGATATTCCTATCGTAGTGGTCGGGGCCCCTGAGATCAAAACCGAGGATGTTCCCTATTGCAGTGCATATGTGGGTACCTTGGGTCGTATTGCTCACCGTTTACGTAAAGGTGACGAAATGCATGCCATGGACGAGGTGGTTAATGTTGTGGGAAAGATTATGGACCAGGAACGAGACAGTATTGGTAAGGACCCACTGACCGTGATGCCGCCAAGGGTCAAAAAGGAGGTCGAGGATCAGGTGCCTGAGATCAAAGATGTACTCTCTCCGCTGCCAATTACATTGAAATTACGTGGCATGAAGATCAAGCTGGATTATGATGAGTTCCATGAAAAAGTGGGTGAGGTTTCCTTTGTGGAAGGGGTCAAGCTGAAAGATATTGCTGTTATCAAACCCAGCAGGATGAAGAATTATATCCTGGTGGATATTAAAACCAAAAGCGAGACCGGTTTTGTGATCTGAGGTTTTAAGGCGATTCCATATCCTTTACAATATCCGTGCTGTAGATGATTTATGAATTAGCTACGATTTGAATAAAAACTACATGGGAGATATTACATTCTCTTTCTCTGTGTATCTGTTATATCAATGGTTATTATTTAACTGATTCCAGCCCCCATCCCTTCTTCGGCTCTACCGCCACTTCTCGCTTCACTCTGTCCGGGTGCCCGTCCTGATCTGACTCCGCCTGCTCTTGTGTTGTGGGGGGTGGCAGGCGCTTTTCGATTGAATCGGCGGTTTGGGGGGATGTGAAATTAGATGTTATGCCGGTAAGTGCCGGAGCCAAGCGCATTTCAAGAAGGAAAATTATATGCACTGGCGTATTGTTATTAAAATAATGAAAGGGTAAGGAGGATTATAATGCAAAAAGATTTATATGAACGGCTTGGAGGATATGATGCAATCGCAGCAGTGGTCGAGGATTTCATGGGGCGTATGTTCATTGATAAACAGGTTGGACGATTCTATGTGGGTCATGGTACGAATTCGAAAAAGAGATTGCACCAATTTATAGTCGAAATGTTGTGTCAAGTTACTGGTGGACCAGCAAAATACATAGGTAGGGATATGAGAACTGCTCATGATGGTCTTGGCATAACGGAAAGTGACTGGCAAGTTGGTGTGAATAATCTAACCGCCACACTCAATAAATTTAACGTGCCTCAACAAGAAATAGACGATGTGCTCGCTATTGTGTCAGGTTTGAAATCAGTTATTGTCGAGATTTAACAACAGAACTGGTAACAGAATCGCTCTTTGCGCTTTTCGATTGAATCGGTGGTTTGGGGTATGTTAAATTAGATGTTATGCCGGTAAGTGCCGGAGCCATTAGAAATATAATTTTAAAGTTATTTAATTCAGCAAGCATTTGCATATATCTTTGGTGATATTGTATTTATGAAATATTGCACCGCCAAGAACGCAAAGCCAAACCAACAAAATCCTTTGCGATCTTTGCGCCCTTTGCGGTGAACCAAATAATGAAAGCCCCCCATCCTTCTTCGGCTCTTCTGCTGCCCCTTCAACTTCAATCTGTCCGGGTGCCCGTTCTGATCTGCTTCGCCTGGTCTTGTGGTGGTGGGGGGTGGCAGGCGCTTTTCGATTCTTCCTGTAATCTGTTCATAGAATTCGAAACTTTACAACGAAACTAATTTTATGGAGAAGTCCTTTATTTCCAATGCAGACAGCCTTTCTCGAGATGCTCTTTCTGCCGCCCCTTCGTTTTCAATTTACAGGGTGCCCGTCCTGATCTGACTTCGCTTGCTCTTTTGGTGAGGGGGGGGCAGGCGCTTTTCGACACAATACCAAAATTATTCCAATGAATCTACCAGACGCAACTGCAAATCCGTGTGAATCAGCTACGACAAGAAGTTACATCATAAATTGCCTCGTGCTGCCCCTTCCGTTTAGGGTAATCCTACTGAGGTATGCGTCAGTAGTAATGCTGGGGTGTAAAGTCCTCAGG
>Ga0114930_10002103_pt1 | contig 18270 bp, 16 predicted proteins | sample AnhtaG_FD_87300 | JGI IMG/M metagenome (GOLD analysis project Ga0114930, IMG submission 87300) | Deep subsurface microbial communities from Anholt, Denmark to uncover new lineages of life (NeLLi) - Anholt_01485 metaG | ecosystem: Environmental > Aquatic > Marine > Oceanic > Sediment | place... | reverse complement strand
TTATGCTCCCTAAGCGAAATATTTTCAAACAACATATATTCATTTTGAAAAAAGGCGCACAAATTGGCATGACCAAAACATCATAAAGTAAATAAGGACATGCGTAATTGAAGTTGAGGATAGGACAATCTATGGAAAAGAGGTTTCTTATGAATAGAATTTTAGGTCCACACTCATATGAAAATTGGAAATCTGCGTTATTGGAAACGGATGTAATTGATGGTTTTGAAGTACCTTTGTTTACAGATGCTCATATTACTGGAAATATTCTGGATGGATTTGGTCCTTACAAATTCTTAAATCCAATTGCTATTCCAACATCATCTGATACTATTATACCTGGTGTTTTTTTAAGGGTCGAAAATTATCTTGAATTACATATTCCTTCTACTGAGGAAATGGGCAAAACAGATGATATCCATTACCATGGTGGAACATTACAAGATGAAATTGCAGCTTTATCTTCTTTAATATTAGGTATTAGATTAAAATCAGGAGGAATTACAAGAGAATTTAATAACCTGACATTATGGGTTTCATAGGCTACAAAACATCTTTTTCTTGAAAAACCACAATCAACACCAGTTAAACACACCAACAACTATATCTTATCTGTAGTCCATATATAGACTACATGGCTAAGTCGAGAATCAAACGTGGAAATCAAGTTTATGTCTATGAACGCGAGAACTATAGAGACGAAAATGGCAAAGTGAAACACAGAAATACTCGTTATTTAGGAATTGAAGTAATTGAAAACGGCGTAATAAAAATAATCCCTCCAAAAAAACGTATAAAAAACTTTGAAATTACAAAATCAGTAAGATATGGAGACATTTCCATCCTCTATCATCTTTTTCAAGAATACAAAATTATAGAGCTATTAGACGGATTAATTCCACGAAGAGGGCTCCCAGTTGGAGATGTTTTCACATCACTTGCAATTAACCATATTATCGACAGAGAAACACTCAACATGTTTTCTAAATGGTATCAAGACACGGCATTAGACGATTTTACAAAAATTCCTGCTGAAAAGATGAACTCCACAAATCTCAGTGCAGTTATGTCCACTTTCAAAAAAATAGGGCCAGAAGGCATAGTGGATGTATGCATCGAGATCTTCGATAAAATAAAACATCTCGAAACAGGCCAGACAGCATTGCTTTACGACATAACCTCAACTTATTTCTATGCAACAAAATTGCCAAAAGCACGACTTGGATATAGCCGAGATGACAACAGCCAGCCTCAAATAAACATTTCACTGATCGCAACAAAAAATAAAGGGTTACCAATCCTTTTCAGAACCTATGAAGGAAATATAACAGATGTAAACACGATCCAACAGCTTATTCTCGATGTTAAAAGACTGAAATTCGAAATTGATGCAATAATCCTGGATAGGGGGATGACATCAAGGAAGAATTTGATAGATCTCGCTGGAAGCCACATCAAAATAATTGGAGGCATCCCTTTAACGTCCAATGAAGCAAAAGAACTTGTCGAATGCGAAATTTCTGAAGAGAACGAATTATTACGTCCATTGGGGTTAGTTTATTACGAAGATATCCATGCACCGTTATTTGGGATTCCTGGAAGGGCTATTATCTGTTTTAATCATGGAGATCTCGAGAGAGAACGCTCTACCCGATTAAAAAAGATAGCAGTTGCCACAAAGGAGATTGAAAATTTATTAAATTCAAAAGAATGTAATAAAAGCTCAGATTGTCTGGAGAAAGAGATAAAGGCAATTATCCGTGGGGTTTCGGGTTATTTCATCGTAAAAAATGAAGATGGTGAAGTTACTGTCACTCCAGATGCAGACAAACGAAAAAAAGCCAAGCTTCGCGATGGTAAATGTTTGATTTTTACTACTGATTTTAAAAAAAGTGCAACTGAGATCATCTCGCTGTATTTCGAAAAAGATGTGATCGAAAAGATTTTCAATTGTTTTAAAAATTGGTTAGACCTACAACCAGTCAGGCATTTTGAGGAAGGAGCAGTTGAGGCTTATGTTTTCATTTGTTATCTTGCATATCTGGTCTTGGCGTTGTATAAACACCATCTGGGCATCACTGGCTGGGTGGGAGTACAAGATAGTCTGAATGAGATGGGAAGGATCAGAAAAACAACCATTGATTTTGGAGCAGAGCAGATTGATAAAATCAGTGTTCTCACAAAGGAGCAAAAGGAGATTATTGAAAAGTTGGGGTTTGAAAGTTGGGTGGTTTAGGGTTGTAGTCTATAAAAGCCTGAAGGTCAGGTTAATAAAGATGAAGATCCACGTGGAAAACCAGTTCTTTTTCAATTGAATATGAATCCTACTCTACTTTCGTCTGGAGAAAAATTAATAATTCCAGAAGCACGGAGTAGAATAAATCTTCAAGATTTGGATATTTTGTCAACTTATCCAACTATCGCCCCAGAAGATGCGATAACTTTGGTAAAAGCAGCTAGAATATATCAAGATGCGATTTGGATAGCTGAATCGGAACCGGAACTTGCATGGATTATGTTTGTTTCAGCTGTCGAAACTGCAGCAAATCGTTGGTCCACTATGGAAGCAACACCCATTGAAAAACTAAGAATATCTAAACCTGATTTGGAAAAAGTTTTATTTGATCAAGGTGGGGAAGAACATGTCAAGAATGTTGCTGAACTTATAGTACCTTATATGGGTGCTACAAAGAAATTTATTGATTTTCTCTTAGAATTTCTTCCATCACCACCAGTGGATCGACCTATAGAAGTTTTCCAACATTCGTGGGAGGTTCGTGAAATTAAAAAATCTTTGAACAAAATATATGATTATAGATCAGCTGCTCTTCATGGAGGAAAGAAATTTCCTGCTCCAATGTGCTTTCCACCCAAAATCCATAATAATATACCAAGTGAAGTTCCTATTGGTTTGTCTACAATGGCTTATGGAGGTACATGGAATATTGAAGACACTCCAATTTTGCTACATACATTTGAGTATATTGTTAGACGGGCTTTAATTAGTTGGTGGACTTCATTAGTTGCGCCTGAATAGAATTAAGTAAATTAGTAAAAAACTTGAAAACGCTAAGCTGAGCATCATCCCGATGCCTTCGGACCTCTGGTCCGGGGTCCGTGACTTTCAGGGAATGTAGGGTTATGCAGTGCCCTTCCTCAACTTTGCTTGTCATAATCATAAATAGGGGAAGAGCTTATTATAATCATTTACTAGATGGGCCCATATTACACCCAGACAGATTTAAATAATTGGAACTGTACGGGGTTGGAAATGAAGGTGTGATATAACATATTGAACAAGCAATCTAAATCTTTGTGGCAGTTTTTGAAGGGATGGGGGTTATTTATTTTTGGGGGGATAATCCTCTATTCAATAGTAGTTGTGAATTTATGCAAAGACGTGTTGAAGTGGATATTAAATTCCATTTTTCGATAGTAGTTTTCCCACATAATCCACTATTTTTTTGGCAAAGAAAAGGAAACTGACGGCAATATGCCGCTGGACACTACTCCAAATCATCTCCTTTTTTGAACCTACTAACCTGGCAGCCATTTCAATCTTATGCCATGCGGCGGCTTGGATCCCCGGGATTTAAGCGTAGCGAAATCCGAGGTCCGTTACTACCAAAGTAAAGATCCATCACCTTAAGTAAAATGATGCTTCAAATAATAACGTCCTGCACTCTCTCCCAAAAAAAAAAAACAACCAGGGGCTCCCCCACAAGCCCCTAACAAAAGTTCCCTTCTTTAATGACTTGCAGCGTATCGCTCGGCAATCAGCGCCCTGGTCAGCCTGAACTGGACTTTTTGCTTGTCCCAGTCATACTTGTTGCCCAGGAACTTGATCAGCCGCTTCTTGGTGGCCCCTTTTAGCACATTTGATTCCATCAGCTCATCCACGAACGCTTTTTCCTGTTCTTTATCAAGTTCAACCATGTTAACATCCCTCCGCTGTCACAACAGTACATGTACCAGTGGTTATAGGTAGTTTTTTGTTGGTCAACATCAATCCGTCCGGCACCTCAGCGACAGCATACCTGATCTTCAAGGTACCTCCATTTGAGGTCAGTGCTATCATGCCGCCTTTTCGCAGGCCAAGGCTTTTCACTGTGTTCATGTTCACCATCACAAAGTCGTTATCATCGGGCTGGTCGAACCACATGAACGGATTATACACATTGATCAGGTTACCCTTTCCCTCCTCGGGCGCAGTCTCCATCATCTCGCATGACAGCTTCTTGTACTTGGGTCCTGTGTACTCCTTCACCACATTCTCCAGTACCTGGGTATGAAGACCCTGACAGTCGAATGCTTTCCCGCCAAGGTTCTGGGCAAGTGTTGATAACGCATCGATCCCAATGCTGGAAGAACCGCTGTTCTTGAGCATTTGGCCTTCCACGTTCATGAAACTTCCTGCCTTTGCGTACAGCGGTTCAGTGCCTATCACAATCTGTGCTAGCCTGGTCACAGGGCTGTTCCTGGAACTGATCACTACAAGATTGTCCAGCTTTTTCAGGATATCTTCTACACCATTGGGCATGAGTTCGATGGGATCGCTGTCCAGGGTCACAAGTGTCTTGATGCTGCCTTCATTGATACCGTCCATGATCTCCTGCAGTCCCTTCTGGCCCGTACCCCTGCTTAGCAGGTGTACACCAGTTGAATCCACAAAAGGCTTCATGAACATTATCCTGGCGCCTGTCATCAGTGCAAGATTGAGCAGATGTTTCACATGTTCAGGGTCTGAATGGGGATGCACGTCTGCGATGATCAAGGATTCGCTGTCAAGCCCCAGTTCACTCTCGTACTGGTCAGGCCCGATGTGCTTAGTCTCATCTGCAAGTTTGATCTCTTTTGGTCCTACCGCAATAATGGACGCACCACTTCGTTTAGCAGCTAAAAGCCGCCTCACGATCAGCGGGTACTGGGTATATGGGTCAATGAACAGTGCGATCTTGCTGGCCTGCTCCACATCTTCCAGAGGAATACCATGTCCTACTGTAGCATGGCATTCAGGAGGCAGTTCGGCATAGGTTCCCATGCCTGTATTCACCACTGTACCTAACGCATCGGCAACTTTGGTAAATGCCAGGTGTTCCTCACTGGTGGTAGCACCCACCGAGAGCATTGCAACATCCTTAGCACCCTTTAATTTCGTAGAAGCTGCCTGTATGGCATCATCGATGCTGGATTCAACACCGTCAACCATGCTGGTAGCCTTTGAATAGTGGTGTGGCAGCTGCATCCCGAACCTGCACAGCTTGCCCAAATTCGCGGGACTGCTCTTCATGAAATCAATAGCGACCGTCCCCTCATCATTTTCTCGAATATACAGCCCGCAGCCCATATTACATCCCGGGCACACGGTCTGGTAGATCATTTCCTTCATTTCAAAATCACCTCGAAGAATGGGGGTGTCTCATCAACATTCATCCCCGGTGTATACTCCCGCTTACGCTGAGCAGGAATTGCAAACCTGCTCTGTAGTATGGTTATGGGGATATCTGAAGGACACACATCACTGCACTGACCGCATGCAATACAGCTATCAGATAAGTGCAGCAGCCTTACTAAGTGATACATGCTCATACTGTAATCATCCACCAGGGAATGGAACATGGTACACTTTGAATCCTCACCACATGCACATACCGGACATACTTCCTTGCATGCTCCGCAGTCGATACAGTTCGCCATCTGGTCCAGGTAATACTGAATACGTGCTTCATCAGGGATCTCGGTTAATATCTTCCCTTCCAGTGTATTGCCCAGGTTAACCATAGCAGTGTTCACTTTCTCGCGGATGGCTATGGCCTTTTCACTGGCTGGCTGCACTTCGATCCGACCCGCTTCTATAGCGTTCTCCAGGAGTCGTACACCTTTATCGTTCATTACCTGGCAGAATGTTGCACTGCCTGCCAGATCCCCGATAACACCCCAGTTACCGCAGGCCAGATCAGCATTTACCGGTATCTTAATAGTGCAATACCGGCAACTATCACGCCTTCCAAAACCGGCTTCTTCCAGTTCATCGATCGCGATTCCTTTCTCATTGCCATCCTTTGTTTTAAATATCAATTTACCTTTCTCGATCTCCTCGCCAATTACATCTTCAGGGTCGATATCATACATCTCAACAAGCATCTTCTTGGTAGTTACCGGATGCATACTCCCGCCGCAGTTCAGTCCCACGACATATGTATTATCCAGGTCGATCATTCCACGTTTGGCCTGCTCGATAACAGCCTGGGCATCACAGGGTTTGGCTGGCATTGCCACCTTGCGGCCTACTGCATATTTTGCCAGGTTCACAGGCACCGAATGCAGACTGCCCGTAGATGCCAAAACCACTTCAACATCATCAGTAATTATGGGCACAGCTTCAAACTCATTGATATGTTTCATTACCACTACATTTTCAACCAATCCCTTTTCCAGGGCTGCGGCCAGTACAGCAGTTACCAATCCACCGGAAGCACCGCGCTTTCGCACACCCCCGTCAGTGGCATAACCCACCAGCATATCGCCTACTGCAACCATTAGCTCACCCCCGCAGGTTTAAGTGGACTGGGTCCCAATTCCTTCACCTTAGCAGTAACATCCCTGATAAAATGGGCAAACCTCTCGCCCTCACTGGCAGATATCCAGTTCAGGTGCAGCCTTTCAGGCTCCAGTCCCAGTTGCTGTAACATATCCTCAAGGAACTTGTACCTCACTTCGGTCTTTTCGTTGCCGTTCACGTAATGGCAGTCACCGATGTGGCACCCTGTGACCAGCACCGCATCCGCACCTTCTAAAAAGGCATTGAACACGTGCAATGGATCAATACGTCCTGAACACATGACCCTTATTACGCGAGTTGAGGCTGGCTGCTGGAATCTGCCCATTCCTGCCGTGTCCGCACCACCGTAACTACACCAGTTACAGCAAAACGCCACGATCTTGGGTTCCCATTCTTTTTCAACCATGTTCACACCTCCCCATAGGCAAACACATTCTTGACCTGTGCAAGCAGTTGTTCATTCTTGAAATGACTCTGCTGCAACGCGCCCGTTGGACAGGCTGCCATGCAAGTACCGCAACCCTTGCACAGGGCCGAGATAATTTTCAACTTTTCATCTTCCATTGATAGTGCCTGGAAAGGACACATAGGTACGCAAACGCCGCAGGTCACGCAGATGTCATCATCCACCACAGCAGTAATACCCTCGGTCATTGCCTTGCCCTGTGCCAAAAACCGTGTGGCTCTGGCCGCACACGCACTACCCTGGGAAATAGAATATGGAATATCCTTAGGTCCCTGGGTCATACCGCCGATAAAGATCCCGTCAAGTGTAGTGTCAACTGGTTTCAATTTAGGATGGGCTTCCATCATGAATCCATCCGCAGCCTTACTTACCTTCAGAATCTGTCGCACTGTCTCAGTACTCTCTGGAGCCACCGCACCGACGCTCAGGACCATCATGTCCAGTTCCAGGTTAACGATCTCACCTGTCAGGGTATCCTCTACCCTGGCTATAATATTCTTATCCTGGGTCTCGGTAACTTCTGCAGGTTTGCCTCTGATGAATTTGATGCCAGAATCCCTTGCCCTGTTATAGAACTCCTCATACATCCTGAAAGGTGTTCTCATATCCATATACATAATATATACTTCAGTATCAGGATATTTTTCCTTGATCAACTGGGCATTTTTCAGGGAAGCCATACAACAGAAACTGGAACAATAGATGTTAGAGTTCTTGTCCCTGCTCCCAACGCACTGTACAAACCCTATGCGCTTGGGCGGCTGTACATCCGAAGGCCGCACCACTTTACCCATGGTAGGTCCGCTGGCATTGATAAGCCGTTCGAATTCCATGGTAGTTATCACATTATCATACAGTCCGAACCCGTATTCGTGCTTTGGTTCTGGATTATATACATCATAACCTGCTGCCACCACGATAACGCCTACATCCAGTTCAGAGAAGGTTTCCTGCTGTTCCATGTCAATGGCACCGCGCTCACAAGCCTTGATGCATGCGCCACAATCGATGCACACTGACTTATCCACGAGGGCCCGCAGGGGTACTGCCTGGGGAAATGGCACATAAATGGCTTTACGTGTGCCGATACCTTCATTGAATTCGGTATAGGGCACCTCGATCGGGCACTTTTCAGTGCACAATCCGCATCCACTGCAATCTTCAATATTAAGGTATCGTGGTTTATGCTTCACCTTGACTTTAAAATTACCCACATAACCGTCTACCTCTGTCACTTCAGAGTAGCTCATGATCTCGATATTCTTGTTCCTGGCCACTTCCACCATCTTCGGACCCAGGATACAGATACTGCAATCGTTGGTGGGGAAGGTCTTATCCAGCTGTGCCATCTTGCCGCCGATAGAGGGACCCTGTTCCACAAGATACACCTGGAATCCCATATCGCCGATATCCAGTGCCGCCTGCATACCTGTAACACCAGCGCCTATAACCAGCGCTTTATTTGTCACAGGCACCTCGTTGGACTGCAAAGGTTCCAGCAGTGCAGCCCTTGCCACACCCATGCGTACAAGCTCTTTCGCCTTGTGGGTTGCATCTTCCTTCTCCCACATATGGATCCAGCTGCAGTGTTCCCTGATATTCACGAACTCGAACAGGTATTGGTTCAGTCCCGCTTCTTCCACACAGGCCCTGAATATGGGTTCATGGGTCTTTGGCGTGCATGAAGCCACCAATACCCGATTCAGGTTCAAATCCTTTATGGCATGCTTAATTTCTTCCTGTCCCGCGTCGCTGCATGTGTATTTATTAACAACTGCAGTGGTCACATTAGGCAGGGTGCCAATATAATCTGCCACTGCATTGCAGTCCACCGCACCCGCGATATTCACACCGCATTCACAGATAAAAACCCCTATCCTGGGCTCTTCTTTCTGCGTATTTTCAGTATTTGTTTCTTGTTCTGTCATATTAATCATCCACCCCTTTTTTTAATGGGCTCGGGCCCAATGCCCTGATCTTTTCCACAAAATCGATTAGTGTCTCCTGGAACTTCTTACCTTCAGCGGCAGATACCCACTCCAGATGGAGCCGACCGTCAAGTCCCAGATGTTCCAATGCGTCTACCATGTCCTTCATCCTCTCGTCTGTATGCACATTGCCTTCGATATAGTGGCAGTCGCCGATATGGCATCCTGTCACTAATATGCCGTCTGTGCCTTCTTTCAATGCTTCAAGGATAAAAGTGGGTTCGATCCTGCTGCTGCACATTACCCTGACTATCCTATTATTCGCAGGATACTGCAACCTGGACACGCCTGCCAGGTCTGCCCCGGCATAGCTGCACCAGTTGCAGCAGAAAGTAAGTATATCTGGTTCGAATTCGCTCATTGTATCCCCTCCCCGTATGCTTTAATTACAGCCATGATCTGGGGCGTGGTAAAGTGTTTAGGAGTGATCGCCCCTGTGGGACACTCGGCTGCACAGGACCCGCAGCCCTTGCACAGGGTAGGATTTATCTCGCTCTTCTTGGTAGTATAAATGATCTCCTCGGTTTCCACCACTATCTCTTTAAGTTCAGGTGCATTGAAGGGACATACCTGTGTACAGCGGCCGCAGCCGATGCACAGTTCAGGGTCAACTACAGACACGTTACCAATGGTCTCAAGATAATCCCTTGACAGTATTGTCGTTGCCCGTGATGCGGTTGCAGACGCCTGGGACACAGCCTCATCCACCAGTTTAGGTGCCTGGGCCGTACCGCACAGGAACACACCGTCAGTGGCAAAATCCACTGGCCGCAATTTGATGTGCGCTTCCAGGAAGAACCTGTTAGCATCCAGCGGTACCTTGAACATGGGTGCCAGAATTTCGTTCGTCTCTGGCGTCACCATGGGTGCGCTGAGCACTGCCAGGTCATAGTCTATCTCGAATTCCATACCCAGCAGGTGATCATATACGGTAATTGTCTTTTCTTCGACCTGGGGCTCACGGTCCTGGGAATAGCGCATGAACACCACGCCCAGTTCCCTGGCTTTGGTGTATAACTCTTCCCATTTGCCGTATGTCCTGATATCCCTGTATAATACGTACACATTCCTTTCAGGATCCTCTTCCTTGAGTCGAATAGCGTTCTTCATGGCCACGGTACAGCATGCTCTGGAACAATATGGTCGATCATCATTGCGCCCGCCGGCACACTGTATGATCACTACATTCCTGGCATCCACACCTTCTTCCATTTTTTGTTCAAGTTCGCTCTGGGTCACAATATTTGGGAACTGCCCGTATGAGAAGTATCCTTCAGGCTTTAATTCATTCGAACCTGTTGCGATCACAGCCACACCGAACTTGAGCTCTTCATCCACACTGAGACCTTTTATCTTTCCAGTAAAATTACCCATGGAGCCTTCCAGTTCCACCAGTTCAGATTCCTTTAGCACCTTGATATTTGGATGGGATTGCACCCGCTCAATTAAGGGATCTAATATCTCTTTTGTGGTACGGCCGTCCTGCAATCGTGTATAAGTCTTGAGCAGCCCTCCCAGTTCAGGTCCTTTCTCAACAAGCGTTACATTAAATCCTTTATCTGCTATGTCCAGAGCCGCATTCATGCCAGCGATCCCACCGCCCAGTACCAGCGCATCATTATTGAACTCTACTTTCTGTTTGTACAGCGGTTGGGTCAGGTTCGCCCTGGCCGTGCTCATTCTGATAATATCCTTGGCCTTTTTGGTGGCCTTTTCCTTTTCCTGCTGGTGCACCCAGCTGCAGTGTTCCCTGATATTTGCCAGTTCGAACAGATACGGATTAAGCCCTGCTTCCATTAATGTATCCTGGAACATGGGTTCATGGGTCCTGGGTGTACACGATGCCACTACTACGCGGTTAAGATCGTGTTCCTTTACCATCTCACCAATACCTGCTAAACTGTCAGTACTGCAGGCATACACCTCTTCTTTGGCGAACACCACGCCTGGTAATGTCTTCACATACGCTACCACATCAGGTACGTCCACGATGCTGCCGATATTGATACCGCAGCGGCAGACCACAACACCTGTCCGCACTTCATCGCCAATATTCTTCTCTGGCGGATACTTCCTCTCAGTTACCAGAGTACCTCGTTCACTTGACAGCAATGAGCCTGCCTTGCTGGCTGCCCCGCTGGCGTCTGCCACAGTATCTGGAATATCCTTTGGACCCTGGATGGCACCGCATACAAAGATACCTGGCCTGTTTGTCTCCAGGGGGCTGTCGATCTTTGTCTTGACAAAGCCCATATCGTCCATTTCAATATTTGCGATCTCTGCTAATTGTCTGCTGCTCTCAGACGGTGTCAGTCCAATGGACAGCACTATCATATCAAATTCTTCCTTTTGGATACCGCCACCTTCCACCTCGTATTTCAATGAGAGTTTATCAGTCAGTGGGTCCACTTCAACGCCAGATGGTCGACTGCGAATGTATCGGACGCCTTTCTCCTTATCAGCTTTCTGGTAGAATTCTTCGAATCCTTTACCAAAGGCCCGCACATCGATATTGAATATAGTGGTCTCAAGCTCGGGATCATGCTCCATGGCAACCATGGCTTCTTTAGTAGCATACATGCAGCATACACTGCTGCAGTTCTTGCGCCCGATCTCGGGACTGCGTGAGCCTACGCACTGGATCCAAGCGATTCTTTTCGGGTGTGTTCCGTCAGCCAGGGTTACATGACCCTCGAATGGGCCAGAGGAACTCAACTGCCTCTCGAACTCAAGCGAAGTGACCACATTGGGGTGATCCAGCCTGTATTGTTCCAGTTGCGAAGCATCAAAGGGTTCGAATCCTGAATTGAGAATAATGCTACCCACATTGAGTTCGATCTCTTCGTCCTTATCCTCATAATTGATGGCATCGTTCTCGCATACCTTGGCGCAGTTGCCGCACTTACCCTTGGTCAGGTATATGCAGTGTTCTGCGTCAATGGTGTACACCCTGGGTACAGCCTGGGGGAATGCCAGGTAAATGGCTTTTCTCACACCCTGGCCTTCATTATATTCATTAGGTACCTTGACCGGGCATTTGGATACACAGAGTTCGCATGCCGTACATTTTTCCGGGTCCACGTACCTTGCCTTCTTCTTCACCCTGACAGTAAAATCCCCTGCCTCGCCTTCGATCCCTGTGATCTCGCTGTAGGTCAGTAATTCTATGTTCTGGTGCCTGGCCACATCAGCCAGTTTAGGGGAGAGCGTACACATGGCACAATCCAGTGTTGGGAATGTCTTGTCCAGCTGTGCCATCTTGCCGCCTACGGTGGTACCTTTCTCGATCAGATACACCTTCAGACCGCTGTTGGCCAGATCAATGGCGCTCTGGATACCGGCTATACCTCCGCCAGCCACTGCCACAGCACCTACTAGTTTGCTCATTTCGCACCACCTCTGATTCTTTCAATAAATTTACTATTTTCCACAAAGTTCTGGTCGATACCCAGTTCTTCCGGGGTAAAACCCATGGCAAGTCCCAGCAGCTGCGAATAGTGCAGCACAGGCATACCGTGTACCTTTTCGAATTTCTTCTTGATCTCTGTCTGGCCCACATCAAACTGCAAATGGCAGAATGGACATGCATCCACTACACAGTCCACATTGGCTGCTTCCATATTATCAAGTTTTTTGTCAACAAGTTTCAGGGTGGTATCTATCACTGCAGTTCTTGCACCACCGCCTGCTCCGCAGCAGGCCATCTTATCTTCATAGTCCACTGAAGTGGCCCCTGTTGCTTCCACCAGTTCGTCAAAAAACGTGGGTTTCTCCACAGATCCAAGATGCCGCTCCTTGCTGGGCTTTACCATGTGGCATCCGTAATGCACTGCCACTCTAAGGTCCAGCGGGTTGGTCACTGCTTCCTTTATCTTTTCTGGTCCCACTTCCTGGTACAGGTATTCAACAATATGGCGCACATCCTGTGTGCCCTTGAACTCTTTACCGATCTGGGCCAGTATCTTGTTGACCTCGGCTTTTAGCTCTGCATCTTCTTTCAGTACATTATTGGCATCTGTCAGGGAGCCGAAACAGCCGTTGCACACTGTCAGGATATCGTCACCCATAGCTTCCGAAAGTGTGATGTTCCTGGATGCCAGTGCCAACCAGGTGTTCTTGTCAAAGGACCGGAACACTCCCGGAGCAGGACAGCAGGAAGCACCTTCCAGGTCCTCCAGTTCAATGCCCAATTTATTCAACGTCTTTTTGGTAGAGGCTTCGATACCAGGATACCTATTGGGGGCTATGCAGCCCAGGAAAAATGATAATTTGGTCATTTTTCAGCCTCCTCTGCCACGATCTTATCAAATCCTACAATGTGCATCAACTTCTTGACCTCGTCTAAAGCGTCAGGGAACCTGTGTACAGTGGGAGGCACCTCATCAAGTCCCAGTTTCTTACGCTTCTCTTTTGTATCGTCATTAATAGGGACTGCATGTCCCAGCTTGACCACGATCTGGCCCACCATCTTGTGTGGACCCAGCATAATGCCCTCATGGACCGCAATGGTACGTATCTTGAGCAGGGCATCCACATTCTGCACACCCTGGGGGCACCGTTCCTGGCACTTGTAGCATGTGGTGCAGTACCAGATATACGGGCTGTTCAACAGCTCGTCCTTCATGCCCAGGTTAGCCATTCTCAGGAATTTGCGTATATTATACTCAGGTTCCTGCTCTGCCATGGGACATCCGGAGGTGCAGCCTGTACAGTTGAAACACAGCGTGATCTTCTCTGCCCCTGGTTCTTCAAATACTTCCTGCCTGAAGGTGGGATCCAGATTACTTGTCTTTATAACATCACTCATATTACTCACCATCCAGCTGTTCGGCCAGGAATACTGTCATATCCTTGATCTCAAAATCGTAATGTTCAACAGATTCCTGTTCGTCCTTCATGCAGGTCAGATGTGCCAGGCACTTAGGACACGAGGTAATAAGCACTTCTGCCCCCGTAGCTGCAGCCTCATCCAATCTTGTCTTGCGCAGGGCCTTGCTCTTATCGTCACAGTTCATCCCAGACGAAACGCCGCAGCACCAGGCATTCTCTTTATTATGTGTCATTTCACTGACCTGTGCACCAGCGGCAACCAGCGCATTTCGCGGAGCCTCATATTCTCCCATGTGCCGGCCTAACCTGCACGCATCATGATACGTAACTTTGGTTCCGGATTTGAGACCAAGATCAGCGTCATTCAGAAGCTGGCTGATATGGACCACTTCTATGGGCAGATCATAATCCTGGCTCAGTGTGCGGTAGCATTCAGCACATGAAGTGACAAGGGTATCGATACCGCTGTCTTTTATAAGCTTGATATTTTGTTCTTTCAATTTTTCAAATGTCTCTTGATCTCCCTGCCACAATTGGTCATGGCCGCAGCATTTCATCTGCAGGAGCTTTGGATCCTTACCTATCTTAACAAGCAGTTTCATAGATGAATCTGCGATAGATCTGAAATCCACATCAAGGTTATAGAACATATTATGAAAATCAAGACATCCAGGATAATAACCGATCTTGGAATCGGGGTTTCCGGCCTCTTTCAGGCTGGTTCTACTCTTATTCAGGTCTACCATTAGTTCAGATAAAGCTGTAAAAACTCCCTTATGGACCAGATTACCATTTTGTTTCCCCTCACGTTCTTCCCTGACGAATTCAGGATAGTTCACGCCCTGGGGACATCCATCATAGCAAAGATTGCATGTAAGACAATTCCAGATATCATCTGAACCTGTCCTGTATACATTTGACTGATAAATGTTATTTCTGGGGGAAGTCTTTATGACTCTTCTAACTGGACAAATGGCAGTACACTTACCACATTGGTAGCAAAGCTGCATATTTGACGACGTAATACTCACCTACACATATCCTTTTGACAATTAGCTTAATAATATTCACCTTAAACATTTCGATTTATTTATGAAAAATCGGACTAACCTGAAAATAAAAAAAATATATTCAGGTAACCCATTTTCTCTGATCAAATCCAACACTTTGTTAAGATATTGAATTCTTGTCGATTCATTATATATAATTCCAGTTTCTCCAATTATATACCTTTCGAATATATATTAATCAATAGAATAAATATTCATGATAAAAAATGATAATTTAAAAATGATGATCTCAAGTTATTTCTCAAGCTTGATGTTATCAGATAATCTATTCAAATACAAAACTATAATATAAAACAATACACAAGATGAAATTATGTCAATATCTATCGGACTGGCTGGAAAACCCAATTCCGGCAAGAGCACTTTTTTTAAAGCTGCCACTCTTGCAGAAGTGGATATAGCCAATCATCCATTTACCACAATAGATGCCAATCACGGAGTGGCATATGTTCGAACCCTTTGTGCATGCCAGGGTCTTGGCAAACTCTGTGGGCAGTGCAAAGACGGTGCAAGATATGTGCCTGTAAATATAATCGATGTAGCAGGACTGGTCCCGGATGCTCACAAGGGCAGGGGTCTGGGTAATGCCTTCCTTGATAACCTCAGGCAGGCTAGTGCCATCATCCATGTAATAGATGCTTCAGGGGGAACAGACATTGAAGGAAATCCTGTCGGGATCGGGCAGCATGACCCGTTAGAGGATATCGAATTTTTGGAATATGAGATCACAATGTGGATGTTCAGCATCCTAAAGCGCAACTGGGATCGCCTTTCACGGAAAATACAGGCAGAAGGTCTGAAGATCGAACATGTCATATCTGATCAACTGCAGGGGGCTGGTGTCAGTGTAGTCCATGCACGCAGAGGCTTACAAAAGACCCACCTTATATCAGAAAATCCTGCCATATGGACAGATGACCAGATGATCGCATTGTCAGATGCCATTAGGCTGGAGAGTAAACCACTGATCATAGCTGCAAACAAGATGGATATTGCACCTCCTGAATATTTAGAGCGTCTTTTGTCAGCAGACAGGATCGTCGTACCCACATCTGCGGCAGCTGAACTGGCACTTCGCATGGCGCAAAAAAGTGGTGTCATAGATTACCGTCCCGGTGATAAGGAATTCAAGATAACCGGAGAATTGTCTGAACAACAAAAGGGCGGATTGGATAAGATCAAGATGCTCCTCGATGAAAATGGTGGAACTGGTATTCAGGAATGTATCAATACCACAGTCCTTAAATTACTTGACCAGATCGTGCTCTATCCTGTAGAGGATGAGAGTAAATACACTGACAAGAATGGTAAAATGCTGCCCGATGCATATTTGATGAAAAAAGGATCCACACCACATGACCTGGCTTATATGGTGCATACAGATATAGGAGAGGGTTTTTTATATGCTGTGAATGCCAGGACCAAGATGCGCCTCGGTGAAAAACATGATGTGGAAGATGGCGACGTTATAAAGATCGTCTCTACGAAATAATAGCCCTTCTATTAGTTGATTATTATTTCCGGAAATAAATAACCAGGATGCTGCGATCTAATCTATCTCCATATCTTCGATCCTGTTATCATCTGCCAGTTTTTCAATTCTCTGCCTGGCGTCTTCAAGTTTGGCAGAGCAAAGTCTGGTAAGGGCTATTCCTCTCTCGAACAGTTCAAGGTTCTCATCAAGGGATAGATCACCGGTCTCGATCTTTTTTACTATCTCTTCAAGTTCTGACTGGGCTTTTTCAAAGCTTATATCGCCTGGAATATTCTCATTATTCTCTTTCAAATATCTTCCTCCGTTTTCAAAACATTGCTTATGATTTTTCCGTCAATAATTCGTATCTCCAGAGCATCTCCTTTTTTGACCTGGTCAATACTCTTGACCACCTGCTCATCCATCATGGTAATACTATACCCTCTTTTTAACGTATTCAAAGGACTTACAGCATTAAGTCGCCCCACAGAAAATTCAAGCATTTTTTTATGTTTATCAAGATTGCGTTCCGCAATTTGCCTCATACGAGAGCCCAGTTCGTCCACCCGCTGGGTGTGTTGGTTCAAATTACTGATAAACCTGGCCCCATCAACTATTTTTTCGAGATGCATAAGATGATTTGACTGATAATCTATCATACTCCTGACAGATGTTATTAAACGCGACCTGTTTGTATCGATCTGCTTTTTCACGTCTTCCCTGTCAGGCACCACCAGCTCTGCAGCAGCCGATGGTGTGGGCGCCCGTACATCTGCTGTAAGATCTGCTATGGTAAAATCGGTCTCGTGTCCAATTGAACTGACAACCGGGATAATGGAATTGAAGATGGCCATGGCTACTTCCTCGCTGTTGAACGGCCATAGATCTTCTAATGACCCACCTCCCCTTGCCAGGATAATAACATCCACATTTGTGCGATTCAGGCGCTCAATGGATGTCACAATACTCTTTATGGCATTTTCACCCTGTACTACAGTGGGTGAGAGCAGAATATCCACAGGAAATCTTCTCTTGCTGACATTTATGATATCATGTAACACAGCTCCTGTGGGGGAAGTTGCCACGCCGATACGCCTGGGAAAAACAGGTAGGGTTTTCTTATGTACCTGATCAAACAGACCCTGGGCTGCCAGTCTTTTTTTCAGGATCTCAAGCGCCTTATGCAATTCCCCCACACCATCGGGTTTTAGGGCAGTCGCGACAAGCTGGTAGTTCCCCCTCACTTCATATACATCGATGTCACCGAATGCCAGTACTTTCATACCAGCTTCAGGAACAAATGCAAGATTTCGGCACGAGCTCCTGAACATCACGCAGCTGAGCTGAGAATTTACGTCTTTCAATGTAAAATATTTATGTCCGGACCCATGATTGGTAAGATTGGATATCTCCCCCCTCACCCACACACCCTGAAGCAGGGGGTCATTATTGATAACGTCGTGTACGTAATGATTTAATTCACCTACAGAGTACACAACTGTGTTATCTTTGGTCTTATCTGTAGTTTTATCTGTACCAGATTGAAAATCAAACAGGTTCACAACCATATATTAGAATAGTATAGTATGATACTTTTGATAGGGGACTGAAAGTAATCTATGGTTTTATAACATAGAATCCAGTGTCATCATCCCTTCTACGTCATCCTCATCTATTATTGAGTACTCAAACACAGATCTGCGGATGCGGATTGGGGAATTGGCCCTGACAGCCAATGAAATACAATCACTGGGCCTGGCATCTATTTCGACAGTGGAACCATTATATGAAATACATAATCTGGCATAATATATCCCATCTTTAATCTCGTCAATAAAAACTTCATTTATTTTCGCATCCAGGCGCTCAATAATGTTTAT
>Ga0114930_10002102_pt1 | contig 18272 bp, 16 predicted proteins | sample AnhtaG_FD_87300 | JGI IMG/M metagenome (GOLD analysis project Ga0114930, IMG submission 87300) | Deep subsurface microbial communities from Anholt, Denmark to uncover new lineages of life (NeLLi) - Anholt_01485 metaG | ecosystem: Environmental > Aquatic > Marine > Oceanic > Sediment | place... | reverse complement strand
GTCTTTGCCGTGGTTGTAGTATACTATTATGTAATATGGGTGTTGGTATGAAGCGGCTTGCCGTCCTGGGCTCGACTGGATCCATAGGACGGCAGACACTGGAGGTGGTGCGCTCCTACCCTGACCGATTTCAGGTGATCGCCCTTGCCGCCGGGGGAAATGTCGAGCTCTTGGCAAAGCAAATCGGGGAATTCCAGCCAAGACTGGTTGCTGTCGGGGCGACCGACTCGGCGCAGAGGCTGCGCGACGCAGGGCATGAGCTTTCGTCCCTGGAGGAGCTTGCCTCTCACCCCGATGTTGACCTTCTCGTGGTTGCCATATCGGGGAAGGCAGGGCTCAGCCCTACCCTGGCCGCAATCGAGGCCGGGAAAAGCATTGCCCTTGCCACCAAGGAAGCCCTGGTGATGGCCGGTGAGATCGTTACCGCCGAGGCCAAAAGGTGCAGCGCCCAGATTCTACCCATCGACAGCGAGCCCAGTGCCATCTGGCAATGCCTGCGGGGTGAGGGTAACAGGATCGCTAAGCTGATCCTGACCGCCTCCGGCGGCCCGTTTCGCCATCTCTCCCGGGAGGCGCTGTCTAAGGTAACGCCGCAGCAGGCGCTGGTTCATCCCACCTGGAGGATGGGGCCCAAGGTGACTATCGACTCAGCCACCCTGATGAACAAGGGGTTTGAGGTTATTGAGGCGCGCTGGCTTTTTAATGTCCCCTCTGACGACATCGAGATTGTGATCCATCCCCAGAGCATTGTCCACTCCATGGTTGAGTTTGCCGATGGCTCCATCAAGGCGCAGCTAGGTCCGCCTGACATGCGTCTGCCCATACAGTACGCCCTGTTTTATCCCGAGCGCCCATCCAGCAAGCTGCCACGGCTCGATTTTTCTTTTTCGAACTCTTCAAACGCCTCTAATATAAGTGCCCTTACTTTTGAACCGCCTGATCTTGAAAAATTTCCCTGTTTAAAATTAGCGCTGGAGGCAGGTCGGAAGGGCGGAACCTACCCCGCGGTGCTCTCCGCCGCCGATGATGTAGCAGTAGAACTCTTCCTGGAGCACCGCATCGGCTTTCTGGATATTGCAAAACTGGTAGAGGAGGCCATGGAAGAGCATCGGAGCATCCCTAATCCATCACTGGAGGAGATTCTGGCAGCCGATGCCTGGGCCAGAGAGAGGGTCAAAAGATGAGTGTGTTTATAACAATATTGATCTTTCTAGCCATTCTCGCCGTTGTCATCCTAGTCCATGAACTGGGGCATTTCATCACTGCAAAGCTCTCCCGGGTTAAAGTTGAGGAGCTTGGCTTAGGCTTTCCCCCGCGCCTAATCGGCATAAAGCGTAGGGAGACCATTTACTCATTGAACCTTATCCCCTTAGGCGGCTTCTGCCGCATGGCCGGGGAGGAGGATCCCAATGTGCCGGGAAGCCTCGCCGCCAAGGGCAGGTGGACCAGGCTCCTGGTCCTCAGTGCCGGTTGCATCATGATGCTCCTGTTTCCCCTGTTCCTCTTCCCCATAGCCTATATGATACCGATGGAGCGCGTTGTGGAGGATGGAGGGGTTAAGGTCATAGGTGTATCCCAGGGGTCACCGGCCGAACTAGCTGGCATCGAAACCGGAGACGTCATCCTGACCATCGACGGGCATGAGGTCAAGACCGTAGACGACATTCAAGAAGCATTAGAACCCAAGCTGGGGTCGGAGATCAGCATAGTCTTGCTGAGAGATTCCACCCAGGTCGAATTATCGCTGATCCCGCGGCCGGACCCGCCGGAGCCGGAAGGGCCTATGGGCGTTGAGGTAGGGCCGGTCACCGAAAGCAGGGCCTATCCACCCTGGCAAGCCATCCCTAAAGGGCTGGGCGAATACTGGGAGATGCTGGTCGGGATGAAGGACGCCATCGCCAGTATAGTTCAGGGTGAGGAGGAACTGGATATCGCTGGCCCCATAGGCATCGCTCACATAACCAGCGATATAGCCAAGAGGGGAGCCTATCCCCTGATCTGGTTTGCCGGTTTACTAAGCGTCAACCTGGCGATAGTCAACCTGCTGCCGATCCCAGCCCTCGATGGAGGGAGGATAGCATTCCTCGGCCTGGAGAAGGTTCGCCGGGGCAAGCGGATCTCGCCGCGGACGGAGGGGCTGATAAACGCGATCGGATTTGCGCTGATAATTCTTCTAGTAATGGTGGTCAGCTACTACGATATACTTCGCATAATTAGTGGGGAGGGCTTTCTGCCGTGAGGTTTCGCAGAGCCTCAAGAGCGATCCAAATCGGCGATGTAACCATTGGTGGCGGCGCCAAGATCGTAGTCCAGTCGATGACCAAGACCGATACCCGCGACGCCAGGGCGACCACCGACCAGATTTGTCAGCTTGAGGAATGCGGTTGCCAGCTTGTAAGGGTAGCCGTCCCGGATAGGGAAGCCGCTGAAGCCATCCCCGCCATCAAGCGTGGCATCGATATCCCCCTCATCGCTGACATCCACTTCGACTATCGCCTTGCGCTTCTCGCTCTGGAGGGCGGTATCGATGGACTGAGGATAAATCCGGGTAATATCGGCGACCGTGAGCGGATCAAGAAGGTCGTTGTCGCCGCCAAGGAGCGAGAGGTGCCGATAAGGATCGGGGTCAACTTCGGAAGCTTGCCCCCGGCGACCGGGCAGAGATCGGTGGTGGAGCGGATGGTGGATGCGGCGATGGAGGAGGTCGAGATATTCGAGAGCCTCGATTTCGAGCTGATCAAGGTCTCGCTGAAGGCCTTCGATGTGCCCACGACCATTGAAGCCAACAGGTCTATCGCTCAAAAGATGCCCTATCCACTACACCTGGGCATCACCGAGGCCGGCACCCCGAAGCGGGGGGCCATCAGGAGCGCGGTGGGCATCGGCATCCTGCTTCACGAGGGGATCGGGGACACCATCCGCGTCTCGCTCACCGGCGACCCCTGTGAGGAGGTCATCGCCGGCTACGAGATATTGAAATCGCTGGACCTGGGCCAGCGCGGCCCGACGCTGATAAGCTGCCCCTCCTGCGGCCGGGCCGAGGTTGATATAATAGCGCTTGCTGAGGCAGTAGAAGAGCGCCTTTCCAAGATGGACAAGCTGATAAAGGTGGCGGTCATGGGCTGCGTGGTCAACGGCCCCGGCGAGGCGCGCGACGCCGATGTTGGCATCGCCTGCGGCAAAGGGCGGGGCGTCATCTTCCGCAAGGGGGAGCAGGTGCGCACTGTGGAGGAGGCAAACTTCCTGACCGCGTTGATGGCGGAGGTGGAGGGGGCGTAAGATAATAAGTATCGGGGGATGACATGAACGATGAAACTAGAAATAGGATCAGAAAAGTTAGACAAAAATACAATATCCCAACTGCAAAAAAGGGGGAGCCTTTATTTAAACCAGGCGGAGAGAGTCAATTTATAGCTTGTGTCATGCCATGCTTAGATCTGATAGCATTGGGTTACAAATATGCAGCTGACATACTAGTTGAAGAATTGGGCAAAGAAACGCCGTACGGTAAGCAAGATTATTTGGTATACCCAATAGCATATTGCTACAGACAATACCTTGAGCTAAGGTTGAAAGAAATAATACAAGTAAGCGGACGTGCGTATCCAAAAAGACATGATCTTTTATATCTTTGGAATAAAGCCCTTCCAATCATGCAAAGAAGTTCTCAGTTCTTCGATGCAGAAGAACTCGTAGCTGTTGAGGAAAAGCTCAAGGAGTTTGATGTCATCGATCCTAAGTCCGAGGCTTTTCGATACTCAACCGATGGAAAAGGCGAGCCTACATTACAGGGGTTAAGAGAAATAGATTTGAAAAACCTCAAGCAAATTATAGACAGTATATCGGCGCCTCTAGAAGGGAGTAGCACGGCTTTATATGAAGACCGAAGGGGTGGGCCAGATTAGGACAACTTTCTTATAAGAGGTAAAAATGCGCCTATCAAAGCTTTTCGGTAAGACACTGCGCCAGACGCCGGCTGAGGCCGAGAATGTAAGCTATCAGCTCCTGCTTAAGGCTGGGATGGTTCATCAGGTGGCCGCCGGTATCTACTCCTACCTGCCGCTGGGGTGGCGGGCGCTGAGGAAGATCGAGAACATCATCCGCGAGGAGATGGACGCCATCGGCGGCCAGGAGTTGATGATGCCGGTGCTCCAGCCTCTGGAGATGTGGCAGGAGACGGAGCGAGACCTCGCTTTCGGCAGCAGCCTTTTTACCCTGAGCGACCGCCGCGACCGCAAGCTGGTTCTGGGCCCGACCCATGAAGAGGTCATCACCCAGCTGGTGCGCCGCAATGCGCAGAGCTATCGAGACCTCCCCCTGCTCCTGTATCAGATTCAGACCAAGTTTCGCGATGAGCCCCGCCCCCGCGGCGGTCTGATGCGGGTTCGCGAGTTCACCATGAAAGACCTCTATAGCTTCGACACCGATGAAGAAGCGATGAGTACCAGCTACCGACAAGTGATTGAGGCCTACCACAGAATCTATGAGCGCTGCGGGCTGCCATCGCTGATGGTGGAGGCCGATAGCGGAGCCATCGGGGGCAAGGAGTCCCACGAGTTCATGGTCATCGCCGAAAGCGGCGAGGATTTCGTCCTTCATTGCTCCAATTGCGACTACGCCGCAAATGTGGAGAAGGCCGAGAGCATAAAGCCCGAGGGCGAAAAGGGCGAAATGCTGCCCATGGAGGAGGTGGCCACCCCGGGCATCATCACCATCGAAGAACTGGCGAGCTTTCTCGGCATCCCCAAAAGCAGAACCATAAAGGCGGTGTTCTATGCCGCCGATGGTGAGCTTGTCTTTATCGCCATCAGGGGCGACCTTGAGGTCAACGAGGTTAAGCTTAAGAATGCCCTCAAATGCCACGAGCTGCGTCTGGCCACTGAGGAGGAAGTAAACAAGGCCGGACTGGTGGCCGGCTCGGCCTCTCCCCTGGGGCTGAGCGGGATCAAGCGGGTCGCCGACCCCTCAATAACCCTGGGGACAAACCTCGTTGCCGGGGCCAATAAGCCAGATACCCACATCAAAAACGTCAATTACCCCCGAGACTTCGCCGTCGACCTGATGCTAGACATCGCCACGGCAAAGGCCGGCGAGGGCTGCCCCAGGTGCGGGGGCACGCTTCTGACCACTCGCGGCATCGAGGTTGGCCATGTCTTCAAGCTGGGCACCTTCTTCAGCGAAAGGCTGGGGGCCACCTTCATCGACCGTGAGGGGGTGGAGCGCCCCATACTAATGGGTTGCTATGGCATCGGCATTGGCCGGCTGCTGGCTGCCGCCATCGAGCAGTCTCACGACGAAAAGGGGATTATCTGGCCAATCTCCATCGCACCCTATCAGGTGCACCTCTGCCCCATCTCATTGGAGCAGCAGGAGGTGGCCTCCGCTGCTGAAAAACTTTATGTCGACTTACAGCGGGAGGGACTGGAGGTGCTTTTCGACGACCGCATCGAGTCGCCCGGGGTCAAGCTTAATGACGCCGACCTTCTAGGTATGCCACTACGAGTGATCCTCAGCCCCAGAACACTGAAGTCCGGAAGCGCGGAGGTAAGGCAACGAAAAGAGAAAGAGGCAGCACTCGTGCCTCTTGAAGGGCTCAGTGGGGCACTCAGGGCGACTCTTTCCCCGAAATAGCCCCGCTCAAGGTGAACCCGTTCAGGTGGGTAACATATGAAGGAACCGGGAGAATCTGCTTAAATCTCGACTCATCATCATGTGATGCTACAATCCGCCGCGCTGGATAGGCGGTTGTCTCACAGTTGAGCTACCGACCCCTCTATGGTAAGATTGGCAAAGCTATTGCTCCACGATTGGAGTCTGGAGAGGAGCTGATAGATGGACTTGCTAGAGGCCATGCGATTGCGCAAGAGCATAAGGGGCTATAAACCAGACCCGGTGCCCAAGGAAGTTCTTCGCGAGATCCTGGAAATAGCCACCTGGTCGCCTTCTGGTCTGAATGCACAACCCTGGGAAGTAACCGTTGTCGCCGGCGAATTACTGGAGGACATCAAGCGCGGCAACATTGAGATGCTGGCTTCGGGAGCGCTGCCCTATCTAGAGGTTCCCATGCAGCCTCTTGTGGACGTGTACCGCCAGCGACAGGTAGACCTCGCTATTCAGATTTTCGAGCTCATGGGGATAGCCAGGGAGGACAAAGAGAAGAGGGCAGAATGGTTGCAAAGGGGCTTTCGTTTCTTCGATGCGCCGACGGCCATCATCATATCTGCCGATAAGGCGATCGATGAATTGCGTGCTCAGTTCGACATAGGCACCTTCTCCCAGACCCTCTGCCTCGCCGCGCTGCACTATGGCCTGGGCACCTGCATTGGGGTCCAGGGCGTAATGTACCCAGAGGTAGTGAGGAGGTTTACCGGCATACCTGAGTCCAAGCGGATAACAATCTCCATCGCCATTGGTTACCCGGACTGGGACTTCCCGGCGAACAAACTGCAGAGTACGCGTGAGCCTGTCGAAGCCATCGCCACTTGGCATGGCTTCGACTAATTGCGTTTCAGTGCCAGCTCACTTTAAGTAAGGCTTCGATGCTAGAAGGGGGGAATCGATGATTAAGGTCATGGATCATATATTTGTCGAGACCAAATACCTTGGTGCCAACGTAGGATGCGTTCTTACTGAGCAGGGGCCGGTTCTCATTGATACTCCGATGCTTCCTGAAGAGGCAACTGACTTGCGTGATCAACTTCGTCAGATGGGCCAGTCAGATATTGCTTACATCGTATACACCCATCAGCACTTCGATCATGTCATGGGCAGCGCCTTCCTGACGAAGCGGACGATTGCCTATAACGGGGCCATTAGCGGCATAAAGTATCTCGAAACCAATCTGGAAAAGGATATCACGCTGTTTTTCCCAGACTTATACCAGGAGAGGAAAGAGATATTTGACAATCTGGAAATTGTACTGCCTCAGATAACCTTTACCAACGAACTTAGGCTTTATATGGGTGACAGAACTCTGGAGCTGACCTTCGTAGGCGGTCACTCATCGGCATCGATACTGATCTCTGTGCCTGAGGATAGGGTTCTTTTTGCCGGGGACAACATTGAAACGGGGCTACTTCCGGTTACTGCAAACTGCAGATATGGGCCCTGGATAGAGCTGCTACGCAGTATAGAGGATATGGAGATAGATACTATCGTCCCAGGCCATGGTGACATAGGCGGCAAGGAGATTGCGCGCAATTTACGCCTCTACTTCGATGGAATGCGCGATCGGGTCCGAAGCCTTCTCGATGCCGGGGCAACTAAGGAGGAAGTCCTTGAAAGGGTCGATCTGACCGACTGCTTGCCCGTTGAACCAAACGAGTGGGTGACCCCACAAGTGGCCTGTGATGTTGCCCTAATGTACGATCAAATCAAGAAGGGGCTCCTTTAGAAACAGCATCTGGTTCATCTATGTCAACGCTACCGTTGACGAGGGTTTGGCGCTAGTGATACCATGTCGCCAGCGAGTTTCTCAAATTACAATCTCTTATACCGAGTCAGACGCAAACGTGGAATCTTTATTTCATCAAGTAAACCGCGATTTTGTTTGGTATAGGCAGGCTTGGGGGAAAGGCGGGTATTAACAAAGGTAAAGAAGGAGGCCATTAGTGGACATCCTAGGATATGCAGGAAGTATCCTGTACGTTGACCTGACCAATGGCAAGACGAGGAGCGAGCCACTCGATCTAGAACTGGTGAAAGCTTTCATCGGTGGCTATGGGATTAATAACAAGCTGGCCTATGATCTGATACCACCCGATGTAGACCCCTTGTCTCCTGATAATGCCATCATCATAGGGGCTGGGCCGTTTGCCGGCACCATCGTTCCCGGGGCGGGGAAGGTGATTGTTACTACCAAGTTCCCACTCAATGGTGCCATCGCTACCGCACATGGCGGGGGTGCCTTCGCCCCCATGCTTAAAACTTCGGGATATGACCATGTGATCATCATTGGCAAAGCGGATAAGCCAGTATATATAAACATCGTTGACAACGATGTGGAGCTGTGTGATGCTATGGACCTTTGGGGCAAAGACACCTTCGAGACGGTGGACGAGCTGCGAATGAGGCATGAACCTTGCAGCGTCATCGCCAACGGTCAGGCGGGAGAGAACCTGGTTAAGATTTCGGTGGCCTGCGTTGACAAGTGCGCCACGATAGGCACGGGTGGTCTTCCTGCTGTCATGGGCTCCAAGAATCTCAAGGCTATTGTGGCTTGCCAGGGTGCAAATGGGGTTAGAGTCGCCCATCGCCTCAGGCTTCTGAGGCTGGTTGATGACTTGCTTCGTCGAATCATGAGTTGGCCGGGGCGTCAATCATTGCTGGAAGACGGCATGATGCCTTCTTTTATCTTCGGGGAGATGCATAGAAAGACCTTTACACCGCTTGCCTGCCCAAGCTGCCCGCTGGCTGACAAGGAGGTGAATAGACTCACCGAAGGCCCGTACTCCGGCATGGTGACCTATATGACCCATTTCTTGGCTCGCGAGTTTACTGGGGGTAGCACTCTTGATCAATTCAACTGGGCCATGAAATATGCCGATGCCCTTAACAGGTATGGGGTTTGTATGCTCGACTTCAACTATCTGCTTTCCCTGATGGGCGATCTCTATAGGGCGGGGATCATCACTGGGGAGGAGACAGGGGGCATCGAGATCGAAGATGATTTCGATACCGCCATGAAGCTGCTTCAGATGACAGCCTATCGTCAAGGATTTGGCGATCTCATTGCCGATGGCATTGCCGAGGCCAGCCGAAGGATCGGCAAAGGAGCGGAGAATTATGCCTGCCATATCAAAGGGAGAAGCGTGCTGTACGACCCGAGGATGATGGGCCTGGGGACCATGGAATTCGAGCCGTTGACCACCCCTCGGGGCTCTCACGTCGGGGCAGCGGGCTCTCCTTCATACGCACCAGGACGTTCCCCTGATGACTTCGCCAGGCATTGCCAGCGGATGGGGGCTCCTGAAGATGCGGTGAGGCGGGCGGTTGGCCCCACCTCCTTCAACCCGGGAAGGTTCAGCAGGTGGAGCGAGGATTGGCATGCTTTATTCGGGTGCCTAAGCCTCTGCAACCGGTCTCAAGTCAACCGCTTCTATCATATAAAGACGATCGCTGAGCTTTATTCAGCAGTTACCGGGCTCGAATTGACGCCAACCGACCTTATGAAAGCGGCGGAGCGGGCCTGGAACGTGGCCAAGGTGATCAATGTTCGGGCAGGTTTCGAGCGTAAAGATGATGGGCCTCCCCAGGGCTGGTTCATACCTCTTAAGGGGGAAGACGGTGAAGAATACCCTCTAATGGACTACTATAAAACTACAGTGTTAACGGAAGCCGATATCAACGGGTTCCTGGACGATTATTACGATGAAAGGGGCTGGGACAAAGAGACTGGCGCTCCCACCCCAGAGAAACTTGTGGAGCTTGGCCTCGAAAGCATGGTCTAAAGAAGGAAAAGGGTGTGTGAGTTGGGGCTGAGAAAGCAGACCATTCATCCGATTGGAGTTAGCTATACAGGCTTCTATAGTCAGCGATGACTAATGACAGTTCAGCATGAGAAAGATCAAGCGTTGATTAACCGGGAGAGGCGTATCGGCTGCTCCTAACTACCGCTTAGCTACTCTTTAGTCTTTACCAAAACCTTCAATCCATCCCAGTCAATGGTAATCGTAGGCTGCACTGATGGTAACGAGATCCACGAGAGCAGTGCCCCTCGCTTATCTCGCCCTGCAAAGGGGCATATGGATAGTGTATAATATAAATGGGATAGGATGCACGAACTCGCTATCACTCAGAGCGTGCTTGATATCGCCTTAGAACAAGCCAAGAATTTCAATGCTAACAAGATCATACGGATCAATCTGGTTATTGGGGAGATGACTGGGATTGTTGACGAATGTGTAAAGTTCTATTTTGACTTTATCAGTAAGGATACCATTGCCAGCGAGGCCACGCTCTCCTTTGAAAATGTACCGTTAAATGCCCATTGTCGCGATTGTGGTGCCACCTTTACCTTGAACGGACTTGACTCAAGCTGCCCCAGTTGCCAGGGTTGTAACATCGAGGTGATAGCCGGGCGCGAATTGTACGTTGAAAGTATAGAGGTGGAATGATGTAGGTGGAGGTTCTTCAGGATGTATTGAGCGCCAGTGAATGGATTGCGATGAAGAACCGACGCCACAGATGGAAACCTGATGCGTTATGGCAAGAGCAAAGACCGTAGAGTTAGCCCAGATAAGCGTTCGTGGCGTGGTTCAGGGTGTTGGCTTCAGACCCTTTGTCTATCAGCTTGCAACCAAACATGAGCTGAAGGGTTGGGTGTTAAATACCTCCGGCGATGTTAAGATTGAGGTCGAAGGGGAGAGGGAAGCGCTGGAGCAATTCCTCGCTGAGCTGGAGGGGGAGGCCCCAACGTTGGCCCGCATCGAGGCCATCACGGTTGTGAGCGCCCCGCCTGTCGGTTACACCGACTTTGAGATTCGCCGCAGTCTCGCCGAGGAAGGGGAATATCAGTTGGTCTCCCCTGACATCGCTACCTGCGATGCCTGCAAGGGCGAGCTTCTATCCTCGGACGATCGGCGCTATTGCTACCCATTCACCAATTGCACCAATTGCGGGCCACGCTTCACCATCATCGAGGACATCCCCTATGACCGATCCAAGACCACGATGCGCCGTTTTGTGATGTGCCCCGATTGCCAAGGGGAGTATGATGACCCTCTGGACCGTCGTTTTCACGCGCAGCCCAATGCCTGCTCCAAATGCGGCCCTTCTCTAGAGCTTCTCGATGGCGATGGTGAGGTTATCGCGTGTGACGATGTCATCACCACCGCCGGCAGGCTGCTGAACGAGGGGAAAATCCTGGCGATTAAGGGACTGGGGGGCTTTCACCTCGCCTGCGATGCCACAAGCGATAAGGCGATCGAGCTATTGCGGCATAGAAAAAGGCGCCCCTATAAGCCGCTGGCGATAATGCTGGCCACAATGGACCAGGTGAAGGAGCACTGCTTTGTATGCGCTGAGGAGGAAAAGCTGCTCACCTCGCCTCAGTGCCCCATTGTACTCCTGAGGTGGAAAGATGACTCCTCGGTTTCAAGAAAAGTAGCGCCTGGCCTCAAATACCTGGGTGTGATGCTGCCCTACACCCCGCTTCATCACGTCCTGCTCAGGGAGACAGGCCTTCCCCTGGTGATGACCAGCGGCAACCTCAGCGAGGAGCCTATCGCTAAGGACAACGATGAGGCACTTCGGAGGGTTAAGGGTATCACCGATTATTTCGTTGTACACAATCGCGACATATATGCCCGCTACGATGATAGTGTAGCTATCGTAGAGGGCCAAAAACCTCAGCTCATCAGGAGAGCGCGGGGCTACGCTCCATATCCTGTTCACCTCCCCTTCAGGACAAAAAAGCAGGTCCTCGCCTGCGGCGCTGAGCTTAAGAATACCTTCTGCATTACCAAGGACAACTATGCTTTCATCAGCCAGCACATCGGCGACATGGAGAACCTGGAGACCCTGGAGCACTTCGAGAATACCATCGAGCTTTATAAGAAGCTCTTCCGCCTCGAGCCTGAGGTTGTGGCCTATGACCTGCACCCGGAATACCTCTCAACCAAGTACGCTAAGGAGCGGGCAGGCGCTCTCAGTCTTGTTGGAGTACAGCATCACCATGCCCACATCGTTAGCTGCATGGTGGAAAACGGGGTCCAGGAGCCCGTCATCGGCATCGCCTTCGATGGCACAGGGTATGGCAGCGATGGCACCATCTGGGGAGGGGAGTTTCTGGTCGCCGACTACAAGGACTTCCAGAGGGTAGGGCATCTTGAGTATGTGCCCATGCCTGGAGGTGCCGCCGCTATCGAACGACCCTATCGCATGGCTCTTTCATACATTTACGCTCTTTTGGGAGAGGAGTCCCTTGGCCAAGGGTTGCCCTTCCTTAAGGAGGTGGATGGACATGAGATCAACATCATAAAGCGTCAACTTGAACGGGGTATTAATTCTCCTCCAACCTCCAGTTGCGGGCGTCTCTTCGATGGGGTATCAGCGCTCCTTGGTATAAGAGGCAAAGTGGATTACGAGGCTCAGGCAGCGGTGGAGCTGGAGATGGCTGCGCCTGACGAAATCGACGAAGCTGAAGCCTATCCCTTCTCCATAGTGGAACAGGACGGGGTAAGGATTGTGAAGCTAAAGGAACTGTTTCGAGCAATAATCCTCGATATAGGTCGTCTCCCGGTGGGGATTATTTCGTTAAGGTTTCACTACACCGTAGCCCAGATGATAGTAAAAATGTGTCAGCTAATCGCTGATGACCAAGCATTATGTAAAGCAGCCTTAAGTGGCGGTGTATTTCAGAACCGGCTCCTCGTCAGGCTGACCGTGGCTGCGCTGGAGAAAGAGGGCTTTGAGGTGCTGACTCACTCCCTTGTTCCCACCAACGACGGTGGCATCTCGCTGGGGCAGGCGGTTATTTCGAGCTGGGAGTAAGCGGGGGTAAAGAAACCTGTGGATATTAGCATAGAAACCTATAGGATCAGAGAATTGTAAAGGGCCAAAAAGGGGCGAAAAATGTGTCTTGCCATACCGGCATTGGTTAAATCATTAGAGGGAGACTTGGCCGAGGTGGAGATCGGCGGCATAGGGCGCAAAATCAGCACAGTCCTTACCCCCGAGGTGAAAGTTGGCGATTATGTGCTCCTTCACACCGGCTACGCCATAAATGTCATCGATGAGGAGGAGGCTGAGGAGACGCTGAAGCTATTTGCGGAGATGGCTTTGCTTGAAGATGAGCTAGAGTGGGGGACCCCTTAGCCAGGCTTTTCGACCTGGCAACCGCAATCGATAGCAGAAACCCTTAGTATGTAAGATAGCCTGATGTTCGAAAAGAAAAAGATGAGGTTTATAGATGAGTTCCGTGATGCCGAGCTGGCCAAAGCGGTGATCGGTCGAATCCACCGCCGATCGAGACGGCATGTTCGATTGATGGAGTTCTGCGGCGGGCACACCGTCGCCATCATGAAACACGGCCTTCGCCAGCTCCTCCCGGAAACGGTAGAGATGCTTTCCGGCCCTGGTTGTCCTGTTTGTGTTACCGCCAACCAAGACCTGGATAAGGCCATCGCCCTGGCCCGTCATCCCGGGGTGATCATCACCACCTTTGGCGATATGCTCAAGATCCCCGGCAGCCGCTCCAGCTTGCAAAAAGTAAGGGCCGATGGTGCCGATGTTAGGGTGGTCTATTCGACCATTGATGCCCTCCAGATCGCAAGGGAAAACCCGGAGAAGGCGGTCGTTTTCATCGGCATCGGTTTTGAAGCGACGGCGCCAACTGTTGCCGCATCGATAATCAATGCGGACGAAGAGTGGATATCCAACTATTATGTCCTCTCCATGCATAAGCTGTGCCCCCCGGTGATCGAGGCTCTGCTTAGCTGTGGGGAGGTGAAGCTTGATGGCCTGATTTGCCCCGGGCATGTGAGCGCCATCATTGGCTCCCGCCCCTGGGAGTTTGCTGCCACAGACTACGGGATAGCATGTGTAGTCTCAGGCTTCGAGCCTCTGGACATTCTGCAATCGGTGGCAATGCTGGTAGACCAGCTTGAAAGAGGGGAGCCAAGAGTGGATATCGCCTACCGTCGCGGGGTGAGGCCCGAGGGAAATTTGAGGGCTCAGGAGTTGATGAACACCGTTTTTGAATTCTCGCCAGCGACCTGGCGGGGAATCGGTACGGTGCCTGACAGCGGCCTAATATTGAGGAAGGAGTACGAAAGATTCGACGCCGAACTCGCGTTTGACATCGAGCCAGGGCAAACCCTCGAGCATAAGGGTTGCCTCTGTGGCGATATCCTCAGAGGGGTGAAGACCCCTGTTGACTGCAAACTCTTTGGCACCTCTTGCACCCCGGAGCATCCTGTAGGGCCGTGCATGGTCTCCTCAGAAGGGAGTTGCGCTAGCTACTATCACTATGAAACAGCGTAAGGACGAAAAGATACTCCTCGCTCACGGGAGTGGGGGAAGGTTGAGCCATGACCTGGTGGAGAAGGGCTTCCTGCCTGCCTTCGATAATCCCCTGCTCTCCAAGTTGGATGATTCAGCCATCTTTGAAGCCAAGGGTCGCCTGGCCTTCACCACCGACAGCTATATCGTGACCCCCATATTCTTCCCCGGCGGCGACATCGGGAAATTGGCGGTTTGCGGCACGGTGAACGACCTGGCGATGAGCGGAGCCACGCCCCTATACCTGAGCGTCTCCTTCATTATTGAGGAGGGTTTCCCCTTGAGCGACCTTAAACGAATCGTGGCTTCAATTCAACAGGCGGCTGAGGAATCTGGGGTGAAGGTGGTCACCGGGGACACAAAGGTTGTGAATCGGGGCAGCGTCGATAAGCTGTTCATCAATACCGCCGGAGTAGGCGTTGTTCCCGATGAAGTCGATATCTCAGGCTCGAATGCCAGAGTCGGCGACAGGATCATTTTGAGCGGTCCCATAGGCGATCATGGCATCGCCGTTATGAGCAAGCGTGAGGGCCTGAAATTCGCCAGCCCGGTAAAGAGCGATTGTGCCCCACTGAACAAACTGGTAGCCGAGATGCTTGAGGCATCGAGTAAAATCCACGCCCTGCGCGATCCGACAAGGGGCGGGCTAGCCTCGACCCTCAATGAGTTTGCCATGCAGTCGCAGGTTGGCATCCTGATCTACGAGGATATGATACCGGTGCGGGACGAAGTGCGCGCCGCCTGTGAAATGCTGGGCTTCGATCCACTCTATGTGGCCAACGAAGGACGGCTGGTGGCAGTTGTCGCCCCCGATGATGCTGAGAGGGTTGTTGAGAGTATACAGCACAACAAATACGGGGCGGAGGCGGCGATTATTGGGGAGGTTCTGCAAGAACACCCGGGGAGGGTTGTGATGAGGACTCACCTTGGGACGTCCCGCATTGTTGATATGCTGGTTGGGGAACTCCTCCCCCGGATATGCTAGGACTGGCGATCAAGCTCTCTGGCCACCATGTCCACAGCCTGAAGTATCACTCGCTCCACCCCAGGGGTGCAGCTCTCGCCGAAGGTAGTTACATCTTGGACCTCTATGGTGTTTACCTCCGCTATAGGCACAGAGCTACTGTTCCGTCTTTACAAAGGTAGATTTTGGGGATAAAATAGATACGATCTTTGCGGGTGTAACTCAGCGGTAGAGTGCTTGCTTCCCAAGTAAGACGTCGAGGGTTCGAATCCCTTCACCCGCTCCACCAGATACGGACTCAGCTTTGGAGCCCGCCTGACGCGGCGGGTTTCTTTGATTTTTAGACCCCTTGCCTCGCCGGGCTCGAGGTCACAAACGGTTCACTCCCACATCACAGCCGGGTCATCGATTTTTGACACGGCGAGAAGGAGGAGCGAAAATGGTAGTGACCAGGGCAAGGAACTGGCGGTGGGAAGACATGGAGAAGAACTCGGTCGAACTAAGCGTGCTGGCAGGACACTTCGAGCTCTACAACAGGACGGAAGGGAAAAGCCCAGATACCATAAAATGGTACAACCAGGCTCTTAATCAGTTTCATCGCTTCCTCGTTGAGAGCGAGAAGTCGACCATGCTAGCTGAGCTCGGAGAAGCAGAGGTGCGGGAGTTTATCCTCTATCTTCAACAAAGGAGGAAATGGAAGGACAATCCGTATGTGTTAAATCACAAGGGCCAGCTGGCTGCTATAAGTATCCAGACCTATATCCGCGCTCTGAGGGCCTTCTTCAACTGGCTCTACAATGAGGGTTATACCAGCCAGAACAGGCTAGCCAGGCTGAAGCCACCCAAAGCGCCAACCAGGGTGGTTGAGGTCCTGACTCCGGAAGAAATGGCCAGGGTCTTGGGATCCGTTGACGCCAATAGGGCTTCAGGCGCCCGCGATTACGCTATGCTTATGCTCTTGTTGGACACCGGGCTGAGATGCGGCGAGCTCAGGAACCTCGAGGTGAAGGATGTCAACATTGAAGGTGGTTATCTCAAGGTAATGGGTAAAGGAGGCAAAGAAAGGGTTGTCCCGTTCGGTGCTTCGGTCCAGAAAACTCTCCTGCGCTACCTACTTCACTTCCGGCCTGAGCCGTTTAACCTGGCGATTCACAACTTATTCCTTACCCTTGATGGAAAGCCACTGAACAAAAACTGTGTCAGGATGATATTCCGTCGTATAGCCCAAAAGTCTGGGGTTAAACGGCTTCATCCCCATCTCTGCCGTCACACCTTCGCCACCAGCTACCTGGTCAACGGCGGTGATGTATTCTCTCTCCAGTAAATCCTGGGACACACCACTTTGGAGATGGTAAGGCGGTACGTGACTTTGGCTTCAGCGCATGTCATGGTTCAGCACAGGAAATTCTCGCCCATGGACAGGATGAATGTGGGCAGGTTAAGAGGGCTGCGGACGGGATCGAAGCACAGCAACAATGATCGAGCCCACCAACACGCCTGAGTATTCCAAGAGCTACTGTTCCAAAAAGGGTAAGGCCGATCTAAAGTAGATTTACAACTTGCTGGCCAAGTGCAATAGAAAGGATTTCTCTTTTGATAACCAACGTTGAGGGATATACTAAGCTATGCCTTATTAAACGAAATGGCTTTCTGGGCAACAGGCTGCACGAAATTGCCTTTTGTTCAATGGCAGCAAAGCAACACATCTATGGCGGCTGTCAGCAAAGATCTGACGAGTCGATGAAACGTTCAAATGGGGGACATAGGCTGTGGAGGAATCCGCACCGTCCTATGCAACATACCTACCTCGGCATTCGTTGACAAGATGGGCCTAAGCTAACTACAATAGGAGGTCAGGTGCCGCTGGATGGAAGTACCTATCGAATGTAGAACCCGTGTGGGTGGACTGAAGCTATCCGGCTGGCGCGGGGGACTGCACAAAGTGTTCTACCTATTTGGAAAAGGGTTTCTCTGCTGACGGAGCGATTCAATAACTAAGCATCTCGGGTCAAGTCCATGAGTGAGATCAAGGCTTCAATCATAATTCCGACGAAAGACGGCGCCACTCATTTGGATAAGGTGCTGGAGATGATCTATGCGCAGGCACATGAACAGCCCTTTGAGGTGATAGTCATCGACTCCGGGTCCACAGATGGCACGCTGGACATCGTTAGGCGCTATCCGGTGAAGCTAGTACAGATAGCGCCAGAGGATTTCGGGCATGGGAAGACACGGAACCTGGGCGCTGAGTTGGCAGAGGGGAAGTATCTAGTATTTTTAACCCAGGATGCCGTTCCGGCAGCGGATAGATGGCTCTTCAACCTGATTGGTAATCTCGAAGTTCCAGAGGTTGCCGGCGCCTATGGTAGGCAGATCTCCTGGGAAGGTACAAACCCGATGGAACGGTTCTTCTTGAATACGCACTACCCGGCTTATCCGATGGTGAAGTCCGTAAAGGAAGGGAAGACCGATATCGCAACGATTTTTTTCTCCAACGCGAATTCAGCCCTCAAAAAGGATGTCCTTCGGACATACCCTTTTTCAGAAGACCTCATAATGAGCGAAGATCAGGAATGGGCCAAAAGGGTGCTCTTGGATGGATATGAAATAGTCTACGATCCGGAGGCTGCTGTCTATCACTCGCACAATTACAGCCTGAAGGCCGTGTTTAAAAGATAGTTGTTAGAGCAACGGGAGATCACTACGGGCAACCCATAAGTGCGGTGATAGGCTCGAACTAGCAAATCGGCTGCTGCTTTGCTGGCCGCGTAAGGGGAGTTGGGCCGCAATGGGGATTCCTCAGTTAATTTTTCTTTTGAGTCAAGCTCAAGGGCGCCGTAGACTTCATCCGTAGAAATCTGGTAGAAAAGCTTCACCTCACGGCGTAGTGCTGCATCCAGCAGCACTTGGGTGCCCAAGATATTAGTCTTCATAAAGAGCTGAGGCTCGAGGATGCTCCTATCGACATGGGACTCGGCAGCGAAGTTTATGACCACATCGATGCCATCCAGCAGTCCATCCACCAGCTTCCCGTCCTCGATCCTCCCTTGAATAAACCTGTGCCTGGGGTTCTCTATTGCTTTTTCGAGGTTCCCTATGCTACCTGCATAGGTTAGGGCATCGAGGTTTATTATCTCGTAGTCGGGATACTTGTCAAGAATATAGTCAATGAAATTCGAGCCGATGAAACCCGCGCCGCCGGTTACGAGTAGCCTCATAGTTAAGTCTTTTCACCTTACCTTTTGACCCCTTCTCACCATTTGAGAAATGAGATTATCGCCGAGGAACATGAGAAACGGGGAACTTC
>Ga0114930_10002101_pt1 | contig 18288 bp, 12 predicted proteins | sample AnhtaG_FD_87300 | JGI IMG/M metagenome (GOLD analysis project Ga0114930, IMG submission 87300) | Deep subsurface microbial communities from Anholt, Denmark to uncover new lineages of life (NeLLi) - Anholt_01485 metaG | ecosystem: Environmental > Aquatic > Marine > Oceanic > Sediment | place... | reverse complement strand
GTGGGCTCGGCAGGATTCGAACCTGCGACCAATCGGTTATGAGCCGACCGCTCTGCCGCTGAGCTACGAGCCCGGTAGAATATAGGACAGAACCCAGACTCGCCAAAACCTGTACAAAAGGAATCACCAGGAAAGGCAAGAATCCCTTATTACCTATGTAACAAAATTATACTTGGCTCAGCTGCTAGTGTCAACAACAGTGTCGAGCATTACCATCTGTATAGATTTTCTAGCAACACATGTAGTCCTGTGATAGAGTTTCCATCAGATTTTCTCAGTGCATGTGTCACTAAACATATGAACGAGCACAAATTTCTTATTCATTGATTTTTAGTTGTATAATTGTTGGAAAGGTACACCGCGATTCCCTGAGTGTTATTAGTCAGGTAAATTACTATGATAATAAAAAATAAGGATACACTGGCTACAACCAAATTAAGAAAACAAGCTTTAGCCATTATTGAAGCTGGTATCGCCAGGGTTCTTCCACCAAACATCATGAAATCTGCGGTACGATATGATGCCGCCAGCAGAGCTCTTACTTTAAATGGTGACACCTATCGCCTATCTACAGGCCGGGTATTTGTTATCGGAGGGGGCAAGGCGTCTGGCCTCATGGCAGAAACATTAGAGGCTATAATTAATCCTGAAAATATATCTGCCGGCGTGGTTAATTGTAAAAGCGGGCACTATAAAACAACTAGAACAAGAATACTACCAGCCGGCCATCCCATTCCTGACCAAAGAGGCATCGGTGGTGTAAAAGAGATGTTGGCTCTCAAACAACGTTATTTCATAAACGAAAATGATTTGGTAATATGCTTAATCTCAGGTGGCGGGTCTGCCTTAATGCCTTACCCAGTTGATGAAGTAAGCTTGGAAGATAAACAAAGCATTACAGAATCGCTATTGAGCTCTGGAGCTGAAATAGCTGAAATTAACGCAGTAAGAAAACATTTATCCAAGATTAAAGGAGGGCGGTTAGGTCATTTTTATTCACCAGCAACTGTTGTTTCCTTGATATTATCCGATGTAATTGGCAATGACCTGGCTATTATTGCTTCTGGCCCCACCGTTCCTGACCCCACAACTTTTTCAGACGCCTATGATGTATTAACAAAATATAACTTATTAGCCAGGGCACCAAAAAGTGTTACCGACTTCTTGAAGAAAGGTCGCCAAGGAGAGGTGGCAGAAATTCCCAAAAACTTAAATAATTGTTATAATTACATAATTGGAGATAACAAACTAGCTTTGGAAGCCATGCTTAAAAAAGCAAATGAGCTGGGATTTATACCATATATTGTCACTGCTGAGCAGAAAGGTGATACAACCGCTGTTGCCTGGTCTAGGGCAAAGGAGATACTGAACGCAAGATATGCCGGATACGATGCCATTCTAATTGGCGGTGAAACAACTCCAAAATTGCCTGCTACTGCTGGCAGAGGGGGCAGAAACCAACACTATGCAGCTACATCTATGCTGGCAATGAAACCATACACTGGTGAATGGGTAATTGCCAGCGTAGGGACCGACGGTTCGGATTTCCTGCCTGATGTAGCGGGCGCCATAGTGGATAAAAACTCCTTAGATATTGCTAAAGCCAAAGGACTAGATGTGGAATCCTATCTTGATAGATATGACAGCAACACGTTATTAGACAGGATTGGTAGGTCTCTGGTAATAACCGGTGACACTGGAACTAACGTGGGTGATGTCATCATATACCTTCTAAAATGATATGGCTTTATATGGTGAAACAACACGTTAGGAGGTTATACTATGCCAATAATCGTTGTGCCCGATGATGAACCTCCCGTACTGGCGGGAACAGTTGAGGAAGAACGGCTTGGACAGCTTGGAGAAGTACGCATCTATAACTCTAGAGCTCTTAATGAGGAAACATTACTATCACGTATTGCCGATGCCAATATTGTATACAACATCCGCTCGACCAGTATCTTCAGCCGAAATGTAATGAGGAATTGCCCCAGATTGAAGTTAATAGCTATATATGGGGTGGGGTACGACAATGTAGATGTACTGGCAGCGTTTGAGCTAGGTATAACAGTTACTAACACCCCCGGCTACTCCGCCGTGGCTGTCGGTGAGATGTCACTGTCTTTGATGCTGGCGGTAGCTCACAAGATAGCTCAAAACGACCATAACATACGGGCTAGCGGTTGGGCACGGCAATACTCTTCACAGCTTTACGGCAAGACGCTAGGGGTAATCGGTACCGGGAGCGTAGGCCAGAGGATGATAGAGCTTGGAAAAGCCATTGGCATGAAGGTCATCGCCTGGACCCTTCACCCCTCCCCAGAACGAGCTACAGAGTACGGTGTAGAGTTTGTTACCCTGGAAGAATTGATGCGCCAGTCGGATGTGGTATCAATCCATGTCCTGGGAGTGCCGCAGACCGATAAACTTATCGGGGAGCATGAGCTGGCCCTGATGAAACCTACGGCGATGCTGATTAATACTGCCCGCGGTTCAGTGGTAGATGAGCCGGCCCTGGTTGAAGCTCTACAGAATGGTATGATTGCCGGTGCTGGTCTGGATGTGTTCGCCAACGAACCTCTGCCTCTAGACCACCCACTGCGGAGTACTGAGAATGTGGTGTTATCACCGCATACGGCTTCCATGGTACCCGAAGCCACCCTAGTTGGTCTGGCAATGGCGGTGGATAACGTGGCTAACTTTCTCCAAGGGCACCCCACTAATGTGGTCAATCCTACCCCACAGGGATGACCACTCCTCGTCTTGGTGATATGCCACTAATGTGCTGGACAAGCACACCGACTTGCGTGCCAGAAGTAAAGATTGCTATGATTGATTTGAAGGATGAACAAAAAGGACCTAGTTAAAGCCTTGGCTAAGGCGGTGGGTCGAGAAGATGTCTTGCTCTCACCATTAGATTTGATAGCCTACTCCTACGATGCCACCGGTAAGCACTCCTTACCTGATGTGGTTGTCTTCCCCAATAGCACTGCCGAAGTATCCGCTATCATGAAGATAGCCCATCGGGAGCAGGTTCCGGTGGTGCCCCGGGGTGCTGGTACTAACCTCACTGGTGGCACCGTACCCAGCCGAGGAGGTATCGTTCTGGAGTTAAGCCGTCTCAACCGAATCCTGGACATAGACACCGCTTGTCATAGAGCGGTAGTCGAGCCCGGAGTAGTCAATCTCGACCTTCAGAATGTCTTGCAACCCCTGGGCTTTATGTATGCTCCCGACCCTGCCAGCCAGAAGAGCTGTACCCTAGGCGGAAATGCAGCCGAGGATGCCGGAGGGCCACACTGCCTCAAGTATGGAGTAACCTCTAATCATATCTGTGCACTGGAACTGGTTCTGGCCGATGGCCAGATTGTCCAGGTGGGCAATTCCGCCGACGATAGCTATGGCTACGACCTGCTTGGTCCCGTAGTGGGCTCCGAGGGTACTCTGGGGGTAGTCACCAAGCTAGTGCTGCGCATTCTGCGCCTTCCCGAATCCTTTCAGACGATGTTAGCGATCTTTGAAACACTGGACGACGCCGGCCAGACTGTCTCTGACATCATCGCTGCTGGTATCATCCCTGGAGCTTTGGAGTTACTGGATAACCCTGTGGTCCAAGCTGTAGAGGCCAGCTTCCACGCTGGCTATCCATTGGATGCCGAGGCACTTCTACTTATCGAGCTCGATGGGGTGAAAGAAGGCCTAGAGCGACAGACCCAGCGGGTAGTGGAAGTATGTAATGCCAATAATGCCCGGGAGGTAAAATTAGCCCGCACCACAGCCGAAAGGGAAGGCCTATGGCAAGGCCGCCGGGGAGCTTTCGGCGCTATAGCCAGGGTGCGCCCTGCTTATGTGGTGCAGGACGCAACCGTACCCCGAAACAAACTCGTACCCATGCTTCGTGAGGTAAGTAAGATTGCTCAGAAGTATGAGCTGCTTATTGGCAATGTAGCCCATCTCGGCGACGGCAATCTTCATCCTCTGTTGATGTACGACAATAGAGACCCCGAAGAAAGCGAGCGAGCAGAAAAGGCAGGCAAGGAGATATTGGTAGCCTGCGTTGCCCTGGAGGGTACCATCTCAGGCGAGCATGGTATCGGCTTGGAGAAGCAAAGCAGCATGCCCCTTATGTTTAGCCCTAGCGAGCTAGAGCTGATGCGCCAGGTCAAGGATGTTTTCGACCCAGAGGGAATTTTAAACCCGGGAAAGATAATGCCCTTACAGGAATCGACAATCGAAGTCATCGATAGTGAGGTAATATCAACATACACTCCGGAGAAAGGCAAGAGCCTCCAGGATGAGCTGGTGGAAACACTTGGTCAGGACAAGGTGCTGGCCGAACCCCAGGAGCTAGCTGCTTACCAAGTTGATGAGAAGTTGCCTTCCCTGGTTGTCTTCCCCTCCCATACTGACCACATCTGCCAGGTAGTCAAAGCCGCCAGCCGGCATGGAATGCCCCTTATCCCCTGGGGAAATGGCTCCAAACAGGCTATGGGCTTACCTCTAGCCAAGACAGGCATAGTCCTTTCTCTAAAAAATATGAACCACCTCCTGGAGTTAGACGCCCATAATCTGACCGCCAAGGTGGAGGCAGGTATGAACCACGCTGAATTGCAAAGGGAGCTAGCGAGGCATGGCCTCTGCTTTCCCCTGGAGCCGGCGGATATGGAGTCGGCAACCATTGGGGGTAGCCTGGCCACTAACAGCAATGGTCCGGGACGCCTAGCCTATGGCACTGCCCGAGACTTAATCCTCGGAATAACAGCAGTGACTCCCGCCGGTGAAGTTGTTCATGTTGGGGGTAAGACGATGAAAAATGTGGCTGGCTACGACCTGCGCAAGCTGTTTCTTGGTTCCTGGGGTACCTTAGGGGTCATCACCGAGGCCATCTTAAGATTGTCCTACCTCCCCGAAGAGCATAAGACTCTGCTACTAAAACTTCCCAATATCGAAAGCGTCTCACAGATAGTAAGGCAAATCTCAAATTCTTTTCTACGACCTGAATCCATGGAGATAATAGATGCCACCGCTGCTCAGAGTCCGGGGCTAGAGGCCAGTTTCAAACTCCAAAAGAACGAACTCTTACTCCTAGTAGGCACTGCTGGAAGCAGAGAGGAAGTCAAGCGCTATATAACGGAGGTCCAAGCACTGGCAGAGGCAAATAACGCTCAGGCCATTACTGTACTGAGCGGCACTGAGGAAGAGGAAGCCTGGATTAGTCAGCGACGGATTCAGCTATACTCAGCTCCAGGAATGGTAAGAGGTAAAGCCGTTGTACCCATCCACAGAACAGGAGACATGTTCCAGGAGATCCAACAGGCTGCCACCAAGCACGGACTCCAGATTGGTATCACTGGACATGCTGGTAACGGTATACTCTATCCCGCTCTCTTCTCGAAGAACCCTGATGCCCAAGATAATAAAATGTTGGCAGCAATAGTCGACCTAGTCCAGAGCGCTAACAAGCTAGGCGGATTCTTCCTGGTAGAGAGCGGCCCTCCTGAGATAAGACAGGCCTTCGACCCCATCAGCCAGCGTAGTGATTATGGGCTGATGAAACACCTCAAACAGACCTTTGACCCCCAAAACATCTTCAATCCAGGCAAAATAGCGAGGAATTTACAATAACCATGTCAGAAGAGTTGCAAAAACTCTCTGAGGCATTAATCCGCTGCAATAAGTGTGGCTTCTGCCTGGCGGGGTGTCCCATCTACAAGGTTACTGGTATTGAGTGGACAGTAGCTCGGGGAAGGCTGGCCCTCTTGCGCAGCGTCCTCGACAATGAGCTGGAACTCCATGAGCTGACCGAGCCCCTCTTCAACTGTCTCACCTGCAACTGCTGTGTTGACCACTGTCCCATGGAAGTAATGACTGATGAGATCATTCTTAAGGCTAGAGCTGAGCTGGTAAAGGAAAAGGGTCAACCCTGGATACAAAGGCTCATCTTCCACAAGCTACTGCCTAACCCCTCTCGGCTACATAAACTGATAAGACCACTGGGCTGGCTTCAAGCCAGTGGCTTGCGGTCAGCAGCCAGAGGTCTTGGTCTTACCAGGCTACTGGGGAGTGCCGGCAAGGCAGAGCCAATATTGCCTCGGGTACCCTTCAGACACCATATAACCAGTGCCTCTTCACCAAGATTGGAACACCCCAAATATCGGGTAGCCTACTTTGTAGGCTGTGCTGGCATCAACCTTACCCCTAAGGTAACTGAGGCAGCCATCAGGGTGCTCAACAAGCATAATGTAGAAGTGGTGATACCAGACTTTGTCTGCTGTGGTATGCCTGCCTATGGCTATGGTGATATGGAATCAGTCTTGGCCATGGCCAGGAAGAACACTGACCTGGCTCGCTCCCTAGAAGTTGATGCCATCATTGCTACTTGTGCTACCTGTGGGTCTCTGCTAAAGCGATACCCAAATCTTCTGAGCGAAGATGCTGGTTACTCAACCCAAGCCAGTGCCTTCGCCGGTAAGGTCAAGGACATTAGCGAGTTTCTAATAGACATCGGGTTAAATATTGAGATGGGCACCCTCAAACACAAGGTTACCTACCACGACCCTTGCCATCTGGGTCGATTTCAAAAGATAACCAGCCAGCCACGTCAGATACTGCAAAGTATCCCCGGAGTGGAATTCATAGAGATGGCTGAGTCAAATATATGTTGCGGTGCCGCTGGCTCATACAGTTTAGGACACTATGACCTGTCGATGAAGGTGCTGGCGCGGAAGATGCAGAATGTAGCCCAGACGGACGCTGACCTTCTCGTCACTTGTTGTCCTGGCTGCTCCATGCAGCTTGCCCATGGCATAAGAGAGCATGCCCTGGAGATGAAGTGTATAGAGCTGGTAGAACTCCTGGGCCTAGCCTACCGTTCCGCCTGACCTGAAAAATCAGAATTTACACCGTCTTGCCGCCGCTAAGCTAGTTTTAGCTTAATCATAGACTTCTTTGCTCTAGCTATAATAGGTATGATATAATTAAAGATGACAATAAAGACAGTAGCTACCAATCGCAAAGCTTACCACGATTATCATCTACAGGATAGCATTGAAGCCGGTATTGCTCTCACTGGCACCGAGATAAAATCAATCCGTGCCGGGAGGGTGAGCTTACGTGAGGCTTTTGTTAGACCTGAGGGAGTTGAACTATGGCTACTGAATGCTCATATTGCTCGCTATGAGCAAGGTAGTTATCTGAGTCATGAGCCAACCAGACCACGAAAGCTCTTACTACACCGTAAACAGATTGATAACCTCATCAGCAAGGTGCAGGAAAAGGGCTTTACTTTGGTGCCATTAAAATTATATATTAAAAATGATATTGCCAAAGTTGAAATAGCATTAGCCAGAGGTAAAAGGCAATACGACAAACGAGAAGCTATCACTCGTCGGGAGACAGAAAGAGAACTCAGGAGAGTCATAAAGAGGCAGCGATTGTAAAGGAGGTGATTTACAGCTAAGCTGTTCATAGCCAATGGGGACGCAAGGGTTCGACAGGGGAGGTAGGTTACAGGGTTGCAAGCCGAGGTGCTACTAATCTCGCAAAACAAGTGGCAAAAAATAACTGGCGAAAATCCAGTACTAATTGCTGCCTAATTAAATAGACAGCACATCCAACCTGACCCCACCTCAATGGGTTGGGATTGGGTGCCGAAAAATTGAGGTACCGCCGTCCAGACGTCGATAAGGACTGCGAAAGAACCATCGGCTGGTCTGGCTAAACTCGGTCGGCAGAGGTTAGTCAGGCAAGATTAAAGAGCTGACTAAGCTTGTAGCATATTCTGGGCAGTCTCTTCTGGACGGGGAGTTCAATTCTCCCCCGTCTCCACCAGCATAATATCCCGCTCTGGACTCATCGTCCGGAGCGGTTTTTTATCGCCTAAGCATCAAAATTTTATTCAGGGATTCAAGCTAGAATAAAGGACAATCTGAGAAACGTCCATAACCAAGTGGCTGGTTATCAGGTCACTGTAGAGGTTTAGCCTGTCCATCTTTCTCAATTCTTACTGCGCACACCTTCAGTTCAGGTATCTTAGACACGGGGTCAAGAGCCGGGTTAGTGAGTACATTGGTAGGGCTTTCCGCAAAGTGGAAGGTCATGAAGATTACCCCGAGAGGTGAAATATCAGTTACCTTGGCTTTGGCTATCACCTCTCCTCGCCGAGAGACGACTTTTATCGTTTCACCATCAGCAATACCTAACCTCAGGGCATCCTTGGGGTTTATTTCTACTTCCTCTTCCCCCTTGAATATGTTGAGTCCGTTTACTTTCCGGCTCATGGTGCCGGTATGAAAGTGGAATAGGCTGCGCCCTGTAGTCAAGACCAGAGGGTACTCATCATCAGGAAGTTCCACAGGTGGCTTATACTCCAGGGGTATAAACCTGCCCTTACCCCGGGTGAACTGCTTAGTATGAAGGATTGGTGTTCCGGGATGTTCTTGAGTCGGGCAAGGCCATTGCAGCCCTCCTGCCTCCAGACGCTCATAGGAAATACCACCGTAACTTGGAGTGAGACGGGCAATCTCATCCATAATTTCAGACGGATGAGTAAAATCAAAGCCTTTACCCCCCATCCTCTGCCCAATCTGGCAGGTAATCCACCAGTCAGGTTTAGAATTACCCACCGGTTCGATGACCTTTCTCACTCTCTGCACCCGCCGTTCAGTATTGGTAAAGGTGCCATCCTTCTCGGCAAAGGTTACGCCGGGCAGAACAACATGAGCTAGCTGAGCCGACTCGGTTAAGAAAATATCCTGAGCAACAAAGAGGTCAAGTCTCCCCAGTGCCTCTCGGACATGACTGGCATCAGGCTCACTTAGCATGGGGTTCTCACCGATAAGGTAAAGAGCCTTTATCCTACCCTGGTAGGCAGCTTCCAGAATCTCAGTAATAGTTAGCCCCGGTGTGGGAGACAATGTACCACCCCAAGCTGCTTCAAATTTTTCCCTTATGGCAGAGTCGGCTACTGCTTGATAGCCGGGGTACACATTAGGCAGAGCGCCCATGTCACAAGCACCCTGCACATTATTCTGACCCCTAAGTGGATTTACCCCGCTGCCTGGCTTACCAATATTTCCGGTAAGCATTGCCAGATTTGCGGTAGCTATGACGTTATCAGTCCCGTGGGAATGCTGTGTGATACCCATAGCGTAAAGGAGAGCGGCGGGGCGGTTAGTAGCATACATAAGGGCGGCTTCGATTATTTGGCTTGAGGGTACACCGGTAACTTTTTCCACAAAAGCCAGGTCAAACCCCTCAAGCGATTCCTTAAAGGCCTCAAAATTCTCACAACGCTCCTCAATAAAGGCCGAGTCAAGTAATTTTTCATCCACAATAACCTTCATCATACCCATGAGCAGAGCAACATCGGTGCCCGGGTTATGCCGTAGCCATATATCGGCAAAACGCACCAGGTGAATTCCACGAGGATTGGCTACGATGAGCTTTGTCCCGCGGCGCACCGCTTTCTTTACATTAAACCCGATTATTGGGTGAGTCTCAGTGGTATTGGTGCCAATAGCCAGAATACAAGCAGCATCACCAATATCACTGATGGAGTTGGTCATCGCCCCGCTGCCAAAGGACTGGACGAGACCAGTTACTGAGGGAGCATGGCACAAGCGAGCGCAGTGGTCAATATTGTTAGTGCCCAATACTGCCCGGGTAAATTTCTGGATAACATAATTATCCTCATTAGTGCACTTTGCAGAGGAGATTACCGCCACCTGTTCTTTTGAGTAACTAGTCAATTTACTGGCAACAAAGCCTAGCGCTTCCTCCCAGTCTGCCTCAGCAAATCCTCCGTTTCGCCTGATAAGCGGGGTAGCCAAGCGTTCTGGATGATGCACAAATTCACTAATGCCGAAGCGACCCTTGACACAAAGCCGCCCCTTACTAGCGGGATTTTCCCTACTGCCCTGTATCGAGACAATACGGCCATCACGGAGGCCCAGATACATGCCGCAGCCAACGCCACAATAAGGGCAGGTAGTCTCCACTTCCCCTATTGGCGGCATGGCACTTTTAGGCATCAAGGCATTAACCGGGCACCGGGCAACACACTCACCACACGACTGGCAAATTGATTCTAACAGGGGCTTATCGCCAAAGGGGCTGACCCGGCTAGGATAACCACGGTCAATTATTTCAATAGCGTTGACCCCAGTGACCTCGTCACAGGTACGCACACACCTACCGCACAGGATGCAGTAGTTGCGGTCAAGGTAGAAAAATGGATTACTGTCATCAATCGGGAATGACTTATCCGCACTGGGTAAACGTCGCTCGGTAATGCCGAGGTAGGCAGCAACCTTCTGTAAATCACATCGCTGGTTTTTAGAGCAGGTGAGGCAATCCATAGGGTGGTCAGCAATAAGCAAATCAATAGTAGTGCAACGTACCTCGCTAACTGCTGGTGTTTCAGTGCGTACTACCATCCCATCAGTGGCTGGGGTAGTGCAAGCGGTGGGTAGTCCACGCATATTTTCAATCTCTACCACACACAGGCGGCAGCCCCCATATGGCTCCAGGTCAGGGTCATAGCACAGGGTGGGGATATAAATATCAGCCGCCTGGGCAGCCTCCAGTACGGTCATCCCTTTCTTTGCCTTAACCTCTTGACCATTAATGATTAGGTTGATTTCGTCCACAGCTTCTCCCTGTCACTCACGCTCTTCAAGGTCACACCGCAGGCACCGCATCGCTTCTTCAATAGCTATCTCGTCACTATAGCCAAGTTCCACTTGGCTGAAGTCACTAAGTCGCTTTTTAACCGGGAGGGTTGGCATCTGTGGTCGCCGCTTCTCTTCCGCCCCCTCAAGCGGTGCGACCTCTTCCTCAGGTGGTGCCAGTGTCTCATCGATATCGCCACCACCACCTAGATATTTGTCTATGGAGATTGCCGCCTGTCTTCCAGCAGCAATCGCCTCAATAACCGAAGCTGGTCCGCTTACTGCATCGCCACCAGCAAAAACGCCCTCTCTTGAGGTGGCCAGGGTATCCGGGTCTACCTCGACAACATTACCGCGACCAAGGGCTAAATTAAATTGGTCAGGAATATCTGGACGCTGCCCAATAGCGGCGATGATGGTATCAAATCTCATGGTAAACTCGCTACCTTTAATTGGCTCCGGTCGCCGCCGCCCACTGGTATCCATCGCCCCCAGCTCCATGCGAATAGACTCCAGCTTCACGCTGCTATTCTGACTGACTATTCTTGATGGTGCTGCCAGGTAGTAAATCTGTACTCCCTCAGCCAGCGCCTCCTCAACTTCTTCCGGGCTGGCTGGCATCTCCGCCCGAGTGCGACGATAGACGATAGTTACCTCTTTAGCCCCAAGGCGAAGTGCCGCCCGAGCCGAATCAATGGCGGCATTGCCGCCACCAATGACGGCCACTTTATTCCCTACTTCTGCTTTTCTACCCAAACTCACGTCCCGCAAAAAGTTTACACACTCTATTACTCGGGGGCTGTCCTCGCCCTCAACCCCTATTCTAATACCTTGGTGCGCTCCTACGGCTACAAAGACGGCATCATAGCCATCACTAAGCAAACTGTCTATCGAATCAACTCTGGTATTTATCTTTATGTCAACTCTGATATCTTCTATTTCTTTAATCTCCGCCTTGAGGATGTCCTTGGGCAGCCGGTAGTCAGGAATGGCTACCCGCATCATACCACCTGGCTCAGGTAGCGCCTCAAATATAGTAACTGAGTGCCCAAGTTTAGCCAGATAATAAGCAGCGGTCAGTCCGGCTGGTCCTGAGCCAACGATGGCTACTCTCTTCCCGGTGGCTGGAGCCACTTTAATATTTTGTTTCCATAGTCCAGTGTCATGCTCGGCAGCAACCCGCTTCAACATCCGGATGGCAATCGCCTCGTCAAGCTGACCTCGACGACACTTAGCTTCACACGGGTGAAAGCAAACCAGACCACAGACCGCCGGGAAAGGTATCTTCTCTCGTATTACCGTTAGTGCTTCGGCTGGCTTACCCTCGGCAATAAAGCGGACATAACGCGGCACATCAACACCTGCCGGGCAAATATGGCTACACGGGGCAATGACTAGCCCTTGACAAACCGCCGCCCGGCAGTGGTGTTTCTTGATATGTTCCTCATACTCATCCCGGAAGTAACGGAGAGTGGTCAGTACCGGGTTAGGTGCAGTTTGCCCTAAGCCACAAAGTGAGCCGGCTTTAATTCCCTTGCTCAACTCAAGTAGTAAGTCAATATCTTCCAGCCTACCTCTACCGTTACAGATGTTCTCCAGAATATCAAACATCTGCTTTGTTCCCAGTCGACACGGAACACACTTACCACACGATTCAGACTGGGTGAAGGAAAGGAAGTGGCAGGCAATATCAACCATACAGGTATCCTCATCCATTACTATTATTCCGCCGGAGCCGACGCTAGAACCTGCCCAATCTAGCGACTCATAGTCAACCGGCAGGTTCAGCAAGGTTGCTGGCAGGCAGCCACCGGCGGGACCACCGGTCTGAACTGCCTTAAAGCGCTTGCCTCCCAGGATGCCGCCGCCAATATCATAGATGATTTCCTCGAGCGGCATTCCCATTGGCACCTCAATAAGTCCGGTGCGGTTTATCTTGCCAGCTAAGGCGAAGGTCTTAGTTCCTTTGCTCTTCTCTGAGCCATAACTGGCATACCAGTCGCCACCTCTTTGTAAGATTGCCGATACATTACTCAAGGTCTCCACATTATTGATATTAGTTGGTTTGCCCCACAGCCCAGCCTGGGCGGGGAACGGGGGACGGGAGCGAGGTATACTTCGCTTGCCCTCAATAAACTCTATCTGTGCTGTCTCCTCGCCACAGACGAAAGTCCCAGCTCCTTGCTTAACCGTTGTATGAAAGCTGAAGTTAGAACCTAGGATATTGCTGCCTAGTAATCTGTGCTCTGCCATCTGGCGGAGAGCAAGGTTCAGGCTGTCGATAGCGAGAGGATACTCGCCCCGGATAAAGATGTAGCCTTCCGTTGCCCCGATAGCGTAAGCCCCGATGAGCATTCCTTCCAGAACAGCATGGGGGTCACTTTCTAGGAGAGTCTTATCCTTAAAGATACCAGGGTCACCCTCGGCAGCATTGCAGATTAGGTACTTTACCTTACTTGGTGATTTGCGACAAAATTCCCACTTCAGTCCGGTAGGGAAAGCAGCACCACCACGACCTCGCAGGCCTGACTTCTTTACTTCCTCTATCACCGCCTCTGGTGTCATCCGTAACGCCTTGACCAGACCACTGTATCCATCATTGGCAATATAGTGGTTGATATTCTTGGGGTCAATAAGCCCACAATTGCGCAGGGCGATGCGCACCTGAGGTTTGAGCATTGGTAGCTCGAAAAGCTTGGGGATGTCCTTGATGCTACCATCGCCAATGGTACCTAGAGCTAGGTCAGGGCGAGGGTTGTCGTTGATGATATAGTCTTCAATAAGCTGAGACGCAAGCTCAGGGGTAAGATTACCATAATAAATATGAGGCCGGCCTGGCTTGATAATAGTGACCATTGGTTCAGTATAGCAGAGTCCGATGCAGCCAACCTGAGTGATGGTAGCCTGGATATTATGCTGTGCCAATTTAGAGTTGATAGCCTCAAGCACAGCTAGGGCACCAGCTGCCCGACCGCAGGTAGCCGTACCAACAAGGATGCGTGGTTTATAACTATGTTCCAGGGCTTCCCACTCTGATATTGCCCGACTTCGCATTTCATCAAAAGTCATTGCCATACACTTTCCTATCCGTTACTTAGTATCACTTAAGATTTGCCGTACTTTAGCAGGTGTCATTCGTCCGTAGACCTTCTCGTCAACCATCATGACCGGGGCTAAGGCAACCAATCCCAGACAGTCGGCTGTTTCTAAAGTATACTTGAAGTCATCAGTGGCCTCGCCCAGCTTAATACCCAACCGCTTCTCCACCTCACGGAGGATGCACGCGCTTCCCCGCACATGGCAGACAGGACACTGACACACTTTGACTATCTTTTTACCGGTGGGGGTAAGCTTAAACTGGGCATAGAAGGTAGCTACCCCGAAAACAGTGCTCTCAGACAGCCGTAGAAACTTAGCTATCCCTGTCATCACATCTTCTGGAAGATAGCGGAATCTCTCTTGAGCCTCTTGCAAGATAGGAATAAGCTCATTCCTCTGGCCACTATAGTGGGATAAAATCTCACTCAATTGCTCGTTAGTATCAATTTCTACTATGGCTATCACCCCCTGCCCTTAGCAGCTTCACTAACTTCCAGGCAATAACTTCACACAGCACATTTATATCTTCAGTGGACAGGTAATCAGAGACAGTGCTATCAAATAGCATGTTTCCTTCAGGAGGAAACTCCTCATCACCTCGCCACAAGACAAAGGTTATTGGTACTCGATGGAAAGCGTTGATGGTTATCGCTACATCGCCGTAATCTGCTTTACGACCACCGATTATTCCAGCAATATCCAATAATCGGCAAGGTTCTCGGCCAAAGTGGTCTACAAGAGGCTTTATCACCCTCTTGAAAAATGTCGGGAAGTAGTTAGCTCCTTCTGGTAGTTCCTTGTAAGATATCATTTTATTAGATAGCGGAGTGCCCTTTGCCTGAGCCAAATAGTGCAGTATCAGTATCTTGTCTCTCTGTGAAACCGTCCCTTCGCCATCTCTCAACGAAACTTCAATATCAGGAAGAGTTACCTGATATGATTGGTTCAAGTATTCAACAACAATTACTTTTTGGGAATTTATTACTTGATATTGAGCACCACTCTTACGACATTGTTGCTCGATATCACTAATCCTGGCTAGTTGTTCACCGGCAAGCTTGTAAGCCAGCCCGTAGCCATATTCATCATTCTTTACGTTGGGTGATGATAGCGCTCTATTTTCCATTCAGTCAGGTTAACTTTTAGCTGAGCCAAGGTTACAGCCCAGCAGCATCCAGTATTGCCGGTACCTTCTTCTCCCAACCAATAGCCATTATATGTACCCCGTGACAGATATCCTTTAGCTCCCTGATTAGGTTAGCGGCAATCTCTATTCCAGCAGCTGTCCTGTCTTCAGCTTTAACCATTTTGTCAATCAATTCTTCCGGCACAAAGACACCAGCTACGTTCTTATTCATGAAACGGGCCATACCAGCGGATTTCAGAGGAATTACCCCAGCTAAGATAGGGACGTTAAATCGCTCAACTCTTTTCATAAATTTGGCGAAGCTATCAACATCATAAACAGCCTGGGTTTGGAAAAACCTGGCACCAGTAGCAATCTTTTTCTCCATCTTAATGAGCTGTAGTTCACGTTTAGCCTCAGTATCTGCCTCAGGGGTCACCACCGCCCCGGCGAAGAAATTGGTCTTCCCTTTAAGTTCATTGCCAACCATATCGTAACCTTCATTCAACTTCTTTATCACCCACAGTAACTGCACTGAATCTAAATCATAAACTGGCTTAGCTTGGGGTTGGTCGCCGAGGGTAGGTAAATCACCGGTAAGGGCGAGAACGTTTTCGATTCCCAGGACATGGGCACTCAGCAGGTCTGATTGCAGCGCCAAACGGTTTCTATCCCGACAGGTCATCTGGAACACGGGGTCAAGCCCCTTCTCTTTCAATAAATGGCAGACAGCCAAGGAACCAAGCCTCATCACCGAGCTTTGTTGGTCAGTAACATTAGCTGCATCCACCCTTCCTCGCAAAAGTTCTGCTACCTCCATAATCTCAGTGATGTCAGTCCCTTTCAGTGGACCGACCTCAGCCGTTATGGCAAACTTTTTTGCCTCTAGTTTAGATTGCAAAACCACTTTATCTTTCTCCTCTAACCCCTCTTCTCCAGTGCCCACAGGGCTGTAGAGTGCATTTTCGGGTTAGGTCTCATCTTGTCCCAACTCTTGGGAGGAATAAATGTCCTTAATTTATCCAGTTGGTTTTTCTGCTTTAGCCGCTCATAAATCAGTTCCCAGCCACAATCCTTATCCGGGTCAAGCTCACATTTACCATGAGAAGCACCACCACAAGCGCCATTGATTAGCGACTTGGTGCAGGCAGTAAGGGGACATATGCCTCCGGTATAATCTAGAAGGCATTCACCACACTCTAGACACCTCTCGTCACCTTTCCATTCACCCCGGCTACCACCCATATTGACGGTATCACAAGCCGGGTGACAGACCTTGTTCACTGAGGCCGCCACTGCCTGAACGCCAAGACCGCAGGTCATCACCAGTATTGAATCGGCGGCGGTAACCTGCTCCGTCCTCGGTCTAAGCCGCGATTTGACCAAAGCTTTCTGACACAAGAAGTCAATGGTCATGGCACCAGTAATCTTTTTGCCAGCTTCCTCTAATTTTTGTTGCATTTCCACGACTTGAGCCGGGCCACCGCTGCCAGAAGCCTCGGCACAGCCATTACAACCCAGAATAAAGATACTACTCTCCCCTTCCAAGTAGCCTAAGATTTCCTCCCATGGTTTCTGCGTGGAAACAATCATCTTCGCTCCTTAAACATCACACTATACGGAATCGAGCTAAGTCTCGACCTTTGGGAGTAATCAAGTGAATTGAACAAGCAAGACATGGGTCAAAAGAACGAATAATCCGCACAATTTCAAAAGGATTGCCCTCATCCCTGATTCTGGTGCCGATTATAGCCTGCTCTATAGGGCCAGGGTTACCCTTATCATCCTTAGGTGAAACGTTCCAGGTAGTGGGCACCACACACTGGTAATTGGCAATCTTCCTGTCCTTTATTTCAATCCAGTGTCCCAGAGCGCCGCGAGCGGCGTCAGTTATACCCACACCCCTACCCTCCTCCGGAATAGTGTACTCAACAAAGGTGGGTTCTCCCGGCTTTAGTTCCAAGACCCACTTTTCTAAATTGTCAGCAATAAACTTGGCCGACAGAGCTCGTGCCAAGTGACGGCCTAATACAGAAAATAGCGCTGAAGCCGGAGCCTTGAGCTGAGCCAAGGAGGAATCCACCAACTCTTTCATCTCAGGGTCGCCATATGCATAGGTGACAGCGACTCTGGCCAATGGCCCAACTTCGTAAACTTTCCCACCATAGCGAGGCGATTTTGTCCAGGAATAGGCTCCCTGTTTACCGTAATCAGGCTTGGTCTCTCCCTGCGTAGGATGCAACCCCGATGAAGAATCCTCATACCAGGAGTGCCCAACATCCTCAGCAATCTTAGATATGTCTAGTTCATTCAATTTAAGGTCAGCCGAGACAATACCCTGCTTAAACAGGCGTTGTCTTCTAGTCAAGTCTGGGTCTTTGCCATCCAGGTCATAAGCCCCGTAGGAGAGCAGATTTTTGCAACCGACTCCAATTTCAAAGTAATCTGGATAGGCGCTAGCAACAGCTACTACATCTGGAATATAGACATTGTTGATGAAATCCTGTAGCTTACGTAATTTCCACAGGAATGACATTATATTATCAACGGTTGGAGTGCTGGTAACTCCACCGGGGACAATCCCTACACTGTGCGGAATCTTACCGCTGAAGATGCTGACCATCTCATGTCCGATGCGCCTGATTTCCAGGGCTTGAACATAGTGGGCTACTGCCTGCTGACTAATTTCCGTAGGAAGGCGGTAATCCCCCTCATAGCGAGGCAGAAACGGGCCTAACTCACCCCGGGAGATGAAGCCTTTTATTGAATTCAGGTCAGAGTCGTTACCTTCGTATTTGGCAACATCAGTTATGTCAACATAATCAAGAGCCGCCAGGTGATAAAAGTGGAGAACGTGGTCTTGAGCAACATGTGCCCCCTGAATAAGGTTTCTTATAATCCGGGCATTATCCGGTATCTTATCAGCAATGCCAAAGGCACTATCCAGGCACAAAGTAGCAGCCACGCCATGAGATTGGGGACAAACCCCACAAATCCTCTGGGTTATTACCTGAGCATCGCGAGGGTCTCTCCCTCTTAAGATGAGCTCGATACCCCGAAATAGATTACCTGTGCTCCACGCTTCCTTAACTACCCCCTCCTCAACTACAGCTTCAATTTTAAGATGGCCTTCAATTCTGGTTACCGGGTCAATTACTATCCTGCCCACTATTCTGCCTCCTTGCCAGACGTCCAATAGCTACCGATGGTAGGCAGCTCAACATCCACGAGTTTTTCATAGAAAGGTGCCAATAGGTCGGGGAATTCGGGTTGGGTGCAGCCATTACACGGGGCACCAGCACCGATTACCCAGTTTGTACCGTTATTCCAACGCCTGAGAGGACAATCAGCATAAGTTATCGGCCCTTTGCAACCAAGCTCATAAAGACAGCC
>Ga0114930_10002099_pt1 | contig 18292 bp, 18 predicted proteins | sample AnhtaG_FD_87300 | JGI IMG/M metagenome (GOLD analysis project Ga0114930, IMG submission 87300) | Deep subsurface microbial communities from Anholt, Denmark to uncover new lineages of life (NeLLi) - Anholt_01485 metaG | ecosystem: Environmental > Aquatic > Marine > Oceanic > Sediment | place... | reverse complement strand
GTGACGACAGCGAGTTGATCTCCGGCACGAAATTGCGCACCTCTTCGTTCGCGTTCGTGCGCAGGGCGTAGATGTTCTGCGCCACCTGGTTCAGCGCCAGGGCCAGACTCTCCGCCTCGGCGATCACCGACATGCGGACCGGCTGCTCCTCGACGTTGTTCACGAAATCGTTCAGCGCGTCGAAGAAGAAGTTAAGGCGCGTGCCGAAGCCGTTCTCGCCCGGTTCCTGGAAGATGTCCTCGACACGCGAGAAGTAGGCGGAGCGGATCTCGGCCCGGCCCAGGCCGGGCGCCTCCTGGCGGTACACCACGTCGAGAAACGCATCGCGTATGCGCTCGATATCCTCCACCTGCACCCCACGGCCCACCAAGCCAAACGAGCGCTCGGTGGGTGCCCGGGTACCCAAGAGGGCCCGCTGCCGCGAGAAACCCTCGGTATTGACGTTGGCGATGTTGTGCGCCGCCACGTCCAACTGCACTTGGGCGGTCTGGAGGCCGGACCGGGCGATGTCAAACGCGCTGAACAGGGTTCCCACGCCACTCTCCTCGTTGCATACTCGTCCGTCGCGTTCGGAAGCAAGCCTCGTTCCAACTATCGGCCCACGCCCAAGAATCTTTAACCATTGGACTTAGGGCGCAACCCCCGCAGACCGGCACGCCCTTTCCGGGCAAAGCTTGCCTCGACAAGGCAAAACCTTCTGGGATTGAGGGATTGAGAGATTGAGGGATTGGGGGTGTCAAGCCCCCATGGAGGATAGGGCAACGCTGGGAAGCGACCCGAGCGCCGCGGCGGGGCCGTGTGTGCGTCGGACGCACGGTCAGTGCAAGAGCAGATACGTCGCGCGGCGGTACAAGCCCATAACAACTTGGTTGACGGTGTCGTGAAAGCGCGGCCAGAGCACGTAGAGCAGTCCGATGAGGACGGCAATGGCGATCCAGTTGCCGAGGATGTGGCCGAAGAGTTTGCGCAGGCCGCCCAGGAGGTCGCGCAACACGTGCAGGAACCCTCGCCCGCCCTGGCGCACGGCGAAGGCGAGGTCGCTTTCGGTGATGATCCCCCGGCTCCGGCTGGCCAGGCCGTCGGGCTGGCACTCGACGGCGAGCAAGGTGTGCCCCACTTGAAGCGTTCCGCCGGAGCGGACGATCCGCGAGCGGAAGATCCCGGCCCGTTTGCCGTCAACGTACACGGGGGCCTCGTCCGTGCGCCGGATGCGGTAGCCGTCCGAGACCACCGTCACTTGCGCGTGCACGCGGCGCACTTCGGGGTCAAGGCGCACGTTCACGGCACACGAAGTGTCGCTGCCGATGTGGAACGGGGCGCGCGCCACGGGGAATTCAGTGCCGTCTTCCGGCCCATTGACCACGACGAAGCAGTCTGGAAACCCCGCGCGTATCATGGCGCTGCCGGTCCTCGAGCTTTGCGGAACGTCAGGACGCCCCCTTCCATCAGGACCTCGATGGTGTCCCCCGGTCGGAACTCGTCGTTCAGGATCTTCTCGCTGATGGGACCGATGACGAGGTGGTCAACGGTGCGGCGCAGTTCGCGCGCGCCGAACTCCGGGCTGTAGCCCTGCTCGGCCAGATATTCGTAGGCCCGCTGGTACACGTGGACCGATATCCGTTTCTGGTCCAGGCGGCGTCGCAGGTCGTCCATGGTCAGCGCCAAGATGGCGCGCACGTCCTCGAAGAGCAAGGGGTAGAACGGGACGATGTCGTCGATCCGGTTGATGAACTCGGGACGGAAGTGCCCGCGCAGTTCGTCCACGAGGCGGCTGCGGTTGTCGTCCGCCTGCGTTCGGTACAGCAAGTCGGCGCCGACGTTCGAGGTCATGATGATGATGCAGTTGCGGAAGCTCACCTCGCGGCCCCTCGAGTCTTTGAGCCGGCCCTCGTCGAACACCGGCAGGAACACGTCGAACACCCGGTCGTGGGCCTTCTCGATCTCGTCGAGCAACAGGACCGAGAACGGCGCGTTGCGCATGGCGCCCACGAGCCGCCCCTCCTCGTCGCTGCCGGCATAGCCTGGCGGGGCGCCCAGCAGCCGCGACACCGAGTGCGCCTCGGTATACTCGGACATGTCGAACGTAATCAGGTGCTTGCTCGAGCCGAACAGCATATCGGCCAGCACCTTGGCCAACTGCGTCTTGCCGACGCCGCTTGGCCCCAGAAACAGGAGCACGGCGAGGGGTCGATTGGGATCGGCGAGCCCGGCCCGTGATTTCTTGACCGCGGCAACGGCCTTGCTGACGGCGCGATCCTGCCCGATGATGCGCTCCTTCATGCGCTCCTCGAGGTTGCTCAGGAACAGCCGCTCCTGGGCCGTCATTTCCTCGATGGGGATGGCGGTCACCTGGCTGATGACTTTGCGGATGTCGTGGGGCGTCACCTTGCTCGAGCGCTTGGCCGCGTCGCCGCCCGGGGCCTCGCCGGGCTTCTTGCGGATGGCGAGGGTCTTGAGGCGATAGCGGGCGCAGGCCTGGTCCAGCACGTCAATGGCCTTGTCGGGCAGGTAGCGGTTGGCCATGTAGCGCTGCGTCAAGCCGACGGCGGCATCCAGGGCCTTGCCGCTGATTTTCACGCCATGGTGGCGCTCGAGCGAGGGCCGCAGCTTCTCGAGTACCAGCAGCGTCGCCGATTCGCTCAGGGGGTGGACGCGCACCATTTGGAACCGGCGCTCGATGGCCGGGTCCTTCTCGACAAACTTGCGGTACTCCTGCAGCGTCGTGGCCCCGATGCAGCGAATCTCGCCGCGCGCCAGGGCGGGTTTGAGCAAATTGGCCGCGTCGATGGCGTCGCCGTCCGTGGCCCCGGCGCCCATGATGAGGTGGACTTCGTCGATGAACAGGATGATGTTCTTCGCGCGTTCGAGCTCGGCCAGCAGGCCCTGCACCTTCTCCTCGAAGGCCCCGCGGTACTGGGTGCCCGACATGAGCGCGCCCATGCTGAGTTCGAGGATGCGTTGGCCGGCAAGCAGCCCCCCGAGCCCGCCGCGTACGCCCGCCACGGCCAGCCCTTCCACAACCTGCGTCTTGCCGACCCCCGCCTCGCCCACCAGCATGACGTTGTTCTTGTTCTTGCGCGCCAAGATCTGGAGGATTTGGAACATTTCGTCGTCCCGGGCGATGGCGGGTTCCAGCTTGCCGTCCTTGGCGGCTTGGGTCAGGTCCCGGGTCAACTCCTCGAGGGGACGGCGCGCCTTGGGCGCTTTCCCTGGGGCCGCCGGGGCCTGTTCCTGGGCCGGCGCGGCTACGGCCGGCGCCGCCGGGGCGGCCGGCGCCATCAACTCGGAGCGCAACGCGGCGATCAACTCGTCCCGGGGCACCCGGAAACGGTCGAGCGTCCGGCTCGGGGCCGAGTGGGCGTCGGCGAGCACGGCCAGCATGAGATGGCCCGCCACCGCAGTGCCGCGGCCGTAGCGCTCGGCGAGTTTCGCGGCCTCATTGAGCAGGTGGGCGCAACGCGGCGTGTAGAACACCTCCCCGCCCATCGAGCCCGCCCCGCCCCGCCAGCCCTCGCGCGCCAACTCGCGCGACACCTTGTGCAGGGCCGTCAGATACCGGTCGGCGAAGCCCTTGGGCAGGAGCGTGTGGGCCTCGATCATCGCCTCGAAAAGGTGCTCGACCCCCACGAAGAAGTGCTTGCGCCGCACGCTGATCTCGACGGCAGCGCTCAACAGGGCGTTGATCTCGGGGGAAACGTGAACTTGCACGGGACCCTCATACGCTGCCGGAAATCACTCAGCATCTGGACGCCGGGGCCGCCACCAGCGCCAACATTATGAACGGCGCGTGAAGGCTTTGCAAGAGGAGGAATTCAGAATTCAGAGGACAGAATTCAGGAAGGCCAGGGGGGGCGGCGCGCTAGGCCCCGCCGCTGTCGTAGTTGTCTTCGAACCACTTGCGCCAGGAGGCCGCGTAGCGCCGAATCCAGTCAAATACCGCGTCCGACCCGACGTCGCGCTTCTGCTTCTCCGACTCAAGCCACTTGTGCCGGAGGATCTCCTCGCGTTCCATGGCGAGCATGTTGGCTTGGCGCTCCTCGCGCCACTGCTGCGACCAATGCGTCAGCCAGTCGTCCAGCGCGTCGCCCAGCGGCACCTCGCGCCCGTGCTGGACGCTGAGGACTGCCTGGTGCTGCTCGATGGCGCGGCGCTCGGCCTGGGAAAAACGAGTAAACATCTCTTACCTCGCACAGTCACGTGCCCGAGACCACGCCCATAGACGCCGCCTCAGGCCAAACCCACACAATACCATACGAAATCTTAGCAGAAGGATTCACGGATTTCAACAGGCCGAAATCACTTTTTATTTTATGCGCATTTTTAATATAATGCGAAATGTCCCGCATCTTTCCAGGGCTATCCCCCATCCGAACCCCTGCGGCACACGCTCGGGCATCCTGTCGGCCAACCCCCCCCTCAATGCGGGCTGTCCAGCTTTCCCTGCCCCTTAGCCACGATTTCGGGCCAGCGCCCAAACCGGTCTTGGCGCACCCGGTCGCCCTCGGTCCCGCGTTGCCACAAGGTGTAGGGCACCTCGATGAGGCGCGTGACCCCATCGTCGCACTGCACCTCCCAGTAGTGCAATCGGAATCGCCACGGGGCCTCGCCGTAGGCGTTGGACACGCGCTCGGGATTGGGCTTGTCGAAGGCGCCGCCAATGACGCCTTCCCAGGGGGTCTTGTGGCGCATGACGAGGAAGGCAGTCGCCGCGGCGACGATGATGAGCAGGGCAACGAGGATCCTATTCTCTCTGCGGGTCATGGTATTGCCGAGTCCTGCCGGGAACAGCCGCTCCTTCCCACGCGCTACGAGCCCGGCCTTGGTTCGCCCTGGGCCGCCGGTTCCGCGTCGGTTGGGGAGACCGGCGGGGTGTCTCCCGGCAGCATTTCCCCCATGTCAACCCGAGGAACATGTTCGCCCCGCACGGCGCCCCACGTGGTGGGATCGTCGGCCTTGATCACGCGATCTCCCCCTGCCACCGTCGGCGGCTCCTGACCGGGCAGCAGCTCTTCCTCTTGGTCGCCTTCGCGCAACAGTCGCCACCCCTCCATGAGATGGCGCCGGTGCTCTTTCGAGACCTCTTTCTTCGTGAAGGTCTCTTCCTTCACGGCCTCATTCCACTTGGCGTTTGACATGAAGTAGAAGAACATGTCGCCCTTCTTGCCCAGCTTGAACCGCCCCCCGTTGAGGATCGGCTCGTTGACCAAGTCAGCCGGTTTCTGCAGTTTGACGTGGATGATATCGCGCGCGGGGGGGGAGTCGCAGAAGTAGCACGTGATCGGCATGGGCAGCAGCATGTACTCCGTTACGTGCCTGAATTGCTCGATGGGGGCCATGAACCCACAGATGTTGACCAGACGGTCGTCCACGCCCTCGAGTTCCTCCGGGAACTTCGGGCCGGTGCGGATAAACCCTTTCGTCTCCTTGAGGAGCTTCCAGTCGATGAGCTTGACCCCCTGCTTGCGGTGCTTATCTTCGAAGGCCATCCGCAGCTTGATGCCGGCCTCCCTGAGGCTGTCCAGACGCATGTACGTGTTGGCCGCCACGACGCCGGTGAGGATCGCGACCACGCCTACGAGGGTGAGCAGGTCGCGTTTGGCCCGTCTTCTCACTGCCTGAATTTCCCTATGTTGCGGGCCGCACGGCCCCCTGCGGCGACAACGAACAAGGTCTCCGCTTCTCGACCATAGTGTATCACAGCTCGGCCAGACTGCGCGCCACGTCGGTGCGGTAGGCCTGCCACGCCGGCAACATGCCCGCCATCAAACCCATCAGGATCACGGCCGAGTACGACGTGACCAAGTCGGGCGTCACACTGATCGCCGAGATGGACAGACCGACCCTCTGCGACAGGTAGTTGCCCAGAGCCCAGCATACCAGCGTGCCCAACAGCCAGCCCGCGCCCAGCCCCAGCACCGTCACCCAAAACGCCTCGATGAGGACCGAGCCGAAGATCTCGCCCTTGGACGCGCCGAGCGCCCGCATCACCGCCAGATCCCGCTTGCGCTGCAGGATGGCCATGTACAGGCCGATCAGAATCGAGATCGAAGAAATGACCACCACCAGGTAGCCAATGGCCAGCAGCACCAACTTCGCCGTACCCAGCAACTGATCGTAGAGTTTCTGGATCTCGTTGACCGGGATGACGGCCATCGCGTTGTAGTTCTTGTTGACCGCGTCCTTGAACTCGAACCGCATGGCGGGACTGAACAGCTTGACGAGAATGGCCGTCACTTCGAGCTCGTGTTCGTGTGCCCCGTGGTTCCCGTGTTCATGGACATGCCAGACCGACTCCAGGGTGCAGAAGATGGCGCGATCAACGGGTGTCCCCGAGCGTTCCAGGATACCCACCACCGTGTACGGCTTGTCGGCGTGCTCCATGCCCGGCAGATCCACGAACCCGTGGGTGCCCACAAACTGGTCCCCGATCTTGAGCTTAGAGTCCTTCGCCACCGAAGCGCCCACGACCGCCTCCATTTTGGCCTCGAAGCAACGGCCGCCCGGCGCCACCACGAACGGGGAACGCCGCTCGCCCCAGTCGAACTCGAACAGATCCGGAGTCGTACCGACAATCCGATACCCCTCGTACGTATCCCCCATACCCACCGGGAAGGCCCCCGTAACCCCCTCTTCTTCGCGCAGCCGCTCATAGTCGGACCACAAGATGTTGCCCGTAGGTGCATCCAGGTAGTACACGGTGCTCAGCACCAGTTGCAGCGGGTTGCCCTTGGCCCCCACCACCATGTCGAAGGCCTGGCCCTCCTCCTCGAACCGTTTGCGCGTCTCCTCGCGCAACGTCAGGACCGTCGAGATCAGCCCGACCCCAAGCGCCACCGACACGATGGTCATGGCCGTGGTCAGGCGGCGGTTCCACAGATAGCTCCACGCGATGTGCCACAGACTCATGGGGCCACCTCCTCGACGAGATGCGAGCAGTCGAACCGTTCCCGGAGCCGGTCCGCGATGGCCGTCTCGTGCGTCACCAGCAGCAGCGTGAGCGACTCCTCGCGGCACAACTCCAACAGCAGGTCCATGACGCCTTCCGAGGTCTTCGGGTCAAGGCTGCCCGTGGGTTCGTCGGCCACGATGATCTTCGGGCGGTTGACCAAGGCGCGCGCGATGGCCACCCGTTGCTGCTCGCCCACGCTCAGCGTGGCCGGCTTCGCGTGCAGCCGGTGGCTCAGCCCCACCCGCTCGAGCATCTCCCGCGCCGACGTTTTCCATTCCCGCGCCGCCACGACGTCCGCGAACCGCATCCCGAGGATTACGTTCTGCATCGCCGTGAACGGGCTGAGCAGGTTGAAGGTCTGGAATACGAACCCGTAGCGTTGCGCCCGGAACTCGTCCAGCCGTCCTTCCTTGAGCCCCTGGATCTCCTGCCCGTCCACCTCGATGACGCCTTCATCGGGCCGCAGCAGGCCCGAAATGAGGTTGAGCATGGTGCTCTTGCCGCATCCACTCGGGCCCCACAGCGCCATGTGGACCCCCGCCGGCGCGTGGAACTGCTCGCAGCAGAACCGGACGCCCGGCCCTAGTTTTCGTCGCACCTTTTTCAGGGTTACCATCATCGAACTCCTCGATGGCGGGTCACCAACGAAGACCGCCGTGTCGGGCCCAATGCAGACCCGAGCGAAGTCCTGCCAGAATACCAAAAGGGCAGGGCTTTGGCAACATCGAGTCGCGGTGACAGTGACGACAGGGCGGTGCTATACTCGGCGCGTCGTTCGGGTACCGTCACCACAAGGGAAGTGCAGTCTTGCTTCGGTTCAGCCTCTTGGGCAGCGGCAGCAGCGGCAACGCCCTGTTGGTCGTGTCGCCCGCCGCGAAAATCCTCATTGACGACGGCCTGAGCTTCAAGGAGGTGCAGCGGCGCGTGGCCGCGATCGGGGAGACGCTCGACGGCCTGAAGGCGGTCTTCGTGACCCACGAGCACAGGGACCACGTGAACGGCATCGGGGCGTTGGCGCGCCGGCTGAAGGTGCCGGTTTACACGACCGAGGCCACCTACGAGAGCCTGCCGAGTTCGGTGGGCGAGTTGCCGGGGGTCGAGTTTTTCGAGCCGGGGGACGCGGTGTGCGTGGATGGTCTCGAGCTGACGAGCTACAGCGTGTGTCACGACGCCGTGGACCCGGTCATGTTCACCGTCGAGTGCGCGGGGGTCAAGCTGGGCCTGGCGTCGGACCTGGGGCGCGTGTCGGCCCTGGTGAAGACCCGGCTAGCCGATTCACACGCGCTCATCCTCGAGTCCAATCACTGCCCGGCGATGCTGCGTCGGGGGCCGTATCCGCCGACGCTGCAGCAGCGGATCTCGAGCGGCCACGGGCATCTGTCCAACAGCGCCATGAACTCGCTGTTGGCCGCCTTAATGCACGAGGGGCTGCAGTGGGTGGTGTTGGCCCACGTCAGCCAGGAGAACAACACCCCGGAGTTGGCCCGTGACATGGCCTCGCAGGTGCTGGGCGATCACCCCGCCGGGCTGCACGTCGCCCAACAGGACGGGCCCACCCCGCTGTTCGAGATAGCGCCATGAAGCCCGTGGACTTCCTCCAGACCCCCGAGCCGGGCGAGGTCTTCGAGCGGGCGGCGCGATTTGCCGGGATGCCGGTCAGCGTGCATTTCGTGAAGGCAGGCCGGGAGCAACTGCGCGTTCGAGGCCATGGCCGGTGTGCGGCGTGCCGCTACGTGGCCGGGCTGAAAGGCGGCAAGGCGGCGTGCCGGCGCGATCGAGAAGGCGCGGCCGTCACCGCGTTGCGCGACCAGATGCTCACCCCCTTCATCTGCCACATGGGATTTGCCTGCATGGCGGCCCCGGTCCTGTCGCAAGGCGCCTCGGGCTTTGTGGCGACCTTCGGCCCGTACTGTCCCGCCGAGGAATCGCGCGCGCTGGCGCCGGACGTCTTGGACGGGCTGGCGACGCTGACGGGCGGCCCGGTGACGGAGTTGCCGGTCGAGCTGGACGACGTGCACCTGGCGCCGGTGGCCACGGTGCCCGCGGTCATCGAGTGGGCGCTCGAGGAACTGAGCGTCCTCCGGGAAGACCTGTCAGACGAGCCGGAGCAGCCAGACCAAGCGGAGGCGGACGAGCCGCGCGGGGGAGCGACCAAGCGTCGTAAGCGCTTGCCGCGTCCCCGGCCGGACCCGTACCAGGCCGGGGCTATTGCCGCGGCGCTGGCCGGGGGGAAGCAGGGCCAGGCCCGGGCGTTGGTCAAGGCGGTGGTGGTGGAGTCGCGGTCGGGCAAGCGGGTTCGGGTGGCGGTCCGGCGCGCCCGCACGGTAGCGGTGGTGGGCGCGGCGCTCGAGGCCGCGGAAGCGGCTGGGTTGAACACCGCGGCCTGCTGGGAGCGATTCCCGGAGTTCGTTGCCCAGACGCGCAGCCTGGACCGGAACGACCGGCTGGTGGGCTCGGCGATGACGGTGTTGTCGATCCTGAAGCGCAAGGCGGCGCGCGAGGCCCCGGCGGCGCCGGGCTACGCCGAACTGAACGAGATTGTCCTGGGGCGGCTGACCGAAGGGGTGACGCTGAACGAGGTGGCGCTGGAGTTGGGGCAGCCGCCCAGCACGATCACGAAACGATTGCAGCGCAAGTTCGGTCTGTCCTACAGCGACTACGTGGGGCGGCTGCGGGTTGACAAGGCCAAGGAACTCTTGCGGCGCACCCAACTGTCGGTGCGCGAGGTCGGGTGGCGCGTCGGGATCAAGGACGCGAGCAACCTGGGCAAGTTGTTTCGGAAGTTCGAGGCCGTATCGCCGACAAACTACCGTGCACAATTCGCAACGAAGACCGACCATGAAGCTTAGAGAGAAGATCCGACAGTGGTGGCTGCACGTTCGGTGTCCGAGCGAGTTCCTTTGCGACAATTGCCGCTACGACCATCCGTCCGCATGCAGTCGTCCGGAACGTCCGAACGCGGTGGCGTGTCCCGACTACGCGCCGCGGACGTGAGGGGGGAGTGAAGGGGCGCTTTCGTCAAGAAAGAATGTTTTGTACGGAAGCTAGAGATCTGATACGCTCTAGGGCACGATTGTGACGCCGTTGCCCGTGGCGCCGTGCGCGGCGGGCGAACGTGAAACATGCTGAGCGGTACTGGGACCAAGCCAAGCGGAGGAACAGACCATGATACGAGACAGACAGCGTTGCGGGAAGTGGGTGATCGCCCTCGCGGTCGTGATGGCCGCGGTGGTGCCCTTGACGTATCTCGGGTGCGGCGGCAAGGAAGAGGAGGCCGCCGCGCCGGAGCCCTTGCCGGCACCGCCGGCCGGGGCGCCGGTGACCCTGGACGTGCTGCGCCTAATGCCGGAGTCGGCCACGATTGCCCTGGCGTTACCGCCGGTGAACGGCCTGCACGAGAAGGGCGTGGCCATGGCCAAGCGGATCCTGCCGCCGGAGGAGGTGGACGCGGTGTTGGCGCAGCGCATTGCCGAGATGGCGGCGGGTGCGGGCGTCACCGGGGCGGAGTCGCTCAACGATATCGCGGTGGCCAAAGGACTGGACCTGAGCGCGCCGTTGGCCGTGTTTGTCGACCCGACCGAGTCGGCCGCGGCCGCCAAGCGCAACCTCGCGGCACTGCAAACGGCCCCAGGCGCCGCCGGGGCCGAGGACGTGGCGTCCCCTGTGCCCGATGTGGAGGCGGTCTTGTCTGAGATGGACCTGCCCGCGATGGTCGGCGTGCTCTCTTGCACGGACGTCGAAACGGCGGTCGCCACGCTGAAGGAGGTCCTTGGCAACGAGGACGGCCCCGTCGATATGGCTAACATGGAGGCGGTCGAAGAGGGGGGCGTCACCATACAGTTCCAGTCGGACCCGGACTTCGGCTACTTCGTGCTCGACAACAAGCTGGTGCTCGGGAATTCGCTGCCGATGCTTCGAGAGACGGTTGCGCGGTTCGGTTCACCCGTTGCCGTGCGCTACGGTTCCGCGGAATGCCCGGCGTCGGAACCGGATGAAGTGGTGCTTGTGGCGCGGATGGACAAGCTGATGCCGTTGGTTCAGGACCTCATGCCGGCGCTGCTCGCCATGAATCCGGCAACCGCCCCGATGGCGCAGGCCCAGATGGCCGCCCTCGAGGAGGTCTTCAAGGCCTATAGCGGGAGCGACCCGGCGGTGACCGCGCTGTCATGGACGGACAACAGGCTCGAGCTGAGAACGCTGGTCGACTTGGGCAAACACCCCGGGCTGGTGGAGCAGATGGGCGAAGTGAAGCCGCTTCGTCTTGCCCAACTGCTCCCGGAAGGCACGCTCGTTCTCGTGGCGCAGCAGTTCAACGACAAGTCCAAGGAGAACATCAAGAAGACCTGGCTGAACGCCCTGCCGCCCGAGATGCAGGAGGGAGGCGGGTACCAGGAAGCCATCGGCTACGTGAACCAGGTTCTCGACATCCTGGATGATGAGTTGGTCATTGCGTTGACGCCCGGGATGGGCTGGCCCAACGCGTTCATCATGGCTTCGCTGAAGGACCCGAAGGCCACCAAGGAACTCCTGGACACGGTGGCCCCGATGACGCCTGCCGACCCGCACAACGACGTCGAGATCTTCATGCTGGCCTTGCCGGCCCCGATACCGGTGTATATCACATTCCCCGGCAACACGCTGTTGCTCTCGAACAATGCAGACGAGATGAAGGTCCTGATGGACCGTCTTGCCAGCGGCGAGGCCTCGACGCTGTTCGCGTCCCTGGACCCGCCGCTCGATCCGGCCACCCCGCGGCAAGGCCTCCTGCTGGTCGACAGCAAGCTGCTGTCCGACGTGGTTATTCCGCTTTCGAGTTTCGTGGGCGGGGTCCCGGCGGAGTACCAGATGCCCGTGAACAAGACGGTCGAGATCCTGCGCGAGATCCGCATAACGAGCGAAGTCAAGGACAACTGGGCCACGGGCAGTCTCGCACTGCACCTCAAGCCGGCAAGCTGACAGCACGCGCGGGGACCATCGGCGTTGCACGGAGGCGGCGTCGGCGGTCCCCGCGTTTTCTTCTTGCCGGGCGTCGCGTCGCGCAAGCCCGGGGTAACTGTCCGGGCTCATCGGGGGGCGTCTCGTAGCCCAGGGGCGCGGGCAGGTGGATGCGTGAAGGACGGGCCGCTCGAGATACGCGCCCGTATCGCGCAGACAACCCCTCTGGCCTGCCCCCAAACGCCCCGGAAAGATCAATGCGAAACAGAATTCTACTCAGAAGCGCAAGCCCACTCCGAAAAACAAGTTCCTCCCGGGGAGATCGTGGGATCGGTTGTGGATGATGGCCGGCCCCAGGGCTTGCCTTTGCTGGGGTTTGGGGGGTAGGCTACGGCGTTGTAGTTTGGAGGACGCCCCGTGTCCGCGCCCCAGAAGGATTCGCAAGTCAAGGCGCTTTCGGCGCTCGCGATGGTGGGTCAGTTGGGACTGGTGGTGGCGGTGTGCGTGGTGGGCGGGGTGGTGGTCGGGGTGTACGTGGACCGGGCCGTGGGGGGGCGCGGGCTCGTGCTGGTCGGGGGGATATTGCTGGGACTTGCAGCCGGGGTATACGGGGCCTACCGGGTGGTGTCGCGGGAGATGCCGTGGAACCGCTGAGACGCATGCGGCTGATGGCCGTGCAGTTGGCGCTCACGCTCACCGTGGCCGCCGGGGGCGTGGCGTTTCTGTTCGACAAGACGGTGGCGCTGGGGCTGCTCATGGGCGGCGTGGCCGGTGTGGTGGCGTTCTGGATCGTGGCGGTATGGACCGAGAAACTTGCAACGCGCTCGAAGCGTGGGGTATATTTTCTTACGGTTCGATGGTCCCTCATCCGATTGGGAATCTATGCGGTTACGCTATGGCGGGCGTACCTGCTGGACCGTGAGACGATGCGCGGCTTGTTCGCGGCGGCGGTCGGTTTGTTCATCATCCGGCTGGTGGTCGTTTTCCTTGGACTCACCGGCCTCGATTTGAAGCAAGGAGAGTAGTGGTTCTATGGAGGGCATCGGCGAGAGGCTGATCTGGCACTACGTGCCCGGCATGGACGCGGCTATCCCCATGGGCGGTCTCAACGTGCTCACGGTCCTCAACACGCTGGTCGTCATGGCCGTCCTGTTCAGCCTGGCCTACCTGGCCGTGCGCAAGTTCGCCATGGTTCCCGGGCGCGCCCAGTACGTCGTCGAGATGTACGTCGGGGCGTTCGACGGGCTGGTGACGAGCTCGCTCGAGTTGGAAAGCCGCCAGCAGAACCGGCGCTTCTTCGCACTCATCGGCGCGCTCTTTATGTTTCTGGTGCTGAGCAATCTCATGGGGTTTTTCCCGACCCACTACTTCGAGGAACCCACGGCGGACATTAACTGCACGCTCGGGCTGGGCACGATGGGGATGATCATCGCCACGTTCTGCGCCTTGAGGGTCAAGGGCCTCGGCGGGTACCTCGAGGAGTTGGCCGGGCCCATGTGGTCGCAGGAGGGCGCCACCGGCGGGGCGCTGATTGCCGGTAAGCTGTCGGCCGTGTTCTTTTTCCCGCTCAACGTCGTGGGTGAGCTGGCGAAAATCGTCTCCATTTCGTTCCGTCTCTTCGGCAACATCATCGGGGGCGGCATCATCATCGTGGTGGTGTCGCACCTGGTCTACAACTTCAGTTGGCTGGCGGTCGGGTTGGACGTGTTTTTCATCTTCTTCGTGGGCACGGTGCAGGCTTTCGTATTCACGATGCTCACGCTGACCTACATCGCCGTGGCCATCAAGTAGGCGCCGGCGCCAACGCCTCAAATGGGTAATCACCTTGGAGTGGACGGCTGAGACCTGGGAGTTCGTGGGCCGCTACCTGGGCGCGGGCTTCGCCTTGGGCATGGGCGGAATCGGCGCGGCGGTCGGCATGGGCATGGCGGCGGGCAAGGCCAACGAAGCCATGATGCGCCAGCCCCAACAGCAAAGCGTCGTGCTGCGAACTATGCTGATTGGCCAGGCCGTCGGCGGCAGCCCCTCGATTTTCGCCCTCGTCATCGGCCTCTTGATCCTCTTCAAGTCATCGAGCGCCAGCCTGGCCGGGCCCGAGTTTGCCGCGGCCGTCATTGCGGCCGGCCTGTCAATCGGCCTCGGGTGTTTCGGAAGCGGACTCGGGTGCGGTTGGCCGGGCGGCTCGGGCTGCGAGGGCGTGGCGCGCAACCCGCGTCGCGCCACGTCGGTCTCCTCTTCAATGATTATCGGCCAGGCCGTAGCGCAGTCGCCAAGCATCTTCGCGACGGTCGTCGCCCTCATCCTGCTTTTCGTACCCGTCTCGGCGACCGGCTATGCGGCGTTCGGCATATGCCTCGGCGCCGGCGTAGCCATGGGCGCCGGGGCTTTGGGGCCAGGGATCGGGTCGGGAACGACCGCCGGCGGCGCCGTGCACGGGTCGTCGCGGTGGCCGCGCAGCCAGGCCGCCACGCTTAGGACCATGCTCATTGCCCAAGCCGTATCGCAGACCCCCGCGATCTTCGGCATGCTCGTCGCCTTCATCATGCTGTTCGCCATGCGCGACCTCGAAGGCGATATCATTGGCTTCGCCAAGACCTTTGGCGCCGGCGTGGCGGTGGGCTTCGGCGGCGTCGGGCCCGGCATCGGCAGCGGCACGGCCGGTGAGTTCGCCTGCCGGGTCACGGCCGCACGGCCCCGAACCGACGCCCTCATCCTGCGGACCATGTTGATCGGACAGGCCGTCTCCCAGTCCACGGCCATTTATTCGCTCATTATTGCATTGGTGCTGTTGTACGTGGTGTAAGCACCAAGTTAACCCAGAATGAAGAACCGGTATTCGAGACAAAGACCGAAACAGGAAAGGACCTAGCGGCATGGACCCAGCGGCTCTTCTGTCAATACTAAACACGGTGGTCGGCCAGGCGGCCGAGCAGGCGGCGATCTCCGGGGCGGACGTGATAAAGGCGGGCGCCCTGATCGGCGCGGGCATCTGCATGGGCTTCGGCGCGATCGGCCCGGGCGTAGGCGAGGGATTCGCCGCCGGGAAGGCGTGCGAGGCCATCGGCCGCAACCCCCAAGAGGCCGGACTGCTGACCCGCACCATGCTCATCGGCCAGGCCGTTTCCGAGTCGACCGGCATCTACTCGCTCGTCGTGGCGCTGCTGATGCTGTTCGTCGTGGCCGCATAGTTCTCTGAGCGCACCGACTCATGGTTACACTCAACCTGACCATACTCGTGCAGGTCGGCCTGTTCCTGGCCTTCATGTGGGCCATGAACCGCTTCGTGTTCCGCCCGCTGCTGCGCGTGATGGACGCGCGAGAGGCCCAGATCGACGATAACAACGCCACGGCCCAACAGCAGGCGGAACGCGCCGATCAGCTCGAGAAGGGATACGCCGCGAAAGTCGCCGCCATCCATCGCGAGGCGAGCCAGACCGTGCTCGAGGCGCACCGGCGCGCCCAGAAAGAGCACAACGAGCGCGTCGAGGGGTTGAAAAAACAGGAGGAGGAGGAGTTGGCGGCCGTGCGCGCCGCGGCGGCCCCCCAGATCGCCGCGCAACGCGCCCACTATCCACAGTTGACGGGCGAACTCGTGGCCCTTGCCGCGCAACGCTTGCGGCTGGGAGGGCGCTCCTCATGAGCCCGGCGAAGCGCTTCCTGCTGATCCTCGGGGCCGTGTCCTTGAGCGTTTGGATTGGCGCCAACCTGCTCCTGGGCCCTCCGGGCCTTTCACGCCAGTACCTGCGGCAGTACAAAGAACAGCACGAGCGCTACATCGAAGTCACCAAGAGCCTCCCCTACAAGCTGTACTCCGAACGCCCGCACTTACACGGCCCGGGCAGTCCCGGCGCGCCCGACGATTTGGCCCCGAACATCGCTCTTGTCGAACAGTACGAGGCCAATCCGGCCTTCCAGGCCGAACAGCGGCGCATCGCCCGCTACGGCCTTTTCTTCGACCTCTTCAACGCGGGCCTTGTGGTCGTCATCCTCGTGCGGTTTGCGCGCAAACCGCTGCTCAACCTACTCGACGAGAAAGTGGCCGAAGTGCGCGACCGGATCAAATCGGCGGCCCAGGCCCGCCGGACGGCCGAAGAGCGGCGGCGCCGCGCGGAACACCAGCTCGCGCACCTGGACGACGACCGCGCGCGCATCGCCGAAGAGACGGGGCGGCGGCTCGAGCATGAGATGGCGGAGTTGCAGCGGTCGAACGAGCGCAGCCTGGCGCTGCTGTGGCAGGAGTTGGCCGACCGCAAGCACCAGGAGATTGTTGCGGCCAAGCAGCAAGTCAAACGGGAGCTGGTGAACGAGACCATCAAGCGGCTCGTCGAGCGCTATCGCGCGGAGCAATCGCCGGAGCGCGAGGCGGAGTTGATCGACCAATTCGTCCGCGATCTGGAGGTGCGCGCATGAAGAACTACCTGATCGCGGAACGCTACGCCCGAGGGTTGAGCCAGTCCATCGCAAACGACACGGACGTCGAGCCGATGGCCCGGGCGCTGCACGACCTCGGCACCCTGTTCGAGACGAACCACGATTTCAGGAGCGTGCTGGCCAATCCCGCCATCGACCGAAACACGCGGCAGCAGGTGCTCGATGCGGTGCTCGAGGCCGAGCGCATGCCCCGGCCCGTCGCGCGCCTGACACAGGTCCTGCTTCGCCGTGGGCGGATTACGATGCTGCCGGACGTGGCGCAGGTGTTTGCGATGCTCGCGGATGCGCGCCTGAATCGCGTGCAGGCCACCGCGACCACCGCGCTGCCGCTCAACGAGGACCGGGCAAGCCGGCTCGGAGGCGCCTTGGAACGTTATTCCGGCAAGGCCGTGCGGCTGAAGTGCGGCGTCGATCCCGAGATCCTGGGCGGCGTAGTGGTCCGCATCGGGAGCACCGTGGTCGACGGCACTGTGCGGACCCGCCTCGAGGGGCTCCGGGACGCACTGCTGGCCGGCGACGTCGAGGTGACAGAGGAGAAAGAGACGCATGAAGATCCAGGCAACTGAGATTGCCGATATCATCAAACGGGAGATCGCCGACTTCGAGTCGACCGTCGAGATCGCCGAGGTCGGCACCGTGATCCAGGCCGGCGACGGGATCGCCCGCATCTTCGGGCTCGAGCAGGCCATGTCGATGGAGTTGCTCGAATTCCCCCACGGCGTGACCGGCATGGTGCTCAACCTGGAAGAAGACAACGTGGGCGCCGTCCTCTTCGGTGAATACGAGAAGATCGCCGAGGGGGACACGGTCAAACGCACGGGCCGCGTCACCTCGGTCCCCGTCGGGGACGCGCTCGTGGGCCGCGTGGTCAGCGCCCTGGGCGAGCCGGTGGACGGCCGCGGGCCCATCGACGCCGCGCAGTACAACCCCGTCGAGCGCATCGCCCCGGGCATCGTGGCCCGCCGGCCGGTCAGGGAACCGCTGCAAACCGGGCTCAAGGCCATCGACTCGATGACGCCCATCGGCCGGGGGCAGCGCGAGCTCATCATCGGCGACCGCCAGACCGGCAAGACCGCCCTCGCCATCGACACCATCATCAACCAGGCAAACACCGACGTCTACTGCATCTACGTGGCCATCGGCCAGAAGCGCTCGACCGTCGCCCGGGTCGTCGAAGAGCTGCGCGAAAACGGCGCCATGGACTATACCACGGTGGTCTCGGCGTCGGCGTCGGAGACCGCCCCGTTGCAGTACATCGCGCCCTACGCCGGCTGCGCCATGGGCGAGTTCTTCCGCGACCAAGGCAAGCACGTCCTGTTAATCTACGACGACCTGTCCAAGCAGGCCGCCGCCTACCGGCAGCTCTCGCTGCTGCTGCGCCGGCCGCCGGGCCGCGAGGCCTACCCGGGCGACGTGTTCTATCTGCACTCGCGGCTGCTCGAGCGCGCCGCGAAGATGAGCGACGAAAAGGGCGGGGGCAGCCTGACCGCCCTGCCCATCATCGAGACCCAGGCCGGCGACGTGTCCGCCTACATCCCCACCAACGTCATCTCCATCACGGACGGCCAGATCTTCCTCGAATCCGGCCTGTTCTACTCCGGCGTGCGCCCGGCCATCAACGCCGGCATCAGCGTATCGCGCGTCGGCGGCAACGCACAGGTCAACGCCATGAAGAAAGTGGCCGGCACCCTGCGGCTCGAACTCGCACAGTATCGCGAACTCGAGGCCTTCGCTCAGTTCGGAAGCGACCTCGACAAGGCCACCCAGGACCAGTTGAACCGCGGCGCGCGCCTGGTCGAGGTGCTCAAGCAAGGACAGTACGTGCCGTTGCCCGTCGAGAAGCAGATCCTCATCATCTACGCGGCCACGTCAGGACAGCTCGACGGCGTGCCCGTGTCCGCGGTGGCACGATACGAACAGGAGCTCTACGCCCATTTCGACGCGTCGGAATCCGAGAAGGCGCTGCTTGGCGAACTG
>Ga0114930_10002097_pt1 | contig 18297 bp, 8 predicted proteins | sample AnhtaG_FD_87300 | JGI IMG/M metagenome (GOLD analysis project Ga0114930, IMG submission 87300) | Deep subsurface microbial communities from Anholt, Denmark to uncover new lineages of life (NeLLi) - Anholt_01485 metaG | ecosystem: Environmental > Aquatic > Marine > Oceanic > Sediment | place... | reverse complement strand
TCCCCAGCGGGAATTTGACGTCGATGCTCTTCAAATTATGCTGTCGCGCGCCTCGGATCTCCACGAACTGCCCGTTCGGATCGCGGCGCCTGTCGGGTATGGGAATCGAGAGCTTGCCGCTCATGTACCGACCGGTTACGGATTCCTCCGTTCGTATGACGTCGTCCAGCTGGCCCGAGACCACCACGTAGCCGCCGTGCTCCCCCGCCCCGGGTCCAACGTCAATGATATGGTCCGCCGCCAGGATCGTGTCCTCATCGTGCTCCACCACGAGAATCGTGTTCCCCAGGTCCCGGAGACGGAGAAGAGTGTCGATGAGTTTCCTGTTATCCCGATGATGGAGGCCTATGCTCGGCTCATCCAGGATATAGATCACTCCCATGAGTCCGGAGCCTATCTGAGTGGCAAGCCTGATCCTCTGCGCCTCACCGCCGGCCAAAGTCGCCGCGGGGCGGTCGAGCGTGAGGTAGTTCAGCCCCACGTTCATGAGGAAGCCGAGCCTCGTCTTCAGCTCTTTGATTATCTGCCTGGCTATCCTGTGCTCCCGTTCGGTCAATTTGAGGTCGTCGAAATACTTGTACGCCGCCTCGACCGAGAACGCGCTCACGTCTGAGATGTTCATGCCGTTGATGATGACCGCCAGGCTCTCGGGTCGAAGACGGAGACCATTGCAAGAGGCGCACTTCCTCGTTGACATGTACTTGGACATCTCCTCCTTCACGAGTTGAGAGTGCGTCTCTCTGTATCGCGTGTCGAGAATATCTATGACGCCATCGAAGGTGGTATCGAACTGCCGAATTCGGCCGAACCGGTTCCGGAACGTGACGGTGATCCGGCCGTCCGCGCCATAGAGGATGGCGTCCCGCTGCTCGTCGGTCAGATCCTTGATCGGCGTGCTTGTGGAAAACCCATACTTCTGCGCGACGCCGGCGAGCAGAGCCGGGAAGTATTCGCTCGACGTACGTGACAACGGCGTTATCGCCATGTCATCGATGGACAGGTTCCAGTCGGGCATGATAAGCTGCGGGTCAAGCTCTGTGTGTGTGCCCAGTCCGTGGCAGTCCGGGCACGCGCCGTAAGGGCTGTTGAAAGAAAAGTTCCGGGGGGCAATGTCCTCCAGACCGATCCCGCATTTTGTGCAGGCGAATTGCTCGGAGAAGAGCAGCTCCTCGCCATCAATCATGTCGATCCCGACGCTCCCCTTCCCCATCTTCAGCGCGGCTTCCAGGGAATCGGCGAGGCGCTTCCGTATCCCTTCCTTGACGACCAGGCGGTCCACCACCACGTCTATCCAGTGCTGCTTGTATCTATCGAGCTCGATGTCGTCCGTGACCTCGTAGTTCTGGCCGTCCACCCTGACCCGGACATACCCCTCTTTTCGGATGTCTTCGAGAACCTGCCTGTACTCGCCCTTCCTGCCCCGGACGACCGGCGCGAGTACTTGAATCTTCGTTCCCTGCGGGAGGGACGTGACTGAATCGACCATCTGATCCACTGTCTGCTGGGTGATTTCCCGGCCGCATTGCGGACAGTGCGGTTTGCCGATGCGAGCGAACAGCAGGCGCAAGTAGTCATAAATCTCCGTGACGGTGCCCACAGTGGATCTTGGATTCTTCGTAGTGGATTTCTGGTCGATGGACACGGCGGGCGACAAACCTTCGATGTGATCCACGTCGGGCTTGTCCATCTGACCGAGAAACTGACGAGCGTAGGCGCTGAGCGATTCGACGTACCGCCGCTGACCCTCGGCATAGATGGTGTCGAACGCGAGGGATGATTTCCCCGAGCCGGATATGCCCGTGATCACCACGAGCTTGTCCCTCGGGATCTCAAGGTGAATATTCTTCAGATTGTGCTGTCTAGCACCGTGAATCACGATGTTGTTCGCCATGGCCTGCAAGCCTTCCAAACCGTTGCTTTTTCGTTTCGTAACCCTAAATTCTACCAGGAATTCCGCGGCAAGTCAAAGTGAAAAAGCTCTGCTCTTTTCGCAGAATGGCACGCTGGAGCTTGACAACACAAAGAAGATGTTAGATAATAGTGTTGCAAGCCCATCATTCCCGCCTTACCAATGCTGCATCACGCGAACCTCGGCGTCCGGCGACAAGCTCCATGCGAAAGGGTGTGGGCAATGAGGAACCAGCGGCGTCACCAAATCAATTCGTCCGCGCTGCTGTTATGTCTTTGCACACTCGTTCTGCTCACGCTGTGCACCGCGAATGCATTGGCCGCGCTGGCGGACAGTCCCTGGCCGATGTTCCGCCACGACCTCCGCCACAGCGGAGTAAGTCCGTATCACGACCCTGCACCGGGCGCCGCTTTCTGGAAGTATAATACCGGCGGATCCTATTCTTCATGCGCGATCGCCTCCGACGGCACAATCTATATCTACGCCGGTTGGACCTTCTATGCGCTCAACCCGGACGGAACACTCAAGTGGACCCGCTACATGGGCAACTCCACCAGGTCCACGCCTGCCATCGGTGACGATGGGACGATCTACGTCGGCTCGAACGACTATCGGCTGTATGCCATCAATCCGAACGGCACGCTGAAGTGGAGCTTCCTCACCGGGGGCCAGATAAGCAGCTCTCCCGCGATCGCACCCGAAGGCACGATATACGTTGGATCGAGGGATGGCAACCTCTACGCGCTGAATCCGGACGGGACGCAGAAGTGGGCGCAGACATTCGGCGGCGAGGTGCACGTAAGCTCGCCCGCGGTCGGGTCCGACGGCACGATATACGTGGGGAGCTATGATTACAACCTGTACGCCATCAATCCCGACGGCACGGAAATGTGGCACTACACCACCGGGAAGGAGGTACTCAGTTCGCCGGCCATAAGCCCGGACGGATCGGCAGTCTACGCCAGTTCGTGGGACAGGTACCTTTATGCCATAAGCTCAGGCGGCACCCTCCTCTGGACGTTCCCGCTCGCCCTGCAGTACGGCAACACGTCTTCCTCCCCGGCGGTAGCTCCGGACGGGACGATCTACATCGGCTCGAACGCCGGCACGCTCCACGCAATCAATCCCGCCGGCGTAGAGATATGGCGGTTCGAGACCGGCTCCGACATCCGCTCATCACCTGCTATCAGCGCCGACGGGACGATCTACTTCGGCTGCTGGGACGGTTATATCTACGCCGTCAATCCCGACGGCACCGAGAAATGGCACTTTCTGACCGACGGCAGCATTTACTCCTCTCCGGCCATCGCCGCCGACGGGACAATTGTGGTAGGCTCCTTGGACGGCTACACGTACGGGAATTTGAACAGCACCCCGCCGCCGACCACGCCGCCAAGCGACCTTACAGCAGCCGTTCTCTCAGACTCAGAGGCAAGATTGACGTGGCAGGACAATTCCCCCGATGAGTTTGGCTTCCGGATCGAGCGCAAGTTGGTACCGGGCGGCACGTACACTCATGTCGCGAATGTAGGCCCTAACGTCACCACCTACGACGACGCCGGGCTCGGCTCCGGACTGACCTACTACTATCGGGTCTGCGCGTATCAAGAGGGCGGGAACTCCCCATATTCGAACGAGGCTCCGGTCACGATGCCCGGACTTGCCGCGCCAAGCGATCTGGTGGCAACGGCCGTTTCGGAGACGCAAATCGACCTGCAATGGACGGATAGATCCGCGAACGAACTCGGCTTTAGGATCGAGCGACTGCGCGGGCCCAATGGCTTCTTCCGACAGATTGCGGTGGTGGGCACGGACACAAACACTTACAGCGATACAAGCGTGAACCCGGCTGCGAGCTACTACTACCGTGTTTGTGCCTTCGATGCAGCACGCGATTCAACCTGGTCGAACACGGCGTGGGCGGTGACGGACGGCATGGACTTTGCTGAGATCTCCACAGGCAACACTTCTCGGAAACACATGGCGCTTACTTTCGACGCGGGCGCTGTTCCGATCCGTCCTGGGCTGTTGGACGTGCTCAGGGATCGTCAGGTCTACTGCACGTTCTTCCCAACCGGTTGGGTGACGGAGCAGGAACCCTGGAACTTGGTCCAGATAGCGACCGACGGCCATGTCATCGGAAACCACAGCTACAGCCATCCCAACTTGACGAATTTGACCGATGCCGAGATAATCGAGCAGCTTACCATCACGGACGAAATCATCCACACCTTGACGGGCCACCACACCCGGCCGTATTTCCGCGCGCCCGGCGGAGCGAGAGACGCACGCGTGCTTTCGGTCGCAGAAAGCATCGGGTTCAGACACGTGTACTGGACGGCCGGTGGGGGTGACTTCGGCAGCTGGACAATTCAGCAGATCATAGACAACACCCTGAACAACGCTGGGAACGGCGTGGTCATGCTGTACCACTGCCTTCCTGAGAACACCGAGATCGCCATGCCCACCATCATCGACACACTCCGAGGACAGGGATACGAGCTGGTTACCGTGCCCGAGATCATCGCGCCAAGGGTGATTTCCAGCCCGCCCGGCACGATCAACGCCGGCTGGAACTTGATCTCCATCCCTATCGAGCCCGCGACCCCGAATCCCCCGGTCGTTTTTCGCGGCCTCAACATCGACGCTAACCTTTACCGCTGGGACAAGGAAACCGCAAGCGTGGTGGCCTACGATGCGTGGAACCCGGCGACATTTGGCATGCTCAGCGCGGACGAGGGCTACTGGCTGAGACTAGATGCTCCGGCGATCATTAAGTGCGCCGGCGCCGAGGTGACGACGGACCGCTATATCAAGCTTCCTCAAGCCCTGCCTTACCCATCCGCGGCGTGGACCATAATCGGCTACCCGTTCGAGACGGCCCAGGAATGGCAGAACTGCGAAATATACAATCCGAACGCGCCGGAGCCCAAGACGAGATCGGTCGCCGAAGCAAAGACCGCCGGGTGGATATCGAGCATGCTCTGGTCGTGGGATTCGACCACGCAGTCGGTGATAGACGTCGGCCTCCCCGAAGATTGGCCGATGTCTACGCAGATCGAGCCCTGGCACGGATACTGGATGCGCACCTTCGTCAACGGCCTCGAACTGATTATTCCGAAGCCATAACACCTCTTGCCACGTGGAGCGCCGCGTCTGCGTTTTTTCTTGACGAAATGAGAGAAACGTTGGATAATGAACATGAAAGCATTCCGCTCCCACCTCTCGGATTCCGCAACTCGAGAAGCTCGGCGACCGATCCCCTCGCAAGAAGGCTGCAGACGATGACCTGCGACCGACAGCAATCATTCAATTTTGGCGCGGCGATGGTACTTTTGTGCCTGTTCTTGACTCTGTGCTCGCAGAACGCCCGGGCCGGTCTCGCAAATGCGCCCTGGCCGATGTTTCGCCACGACCTTCGGCACAGCGGGGTGAGCCCCTATCACGACGCATCGCCCACCGGCACGTTTTGGAAGTACAACACAGGCAGCGCCCTGGGCTCGCCTGTCATTGGACCTGGAGGCACCATTTACATTCCCGCGTCGTCGTGGCTGTACGCACTGAATGGCAACGGGACGCTCAAGTGGAAATGCTGGATCGGTAGTTCCACCCGATCCACGCCCGCGATTGCCGACGATGGAGTAATCTATGTCGGCTCGAACGACTACAAGCTCTACGCGATCAATCCCGACGGCACGCAGGCATGGAGCTTTCCCACTGGCGGCAAGGTAACGAGCTCTCCGGCAATAGCGCCTGATGGGACTGTGTACGTAGGCTCATGGGACGGGAACCTATATGCGGTAAACCCGGACGGCACCGAGAAATGGTCGTGCGCTGTGGGCGGGGTGGTGGATATCAGCTCCCCAGCGGTCGGCTCGGACGGGACCGTCTACATCGGGAGTCACGATGACAACATCTACGCCATCAATCCCGACGGCACGGAGAAGTGGCACTACACCACGGGCGGACAGGTCCTCACCTCCCCTGCGATAAGCCCTGACGGCTCGACGATCTACGCCAGCTCGTATGATTCGTACTTGTACGCCATAAGCTCAAGCGGAACCCTCCAGTGGAGATTCCCACTTGTCCTGCAGTTCGGCAATACGGCTTCTTCGCCGGCGGTGGCTCCGGACGGGACGATCTACATTGGCTCGAACGCTGGCACGCTTCACGCCGTGAACCCATCGGGCACAGAGATATGGCGGTTCGAGACCAGTTCCGACATCCGTTCATCCCCCGCCGTCAGCGCCGACGGGACGATCTACTTCGGCTGCTGGGATGGCTACGTCTACGCCCTCAATCCCGACGGTACGGAGAAATGGCACTTGTTGACCAAGGGCAGCATTTACTCCTCGCCGGCCATTGCCGCGGACGGAACGGTTGTCATAAACTCTTGGGATGGGTACACCTACGGGAATCTGAACAGCACGCCGCCGCCAACGGTCCCGCCGAGCGACCTTACGGCAGCCGTTCTCTCAGACACCCAGGCAAGATTGAACTGGCAGGACAATTCCCCCGACGAGTTCGGCTTCCGGATCGAGCGCAAGCTGGTACCGGGCGGCACGTACGCTCATGTCGCGAATGTAGGCCCCAACGTCACCACCTACGACGACGCCGACGGGCTCAGCTCCGGACTGACGTATTACTACCGGGTCTGCGCGTATCAGGAGGGCGGGAACTCCCCATACTCGAACGAGGCACCGGTCACGATGCCGGGACTTGCCGCACCGAGTGACCTGGTGGCAACCGCCATTTCCGGCACGCGAATTGACCTGCAGTGGACCGACTGGTCTGCCAACGAACTGGGCTTCAAGATCCAGCGAATGACCGGCCCCAGCGGCTTCTGCCGGCAGATTGCAGTTGTCCCTGCGGACACAGTCGCCTACAGCGATACGAGCGTCAATCCGGCAACGGTATACTACTACCGAGTCTGCTCGTTCGATGCGACCGGTGATTCAACCTGGTCCAACACTGCCTGGGCGGTGACGGACGGCATGGACTTTACGGAAATCTCTCGAGGCAACCTGTCACGGAAGCAGATGGCGTTAACCTTCGACGCCGGAGATCTGCCAGTCCGTTCTGGGTTGCTGGACGTACTCAGGGATCGTCAGGTCTACTGCACTTTCTTCCCGACCGGCCGGGTGGCCGAGCAGCTGCCTTGGGACTTGATCCAGATAGCGACCGACGGACACGTGATCGGCAACCACAGCTACAGCCATCCCGACTTCACGAGTATCACTGACGCTGAGATCATCGAGCAGCTTTCCCAGGCAGACGAGATCCTTTACAACCTGACCGGTCACCACACACGCCCGTACTTTCGCGTGCCGTACGGATTCAAAGATGCGCACGTGCTGTCGGTCGCCGAAAGCATCGGGTTCAGACACGTGTTCTGGACAGTCTACAGCTGCGACTTGTGCGGCTGGACAGTTCAGCAGATCATTGACACCACTCTGAACAATGCCGGGAACGGCGTGGTCATGCTCTACCATTGCAAGGCCGAAAACACCGAGATCGCCATGCCGACGATCATTGATGCGCTCAGGGCACAGGGCTACGAGCTCGTCACAGTGCCGGAGATAGTGGCCCCGAAGGTAGTGTCCAGTCCGCCAGGGACGATCAACACCGGCTGGAACCTGATCTCCATCCCCATCGAACCCGCGACGCCGAATCCGCCGGTTGTCTTCCGCGGCATCGACATCGACGGCACGCTGTATCGCTGGGATAAGGAGACCGCCAGTGTAGTGGCCTACGACGCGTGGAACCCCGGCGGATTTGGGCAGCTCAGCGCGGACGAGGGCTATTGGCTCCGGGTGGACGCCCCGACCACCATCAAGTGCGCGGGCGCCGAGGTGACGAACGACCGCCACATCAAGTTGCCTCAAGCGCTGCCTCACCCGACCGGAGCGTGGACGATGATCGGATACCCGTTCGAAACGGCGCAAGAGTGGAGCAACTGCCGAATACACAATCCGAACGCGCCGGAGCCCAAGACGAGATCGGTTACCGAAGCGAAGGCCGCCGGGTGGATATCAAGCATGCTCTGGTCGTGGGATTCGTCTACGCAGTCGGTGGTGGACGTCGGCCTCCCCGAAGACTGGCCCATGTCCACGCAGATCGAGCCGTGGCACGGATACTGGATGCGCCCCTTCGTCAACGGCCTGGAACTGATAATCCCGAAGCCGTAGGATCAGCTGCTGACCTGCCTTCACTCCCCGGCGATGATCTTGTCGATGCGGCCGGAGAGGTCGCGGAGGTATGCCTCGTCGCCGCCCTTCAGTTCCGCGGTCATGAATCCCTTGTAGCCGACCTCGTCGAGCGCCTTTCGGACCTCCGGCCAGTTGACGTCCCCGTCGCGTAGGTTCACAAACTGACGAGGCCCGCGCTTGAAGTCCTTCAGGTGGATCTTCCGAATGCGCGTGCCGAGCGTCCGAATCCAGTCCTCCGGCCACCCGAACGCGACCACGTTGCCGACATCGAAATACGCCTGAACGTAGGGGCTGTCGAACTCGTCCACATAACGCGCGAACTCGAGTGGGCTGAGGAGGAAGTTGTTCCACACGTTCTCAACCGCGATAACGACGTTCAGCTTCTCCGCAAGCGGGATCAGGCTCCGAATGTGCTTCTGGGAGCGTTCGTAGGCGTCCTTGTACCGGGTCTCCGCGTTGACGACCGCCGGCACCAGCAGAAGGGCATCCGCGCCGAGCTCCATTGCACATTGCAGACCTGCCCGAAGATCGCTGAGGCCTTTCTCGGCGACGGCGGGGTCTCCGCTGGAGAGCGGCGCATGCCATCCACCGAACATTATCGAATGAATCGGCATCCCTGTCTTGTCCGACGCCTCGCGAAGCGCCTTCCTATCATCATCCCCGCCGATCGAGGGCGCCTCGATACCATCGAACCCGCAGTCTCGGGCCAGTTTGAAGCGATCCTCCAGGCTCAGCTTGTCGGGCAGCATCCCGAGGATCAACGCCTTCTTAAGTTGCGATTCTCGATTCAGTTTCTCGTCCATCGCGTGGGTTACCCGGGCACCAAGTGCCGACCCGGCCCCGGCCCCGAACCCGAGCGCGACCGCCGTCCGTGCCGCTCGGCCTAAGAACTCTCGTCGGTCCACGTGCCCATCTCCTTTCCTGTATAATCCGACACTGAAAGCCGGCCGTTCAACAAGGTCGCGAAGGATGGAACCTGTGACCGCAGGAGACCGCGTCTACCCTGCTGCGCGAGTCTTGACCCAGTGATACGCCGGATCTGCATCTACGCCTTCGGCAGCTTCCACGGCTTGCGGCATTTGGGCCTTATCAGGCCGTTCGCCTCCCGGTCGCCGACGATCTCGCCCTTCTTCGAATCCCAGTACAGCTTGCGGCCGGTGTCGAGGGCGATGTGCCCAAGGTTGAGCGCCGTGGCGAGCGGCAGGTGGTAATCGAAGTTGCACGGCGGCTGTTCCCGCGTCTTGATCGCATCCAGGAACTCGCGCTCGTGTCCGGGGGACGACGGGATGCTCGGCTCGGGCGGCGGCACATCCTTCAGGGCATCAGCTTCGGAGACGATCCGATGCGAGCCGTAGTCGGCCAGCAGCGTACCCTTTGTCCCGTGGAACATCACTCCGAGTCTTCGACCCCGATTCGGCGGGCCGCCGAAATCAAAGTTGTAGCTGTTACCGGAGGTATGTATCCAGTTCAGCGTCATGCCGGGATACTCCCAAAGCACGTCCATGGTGTCGGGGATGTCGCTGATGTCGTCGGCGACGAACCTTCCACCCGACGCGGACACGGCGGTCGGCTCGCCGAGTTCCAACGCCCAGAAGGCGAGATCAGCGATGTGGGGGCCAAGTTCGTTGAGCCAACTCCCGGCGTACTGCTTGAAATACCGGTGGCAGCCGCTCTGGAACCTGGCTGTGTTAAACGGAACGAGCGACGCCGGCCCGCACCACATGTCCCAGTCCAGGCCTTCCGGCGGTTCGCTGTCCGCCGGATGCCCGATCCCCCCCGGGTACTCATTCAAGGTGCAGATCACGCGCGTTGACATTATCTTGCCGAGCATGCCGGAGCGGACGATTTCCACCGCGCGCCGGAAGTTGTCGCCCGCATGGACCTGAGTCCCGATCTGAGTCACGCGGTCGTTGTTACGGGCCGCCTTTGCCATCGCTCGACCCTCGGCCGGGTACAGGCACATCGGCTTCTCGCAGTAGACATCCTTGCCTGCCTCGCACGCATGGATCGAGATCAGCGCATGCCAGTGCGGAGGTGTGGCCACCACAACCGCATCGATGTCTTTCTGCTCCAGAAGCTTCCGGAAGTCCTTGTAACCCTTTGCCTGCCCGCCTGCCCGTTCGAGAGCGGCGTTGAGATGCTCATCGTAAACGTCGCAGATCGCTCCGACCTCGACATCCTCGTGCGCCATGAACGCGTTCATCAGGCCGCTGCCCCTGCCCGCGACCCCGATGAATCCCAGCACGATTCTTTCGCCCGCAGGGACAGGCGCCGCCGCCTCCTGCGCTTCTACTGATGCAACTGACATACCAATCCCTCCCATTCCCACGGCGACCGCCGCCGCCGAGGAAGTTTTCAGAAACTCCCGCCTAGTCCACTTTTGGACTTCCTCCGTGTGCATCGTCAACCGCCTTCCTAACCAGCACTCCAACGATACGTTAATCGCCGCCGTCGTGTCATCATTCAGTCCGCCGCCGCGCCCTTTAGTATCGGCTCAAGTTCGTGGCTGATGTAATGGCAGCAGAAGTAAACGATTCCCGAGGTCCTGCGATTCTTACACAAATTGACCTGGCTTTGAACAAGATCCGACTGCCTCGGAACAGCTTTGCCATCCTGCCGACTGTAAATGGAGAGCCCGGGTATGACCCGCTCGCGCCACCGGGGAAGCTGCTCCCACTCATCGAACGCGATTTGGAGGCCTTCCAAATTCCCGACATACGCCATGGGAATCACGTAATCCAAGTAGCCTCTGCGGAGCCAGCGGTGCCAATCCTGGAGAACGCCGTCCGCGGCCTGGCGAGTATAGAAGACGGCCGCAGTCACCTCTACGCCGGGCCGGACCTTCTTTGCCGCCCGGTAAATCTCCCGCACCATATCAGAGATGCGGTCCATTCGCCACTGCTTCCACGCCGCGTCTCGTTTCTCCATGAGTTCTCTGTTTTGAGGCTTCTCAGCGACGGGCATGGCGGGGTCGTCGGCGACCGGCTGTATCAATCGCTCGCCCCTAAAGTACGCAGCCGGGCGATCAACGCCCAAAACCGCGAGAAGGTCCGGCAAGTTCGCTGCCGGCCCATCAATCCAGACGACGTTGAGTCCAGCCTCAACAAGCCTGCGCAGTTTCGCCGCTTCCGCTTCCGTCCAAATGTAAATGTTCGGCACGACCAAGAGATCTTTTGCGTCAAGGTCGCCCTTCCCTATCTCAGCATCCGTCACCTCGGACCCAATGCGGGAGAGCCACTCCGCACTGAGACTGCGATGGCCCGGCCCGTACCTTTCGTTGTTGACCTCTGAGAACAAAAGGCGGATAGGGCGTGACTCTGCGCCGAATTGCTTGAGTTTGGCGGCGACAAACGTATCGAGCGCCGGCGATTGGCTTCGCTCCACATGCCAGTTGAAGAGAAGCGCCCGACCCTTTCCGAGTCGGTTCTCGATTATCGCCGGCATCCCGGTGTCGAAGGCCGCCAGCACTTTGCCGGTCGTCGCAGCATTGGCCGGGTTCCCCGAGACATGCAGCTTCAACGGGAACGTGTTGAATTTCGGCGGTTCGAACCCTGTTGCCTGGCGGAAAGCTTTCACAGCCGATGGGCTGTGGCTCAATCCGGTTCCCGAAAAGCGTATGTAGTCGAAGTGGATCCCGTCAAGTTTGGGATAGCGCTCGACCGCGGAGAGCATCAGGTCCTTTTGAAAGCGCTGGACCTCCGGATTTGTGAGGTCGAACCAGAGCGCCTTCTTCCCGCTCCAGTCGAGTGAGTCCCAGTCAGGATGCTTCGAGAGTATCGCGCCGGGCTTTCCGCCGTCACCCGCCTGGCCGTTGACAAACCATGCGTGCGCCTTGATACCGCGCTTGTGCGCAGCCTCGATGCAGTAAGCAAGTGGATCGAAATCCTCCGCCACAGACTCGGACATCGGGCAGTAAGGCGTCCGAAACCACGCCTGTTCGTGGTGAAAGACCAGGACGTAGACATTGTCAATGCCGCAGCGCCGGGCCTGGTCGAGCGTCCGGTCAGCGGCAGCCCGGTCAACCACGCTTTCGGGATGCACCCACAGGCCGTTTACCGGAAACGCAGGTCCCGATGCCGCGCACGCAAGGGACGTGACTAATATCAAGCGTAAATGCATTTTCAACGGCGGCGTTACTTACTGCCTGCCGCCAGGCCCTCTGAGGTCAGGTACTTGCAACTCTGGCGGACGGCCTCCAGCATGTCGGTCGCGCAGTGATCGAGTTCCACGATCAGCCATTCGAGTAGATTCTCATCTGCGGCGCCGATGATCGCACGCATGTCGAGGACCCCCGAGCCGACCGCTGTGTGCGGCGCACCCTCCTCCAGCGTCCCGTCCTTGATGTGAAGAAGCGGCATTCTTGACTTATAGTCCCCGATGACCGCCACCGGGTCCGCCTTACCGTATGCGCACCAGTAGACGTCCAGCTCGCTGAAGATATCCGGCGCTTCCGCCATCAGGATGTCGTAGACGTACTTGCCCTCGACCTTGTCGAACTCCCACCAGTGGTTGTGAATTCCGAAACTCATGCCATACGGCTCGACGAGCTCCGCCGCCCGCTGGAACTTCGCCGCCGCCTGCTTGCACGCATCGACAGTCTTGAAATCGTTCGGACCGAACCCGCTGATCACCCGCTTGTTGCCGAGCGCGAGCTCGGTATCCACTATCTGCCGCACGGTTTCAGACGTCGGCAGTCCGGTGTGGCTGCTGCTGACCTCGAGACCGAGATCGTTGAGCAGTTTCGCGATCTCGTTGGGGTCGTGGCCGTGCAAACCCGCGAACTCCACGCCCTTGTAGCCAATGTCCGCTACGGTGCGAAGAACCCCGGGGAGATCGTCTCCTCCTGGATAAACGTCCTTGCGCAGCGAATACAACTGAAGTGCAATCGGTTTTGACACTTTTCGCTCCTTACCCTTCGTGATTCCCCGGTGTGCAGGGGAGAAGTACACCATCCGGTAGACGATTCGTCATCGATGCCCGAAAACCTTCTTGACCTGGTTCTCGAACGTGCGCCTTCAAATCGGACCGGCCGAGAAACGACACCATGCCGGGCTCATCAATCGTCGCACAGTGCCAAGTCTATCACTATCAGGACTTGTTCGTTTCCCACACCGCTTCGCTGCTGGTTACGATGCCAGGAGACACTGATAGTAAAGCTCGAATACGCCTGGGAGGCGGCTAACCCCTGTCTCGGAGTTCACCTACCGCGCGTGGGTGGATCCGCACGCTAACGTTACAAACCCATCTGAGGTTGGCTGAGGGTTAGCCCGCTTCAGCGGGGTTGATCACTCTGCTGGCTTAGCGCTGGGGTTTAGCCCGGCGCACGGGATGGATCGCACGGGTGAATCCCACCCTCATCCCCCGCGCCTTCTCCTCTCGTTGGGCGAGGGTGCAATTGGAACCGCCGGTCACGGTGAGTGGGAATGCCACAGCGGACATTCCCTACGGGCCGGAGAGTCGCGAGACTGTACTGGTGCTCTGTTAACTTAGATTTGATAGGTGGTAGCGCAGCTTTTACGGCTGCGCACGGCACAGCGCAGGCTGAAGACCTGCGGCTACCGGGGAACTCGTGTGGTGTCAGAATCAAGTTAATGAAGGACTAGGATGCCCGCAAGCTTTCACGCTTAAGGATGACGATGAGGATCGAGATGTCGGCGGGTGTCAGGCCCGGAATGCGCGCCGCCTGGCCAAGCGACCTCGGCTGCACGCGTTCGAGCTTCTCTCGGCCTTCCTTCGAGAGCGCCCTGACCGAAGCATACTCGAAGTCGTGGGGTATCCTCATGCCCTCGAGCCGTTTCTGCTGCTCGGCTTGGGCCTGCTGGCGCCGGATGTAGCCTTCGTACTTCACCTGGAGCTCGACCTGTTCCCGGACTTCCGCAGGAAGCTTGGGTTTCTGTCCATTCAGGCGCAGGACGTCTTCATAGGATACCTCCGGCCGCCTCAGAAGCTCGTGCAGCGAGGAACGGCGCGCAAGATCGGACAGGCCCAGGAGCCCGACGGCTTCCTTATCCTCCGGGCTGACTTGCGTCGTGCGGAGGCGGTCGAGCTCCGTGCGGAGAAGGTGCGACTTCTCGCAGAAGGCATTCCATCTCTCGTCCGTGACCAGGCCGACCGAACGGCCGATGGAGGTCAGACGCAGGTCGGCATTGTCCTGACGCAACAGGAGTCGGTGCTCGGCACGGGATGTGAGCAATCGGTACGGCTCGCTCGTGCCCTTCGTGACCAGATCGTCAATCATCACGCCGATGTAGGCCTGCGAGCGTTCCAGGACCACGGCCTCCGTTCCCCGAATCTGGAGTGCGGCGTTGATGCCCGCCATCAGTCCCTGGGCGGCCGCCTCCTCGTACCCCGAGGTGCCGTTGATCTGGCCTGCAAGGAACAGTCCCGGCACCTGCTTCGTTTCCAGGCTCGGCTTGAGCTGGGTCGGCGGCACGAAATCATACTCGACTGCGTAACCCGGCCGGATCATCCGCGCCTCCTCCAGCCCCGGGATGCTCCGGAGGAACTCGAGCTGCACCTCCTCGGGAAGGCTGGTGGACATCCCCTGGACGTAGATCTCGCTCGTGTCCCACCCCTCCTGCTCGAGGAATACCCGATGCCGCTCCTTGTGCGGAAACTTGACGAACTTGTCCTCGATGGACGGACAGTAGCGAGGCCCGACGCCCGAAATCCGACCGCCGTACATCGCCGACCGCTCCAAGTTGCGCAAGACGATGTCCCGTGTCTTCTCGGTTGTGTACGTGAGCCAGCACGGGAGGAGGCCCTCCCGCGTCTGCGGCGGAGTCATGTAAGAGAACGCGAGCGGCCCCTCATCCGACGGCTGTTCCTCCGTCTTCGAAAGGTCGATACTCGCTTTGTCGATCCGGGCCGTGGTGCCGGTCTTGAGCCGCCCGAGTTCGAGGCCCAGGTTTCGGAGGCTCTCGGACAGGTTCTCGGCGGGCGACTCCCCTGCCCGTCCGGCCGGATAGCTGGTATCGCCGATGTGCATCAGCCCTCGGAGGAAGGTGCCGGTTGTGACGATCACTGCCCGCGCGCGGTACTCCACGCCGGTCTGCGTGACGACGCCCACCGCCCGGCCCTGCTCGCAAAGGATGTGCTCCACCAATGCCTGTTCCAACGCCAGAGCCGGCTGGAGTTCCAGCGTATGCCGCATGGTCGCCCGGTAGAGCTTCTTATCCGCCTGGGCGCGCAAAGCCTGGACCGCAGGCCCCTTCCCGGTGTTCAACATGCGGATGTGCGTGAACGTCGCATCAGTATTCAAGCCCATCCGGCCGCCGAGCGCGTCTATCTCGCGCACCAGGTGGCCCTTCGCAGGCCCTCCGATGCTGCAATTGCAGGGCATCAGCGCCACATTGTCCAGATTGAGGGTCAGCACCAGCGTACTGCAACCCATCCGCGCAGCCGCGAGCGCCGCCTCACAACCCGCATGACCTGCTCCTATGACGATTATGTCGTAGTCCACCGATTGATGCTCCACGCCGCGCTTTCTATCGTGCAAAGACGGTATACGGCACTTCGTATTATACCATATAGAGCCACGCACGGCGTGCTCCACCAAGGGGGGTACGAGATATGCCTCGCGGCCTCCCGAACCCAGAAACCGGTATTATTATCAACTTAGCTCACGAGCCGCGGAACTCGATAATGTTAACAGGCTAGTAAGATGACGGACTGCGCTGAACCCTTGAGGATTGTGATGGATGAGACGCAATGCTGGGATAGAACGACTGGTAATGGCGTACCTCAAGGACACGATGTCTCGACGCCGCAATGAGTGTGGGCAGACGAATCAATCACGAGATTCATTTATTGATAAGGCCCCGCTCGGCGGCCGCCCGATCCCGGAGGTACCCATTCCGCTGAAGAACGGGCGGCTTGCCACCCTCACAGATGCAGGTGTCAAGGGTGATCTACTGTCGGAACATTCGGCGGCCGGCTCGAAAAGAAACTCGACCTCTCATGGTCAACCGGCACAGCTCATGCGGGAAAAGCATGAAAGCTACGCGCATTTGAACAGATCACTGCTGGTGAGGTTGAATGTCGAACGTCCGAACGGCGAGATAGTTCAAGTTCTCTGCGTGACCGAAGACATAAGCCGCACAGGCTTGAAGCTGCGGCTCCCATGCCGACTCGACTTCAGATCGGGCACGATGATTGACATGGAATTGCTTACATCCCCGGAGAACCCCGTGGCGGTCAAAGCCGTCGTCCACAGGGTCTTGCGGACGGCGGGCGAGGACATCGTCCGTTATCTCATAGAGGTACAGTTCAAGAACTTGAGCAGACCGGCCCAGCAGGAAATAAACGCGTTCATCCAGGCGGCTCAGATGGAGGAGCGGCGGATCGTGCTCGCGTAGAACTACTCGCCCTCGACACCGCAGACCCAACAGCCCGCCCCGGGGTGACCTATCGAGCCGGCTACCTTGGCATTTCCACGGATGCCGGCGCGCCCAGCAGACTGCAGATCTCATGCCGACCCGTTCGTGAAAACAGCCATCACAAGAACAGGCGCTGCGGCGAGATCCCGACTCACAGTTTTGCCACCACCCTCAGTGCCCCAACTTTCGAGCCGCGCCTGGCTGTGACGTCCACGGTGACCGGCCCGGAGAGCGTCACGTACTTGCGCGCCTCATAGTCGTACATCATCGGAACATCGTCCTTTGAGAGCCGGGCCGAGTACCTTCCGCCGCCGATGTGTGACAACTTCACTGTCAGGCCGAACGCCGGGTTCACCGCCGCACGCACCTCGGCGTCGGTGACCGGCTTCCCGCCGGAATCTACGAGCGACGCGGTGATTTGGAGGCCGCCGTCCCCACTCTTTGCGGACCCGGAGATCCCGATTGCCGAGACCGCCTTCGCTGCCAGAGCCACCGCCTTTGCATAGTTGCCTGCTTTCAACGCCTCACGTGCCGAGTCCGAATAAACAAGCGCATATTGCCTCCCGAAGCCGTGCCAGTGACGGGACGCCGACTCAGCCGCTTTTACTGCTTTCGCCGCCTCATCCTTCGAAGCATCGTACATGATGAGCACGGCGGCCGTGCCGTTCGCCGGAAGTTCGAGATCATAAGAAATCGCATCACCGGCTCGCCTGCCGAAGTACCTGCCGCTGACGACATCCCGGATGTGGTAGTCGGATTCTGGGTCTGCGAGGCCCTGTGTCAGGGATGCCTGAAAACTCACCGGTTCGCTGGCAGTGTTGACGAATACCTGGATGTAGTTCAAACCATCGGTGAGGGTGAATGCTTCGACAACTCGGGTCAGAGGGAGCGTCTCTTCGATCTTGACCCTGAAATCCACATCTCCCTGCGCGGGCGATCCATCCACATGAAACGCACCATCGGGGTACCAGTCGTCCCTGCCGGTCCACACGCCGAGACGAGATTTCGGCAATCCGGTGGGGCTCTCGATCTCCAGGTAGAGCCTCGTTCCGGCGGAGGTCCGAGCACTCACCGGGACCTCGTGCCAGCTATTGTCGGTCAATTCCTCGGCAGGGATCTCTATCTCGCTGAGGATGTCGCCTCCGGGTCCATTCTTTCGCACTGCCACACGAAGGCTGAAACCCTCGACTTCAGAGCAAAAGGTCGGTGTGCTGAACCGAATCGCCGTGACGGCTCCAGGCGCGGTGAACGTCTGCCCGACCGTCCTGATCCCACTCAGATCGAAAGGGAAACGGTCGGTGGCGCCAACCGGGACTTCAGTTTCTCGGGTGACAAGCTCGTCCGATTCCGCGCGGGTCGGCGAGCTGAAACCGAGGTCGTCGAGCAGGCGGCAGACCCTGTCGGCGAACTCAGTCTTCGGATCGTCCATCAGCCAGATGACCATTCCCCTGCCGATTTTGGAGGTCCACGCGTTGAGTCCCGGGACGCGGGTAACCTGCACCGATTTTGCCAGCACGGGCCCGGCGTGAGGCTTCAGTGTCTCATCGACTTCTGCGAATCCGCCGACTATGACCAGGGTCCCTCCAGATTTCACATACGAGCGGAGCTTCCGAGCGCCGGCGCTGCTCACTATCCGATTGTTCACGCTGAGCAGCATGGGATAGCCGGTCCAATCCGACTCGTCGTACAGGAACGACCTGGGCACCTGCCGCTCGATCAGGCCGGAATGGAGCTCGCGCCAGGCTTTGTCAAACCCCTCTAGGGACCACGCGTACCTGGAGACGTACACGCCGAGGCGCGG
>Ga0114930_10002093_pt1 | contig 18305 bp, 19 predicted proteins | sample AnhtaG_FD_87300 | JGI IMG/M metagenome (GOLD analysis project Ga0114930, IMG submission 87300) | Deep subsurface microbial communities from Anholt, Denmark to uncover new lineages of life (NeLLi) - Anholt_01485 metaG | ecosystem: Environmental > Aquatic > Marine > Oceanic > Sediment | place... | reverse complement strand
AAGGACAATAACTATCCGCTTAATCACCGCTTCACTCCGACTCAAAGTATAAGTAGTAGTAGACGGGCATGGTGCTGGCCTGTGATTTCAGATCTTCCAAATCCGAAGACGAAAAAAACCAAATCGAGGGAGGCTTGGGTATAGAGAGCTCTACCACCCCGTAACTCCTTATGCCAGCTAGGCTAGCTGCCTTTTCTATTGCCGCAGTTCTTGTTCCTATGGCATCTATAAGACCGTATCTAAGGCCTTCGGTACCCGTATAGATTTCAGCCCGGGAGAGTTCCTCCTCACACATCTTCAGTTGGTCTCCCCTTTGCGACATGACCGCAGCGATAAATTGCTGTCTGAATGTTTCCAGTACACTTATGGTTTTTCTCGTTGAGCCACCGGTAGCCTTGAATGGTCCAGAAGTTATCATAGCCTCGTCTAGTTCTTCAGGGCGAGGTAGGTTACACCAGGCACCTATGCTGCCAAGTTGGGAAGTTGGTTCAGCGTAGATATAGTTTGATGCCACCGCAATATAATAGCCACCGCTGGCACCTGCTGTCCCTATAGAGGCAACCACAGGTTTCTGTTGCCTCAGTCGAAGCATATCTAAGTATATTGCCTCAATGGGAGAGGCACTTCCTCCAGGGCTATCTATCTTTAAAACAACCGCCTTTATGCTGTCATCATCCCTGGCATACCTCAGCATGTCCAGGACATCATCGGTATAGGCTTGGTCTAGAATGAGACCAGAGATTTCTATGGTAGCGACATTTGGTTTAGGTATTACTGCGATAGAAATCAAGCCTCCCAAAATCAGGCCGAGCAAAATAAAAAAGGGAATAGAGCTAAACCAGCGACGCACGGAACTTATGGCAGATTGTAGTGCCGGCATCATCACCTCCACTAGTTTTGTCTATTATAAGCACAGTGCAATTATATCACAAGTGCTAAAAAATTTTGGCTACTAACTATTAGTAACTCACCAACTTTATCTTAAGAATTATCCTGATGTGCAACTTCAGAGCTTGACTTTTGTATCATTCATTTTTTATAATATCCAAGCTAATAAGCCCGAGTAGCGCAATGGTAGCGCAACCGACTTGTAATCGGTAGGTTAGTGGGTTCGAATCCCCTCTCGGGCTGGGTATTAATGGGTGATACCGGGAGGGGTGCCGGAGTGGTTAATCGGAGCAGACTGTAAATCTGCCGCCTGAAATGGCTACGCAGGTTCGAATCCTGCCCCCTCCACCATCATTTAAGCTATGAATAGCTTTAGATTGGACACTATACTATAAAAATCTGTATAATAGGATTAGCGCCCACATAGCTCAGCAGGAAGAGCACGTTCTTGGTAAGAACGGGGTCACCAGTTCGAATCTGGTTGTGGGCTGTGAATAAAGGGGGTAAAAATGGCAAAAAAGAAATTTGAGCGGACAAAGCCGCATTGCAACGTGGGCACCATCGGTCATGTTGACCATGGGAAGACAGTTCTGACCTCAGCGATAACCAAGGTGTTATCGACGGTTAGTCTGACCGAGTATCGCGCATTTGAGAGCATTGATAATGCCCCTGAAGAAAAGGCACGGGGATTAACTATTGCTATTGCTCATGTGGAGTATGAGACGGAAAAGCGGCATTATGCTCATATAGACTGCCCGGGACATGCTGACTATATTAAGAATATGATAACTGGTGCCGCCCAGATGGATGGAGCTATTCTGGTGGTGAGTGCCCCTGATGGTCCTATGCCCCAGACTAGAGAGCATGTCTTGTTGGCACGCCAGGTAGAAGTGCCCTCTATAGTGGTAGCTCTCAACAAAGTAGATTTGATGGAGGATGAGGAACTTCTGGAGCTTGTGGAGATGGAGGTCAGGGAGCTACTGAGTAAGTATGGTTTCCCCGGAGATGAGATACCGGTGGTGAGAGTAAGCGGGCTTAAAGCTGGGGAATGTGGCTGTGGTAAGAGGGATTGCCAGTGGTGCGGTGGCGTCTGGAAATTGCTGGATGCCATAGATAGCTATATCCCTATCCCGGCGCGACCTAAGGACCAGCCTTTCTTGATGCCAGTGGAGGATGTTTTTAGCATCAAAGGTCGAGGTACTGTGCCCACAGGAAGGGTAGAGCGGGGTGTAATTAAGCCTGGAGATGAGGTGGAGATAGTGGGCTTACACCATGAGCCCCACAAGACAGTAGCTACCAGCCTTGAGATGTTTCATAAGATCTTGGATGAAGCCGAACCCGGGGATGCGGTGGGTATTCTGCTTAGGGGTATAGACCGCGAGGAGATAGAGCGGGGTCAGGTAATAGCTGCCCCAGGTTCCATTAAACCACATACTTATGCTGAAGCTGAGGTGTATGTTTTGAGTAAGGAGGAGGGGGGCAGGCATACCCCATTCTTTACCGGATATAAGCCCCAATTCTATATTAGAACTACAGATGTCACCGGAAGCGTTGAACTACCAGAAGGGGTGGAGATGGTTATGCCCGGCGATAATGTAAGAATGAAGATAAGACTCATTTACCCGGTAGCCTTAGAGAAAGGTCTACGTTTTGCTATTCGCGAGGGGGGTAAAACAGTAGGTGCTGGTACCATTTCCCGCATCATAGAGTAGACATGGCTAGAAAAGCTGAAGCAAGGGTTATTATTCATCTTGCTTGCACCGAGTGTAAGGAGAGGACATACACTACTACCAAGAACAGAAGAAATGACCCCCAGCGATTGGAGCTGAGGAAATATTGCCCCCGTTGTCGCACTTACCAACTCCACAGGGAGATAAAATAGTGATAGGCGACTAAGAGGTATGGGAGATTCCTTCCATGACACATCGTGCTACTACTACCAAGCGTTCAAGGTTCAGATTTGTGGGTGAGGTTATAGCTGAGCTCAGGAAGGTAGTCTGGCTCAGCAAGCGGGAGGCTGCCTATTTGACGGCTCTGGTGCTGATTGTTGCCATCGCCGCCGGTCTGGTTCTGGGAGCATTTGATTATGGCTTTACCGACCTCGTTGATAAGCTTTTTTTGGGTAGATAGATGCTTGGTTAGTTTCCTGATGAGTTAAAACAGTTAACTAAAGGGGTAGGTTTGTGCTCTTTCCCCAAAATCTTTATCTGAGTGAGGTTAGTTGTGGAGGAGAACCAAAAACGTTGGTTTGTCGTTCATACCTACTCGGGGTATGAAGAACGAGTTAAGAAAAACCTGGAGCAACGCATCAAGTTAATGGATAGCGGGGATGATGTAGTCCAGGTAGTTATACCTACTGAGGAGGAGATTGAGGTTAGAGACGGACAGAGGCGTAATGTGACTAAGAAGATATTGCCCGGTTATGTCCTGGTTCAGATGAGGATGAATGACCAGAGCTGGAGTGTAGTCCGTAATACCCCTGGTGTTACCGGTTTTGTTGGTAGCGGAAATAAGCCGGTTCCATTGCGGGAGGAAGAAGTTAGCCAGATTTTGAGACAGATGGCGGCTGAAGCACCGAGGGTTAAGGTTGGCTTTCGGAAGGGGCAGAGCATAAGGGTAACTGATGGTCCTTTTATTGATTTTGTTGGAGTAGTTGATGACATAAACGCGGAGAAGGGTAAAGTAAAGGTTCTTCTGTCCCTTTTTGGGCGTGAAACACCTGTGGAGCTTGACTTCTTACAGGTGGAGAAGCTTTGAACTTTGGATTTTCTGGTTAGGAGATAAAGTGGCGAAAAAGGTTAGAGCAGTGATTAAATTACAGATTCCGGCCGGGAAGGCGAATCCGGCGCCACCGGTAGGTCCGGCTTTAGGTCAGCACGGGATTAATATTATGGCCTTTTGTAAGGAGTATAATGAGCGTACTTCGGCACAGGTTGGGTCTATTATCCCAGTTGAAATAACTGTCTTTGAGGATAGGTCATTTACCTTTACTACCAAAACACCGCCAACTACTGATTTGCTGAAAAAGGCGGCAGGTGTGGAAAAGGGCGCTGGTGCTTCTGGTCATGAAAAAGTAGGTAGCTTATCCCGGGAAAAACTACGTGAAATAGCTCAGTTTAAGGCTAAGGACCTAAATGCTACTAGTATTGAAGGGGCGGAGCGAATTATTGAGGGTACAGCCCGGAGTATGGGGATTGAGATAGAGTAGAAAAATGGCAAGACACGGTAAGAACTATCAACAGGCAGTTAAACTGGTAGACAGGACCAAGGCTTATCACCCCCGGGAGGCTATTGAATTAGCTAAGAAGGCAGCGAATGCCCGGTTTGATGAGACTGTTGAGCTTCATCTTCGGATGGGTGTTGACCCCAGAAGTGCCGATCAGCAGGTGCGTGGCGTTGTCCTTTTACCGTATGGGCTAGGGAAGAAGGTGCGTATTTTAGTTTTTGCCCAGGGTGAAGCGGAAAAGATTGCGAAAGAAGCAGGGGCAGATTTTGTTGGTAATGACGAGTTGATTAAGAAAATTGAGGACGGGTGGCTAGACTTTGACGTTGCTATGGCTACCCCCGACATGATGGGTAAGGTAGGTAAGCTGGGGAAAATTTTAGGGAGGAGAGGACTCATGCCTAACCCTAAATCAGGAACGGTAGTAGCTGCCGCTGACCTGCCCAGAGTAATAGGTGATGCCGGTAAAGGTAGGGTGGAATTTAAGCTGGACAGGACGGCTATCATTCATGTACCTCTGGGTAAGATTAGTTTTGAGGATGATAAATTAGTGGATAACTTGGCGGCGGTGGTGGAGGCTGTGGTGAAGGCTAAACCTAGTGGTGCCAAGGGTCAATATGTTAGGACTGCCTTCTTAGTGACTACTATGGGGCGTGGTATAAGGCTTGACCTCAAACCAACCCTGGCGTTAACTTCTAGTTAATACCATTGAAATCTATTCATCAAGTAGCCTTAAACAAAGGTAAGAAGCGGTAGAACAATACTGCCTAATTGCCTTAAATAAGACAAATTGAAGGGGGGTTACCTTATGCAAGATGTGGCTATTGTCGGAGTGGGTCAGAGTGTTTTTTCTCGTAAGTGCGGTGTATCTATCAGGGAATTATGTTTCGAAGCCTACACCGAGGCGATGGAGGGTCTAGACATTACCAATAGTGATATAGATGCCTCCATTATTTGTTCTGCGCCAGAATATGATAAGCAGCGCTCACCCTCAGGCTCAATCTCAGAGTACCTGGAGCTAACCCCCAAGCCAACTTTCTATGTGGAGAGTGTGTGTTCCTCCAGCAGCACGGGACTAAGAGTAGCCTGGTCTTTAATAAAGTCTGGTCTTCATAGAGTAGTGGCTGTAATAGGCTTTCAGAAGATGTCAGAGCTCACCTCCCGCGAGGCTGCGGAGAGGATGAGCCGGGGAGGGGACATAATATGGGAATCGCCCTTTGGCATAACCATGCCTGCTGGTTATGCCATGTATGCCCGGGCTCATATGGCTAAGTATGGCACTACTGAGGAACATCTGGCCAAGATTCGAGTTAAAAATGCCAGCTATGGTGCTAAAAATCTAAAGGCCACTTATCGCAAAGAGGTAACACTAGAGGATGTTTTAGGCTCGGAAGTTATAGCCAGTCCTTTGAAGAAGTTTGATTGCTGTGCCAATGCCGATGGCTCTTCCTGCATCATAGTAGCTAGTGGTGATGTAGCTAAAAGAATAACTAAGATTCCAGTCTGGATAATAGGTCTAGGCGCTGCCACAGACACAATGACGATGTCAGGAAGAAAATTACTAACTGGCTTAAGGTGTACCCAAGAAGCTGCCAAGCAGGCTTATGGGATGGCTGGTGTAAAACCAGAGGATATTGATGTCGCCGAGGTTCATGATTGCTTTACTATAGCCGAGATGATGGCTTACGAGGACTTAGGTTTCGCTAAACCCGGCGAGGGTTCAAGGCTAATAGATGAGAAGCGGACATATATAGGCGGAAAGATACCAGTAAATGTTGATGGTGGCCTGTTGTCTAAGGGCCACCCCATTGGCGCTACCGGAGGCTCACAGATTAGAACCATTGTAAGACAGCTCAGGGGGCAGGCTAGTGAAGCCCAGGTCAAGGGAGCGGAAATAGGTTTGGTTCATAATATAGGTGGTATCGGGCAATATGGCAATGTGACCATTCTAAGGAGGTAAGCGAATGGGTTTTGAAAACTTTGGCACGGTTAGCTTTACCGCTGAAACCAAAGCAGCAGATTTTGTAACGTTTCTGGAACAAGGGAAGGTAATGGCAACAAGGTGTAAGAAGTGTGGGGCTACTTACTTCCCCCCAAAACTGGATTGCCCAAAGTGCTTGTCTAGCGATGTGGAGTGGTTTGAGATTAAGGGAGGTGGTAGGCTAGCCACTTATACTATAGTAAACTACGGCCCAACCGGATTTGAGGATGACGCCCCATATATTCTGGCTATAGCTGATTTTGATGGGGTTAGGGTCTTTGGTCGGTTAAGCAAGGATATTAAGGAGAGTGATATTAAGCTGGGAATGGGAGTGAAGGTAATTCCGGTAAAATTGCCCGGCGATAGGATTGGCTACGAGTTTCAAAAGGTGTGATGGGGGTGCTTGGGGGTGAGGAGGAATAGATGAGCGGAATTATATCCTATGGTGCTTACATTCCAGTATATAGGCTGAGCCGACAGGAGATTGCTCGGGCTTGGGGAGGCGGGGCTAGAGAGGGGGAGAAAGCAGTTGCCAACTGGGATGAGGATAGCCTTACTATGGGGGTGGAAGCTGCCATTGATTGCCTGAGTGGGATTGAGCGTGAGCTTGTAGATGGCTTATATTTTGCCTCTACCACCCCTCCCTATCGTGAGAAGCAATCGGCAAGCATCCTGGCTGCCGGGGCAGACTTGCCTAAGCAGCTTATTACTGCCGACATTACTGATTCGCTTAGAGCCGGAGCTAGTGCGGTTAGGGCTGCCCTTGATGCCGTAAATGCCGGTTCAGCAGACAGAGTCCTGGTGGTTGCTTCAGATTGTCGCTTACCTGCGCCTAGCTCTGAGCTTGAGCCACTTTTCGGCGATGGTGCCGCCGCCTTACTACTTGGTGATTCTGAGGTTGCAGTTAGCGTGGAGGGTAGCTATGGTCTGACCAGTGAGTTTATCGATGTTTGGCGGCGGGAGCATGATACCTATAGTCGGACCTGGGAGGATAGGTTTGTTCTAGGCCGTGGCTACCATGAGACTACAATGCAAGCAGTACAGGGATTGCTGGGGAAGTATAATCTTAAGCCAGCCGATTTTTCCAAGGCGGTCATTTACGGACCTAATACCAGAAGCCATACTGCTCTGATGAGGGCATTAGGTTTTGACCTAAAAACTCAGGTTCAGGACCCGCTGCTTAACACGGTGGGCGATACCGGTGCCGCCTCGGCGATGATGATGCTGGTAGCTGCTTTGGAAGAGGCGAAGCCGGGTGATAGGATTCTCTGGGCTAGCTATGGAGATGGAGCTGATGCCTTTATATTAAAGGTGGAGGCTAATATTGAACAGCTCAGTGATAGGCGAGGGATAAAACATCACTTAACCTCAAAGATGATGCTGCCTAACTATGAGACATACATTCGGTTTCGCAGTCTTATGGAGTGGGAACCTGAGCGTGAGCCGCTGGCTGAGGGCTCATTAAATGTATTGTGGCGGGAGAGCCATGCCATATTGAGAGGCAGGGGTCAGCAGTGCCGAAAATGCGGGCATGTTCAGTTTCCTATGCAGAGGGTCTGTATGTGGTGCCAGGCGAAAGACGACTTTGATGAAGTTAGACTTTCTAATAAGAAGGGAATACTTTTTACCTTCAGCATGGATGAGCGGGCGGTGGTTCCGGTTCTGCCTAATGTCCTGTGTGCCGCTGACCTGGATGGGGGTGGTAGAATCTATGGTCAGATGACAGATAGAGACCCGGAGAAGATTGAGGTAGGAATGCCGGTAGAGTTGACATTTCGCAAGCTGAATGAGGCGGCTGGTATTCATAACTACTACTGGAAGGTTCGTCCGCTGAGATAATAGAGGGGAAGCCAATGGAGAGCATTAAGGACAAGGTGGCTATAGTTGGTATGGGTTGTACCAAGTTTGGTGAGCTATGGGATAAGGATGTTGATGACCTGCTTGTGGAAGCTGCCTTTGAGGCATTTGAGGATGCCGGGGTAGAGCCCAAGGATATACAGGCAGCCTGGCTAGGGACTATGGGTCGGGCAACCGGAGCGACATTAGCCTCACCGTTGCAGCTTCAGTATATCCCCATCACCAGGGTAGAGAATGCCTGTGCTACCGGGGCAGAGGCTATTAGAGCGGCAACATTTGCTCTGGCGGCGAAGGCCTACGACTTGGTATTAGCTATTGGCTTTGAGAAGATGAAAGACCATGGTTATGGCGGGTTGCACCCAATATATTCAGCAGAGAAGTGGCACCCAATATATTCTGCCATTGGCGGCAGGGGTCCAGGACGTTATGCCTTAGCTGCCACTAGGTATTTTGCTAAATATGGTTTGAGCCGGGAGGAGGGCAAAAGAACCCTAGCCAAGATTTCGGTAAAGAGTCATCATAACGGAGCTAGAAATCCTAAGGCATGGCTGCGTAATGAGGTAACCATAGAGCAGGTAATGAATGCCCCAATAATCGCTTGGCCTTTAGGTTTATTTGACTGCTGTGGGGTGACTGATGGCGGAGCAGCAGCGGTTATGTGTCGGACTGAGGATGCCAAGAAATTTAGGGATGACTACGTTACCATTAAGGGGAGCGGAATTTCTATCGGTCCGGGTTGGGGTAAGAACAAGGAGGACTATGACTTCACCTACTGGCCGGAGACGGAATGGGCAGCCAGGCAGGCTTATGAAATGGCGGGAATAAACGACCCCAGAAAAGAGCTGGATATGGCTGAAATTCACGATTGCTTCTCCATTGCTGAGCTTATTGCCGGTGAGTCTCTTGGCTTCTGTCCCAAGGGACAGGCTAAGCAGGATATAGATGCTGGCACTTTTACTCAACAGGGGGAATTGCCGATTAACCTCAGCGGTGGCTTGAAGTCTTTTGGTCATCCTATTGGTGCTAGTGGTGCCAGGGAGGTCTATGAGATATACAAACAGATACAGGGGAAGGCACAGGATAGCTCCCGCCAACTGAAAAATGTAAGGCTAGGGTTAGCTCATAACCAGGGAGGTCACCCAGGAAGGTTTCAATGTGGCATTACCATCCTTGGTGCTTCGGAATAAGGCAATTTTTTGCTTAAGAGGAGGTGCTGGGATGTCTTCATAGTTATTAGGAGTTGATTTCTGAGTTATAAAAAAGCGGAGGTTATTTAAATGGCTTTAGATTGGATTCCACGAGAAGGTGGAATAAAGGACCATCAGATTCGCACTGAAGAGTTCTTCGGCACGCAACCACCTTGCACTATGTATGAATTAAAGCCAGTGGTTGACCCTGACGGCAATCCAGTTAAAGGTCTATATTCTGCCTGGATTACCCTGAACAATCCTGACCAATTAAACTCATATACTACAGCCATGCTTAAGGCTGTGGCTGCTGGCTTTAGCCGAGCCTCAATGGATAGGAGTGTGGTGGCGGTAATCTTGACTGGTGCTGGCACTAGGGCCTTCTGCACTGGCGGCAATACCAGGGAGTATGCTGAATACTATGCTAATAAGCCTACCGAGTATGGAAGCTACATAGATATATTCTGGGACATGATTGATACCATGCTTAGTTGCCGAAAGCCTACTATTTGTCGGGTTAATGGAATGAGGGTGGCTGGTGGACAGGAGATGGGTATGGCCTGCGATTTTGCCCTAGCCTCAGATTTGGCTATTTTTGGACAGGCCGGTCCACGGCATGGTTCGGCTGCTGTGGGCGGTGCCTCTGCCTTTCTCCCTTGGTATCTATCAATAGAGGATGCTATGTATAGTTGTGTCATGTGTGAGATGTGGAGTGCCTATAAGATGAAGAGACTAGGCTATGTGTCTAAGGTGGTGCCGGTGCTCAAACAGGATGGCAAGTTTATCAGAAACCCACTGGTCATTACTGATAAGTATGTTGATGATGGTGAGATTGTCTATGGAGAGTTTGTCACCGGAGACGAGGCAAAGAAGACCAGGGAAATGATTAAGACGCTGCCTGCTGATTTATCCTTACTGGATAAGGCAGTGAATGACATGGTGTGGACACTCACCAATCTGTTCCAGGAGTGTGTGGGCATGTCGGTCAACAGCGTAAGGGTAGCGAAGAGAGAGTTCTGGGATAAAGCTAAGAACGAAATCCGCTACTGGCTGGGTGCCAATATGATGGGAGAAGCCTTCCTTGGATTTAATGCCTTCAATACCAAGAAGATAACTGGTAGGGATACCATCGATTTTATAAAGTATCGCCAGATGATAGCTGAGGGACATGCCTTTGACGATGAACTATTTGAAGCTGTTTTGGGCAAACCCCAGTAGTAACCCCGGTTTCTCCCCTACTTTGAGGGGGGAGTGAGATTGTTAAGCATCCCCAAGTTCAGCTTTATCTTGCTGGGGTGTTCCGGCTGAATAATTTTGAAAGGGGCAAAGATGGCAGTAAAAAAAGTATTAGTGGTAGGCATGGGTGCGATGGGTCGTGGCATTGCTCAGGTATGTGCCCAGGCTGGCATAGACACCTATGCCTATGATATCTCCAAGGAGGCAGCTCAGAAGGGGTTAAAGGCTATAGATAAAGACCTTGACCGGAGGGTGGAAAAGGGGAAGATTTCAACTGCTGACAAGGAAGCGATAATGGGTCGTATAAAGGTGGTTGATAGTTTACAGGAGGCAAAAGACGTAGATATAGTTGAAGAGGCTGTGTTTGAAGATATGGAGGTCAAGCAAAAGGTCTTTGCTGAGCTGGGCAAGGCTATGTCGCCGAAGACCATTTTGGGCTCTAATACATCGGCTCTGCCAGCTACACCTTTAGCCGCTGCTAGCGGTCGCCCACAGAAGTTTATGGTAATCCACTTTCATCAGCCACCAACAGTAATGCGCCTGGTGGAGATTGTAAGAGCACTGGAGACCAGCGATGAGACGGCTAGGGCGGTGCATGATTTCTGCCAGCAGATTGGAAAGACTGCGGTAGAGGTTAAGAAGGATTGCCCTGGCTTTTTGACCAATAGGACTATGGTTCCCTTGCTCAATGAGGTTTATTATTGCCTTTACGAGGGAATATGTAGTAAGGAGGATATAGATACTGCCTTTAAGGCGGGATTTAATTGGCCGATGGGACCGCTAGAGCTGAGTGATTTCATAGGTCTGGATACAATGCTTCATATTTGTGAAAACCTTCATCAGGCTTATGGGGGTAATAAGTATCTTCCTTGCCCTTTGCTTAAGAATATGGTAGCCTCTGGTTACCTCGGGGTTAAGTCGGGGAAGGGCTTTTATGATTATAGCGGCAAAAGCTAGTTACCGCATCCTTAATATATAAAGGAGGTAAATATGGTTGGTATTACTTCATACGGAGCTTATGTGCCTTTATTTAGGCTAAGTGGGGAGGCAATGGCTAAAGGTGCCAGAGGTGAGAAGGCTATCTGTAGTTTTGATGAGGACAGTATAACTATGGCAGTAGCTGCCGCCATGGATTGCTTAAATGGGCTAGACCGGGAGGCAATAGAGGGTTTATACCATGCCTCTACCACTTCTCCTTACAAGGAGAAGCTGGCAGCGCCTATAATAGCTATGGCGACTGACCTCAGGCGAGATATCATTACTGCTGATTTTGCCAATTCCCTGAGGGCAGGCACAAGTGCCTTTAAGGCAGCTATAGATGCGGTTAAAGCTGGCTCAGCCAAGAAGGTGATGGTAGCTGCCTCTGATTGTCGTCTGGGAACACCGGGCTCAGCTTTTGAGCGGAGTTGTGGTGATGGTGCTGGTGCCCTCCTGATTGGAGACACAGATGTTGCCGTTACTGTGGACGCTAGCTACTCAGTGTATAATGAGATGATAGATGTGTGGCGAGCTGATGGTGATACCTTTATCCGTTCTTGGGAGGATAGGTTTACTTCTACTCAGGGCTATTTACCGGTTGTTCATGAAGCGGTATCTGGATTGATGCAGAAATTTAACTTTACTCCCAGTGACTTTGCCAAGGTTGTTTTCTATACTCCTGATGACAGAAGGTATGTAGAACTGGTAAGGAGCCTTGGCTTTGATGACAAGACGCAGGTACAGCCTTCGCTTTCCGCTGTCATGGGCAACACGGGCACTGCCTTCCCCTTGATGTTACTGATAGCAGCTCTGGAAGAAGCCAAGGCCGGTGACCGTATCCTATTAGCTAGCTATGGCAATGGCAGTGATGCCTTTGCCCTTCAGGTAACGGAGCAAATAGAAAAGATTAGAGATAGGCGAGGAATGAAGGGGCACCTAGCGTCAAAGAAGGTAATTAATGACTATACAAAGTATCTGATTTGGCGTGGGATTTTGCCACAAGAGACGATACCGGGACCTATTAGGTTTTTCTCGGCGCCGGCAGCGTGGCGGGAACGGGAAGCAAACTTCCGGTTGCACGGGGTTAAGTGCAAGGCTTGTGGAGCAGTCCAGTTTCCACCCCAGCGGGTATGCACCAAGTGCCACACTAAGGATCAGTTTGAGCCGTATCGGCTGTCTGATAAGAAGGCTAAGATATCTACCTTCGCTATGGACTATGTAACTCCTGCCCCTGAATCACCTGTTGTTACTACTACCATTGATTTTGAGGGTGGTGGCAGACTGGAATGCTATATGACTGACCAGGAGGTTGAGGAGGTTAAGCCAGGTTTACCAGTAGAGATGAGTTTTAGAAAAATAATTGTGAAAGATGGAGTTCATAATTATTTCTGGAAGTCTATACCAATAAGGACTTAAATGGTAAAATAGGTTAGGAGGCAAAATTATGCAGGGTATTAAAGATAGAGTGGCTATAGTTGGCATGGGTTGCACCAAGTTTGGTGAGTTATGGGATAAGAACTATAAGGACTTGATGGTAGATGCTTGCTATGAGGCTTTTGAGGATGCTGGCATAGGGCCTAAGGATATTCAAGCAGCGTGGTATGGCAGCCGGGAGTCAGGCTTTACCGGCTCGCATCTGGCTAATGCCTTAAAGTTAGAGTATATCCCCATCAGTAGGGTAGAGAACTTTTGCGCTGGTGGCACGGATACCTTTAGGAATGCGTGTTATGGCGTAGCTGCTGGGATTTATGATATTGCTCTAGCCTGTGGCGTTGAAAAGTGCAAGGACCATTTTGGTGGATTTACCATGGATATTACTGACCCCTTTGACCGCAGTATGGTGGAGTGGGAATTACCGCCGGTAAGCCAGTTCGCTCAGCTGGCTAATGGCTACTTTAATAAATATGGCTTGAGCTATGAAGAGGGTAAGAAAACCTTGGCTAAGATCGCAGTTAAGAACCACCATAATGGCACCATGAGCCCCAAGGCTCATTTCCAAAGAGAGATAACCCTAGAGCAGGCAATAAATGCGCCCATAATTTCTTATCCCCTCGGCTTATTTGATGCCTGTGGTCTCAGCGATGGTGGGGCAGCAGCCATTATAACTACACCCGAGATAGCCAAGAGTATGAGAAAAGACTACATCTTGGTTAAAGGGCTGGCGTTAGTTAATGGTGGTGGTCAGGGTAAGCTCCAGTCGGATTATGATTTTAGTTATATTCCAGAGACTGTAGAAGCTGGTAAGCTCGCCTATAAAGAAGCAGAGATTAAAAACCCGCGCCAGGAGGTAGATATAGCCGTAGTGCACGATTGTTTTACCATTACTGAGCTTCTAATCTATGAAGATTTGGGCTTTAGTCCCAGGGGCAAAGGTCCGGAGGATGTCGAAGCTGGCACATTTGCTCTAGAGGGGGATTTGCCAGTTAATACTGATGGTGGCTTAAAGTGTTTTGGTCATCCCCTTTCCGCCAGTGGACTCAGGATGATTTATGAAATCTATAAGCAGTTGCAGGGTAAAGCTGGTCCCAGGCAGGTGAAGAAGGCTGACATTGGTTTAACTCATAATGTGGGGGGTGTTTGCGGCTACTTTAATTGTGCCGTGGCGATATTTGGTAAGTCGGATTAGAAGTTAAATAATATCCTGAGACAGTGGGTGCCGATTAAGGCTTAAATTAGTGTGCCTGCCGAGGACAGATAGAACCAGGATTTGGAGATGTCTGTTGGTAGTAAGTCCTTGTGCAGTAGGCACCAGGACTTACTGGTTTAAATAGATGTTTAGCGGTTATTAAACAGTCTAGTGGTAGTTGGGGGTGCAAAAGATGCTTAAAGAACAGAAGGCGCAAATTATTGATAGTCTACAACAGCTTTTTTCTAAATGTAGCATTGGTATTTTAACTGACTATCGGGGGCTATCTGCTTCTGAGATGGCTAGTTTGCGTCGTAAGCTGGGGGAGTCAGGCATTGAGTATAAAGTGGTAAAAAATACTCTGGCTCGGTTTGCTGCAGAAAGGGCAGGCAAGGATGATTTGGTTAGCCTCTTTGAAGGTCCGGTAGCTATGACTTTTGGCTATGGTGATATAACTGAGCCGGCTAGAGCCTTGGCTGACTATATTCGCACCGAAAAAGCAAGCCTAAGTATCAAGGGAGGCTTTTTGGGAGATAGACTGCTTACTTCAGAAGATGTGATGACCTTGTCAACACTACCATCAAGAGAGGTATTGCTAGCCAAGATTTTAGGTGGGATGCAAGCGCCTGTCTTCGCTTTACTTAGTTGTCTCACTACCCCGGTAGCGGGGTTTATGAGGGTACTACAAACTAGGATTCAACAACTGGAGGGAGAATAAGATGTCACAAAATGAGGTAGAAAAAACAGCCAAGGGTGAAGAGCAGTCACCTACACCGCAGGCGGTAAAGAAGCCTAAGACAGTTAAAGCTGCTGTCAGCGAGCAGCAGCCTCCTGCCAAAGTAAAGGAGAAGAAGCCGGCAGTAATTGATGAGGTAATGACTACGATAAAAAGTATGACCATGCTTGAGCTGGCAGAGCTAGTAAAGGCTCTGGAGGCTGAGTTTGGAGTTAGCGCTGCTGCCCCGGTAGTAGCCGCTACAGCGGCAGCACCGGCTGAGGTTGCCGCTCCGGCTGAAGAGAAGACGGAGTTTAGTGTGATTCTTAAGGATATAGGGGCTAACAAGATTAGTGTGATTAAAGCAGTGCGGGAGTTAACTACCTTAGGGCTGAAGGAGTCTAAGGACTTGGTAGAGAGTGCCCCGGCGCCGGTAAAAGAAGGGGTAAACAAGGATGAGGCAGCCACTATGAAACAGAAGCTTGAAGCTGCTGGGGCTACTGTTGAGGTTACATAATCTAGTTGAAAATGGGGTTAAAAACGCATATAGTTATTACTGGGTAGCATTCCTATAGGGAGAACTATGAGCGTGCCAGGCGGAGATTGCCTTATCCTAATGGGCATAGGTTGTCTGTTTATCCTTCTCGGTCTAGGCTCAGTTATCTGGGGCAAGACTGAGGAGAAACGATACTATGATTCCCTGTCTACTCGCACTGATGTGAGGGAATATTTAGAGCACGAGCCGGAGCACCCTCAGCCCGGGGCATTGAAGATAGGGGGTTGGATAGCAATCGCTGTTGGCTTGCTTATGGTAGCTATGGGTGGTGCATTCTGGCTCTGGGGTTAAGATGAACAAAGAGATACTCCCTCCAGATGAAGCACAGAGGATTGGCCTGCGGTTTATCCACGGTAAATATTATCACGGAAAGGTTACCATTGATAAGCCGGAGTTAGTTACTAAAGGAGCCTTCCCGGTATATCACTTAACTGGGAATATCAAAATACCGTCTCGCAGTGCAATATCAAAGCTATTTTCCCCAGCGGCAGAATATACCTTCAAGATGCAGATTCACGCCATAGACGGCAGCATACTCAACTACGAGCTGAGGTAAGGATAAGATTTTTATGGCGAGCACTCTTTTCTATATGCCCAGCTCCTCACCGACTAGCACCACATTTATCCGCCCCTTCTCTTGGATCATGGCTCCTTCAATAATCACGGTATAACGGCAGATTCTCCAGTCATGGTTGCAGTCAACACATCTACCTGTCCTTACACAAGGTAGGTCACCAAACTCAGGCATGTGGTGTTTCAGGTAGTGCCGCTTGGCATTCATCGGTGCAGCGACTTGCTGAATCCGCTCTAGAGCTTCATTTACATCTTTGACAATCTTATTGACACCGGCTACAACAATGACCTTTTGAGGACCAAATATCATAGGCGTAACCCTGTTTCCCCAGCCATCAGTGTTAACCAGCTTGCCATCAAGGGTGACACTATTTGTGCCGACTAAAAATACATCAGAGAAGAAAGTTTCTCTTGCTACTGCTTGCCTCTGCTCTCTTTCGGCAATGATATAGAAACCGTCAGCATCTCTATCAAGCGGGTAAAGAATCGCATTTTGGTTGCGTTGTCTGAGTTCAGGAATAATCCCTATCTGGTCTATGGTGATTGAATCTCCGCGGGCAACTGTCACTCCCGGCGGAATCATCTCCAAGACAATGGAAAGTGCCTCTTGCCGACTTGAAACATATTGACCGTTCATATTCTTCTTTTTGAGGTTAGCTACTACTATTCTAGCGCGTTCTTCGTAAAACCATTTCTTCTCCCTACTTATATCTATCTCGTTTACCATGGCACTCCTTTCCTGCGGAGTTTAGAAAGTGCCCTCTCCAAACCCCTGAACGGCTACACCAAGCTTCTCGGTCTATACTGGATGGCTTCAGCCACGTGGTGGGCTTTGATTATGTCGGTATTTTCTAAATCGGCAATAGTGCGGGCTAGTTTAAGGATGCGGTGGAAGGCACGGGCGGAGAGGTAAAGCTGTTTCATTGCTGCCTTTAACAGGCTCTGGGCTTGGTCTTCTACCCGGCAAAACTCCCTTACCTCGGTTGGCGTCATTTCAGCATTGCAGCTTAGTCCTGTTCCCTCAAAGCGCTTTTGTTGTATAGAATAGGCGGCTTTAACCCTGGCTTGAACCCTGTCTGATTTTTCGCCTAATCTGTCGTCAGCTAACTTCTCGTAGTCAATATGGGGCACCTCAATAAATATATCAACCCGGTCAATGAATGGTCCACTGATACGCCTCTGGTATCGGGAAACCAGGCTGGGAGGGCAGGTGCATTGTCGGAAAGGGTCGCCATAGTAACCGCAGGGGCAGGGGTTCATAGCCCCGATCAGCATAAAGTTTGCCGGGAAGGTTACACTGCCCTGAGCCCGGCTGATGGTAATAACCTTATCTTCCACAGGTTGGCGCAATACTTCAAGCACAGCATGTCCAAATTCAGGAAGCTCATCAAGGAATAGAACCCCCCGATGACTAAGGCTTATTTCACCCGGTCTTGGCCAGTGTCCACCACCTACCAAGCCGGCATTTGAGATAGTATAGTGGGGGGAGCGGAAGGGTCGCTGTTTAATTAAGGGGGTATTTGATGGCAGTAGACCGCATACACTATATATCTTGGTAACTTCCAAGGCTTCCTTGGTAGTCATTGGTGGCAGTATGGAGGGCAGCGACCGTGCCAGTAGTGTTTTGCCGCTCCCCGGGGGTCCCATCATTACCACATTATGCCCGCCAGTAGCAGCTACCTCTAGGGCTCGCTTGGCATGCTCTTGCCCTTTAATATAAGCTAGGTCGGAGATTGATGAGGCGGGTGGGGTGTATTCTTCAACTTCATCACGCTTATATTCTGGGGTAGGTATTTCGCCTCGAAAAGAGCTAACTAACTGAGATAGTGAGGAGATAGGGATGATTTTAGCGCCTTCCATTAACGATGCCTCTTTGACATCGGCTTCAGGCACAATAATCGTGGAAATCCCCTCTTGGTGAGCCAGGGCAACCATAGGTAAGATGCCGTTAGTATGGCGTAAGCTGCCATCTAGAGATAGCTCACCGAGGATGATGGTTTGAGAAACATCGGCATATACCTGCTCCGAGCTGAGAAGGATGCCAGTGGCAATGGGTAAATCATAAGCCGGACCTGCCTTCTTGAGGTCGGCGGGGGCAAGATTAACTACAATACGCTTCATTGGGAAAGTACAGCCAGAGTTTCGGATGGCGGCTCGTACTCGCTCCCTTGCTTCTTGCACGGCGGTATCGGGCAAGCCAACAATGGTAAATGAGGGTAAACCCGGGGAAATATCTACCTCGACCTCGACAATAGCCCCTTCCAATCCGACTACAGCGCAGCTTATTACCTTGGCTAGCATAATTCTCCTGCTCACTATGTTACAGCGGAGCTTTACAGGTGTCAATGAAGGCGAGCTTGTGGGGGGTTTTGGGACAAGTGATACAATAAAATGGCGATATTAAAAAATAGGGAAACGATTCGAGTGTAATTAGCTTTGAATCGTTTTTGGAGTTATGTTAAGTAGGGGGAGAGGGGATAGAGTT
>Ga0114930_10002088_pt1 | contig 18340 bp, 18 predicted proteins | sample AnhtaG_FD_87300 | JGI IMG/M metagenome (GOLD analysis project Ga0114930, IMG submission 87300) | Deep subsurface microbial communities from Anholt, Denmark to uncover new lineages of life (NeLLi) - Anholt_01485 metaG | ecosystem: Environmental > Aquatic > Marine > Oceanic > Sediment | place... | reverse complement strand
CTGCGATACAATCATCTTGCACCCGTTTGCACCTCCTTAACTTTGAGTTTCTCTAACCCCAAGGTTACAGAGGTCAGCGGGTGCTTCTCAATTACCCCTTTTCACACTTAATAGTGTAGACCCAATTAAATCATCTAATATGTAGCCGAAAATATATCATATGAGGACATTTTTCTGATGAGGACATTTTTGTCAACTTTCTGAACTAAGGATCTAATATCTAACCGAAAAAGAAAATGGTTAAATCATGCAAAAAAGTGTCCCAAAAACCTTTAGGATGTAGCCTGGTTATTGCTTTAAAGGAGGTTAAGGCCAGGCTATATGGAGAAGATGGACATGTATTCAAGGAACCAATATCTAAAGGTATTGCGGGAAAGGTACCTGAACGCTATAACCAAGGAAGAGAAGGCCCAGATTCTAGATGAATATTGCTACAATACCGGTCAGGCGAGGAAATATATCATCAGGAAGATACAGCCCGGGGTGGATCTAACGCCAAAGCAGAGGAAGAAAAGGAAAGAGACTTACGATGGTCACGTTAAAGCAGCTCTAGCCAAGGTATGGGAGATCTTTGATTACCCTTGTGGTCAAAGGCTTAGGCCTATACTGGAGGTAGAGGTAGATAGGTTGAGGGAGCTTGGTGCGTTCAGGGTATCAGACGAGATTGCCTTAAAGTTAAAGAGGATGAGTTCAGCCACCATTGATAGAAAGCTGAAGCATCAAAGAGAGGTGTTGCACCTGTCAAAAGGTGGTTCTAAACCTGGCTCCCTGTTGAAAAACAAGATTCCTATAAGGCTTACTGAATGGGATACCTCCCAAGTGGGCTATGTAGAGGCTGATTTGGTTGTCCATTGCGGCTCATCTGCTTCAGGGCAAGATGCCAATACCTTAAGCACTACCGAGATTTCGTCCGGCTGGTGGGAAGGCGAGGCAATCATGGGTAAATCTCGAGAGCTTGCCTTTCAGGCTTTAAAGGGAATAAAGGAGAGGACTCCATTTCAGTGGAAGGGGATAGACTCGGATAACGGGGAGGAGTTCATTAACCATACTCTGAACAAATATTGCCAACAGGAGAGGATTCACTTCACTAGGTCACGACCGAATAGAAAGAATGATAATGCCTACATTGAGCAGAAGAACTGGACGCATGTGAGGAAGGTGTTGGGATACCTCAGATATGATACTCCTGAGGAACTAATGATTATTAGCCAACTTTACCAAAGAGAGCTGAGATTATACAAGAACTTCTTTCAGCCGGTGATGAAGCTAACTGAGAAGATAAGGATTGATGGAACGGATCCCCTCAAACTAACGACACCGTACCATAATCATAGCGACCCGGCGGCATTCTGGTCGGGGCAGTCAAGCTATATTCCACAGATGCTCCAAGTTCTCATTGATCTGCTTCAGGAGTAAAACCGGGTTCAAACCATGGTACATTGCTGCCAGCTCCTAGATGCCCTTTAGTATAACTTTACTTTTCCCCAATTTGGTGTATACTACTATAAGCTAGGAAGGATAACCTAGAAGAACTAATAAAGTCGGGATAGCCTTATGCCTTTGTAATCTAATAAACGAACGAATTATTTGGAGGTGAGTAGTGGCAAGAATCTACGAATACCAGGGAAAGGAAGTGCTTCGAAAGGAGGGCATTTCTGTTCCAGAGGGTAGCAGCGTATCAAGCGCAGCTGAAGCCAGGGAAGTGGCTCAGCAAATAGGAAAGCCTGTTGCTGTAAAAGCTCAAATTTGGGCTACAGGACGTTTTAAAGCAGGGGGAATAAAGTTTGCCAATAGCCCGGAGCAGGCGGAAAGAGCTGCTCAGCAACTTTTAGGTAGTGCAATTAAAGGCTTACCGGTAAAGAAGGTATTAGTTGAAGAAAAACTAGATATTGATAAAGAGTTTTACGTCGGTGTAATAGTAAGTGATTCTTTCGAGGAAAAATGCCCTGTTTTGATATTCAGTACTGAGGGGGGGGTGACTATTGAAGAAGTTGCAGCAAGAAATCCGGAAAGAGTAGCCAGGTTAAGTGTTGATTATCTGCAAGATGTTGGGCCAGCAGAGGCAAAGCAATTGTTATCGAAGCTGTCTTTCAACGGAGCTTTGTCACCTGAGCTATTTGCTGAGTTATCCAAAGTTATCTGTGGTCTTTACAAAGCTTTTAAGGAGTGCGATGCTAGGACTGCTGAAATTAATCCTTTGGTCCTGACCAAGGATAAACACATTTACGCTGCAGATTGTCGTTTTACCATTGATGATAATGCTGTTTTCCGTCATACTGAGTTTGGAATTACAGTCCCCCGAGATATGACGAGAGAACCTACAGAATTGGAGAAAATTGCTTGGACAATAGAAGAAGGAGATTATAGGGGAACAGGCTATTTCACACAGATAGCTACAGGATTTCATGAAGGTGAGGGTTATATCGGCTTGCACGGGACAGGAGGCGGTGCTTCTATGATTGCAACAGGTGCTTTGATAAATCGAGGATTTAAGGTAGCTAATTATGCAGATACCAGCGGAGATCCTCCTAGTAGCAAGGTTTATAGAGTGATTAAGTGTATCTTGGCGCAGCCAATTGATGGATATGTGTTGATGGGGTCATGTCTGGCAAATCAAGAGCAATGGTATCATGGCTTTGCCATAGTAAAAGCTCTAACAGAGGAGGCTAAAGAGAGGCCAGGATTTCCCCTCGTAATTCTAATCGCTGGGAATAAGGAAAAACAGACTCACGAGATTATAAGGAATGGATTGAAAGACCTACCTTTAAGATGGGAATTATATGGTCGAGATTATATCTATAATACAGACTTTATAGCAGATAGAGTTAAGGATTTAGTTGAGGCTTATCAAAAAGAGAAAGGGTGGAAATAAAATGGCAGAAGATAAATTAATCTATGAGACTAGAACTGGTAAAGTTACAATTGATTATGGTCAATGTGATCCAGCTTGTGCGGTTGCTATTGTTAAAGCAGATAGGTTGTATGGAAGAAATGTCTTGAAAATTGAAGGGGGCAAACCTGTACTTGCGATTACTGATACAGAGGATATAAAAAGAGTGGACAACGAGAGCCTTGCTATAGAATATTTTAGTCGGCTTCATGGAAGTGATTGTGTTATTATTGAATTTCCAATTAAGGGACTAGATGAATATAAGAAAAAAATTAGGGAGGGGAACAAGTAATTATGGCCATACTTATTGATGAAACCACAAGGGTGCTTGGTCAAGGTATCACGGGGCGGTTTGGTCAATTTGTGGCTAGGAATATGCTGGATACTGGCACCAATGTGGTTGCCGGGGTCACACCTGGGCGGGGGGGTGAATCTGTTTGGGGCATACCAGTTTATAATACTGTGGAAGAAGCGATAGAGAAAGAAGGAATGGTAGACGCAACCGCTATTTTGGTACCAGGTGATGTTGCTAAAAAAGCGGCTTTGGAGGCAATAGAGGCAAACATAAAAACTATATTAATGGAAGTTGAGCGGGTTCCATTGCACGATGCACTGGAAGTGGTAGCTCTTGCCAAGAAAAAGGGCCTACGTCTTATAGGACCAGGTTCGGCGGGATTGGTCTCGCCTGGCAAGGGCTCTCTGGGCCCAATGGGTGCCCCTGAAGAGTTAGCCAGAATAGCTTGGGTGCCTGGTCATGTAGGAGTTATCTCACGAAGTGGGGGACAAACATCTACTCTTGCCTTGACTGTTTGCCAGGCTGGTTTAGGGGTAAGCACGTCAGTTAATTTGGGGTCTGAGCCAATTTTGGGCACAACACTTCCAGAATTACTCCCTTTATTCCAAGCAGATGATGAAACTGACGGAATTGTTTACTTTGGAGAAATTGGAACAGTTATGGAGGAAGAGGCGGCAGAGCTAATAAAACAGGGAATCTATACTAAACCTTTTATAGCCTATATAGCAGGTAGAGGTCTTCCTTCAGGGTTACGTTTCTCTCACGCCAGTGCCATTATTGAGGAAGGAAGAGGAACGGCAGAAAGCAAAATTAAAGCATTAAAAGAGGTTGGTGCCTATGTGGCTGAGACGCCACAAGATATAGGTGTTCTAGCACAGAAGGTTTTCAAAAAATAGGAGGAGTTATGTCTAAATCCAGGATTTTGAGATCGATGCTTTATGCTCCAGCAAATAGCTGGAGAATGGTTAATAATTGTTTAACCGGAGCGCAAGATGCGGTTATCTTAGATTTGGAAGATGCGGTTCCTGTGGAGGAAAAGGAGACTGCTAGGGTATTCGCCAGAGATGCTATGCCTATGTTTGAAGAGGCAGAAATTGATGGTTTTGTGAGAGTGAACTCGTGGCCAACTGGCTTGGTAGAGGAAGATGTAAGTTATGTGGTAACTAAAGGGATTAGCGGCGTTATGCTGGCTAAGACCGAAACAAAAGATGAAGTGCTCAGATTGGAGCAGCTTGTGGGAGAAGAGGAAAAGAAGAAAGGGCTGGAGTTAAATAGTGTTGGTATACTTCCACTTCTGGAAAGCCCTAAAGGGGTTCACAATGCGCTTGATATTGCTTCAGCCAGTTCGCGTATAGTTGGTTTGGCTTTCGGGGCGGGAGATTTCTTAAGAGAGATGGGTTCTGGATTTGCTGTTACCAGGTTATCTGCCGAGGAGTATTACCTTCCGATTATTTACGCTAGGTCACGTATCGCGGCAGCAGCAAGAATTGTGGGAATTGAAGCAATAGATACTCCTTTTTTTGGATTGCTTATAGATATAAAGGGGTTAGTCAAAGAAACAGAAAACGTCAAATTACTGGGATTTACCGGAAAGCAGGTTACGCATCCTCGCCATGTTGATCCGGTAAATAAGATTTTTGCTCCTTCTGAAGAAGATGTTGATTATGCCAAAAAGTTAATACAAGCCTATGAAGAAGCTAAGGCAAGAGGAGCAGGAGCAGCATCTTATGGCGGAAGGTTGATTGATTATGCCACCTGTAAAATAGGTATGGATATGCTGGCAAAAGCTGAATGGATAGCTACAAAGGTAACTGCGAGACGTGAAAAAGTCTTTTGAGCTTGTTTAAATAGATAGGCGAAAGCTATAATGGCTGCCCTTTTCCTCAAACAGCTTAGAGCAGCGACGCCCTTCCTATCTAAGCCTTCCAAGTAGATGGCGGCTGAGAATCTGAGTCACTTTTTGAAGAATGGTACTAAGCATTGCTACCTTGCGCTTAAAGAGCTTCTTGTGTGTTATAGACAAAAAGTGGGAAAGAGGTGATGTACCAAAAAAAACCTGGAGTAAACCCCTGAGACTGGACACTTTAGGTTAGGAAGGTTTGGCAGGGTGGGAATATTCTATAATGGGGGAGAGAAAGGACCTTGCCATGAGGAACCAAAGAAGTTTTAGCTTAGAATTTAAGCGCCAAGTAGTCGAAGAGCTGCTTAGTGGTGAAAGTAGGCCCGCTCAGATCTGCCGGAGATACAATATCCAATCGAGTGTACTTTACCACTGGAAAAGGCAATACAGCCAGGGTGAGTTTAACAACGAGCCTACCGAAGAAGCGGCTCTTAAAGACAGGATAGAGAGGTTAGAGCGGTTGGTGGGCAGGCTGACACTGGAGAATGAGTTTCTAAAAAAGGGATTGCAGAACAGCATCTGCCAAGCCAGCAGAAATAGGAAATCGTTGCGCGGTGGAGATACTTCCTCAGCAGTATCTGGAGGGGGTGTCGACTTATGAATCTGGCCAGGAGTAGTTTCCACTATAGCCCCAAAGCCAAGAGCCCTGACCAGATGAAGGCAGAGCTGACCTGAGAGACCGCATTGAATCCATCTGCCTTGAGTTTCCCCGCTACGGTTACCGCCGAGTTACCAGACAGCTTAAGCGTGAGGGATGGACAGTGAATCATAAGAGGGTGCTGCGCTTGATGGGGGAAAATGATTTGCTCTGCTGGGTCAAGCGGAAGTGGGTCAAGACTACAGATAGCAACCACCGCTTCCCCAGGCATCCTAATCTCATCAAGGAGATGGTGGTGAGCCGCTTAAATCAAGTGTGGGTTTCCGATATCACCTACATCTGTATCAAGACCGGCTTTGTCTATCTGGCAGCTATCCTGGATGTCTATTCCCGACGCATAATTGGCTATGCCCTCTCCGCTAGACTCGACACTACCCTTACGCTCAAGGCGTTGCACATGGCTACAACCATGCGTAAGCCTGCTCCGGGTATCATCCACCACTCAGATCAGGGAGTGCAGTATGCTTCAAGTGAATACATAGATGAGCTCAAGAGCCCCTGATTCAAAATCAGCATGGCGCGGACCGGTAATCCCTATGAAAATGCCAAGATAGAAAGTTTTTTCAAAACACTGAAGTATGAGGAGGTCTATCTATGTGAGTATGAGACAATGGAGGACGTGATGGCTAGGCTTCCCTATTTCATTGAGGAGGTCTATAATCAGAAGAGGCTTCATTCGGCTCTGGGTTATCAATCACCGAATGACTTTGAAGAGACTCTATTTATTCAACCAAATATGGTTTACCCCACCAGACTCTCCTAACCCTACCTGTCCAAACATAGGGGTGCACTCCAAGGGGGGTATTTACAAGGTACAAGACTGTAGCTAAAAAGACGCTGTTACATCTATTACTATCTATGTTGACAATTCCCATGCTGTAGGCTAGTATCGGGTCTGAATAAACTGCTTGTGCATATGGTTGCGGAAGGAGTCAAAAATGATAATTAAAAAGGGCGTTTGTCCAGCTTGTGGTATAGGGTGCCATGTCAAGGTGTATATCCAGGATGGAAAGATAGTGAGAATCACCGGAGACCCCAGTAGTCCTCGCGGGAAACACCTCTGTGAAAGATTCATCGGTGCAGTTGATTTTCACTATCATCCCGACCGTGTTAATTATCCACTCAAGAGGATTGGCGAGAGGGGAGATGGGGAATGGGAGCGGATATCCTGGGGTAAGGCTATGAATGAAATTGCCCGGAAACTGGATGGTATAAGGGCCAGATTCGGAACGGAAGCGGTTGCTGTCCTGGGGGGCACGGCCGGCCTAAGCACTGCTGTGTTCGAGAGGTGGTGCAACCTATGGGGGACGCCAAATTACTTTTGGCAAGGAAAGAACTGTGGAGAGGCAGAGTTCCTAGCCGAGTCTGCCATCTATGGATATGTTGCCTCCACTGCAATAGGTCCGGCACCGGGTATTACTAAGTGTGCCATACTATGGGGGCGTAATGCTTGGGCATCGGATCAGAATCTGAGTTGGCTAACCTACTTGCCAGCCAAGAAGGCAGGAATGAAACTGGTAGTGGTAGACCCCAGACTCAGCGAAAGTGCCCAGGAAGCAGATATTTGGGTGCAATTGCGACCAGGCACCGATGGAGCTCTAGCCTTAGGCATGCTAAATGTTATCATCAACGAGGGATTATATGATAAGGAATTCGTTGACAAGTGGTGCTTGGGGTTTGATGAGTTAAAAGCATTGGTTCAGAAATATCCTCCTGATAAGGTAGAAAGCATCACCTGGGTGCCTAAGGAGCAGATTATAGTGGTAGCTAGATTATACGCTACCAGTAAGCCAGCCTTGCTGACTATGGGGGTAGCTGACTGTCACCTTGGCCGTGGCGCTGGCCTCTCGGCGGTGGTCGGCAAAAGTTGGCTAAGGGCAATAACCGGAAACCTGGACGTAGAGGGAGGTAATCCATTTCGCCCTAATACTGAGGTTACTGCCTATCTAGAAGAGCTACACTGGGATAAGCTGATAGCACATCCTCTGAGAAAGAGAGATAATGTCAGCGCTCACGCATGGCCTATAGCCTCAGTTAGAGCCCTCAAGCTATTCCGAGAGGCTCAGAGCAAGGTGTATCCCAGGGGTGTAGGCCTATGCTCCTACTACGTCTTCCCGAGTTCCCGCTATATATGGTCTGCTATCTTGGAAGAAGACCCCTACCCCATTAAGTCACTATTCCTGGCATCTAGTAATCCTCTGGTAGTTCTTGGTAATGCTAAACGTATCTTTGAGGCTCTCAAGAGTTCCAACCTCGAACTCTTTGTAGCTATGGAGCGCTGGATGACCCCATCTGCCCAGCTAGCGGACTATGTGCTGCCCTCTGCAGACCCCCTGGAGCATCCTAACTTGGATAATATGTTGGGCTTTTCCAATAGCTACTTTGCCCGGGAACAGGCTGTAGACCCCCTTTATGAGCGCAAAGATGATTATTCTGCATGGAGAGAGCTAGGGATACGTCTGGGACAGAAGGAATACTGGCCGGATACCCTAGAGCAATGGTTTGATAAGATACTGGGGCCAGCTAAGGTGAGGTTCAAGGAGCTGGCAACAAGGGATGTACCAGGGATTACCCCTCCCAGGGAATATAAAGCCTATGAAAAGAAGGGATTTGCTACCTTTTCCGGCAAGGTAGAACTTACCTCTAGTTTCTTTGAAAAAATGGAATACCCTGTCCTGCCTGACTATGGAGAGCCGCCATGGAGTCCTATCTCTACCCCTGACCTGGCTAAGGAATATCCCCTCATCCTAATTAGTGGAGCAAGAGTTCGTATGTTCTGGCACTCTCAGCATAGGCAGATAGACAAGCTGCGCAGTAAGCGTCCTTATCCTCTGCTCGAGATTCATCCGGAGACAGCCCAGGGGTTAGGAATTGCTGATGGTGACCCGGTTTACATAGAGACGCCTCTAGGAAGAATCGGGCAGAGAGCAAAATTGACCACAGGGATTGACCCAAGAGTAGTTCATGCTGATGGTTACTGGTGGTATCCGGAGCTACCTGGAGAGGAACCTTGCCTCTTCGGAGTATGGGACTCTAACATAAATGCCATCCTTCCCGATGACCCTGAGCTATGCGATTACACCGGGGATAATTACTTCCGCGCCTTGCTCTGCAAGGTCTATAAGGCCAAGGAACTTTAGAGCATAGTGCTAGCATCCATCCTGTTTAATAACTTAGCCCCTCTAAGCTACTCTAGCAAAGAGCTAAAGTCTCAACTCATAATTATTGTAGAAAGGAGATAACATGGAGAAAATCGGGACAGAAGAGTTGCCATTATCGAAGGTCGATCATGTGGGAATAATAGTCAGGGATATGGACAGGGCTATTGAGCATTATCAGGCTTTAGGCTTAGGACCGTTTGAGTCTTTAAATGTAACTCCCATAGAGAGAAAGGTATATGACAAGCCTGCCGATGATGTCAAGAATGTGGCAAGGGTGGCCCAAATGGGGCCAGTACGGCTCGAGCTAGTTCAGCCTGTTTCCGGGGAGTCTGTCCAGAAGGAGTTTTTAGAGAGCCGGGGTGAGGGCATTAACCACCTGGGCTTCTTTGTGGATGACCTTGACAAGGAGGTGGCTAAGCTAGTCGAGAAAGGGTTTAAGGTTATATCAAGCGTAAAACTCGTAGGTGGCGGTAGCTCTGTTTACCTCGACACTGATAAAGTGGGTGGCGTTATTTTTGAGCTGATGCAGTCGCCATCACATTAGTTGGCGCCAGGTTAAATATAAATAGAGGATGTCAAGTAGCTACTACCTATCACTATATCAGAAGGAGAATATATGACCATGACAATAGACGTTCATACCCATTTATACCCTAAAGAATGGATGGATCATCTTGAGAAGAGTACCGGGCGAATAACAATGAAACGAACAGGTCCCACATCCGTAGTTTTTTACGCAGAAGGTGTTCCTCTTGCTCATGTCAGTAGGGCAGGTCATTATGAGCCGGAGGCTAGGCTCGAAGACATGGATAAGTATGGTATTGACGCTAATATACTCAGTTTAACGACCCCTAGCGTTGAGGTAGTACCTTTAAAGGAGGGGGTTTTATGGGCGAAGAAGGTAAATGACTACTTCGCGAGCCTCTGTCAGAAATATCCAAAGCGTTTTTATGCTTATGCTACACTCCCCTATCAAGACATAGACAAAGCTACGAAGGAACTGGATCGAGCCTACAGGATCTTGGGGTTGAGGGAATAATGATGTTCTCCAATATTGGTGCGAGGCCAATCACCTCTCCAGAGTTCCATCCTATCTATGCAAAGGCAGAACAATATGAGTTACCTATCCTAATCCACCCGGCTCCCCCACTGATGGCAGATGTAATGAAAAAACTTAAACTGCCTTCCCACTTTTTGGCTGATTGTTATACATCTCAGGCACTGCCCAAGTACGTTGCATGCCCGCCTTTCAGAGACGGCAAGAACTTCACAGACGTGTCTTACCGCCTTGCGTCTCCTCAACGGGCTCAGAAGTTTCCCCGGGTTGCCTCCTTCAGAATAGAAATATCAAGTGGTAGCTCTGCTGCAAGCTTTTTCAGCCGGGTGTTTTCTTTCTCGAGCTCTTTGAGACGCCTGGCCTGGTCAATCGTCATCCCACCCTAGTCTCTGCGCCAGCGGTAGTAGGTCTGCTCTGTAAACCCTATTTTCTTGCTGGCTTCTGCAATGGTGGCTCCTTGGCTGATGAGAACCTCGGCCTCTCCCAGCTTGTTGATGATCTGTTCAGGGCGTGTAGGTTTTTCTGACCATTTATCCCCCTTTCTAATCCCTGGACTAACATTATAACTGGACTAGTTTTTAAGGGGTCAGGTCACGTCCAGCAGGTCCAAAACGGTGCAGCCGACTCTTCTAAATATTAAAAGTCGGTCAAAAATTTTCGATTTCTGATCTAGGGACGCTATCTAACCTTGACAAATGAATCATTGTATGCATAGTATTATCAAGAAGCTATGTTAGATACAGTCGTACAGTAATCAAAGGAGGTGAGCAATAGTGAGAGCATTAGTGCTTGGTGGTGCCGGTCTCCAAGGCAGTGGCGGAGCCAGAGAGCTTGCGAAGAAGGACGAGATAAAAGAAAGTATCGAGCCTGTCTATGATGATCGTCAGCAATTTGTGTGCTCCAAGACAACAGTGCAAACGATTACAGATGGTGAGGCGAGAATCGAGATGGAAATCCGGGCTTTTGTTGATGCCAAAATGGAAACGGTTGATACCGTTGCTATAGAGGGGGTGCCTCCCATTGATATGGTTATTAAACCCTACATAGGGAGCGCCGACGGGACGGCAAATGCTTTGGTTAATGCAATTCCGCACGTCATGAATGCAGAGCCAAGCATCGTGACAGCAGCAGATTTGCCTATAATTTTCGGTGTGGAGAATGACGTCAGATTGTTTCTCAAATAACCACTGAGGATGGCCTAAAGTTAATCGGCTAAGCTTTACAGCAGGGCGAGAATGAATTCTCTCAATCAAGGTGGCGTTACCTTGTCCAGACTCTGTGAAACAAAGTGGAGGAAAGGCGATGACGGTAGTGTATTTATGCCGGGCTCCACCCTCGCGTGGGGATGAGGGCTTTCGACGGCAGGCTAACCAGGCACAGAAAACGAATAGCTGATCTTTGCGGAAGCTGCCGAGCGTGATTTTTTTATCGATGGGCTTTATATCCCAATACGAAGTATTGACACCCCCATGGCTTCGCAGTATTCTATATGAAAGGTGTTGCTCCTGAGACTATAACTAAGGGAGATCTCTACCGCGCCGTTCGGCCTTTTGTCTCACTTCAGGCGATAGGTCTAATTATAGTGATGATATTCCCCCAGCTTGTGGTATGGTTGCCAAGCAAGATGATCGGTTAGAGGCGGAGTGACAAAAGGTGATCCCTAAGTTGGTCAGTCTAAAAATAAAACGAAAGGGGGGTCAAGTAATGAGCAGAGACGGTTCTTTGGAAGGCAAGGTCGTTATAGTGACCGGGAGCAGAAGGGGGATGGGTAAGGCTATTGCACTGGCTTTTGCTGGAGCAGGGGCTGATGTAGCTCTCTGCGACTTGGTGACTGAAGATGGCAGGCTGGAGGCTGTCGCCAAAGAAATTCGGCAGCTTGGTCGACGCTCGTTACCTCTAGGAGTTGATGCTTCCCAGAAAACTCAAGTGGATGATATGGTGCAGCGGGTGGTGGACGAATTTGGTGTCATTAGTATTCTAGTCAATTGTGCGGGTATATGGATCCCCGGAGAGACTTTGCTCGAATGCGGTGAACATAACTGGGATAAAGTTATTAATGTCAATCTCAAGAGCACGTACCTTTGCTGCGAGGCGGTGGGTAAGAGAATGATTGACCAAAAAAGAGGCAATATTATTAATATTGCGTCTAGGGTAGGCATAAATCCCCAGCCGCGGGTTGGTGCTTACTGTGTCGCAAAAGCAGGCGTGGTTATGCTCACCCGGCAGCTGGCTCTCGAGCTTGCCAGCTACAATATACGAGTTAATGCTATTGCTCCTGGCTTTATAAAAACGGACTTTAATATACACATGTGGGGTACCCCTGAAGATGAAAAACGATGCGCCAGTGTGATACCGATAGGTCGACTAGGCGAGACGGATGATATTAGCAAAGCGGCTCTATTCTTAGCTTCTGACGATTCCAGCTATATCACAGGAGCCATTATTGCTGTTGACGGTGGCGGGCGTATTGTATTACCGCTACCAGGTTAGAGGCTGTGGAGAAGATCGAAAGCGGGTGGATGATACCTCGACCGGGTTCTAGACAGGGTTAACACCCTGGAGACACGCTTGGAAGGCGTTGAAAAGGAGACTAAGGAGGCTCAACCGAAACTTATGAGGGAGTGGTGATGACAGAGAGAAGACTTCTATGCTCTAAATGGGAAGTTGGTTGGAATCTTGTTGAACACCCCTAAACAAGGAAGCGATAGTTGCCATAATTCTTTAGTGGGTCGAAAAAACCGACTTCTGAATGCGACCGGATAAGGGAGGCCAACCATAGGGGAGAGGGAGCGTTGGGTTTTTGCATTACATTTATATAGGAGGTTCATGATGAAGGAGAAGATAAAGGTAATTCAAATGGGACTAGGCACTATAGGAAAAAGTGCTACCAAGTTCCTACTCGAAAAGAAGGGGCTAGAGATTGTTGGTGCTTTGGATATGGACAAGGAGAAAGTTGGAAAAGATCTGGGTGAGGTAGCAGGTATAGGCAGGAGGCTTGGTGTCATAGTGACTGATGACGCTGACTCTCTTTTCTCTGAGACTTGCGCTCATGTGGTAATTCACGCGGTTTGTAGCTACTTGCACGAAGCTTATCCGCAAATAAAGAAGCCTATCGAAGAGGGGATGAACATAATATCATCGTGTGAACAACTAAGCAATCCCTATGCCATCAATCCTGGGCTTGCTTCTAAACTAGATAAACTTGCCAAGAAGCATGGCGTGACAGTGCTAGGGAGTGGTTTCAACCCTGGATTCGGAATGGACTATTTGGTTCTGGCTTTTACAGCAGTATGTGGCAAGGTCCATAAGATTAAGGCACATAGATCTGTTGACCTAAGTAGTGGTTGGAAGGTTGGTGAGGGGCTAGGACTAGTGCATGCCGGGGTGGGGAAAACAGCTGAAGAGTTCAAAAAGGGGGTGGAAGAAGGGGTCATTAGGGAGCACAGCTTTATTGAACAATTTAGAGAGATTTCAGATCGCTTAGGATGGAAACTAACCGATATAAGGACAAGATTGGAGCCGCTGATGGGCGAGAACGGACGAGCTATTGGTGTCAGAACATTTAGCGAAGGAATTGAGAATGGGGAACTAAGAATAGAGATGGTGCACGAGCAGTTCGTTGCCCCAGAAAGGGAAACAGCTGATCGTCTTGTTATAGAAGGGGTGCCCAACATTAACATGGTTATCAGTCCTGCTATCGTGGCTCCGGAATCCACTGTAAATGTTATGATTAATGTAATTCCGCATGTGATAAACGCCAAGCCAGGCATTATGACACCAGTGGATCTGCCTTTGATTTTCGCTCTAGAGGATGATGTGAGGTTGTTTATTAAATAAATCATTCTTATTAGGTTGGAGGCTATTTCACTAAACAACAACTCTAAAAACAGCCTAAGCAAAGGTTAAATGAAACTTCCCTATGCAATGGCGAGGTGAAGGCGTGCTGTAGCTGGGTGTGAGAGAGCGGTGTGCTCTCGGGAAGAAAGAGGACCAGAGGTGGAAAGGAGCCTTTGAAGATTGCAAACGCTTTGAAGCCGAATGTGAGGAGAAAGAGATTGTGGTTACCAAGATGGATGCTACCGTGCTCCACTCCTCCCAAGAGAAAGGGCAAAAGAAACTCACTGTGAGACGTGATGTCTTCTGCCAGGGAGCTGGAAAGCCTTAAATTTGAAGCTGAAAAACAGGCCTTTTCAAAATTAGGTAGCGTCTAAATAAGAAGGGGGTGATAGATAAGGAAACGCTAATACTTAGGCAGACTGACATGTTGCTTGTAAGATTCAAATGAAAAACAAAGAATTGTTAGTTGTATTTATCAGTGTTTCCTCGTAAATGTGATCCCAAGACGACCACGATAGGCTGAGATTTCTTACAGTGGCGAGTAAAAGTAATAAGGAGGATTAAGATGATAACACCACACCAGAAATTAGCTTTTGGTACAGGGATGTTGGATTGGGAGGAAAGAATAAATTTAGAGCGTTTGAGGCGGGAAAGGCCAGCAAAGGTACGTGCCAAAATGAAGGAGCTTGGTTTTGCCGCAATTATCCTAGGCCTCGGGGACAACCAGATTTACGCAACAGCAATTGACCCAGGCGCGCTCGCAGGGTTCATTGCGGGTGCCTCAGGGCACGCAATAGTCTTCACAGACTATCCAGAGGATACAATAAATTATTGCGTTGACGGGAATTGTGCTAGGCAAGCTAGGATCCACAGTCCTTGGCTAAAGCCCGATAACATTAGAGCCGTTCATTCGCTCAATATAAACCAGGTACCAGATCAAGTCGTAGACAATGCAAAGAAAAACGCTGAAGAGGTTTTCCAAGATCTAAGGGAAAGGGGGGTACAGAAAGAGAAAATTGCATACGATCAGCTACACCCGGCAATGCTAGCCGCGTTAGGGGACAAAGGCTTAAAGCTTACACACACGCCAGAAGTGCTGGTGGAAGCTAGGATGATTAAGACACAGGATGAAATCAATTGCATGAAAATGGCTGGCTATATAGCCAATCAAGGCTTTTGGGAACTATATAAATACATAAGGCCGGGTGTTACTGAGTGTGAGGTAGCATCTCATGCTGCAGCAGCTTTTATGAGAATGGGAAATAGACATGGCTTCCTCGTAAACCTTAGAAGCGGACCAAATACTGCTCCGAATTGGGGTAGCCACTCTCCTACGGATAGAATGATACAGCCAGGTGATCTGGCGTTTTGTGACATGATAGGCCCTTTGTTCTTGGGATACCGGGTATGTTACTACCGGACCTTCAAGTGTGGATTAAAGCCAACCGAGAAAGAGAAGGACTGGTATAAGAAGTGCTATGAATGGGAATATGCCGCTATGGATGCTGTGAAACCCGGTGTCTCGACGGCAGAGATAGCCGAGAAGTGGCCACCGGCGAGTACATGGGGTTTCAAGGAGGAATATGAGGCCTGGATCAATTGCTTAGGACACGGTCTTGGTTTATCGCAATACGAGCCGCCTATGATTGGAAAATCTTTTTGGCCTACGACTATACAGAAGGGGATGACTTTCTCCTTAGAGACATGGTATGGTCAGGACGGCGTTGGTGGTTGCCGAATTGAGAATGTGGTGGTCGTAAACGATACAGGCTGCGAAAACTTGTACACCTGGCCAGATGAGGAGATAATCGTGCCCGAGCATAGTCTGCTAGTTAGATAGCCTCCCTGGGCTTTACCAATGGTTCCTGAGCCTGGAAAGACTAATCGAAAAGGAGGAGCTAAATGAGTCCGTTAGCGGTAAAAAGCATTGGTGAGCAGCTATTAATGAGGTTAAAATCTACCATACCCCACAGGCTTTTAAGGCTCGGGTAAGGTATTGCCTGTCTATCCTTACCTTGATAACCTCTCATCGGTATAGGCATCTATTTGGGCTTCCCCCTTATCATCGGGAGTAGCCATTTGCTATCTTACGCTTACCTATCATAAGGTCAACCGAGTAGGCTTTGCCATCAGCTAGGACTTTGAAGTTTATAGCGCGAAGGCCTCGTTAGGCTCACGGCTCGCTCTTACCCGCTTTGCCCGCTTTAAGGCGTTTGGTATGCCCTTCAGGTCATCACGGTCGATGACGGCTTGTCCTTCCCCTTCGTCGTAGTTAAGAGTAACACTTTATTCAGTGCCTCGGCTAACTCGGTTGCTCCGATATTGGTCTTGACGGAGTTATTAGGGCTTACCCTGACTTCGGCAAGGGTAAGAGGCGTCTTATCGCCAATCCAAGCCAAGTCCTGAAGGTAACTGGTATTAGCTCCACAGATAACTTTGAGCTTTTTGTCGGTAACTCACTCCCCGCTGGCTTAACACTAGCGCAACCTTGACTACATTGCTACCGCCTACAGCTTTGAGGTATCCGAGGAAGCCTCTACGCCCGATGGTAATGTCAAGTAACACTATCCTTGCGGCTAGTGCCCTTGACAGGGTGTTTACCAGCATCGCCTTATGAGCTACGAAGCCGCCGCGCTACGCTTTAGATAATTGCACACTTAGACTGGCTCTGGAGGTGCACCGGTGAACCGAGTACACGCCCTCCAGATACTTGAGTCCCATCACCAGCGCGCCTTTAACCTGGCCCCGCTTAAGCCCAGGTCGAAGATACCCCTACTCAAGCGGAGGGAGTACCGGCTCAATAAGGAGGACTTCCTTCGTTTCCTGGCGCAGGACACGAACTGGGCAATCCGCTGGATGAGAGTCCCCATGCCCTCTTCAGTTCAAGATAACGTAAAATAGCTGATTTAGCCTTAACTTCTCCCAATCAGCAAGCCTCTCAGTTCCCTTGAGCAGGGGCTATAGCCTCTTATTCTTGATTCCAGGCAGCCATAAGCGTATGATTGTTTTAAAACCGATGCTCGAAGACTTATCGAGAAGGAAAGGAGGCTGAATTCTATGGAGTGAAAGACTAGAATAACCGACTTGGTTGGCATAAGGTATCCTATTATTCATGGAGCTTTGTGGGGAATTGGCAAGGCAGAGATTGCAGTAGCTGTCTCCGAGGCTGGCGGGCTGGGAATGATCACAGCTAGGTCGTTGGGTTCTCCCGACAGACTTCGTACAGAGATATGTAGAGCCAAATCTATGACCGACAAGCCCTTTGGAGTAAACCTTAATCCAGCTATGGATCCTGCACTCCAGGCGATGCGAGAGACCGCCATAGAGGAAAAAGTTCCCGTCATTGAAACCGCTGGCTATCGATGAATTGACCACGGGAGGCGAGTGAAAGAGTCCGGTCTTATATGGATTCACAAGTGCGTTACGGTGAGGCACGCATTGGTGGCAGAGCAAGACGGGGCGGATGCGGTGTGCATAATGGGACTTGAAGGAGCTGGACTCAAAAATCCCGCGACTCTTACTACCCTGGTAAGCATCGCAATGGCAGTAAGACGCGTAGAGATCCCATTGATCGCCGCGGGCGGCATCGGTAATGCGCGTACCTTTCTCGCTGCACTAGCGCTAGGAGCAGAGGCAGTGCTTTTGCGAACTGTATTCTGTGCCGTCAGAGAGAGTCCTCTCTCCGAACACCACAAACAGGCTCTAGTAGAGGTTGATCCCTATGATCCGAAATGGCGGAAGCCCATACTAGCCACCCCTAAACCCGAAGCCATGGAGAGGTTGAAGCAGGCAAAGGATTCCAAGGCAGTACATAAGGCAGCAAGGCAAGCCGAGCGGTTTCGTTTGTCAAGGTTAGCTGGAATCGATACCGCATCGCTAGCCATCGGCTTTATCGATAAGGTGGTTGCCGCAAAGGAACTTATTGACGGCATTATCGGCAAAACTGAAGAAATTCTCACATCGAGTGGTATCGGGGGTAGAGGCTGACTCAGAAACCGGTGGCCTAGCTGCAGTTCAAAGAGGACCGTCCTCTCACTTTTTGATGGTCGTCCATAGTTAAGATGGCTCAAGACGATATATCCTAACCAACCGCCACTTACGCTTATAGCTAGTCTCTACCACCAATAACTTAACCGGCTAGAATCAACAACCACTCAGAGTATGGCTTGAAACATGTTCCTAAACGCTCTTAGCCTCAGCTTAGGTAGAGTAATGCCGTCATCACCTGTGGATTGAACAATCAGCCAATTTGTGAAGCTGCTTGCGACTAGGTTCTATGCGTCTTCCCCTGCCTCCAAATCCGAGAGATGGCGGAAGGAATCTGTGATTTCCATCTTAGCTCGCCCAGCCGTACAGCCGTCAATGCTTCGCATGACACTGTGGAAACGGTGATAAGGGATTGTAACAAGAAGCTCCTCAGCAGTGTAACCCTGGATTCTTCGGCTGGTATAGTCCATGAGACTCACATTCAGCTCACCGCTTACGATAGGATATGCTACGGCTTGGTGACAAGTTGAACCAGCCATTTCAAGCTTGGGAGGT
>Ga0114930_10002086_pt1 | contig 18346 bp, 14 predicted proteins | sample AnhtaG_FD_87300 | JGI IMG/M metagenome (GOLD analysis project Ga0114930, IMG submission 87300) | Deep subsurface microbial communities from Anholt, Denmark to uncover new lineages of life (NeLLi) - Anholt_01485 metaG | ecosystem: Environmental > Aquatic > Marine > Oceanic > Sediment | place... | reverse complement strand
TGCCACTGATTGGGATCGGCGTGCTTTACTGGTTTGGTCGTCCCCAACCACGTAAGATAGCTGTCTCCCTGGCTATTGGACTTCCCATTCTGACCCTCACCATATTTGGCATAGAACCCATCCTCCGAGTGTCCCAACGTATTGATGATGGTAACCTCCAAGCCCAAAGGGTGCATGGAAACGGGATGAATCTCATCTGGGCTCCTGATGGACCAGGATGGCCGCGCAAAGGGGTAAACTGGTATGAAGCACAGCAGGTGTGCCAATATCTCGGCGAAGATGGCCTGACCCCCGCCCCTATGCCACAGCACATTTGGCGATTGCCGACGGTGGATGAAGCCGTGCGCTCTATGGCTCGCCACGGCCAGAACAGTGGTGGGGTATGGGATGCAGAAATTGCAAAGGCTACCTACAAAACGACCCCTGACAAAGAGTCTCCGCTGTGGAATGCACATTCCCAAGTGATCTACTGGTGGACGGCGACAGAGGTAGATGAAGAACACGCCTACATAATTGTCTATGATGGAAAGGTGTGGCCGAGAGCAAAACAATTCAGTGCGGCATATTTAGGGTTTCGATGTGTAAAATAGCCATCTACGAGCTAGCGAGTTTTGTTTAGCGAGAGGCTGATAGCAATATAGGATACTGTATTACGGTGGAAGCAATGGGAGATACATTGGGCAATGAGCCAGTGATATGTCAGAGCTATTAGTGTTTCTCCCAATCGGTATGGACAATGACGTCAATTGCGAAAAAATACATCCGGTGTATACCGAGATAGCTGATTTGGCATCGATTGCGCTAGTAAGTAAGTAGTGCTAGGATGATTTAAGTTGGCGTCAGGCAGTCTCAGATTGTTCAACGGGGGTCACAATGAGCACGGACCCATGCAAGGAATTGAGGAAGGAAGCGCATAGGGTTGGTCGCGAAATAGAGCAGGCGGCAAGATACCTCCGCCGATTCGCTGGAACAAAGCCGCTCAACCCATGGGGGCACCCCATGCCGCTCACTGAAGAGAGCATCCAGGGGTTGAGGGAAGCCCAGGGGATCCTCCAAAACCTCCAGGAGCAGTTCAAGCAGCTGATGGACGAGCTGGTCGAATGCATGAAGCAGCACGGCCAGATAAGTGGAGATTAGCCACCGCAACTCCGTTCGCCTGCAAAAGCATCGACGCGCTTAACCCCAAACCGTATGGAGCGGTTTGGGATTTTTCTACTTTAAAGGTAACTACTCACCCTCCCGCAGGTTTAGATGTTGTTTTGACACAGAATCGCGCCTCGACCGGATATTCAAACTAATGAATGCTCTCAGGCATAACCTGCGGGAGGGTAGGCTGAAAACCAACTTTCCCCAGGAGAAGTGTGCGTGCACTTAGTCAGTTGTACTTTCGAACCGTTTGGGCAAGTACCTGGTAGACTCAATACAGGTTACCTCTTTTGACCGATCAGGATTATCAAAGATGAGCGAGACCTTAGATTCAAAGGTTTAGGTGTGGAATGGGCGTGGATGTCTTCGAAAGGGTAGTAGGTATATTGGGTGCGATGATGGTGCTGGTAACCCTGGGCGTCGTCCTGCTAGGGTTGTGGCACTCTTTGAAACGGCCTAAAGGGCGAGCGATCGGCTTGGCGCAAATGATGTTGCGAGGGCCAGTCTACCTCTTGATCAGTGTTCTCTTCTTTGGGATGTGCTTTATTCTATGGAAGCCGCTCCCGCTGACAATCTCGCTAACGGCGCGGGTCCTGATGCTGGTATTAGGTATTTCGCTCTACTTCCCCGGGTTGGCACTCGTCCTGTGGGGACGGCTGACACTGGGTAAGATGTACAACGTTTCGAGCGCCTTGGCCGCGCAGTTGTATATCGACCATCAATTGATCATGAATGGTCCGTTTGCTTACGTGCGCCATCCAATGTACCTGGGTGTGTTGATGGCTGCTTTTGGAGGTCTCCTGATCTATCGAACCTGGACGCTCGTTTTTCTCGCTGTGGCTTTTCTGGGTTTGGCGGTCCGTGCCCAACGTGAAGAGCAGGGATTGGCTGCTGAGTTCGGGGAGCAGTGGGAAGAGTATTGCGAGCGAGTACCGGCCTGGATACCGCGCCTCCGACGAGGGAAAGAGTAACCAGCCGGGACAGCACTTTGAGAAAGAACGCACATGAGGAGAATATTTCTTATTCATCGAATAATGGCCAACTATTTTTGTAAGATTGGGCGGTTGAAATGGCCAATTCTCCTAAGTGGGGCGCTGGTCTTGTTATTGGCTAGCGGATGTGGACCCTCGCCCTCCGATATTGGACCAGGTACAGCCACACTCCCATCAAAAGTGGTGCAGACGCCACTCGCCCAACCATCTCCAACTTTACGAGCCAGCGCCGCACCGAGCACGTTTGACGATTTCCTCGAAGAGGCTTTCTTCGCTCAGATTACCCGTGATCCCGAATTGATCAGCGAATTGGGGTTGGCTCAAGCCTTTGGGATGGACAACAGCCAGCTTACTGACGTCTCCGATGCCTTTCAACTTGAAACCTACCAACTGCTGCAAACCCAGTTGGACACCTTGCACAGTTACGACCGCGCCTTGCTTACTACCGATCAACAGCTTTCCTACGACCTGTTTGAATGGTATCTAGACGATCTGCTCCGCGGCCAGGAGTGGAGATTCTACGACTATCAGGTCAACCAAACGCTCGGAATCCAAAACATCCTGATTGAGTTCATGACCGACCGTCATCCAGTCAGGGATCTCCAGGGCGCTCAAGATTACATCCACCGGCTCGAGCAGTTCACCACTAAATTTGACCAGTTGATCGAGTGGCTGAAAATCCAGGAAGCTCAGGGCATCATCCCACCCAAGTTCGTGATTCAACGCGTATTGTCGCAATTGAACTGGTACCTTTCGCAAGACCCGGAAGAAACCGCACTCTACTCGGCACTTGAAGAAAGGGTCTTACCTAATAGTAGCATCAACCCCGAACAAGGTTCGATATTATTCAACGATGCCCTACAAGCCATCGAGGAACATGTCCTCCCGGCGTATAGAGATTTGCGCACCTATTTTGAACACTTGGAGGATATCGCCGACACCGAAGATGGCTTCTGGAAGCATCCCGGCGGCGACGCCGCTTACGCTTATTGGCTGCGCCACCACACAACATTGGATATGACCGCCGAGGAAATCCACCAATTAGGCTTGCAGGAAATCGACCGAATCCAGATCGAGATAGAAGCCCTCCTTTCGGAATTGGATATTTCTGGGGACAGCTTGGGGAAGAAGATGCATCAAGTGGGCCTTCAGAGCGGAATGATGCCTCTTTATACCGATGATGATCATCAAGCCGTTGTTGACGAATATCAGGCTCTGATCAACCATGCCGATCGAAACCTCTCCAACCTATTCGATATTCGTCCCAAGGTGGGAGTGGTGGTTGTTCCCATTGAGGCCCCCAACGCTCCAGGGGCTTACTATGTCTCACCGGCGTTGGACGGTTCTCGGCCTGGAATGTTTTACGTCAACCTAACTGGCAGTGGCGTCCCTCGTTATGGCATGCCCACACTGGCTTACCACGAGGCCATCCCCGGGCATCACTTCCAAATTGCAATCCAGCAGGAGTTGGCGGACATCCCTACTTTCCGTACAGGAATTAATTACACCGCTTACGCCGAAGGCTGGGCACTCTATGCCGAATACCTGGCATGGGAGGCTGGGTTCTACGCCGATGATCCATACGGCAACCTGGGCCGACTGCAAAGTGAACTCTTCCGAGCAGTTCGCCTGGTAGTGGATACCGGTATTCATGCCATGGGTTGGTCGCGCGAGCAGGCTATCGATTATATGGTGGAGAATGTAGGTTACCCAGAGGACCTTGTGACGGTTGAGGTTGAGCGTTACATAGTCTTGCCCGGTCAGGCCACCGCGTACAAGGTCGGCATGCTTAAAATCCTGGAGCTACGCCAGCGGGTAATGCAGGCATTAGGCGCTGATTTTGATATTAAAGAATTTCACAACTTGCTTTTAGAGAATGGCGCCATGCCACTCGAGATTCTCGAGCGAGTAGTAGATGACTATATCGAGTCAAATGAGTGAGGGTGGAGGGTCAAACGGGGAATTAGGTGGCTAGTGAGAGCAACAGTTGTAAAACCCGAAACGATAAATAATCGGAGCAAAGTGGAAAAAGTAAAAAAAAGCCCCAAACAATTTACAGCCGCGTAAGGTAAGTTGGAACGAGAAGACAATTGAACGCGATAAATATCCAACGAGTGGAAGTGCGTTCGATTTTGCCCTATAGCCGATGCCTGTATAATTCAACTAGGCGGCGTAACGCCCGAGAAACATTTTAAACTTGATGGATAGCGAGAAGCGGGATACCGCTCCGAGCGGGTTGTTTGAGTGAGACATGGACCTAACCGAGATTTTCGAGCGACCAGCGCGCATCCTGGTCGCCGACGACGACTGGCTTAACCGGGATTTGCTCAAAGCTTATTTGACCGACGCCGGCTACGAGGTGGTAACCGCCGCAGATGGGCAAACGGCACTTGAGATAGCGCTCCAATCCCCACCTGATTTGGCGCTGGTTGATGTGCAGATGCCGCGCATGGACGGTCTGGAGCTCTGTGCAGCGCTGAAGAGCTCGCCAGGGACGCGCTTCGTCCCGGTGGTGATCGTCACCGCTTTCGATAGCGAGGAAGAGGAAGTCAAGGCGATCAAGGTCGGCGCCGACGATTTCATCACCAAACCCTACCGTTCGCTAATATTGCTTACCCGTGTGCGCTCATTACTGCGGATAAAGAGACTGTACGATGAGATCGAAGCGTACAACCGGCTGCTACGGCAAGTCCTCGACCGTTTCTTGGCCGAGGATGTTACCGACATTATCCTGACCGATCCTGAACGCTACCTGAAGCTCGGCGGTGAGGTGCGACAGGTGACGGTGCTCTTCGCGGACATTCGTGGTTTCTCACGCTTCACTGAGGAGCATACCGCGCCCGAAGTAATCGAGACTCTCAATCGGGTATTCCAGTCTCTCACCCAGGTGGTCTTCACCCACCACGGAACTTTTGATAAGTATTTGGGCGATGGCCTGATGGCGTTCTACGGGGCGCCGGTAACGGGCGAGGACGATGCGCAGCGTGCGCTTGATTCGGCGATTGAGATGCAGCGTCGGTTCCAAGAGTTGTGCCGGGAGACAGGTGAGGATCTGAACAGCCTGGGCCTGGGCGTTGGCTTGCACTCAGGCGAGGTCGTAGTGGGTAATATCGGCTCGGAGAAGGTGATGGACTACACAGTAGTTGGTTATGTGGTCAACGTAGCCAAGCGGTTGCAGGAAATCGCTCAGGGCTGCCAGATCCTTTTCAGCGAGGCCACCTACCAGCAGGTGAAGGGTGTAAAAGCGGAGAAACTCGAATCGCTTCAACTCCCTCATCTTAAGGATTCCATCACCGCCTACCTGATCGAATTTAATGGTTGACCTCAACCGCCAGCGGCAACTGGTGCTGCCGTGCTATAATCCCCGGTGTGCCCCAGTAGCTCAATTGGATAGAGCAAGGCTCTCCTAAAGCCTAGGTTGTGCGTTCGAATCGCGCCTGGGGCACTATGTAAAGTTAAATAAGAAGTCCTTTAAATTATTACAATAATAAATTTACTAATCACCACGCATTTCTTGAGTCAGCAGTAAAAAAACCAGGGGGCTAGCATCGAAGCATATTCTACTTGTCGATATATGCCAAAATTCAAAGAGCAACGCTTTAGAAAATTGGTCACTTTGTGATCTAATCATGGCTTACTACATCCAACTTGTTACTACCGACTGGTTGTTAAGGTAATTCCCAAAAGAATAAACGCCATCCCAACGGCTATCCAGCTAGTGATCTGTTCCCCAAGCAGTAATACCCCACCCAGGCTTGCGACAACAGGAATGACATACGCGGTCATGGCAGCCGCAGTTGCCCCAAAACGTTTTATGAGATTGAACTCCCCGAATAAGCCTAAAAATGTTCCAGTAATAGTTGAATAGACCAGGGCAAAGTAACCCCAGCCATCTACAGTGTGTAAGTCTATGCCCACCATCCAAATGGAGATCGGTAATATTACTACCGTGGTGGTAAGGACACGCACACTGGCAACATCGAAAGTATCCAGAGTGCGCATGAACCGTTGGGCATAGATCGTCCTACAGCCTCCGATAATAATCGCTATAGACACAAGTATATAGCCGATAGCGTCAGCTTGTCGTCCATCAGCCAGGCCACTCTCCCCACGCAACGCAATGAGCAGACCCCCACCAAACGCAAATGCTACACCCAGGCTTTTATTTCTCGTCATTCGTTCTTCAGGAAGCAAGAAATGAGCTAATGTCAATGTGAAAGCTGGAGCAATAGTTATCAGGGCCGAAGTAACTCCACTTGATAGATACTGCAATGAACTAATGAATGCCCACATTGGAAAAGCCGTGCCCAGAATCCCTATCACAGATGCGTGAAACCATAACCGACGATCCTTGGGTATTGTTCTTCCACCGCTTCTATTCCACAAATAAAAAGCCGTGAATATTAGACTTGCCATAGCAAGACGTAACCCCAAAAATGTAAGAGGGTGAAATTGCCCAAGGGCAAAACTCGAGGCAATTATGCTTGTACCAAATAATAGGCCCTGAAGCAAGATGTATGGTATGGATTGGCGATTCAAAGACTTCTCCGAAAATTAAAGTCGCTACGGCGATGTTAAAGAGACCGCAACGCCGATGTATACTGCAGTCAATATTATACTTGCCATAATGATTGGGATCTTACCATCGTGATGATCACCTATATAACCAGCAAAGAGGTTCCCAAGAATGCCTCCTACCATCCGAGCTGTCACAAAGAACCCAAATAACCCTCTTCTTTCTTTAGAATCATCAGAGCTTGAATGGCCAGGAAGGGCGCCACGAGGTCTCTCTGGGATTATCTTCGCTATAAGGTCCACCCAAGCAGCGAAATTCAAACCAGTTAACAAGCCCGATAAAAGGGGAGCCAGAGCGACAGGTTGTCCTATGGTGATGACAAGCGTTTAGGATTCTATATGTCGTCAGCGCAATTTCGTTTCTATGCTGAGCTAAACGACTTTCTGCCTACGGATCGAAGGCAGGTGACTTTCGTCCATACGTTCGATGGTCGACCGTCGGTCAAAGACACGATCGAGGCATTGGGCGTACCCCACACTGAAGTCGATCTCATATTAGCTAACGGCGATTCGGTGGATTTCTCCTATCATCTTCGAGATGGCGACCGGATCAGCGTCTATCCTGTCTTCGAGTCGATCGACATCGCGCCCATCTTGCGTGTGCGCCCTCAGCCGCTGCGCGAGGCACGTTTTGTCCTAGATACACATCTAGGCCGGCTGGCAGGGTACCTGCGAATGTTGGGCTTCGATACCCTCTATCGGAACGACTTCAAGGATGAGGAGTTGGCCCGCCTGTCGAGCCGTGACGGGAGGATCCTGCTGACCAGGGATCGCGGTTTACTCAAGAGGGGCGAGGTGACCCACGGCTACTTTGTGCGGGAGATCCACCCCCGAGGACAGTTAGTTGAGGTCTTACAGCGCTTCGATCTAGCTGGATCGGTCGAGCCTTTTAAACGCTGCCTAAGTTGCAACGGGCTGTTGGCCCCTGTTTGCAAGAAGGATATTGTTGACAGCCTCCCGGCAAAAACTCAGCAGTATTATGATAAATATCGTCGATGCCAGGCGTGCGGTCGTACCTACTGGCGTGGCTCACATTACCAGCACATGCAGCGATTTATCGATCAAGTCCTTGAGGAGACTGAGAGATAGCTAAAACCGCTTGCCACATGTTGGAAATCATAGCCGCGGAAAAATTAACCTCATTACCACACCAGCGGGTTGCAGATTGGGATGAATTTCCCCGGGCAAAGATATAATCTTGGTCAAGCATTTAGTCAGACGAAGGGTATTGACAAAGATAAAATTAATTAGTACAATTGTTCTATAAGCCGGTGGGCGTACAGAACCTTGTCACGGTCGCCCGGGCCGAACCGATAGTTGATCCCCACCGGAAAGGAGATCCCCATGTTTCACAAATTGATCCTCGTTGGCAATGTCGGTCGCGATCCCGAGATGCGCTACACGCCAAGCGGTCAGGCGGTTACCAACCTGTCTGTCGCCACCAACCGCCGCTACAAAGACAGCTCTGGTGAGCAGCGGGAGGAAACAGTCTGGTTCAGGGTGTCGGTTTGGGGCCGGCAGGCCGAAGCCTGCCACCAGTACTTACGCAAGGGGCGCCAGGTGCTGGTGGAGGGTCGTTTAGCCGCCGACGAGAGCGGCAACCCACGCATCTGGAATCGGCAGGACGGTACGCCAGCCGCCTCCTTTGAGATTAACGCACAGACAGTCCGTTTCCTCGGCGGTCGCGGTGACGCGGTTGACGTTGACGCCGAGGGAGGTGTCATGGCCCCCGGGCCGCAGTCCGAGGACGAGATCCCCTTCTAGGTTGTTGACACCGAAAGGCCTCAGGCGGTCGAAGGCTGTCTGAGGCCGCCCCTCCACTCCACGGAGCATGCCCATGTCTTCCAAGCCCGAGCAGCCAAAGACAGGTGGTCGTATGCGCGTCCACCTGCCTTCTAATCTCGAACCCACTTACGCCAATTTCGCCATGATCACTAACTCACGTTCCGAAATCGTGATCGATTTCGCTCAGATAATGCCTAAGGTACCACGAGCTCGGGTGAAGAACCGGGTGGTCATGACGGCGTTCAACGCCAAGCTGCTGTTGCGTGCGTTGTGCGAGCACATGAAGCGTTTTGAAACTCAATTTGGCGAGATCATCCTGCCCGAGGGTACCACTCTGGCTGATCAACTCTTCCGACCCTTGCCATCCGATCCTACCTCTGATGAGTGAAATCTATGGATAAATTAGAGACCATCGGCGAACACATCCGTCAATATCTAGAAGAGAAGAACACCGCCCGGGATCGTGCCCTGCAGCAATCCCGCACCATGATCCGCCACTGCTCGATCGCTATCCGGGCAGTGCATCGGGACGAGCGCGTGATGGCCAAAAAACGATTGGATAGCGCCATGGACCTGCTCGAAATCCTGCGGGAAGGACTGGCATCCTACCCGGATCTCTATCACGCTGGCTATATCAGGGGAGCGCACAAAGAGTACGCCGAAGCCAACATCGTCTACGCTCTTGTCGGAGGAGAGCCACTACCCGAACCGGAGGAATTAGGCGTAGGATATATTGCCTACCTGGGAGGGTTGGGAGAGGCGGTTGGAGAGTTGCGCCGCCGTGTGTTGGACATCCTGAGGTCTGACCACATCGATGAAGCGGAGCGGTTGTTATCCGCTATGGATGACATCTACGGCTTGTTGGTCACGATCGACTTCCCAGATGCCATCACCGGTAACCTGCGGCGGATCACTGACATGGTGCGGGGGGTTACCGAGCGTACTCGCGGCGACCTTACGACTACTTTGCAGCAGCAAGAGCTGAAAGAGGCGCTTAGGGCGGTCGAGAAGAAGTTGAACCAAGTTTAAGGTGTGGCTGGGGTGAGTCTGCGTGCGTCGGAGATTGTCCAATTTGTTTTCTGCCATCGTGCCTGGTGGTACGCTCGCCAAGGCCATCCCTCTACCAACTTTAAAAGAAAAGGCGCTGGGACCCGTTGGCACCGTCGACATGGACGCACGGTATTAACCGCAGGATGCTTGCGCCTGTTGGGATATGCTTTCCTCCTGGCGGCGGCTGTAGCAACAGTGGCTCATCTTACTTTGCTTGCCCTAGGCTGAGACGTGATTTATTTAATCTCACTTTTACTCGTGATTGGGCTGGTATTGCTCTGGCTAGGAGGTCGTCGCCAGTTAGCATCGGGGTTGCCGCTTGGTCGGGTGGTTTACATCGACACCGAGAGTCTTGGGCGGCTTAAGCAACCGCTCTACGACCCAGTCCACGATCTCGCCGGTCAACCGGATTACATTGTGGAGAAGCCGGACGGATTGGTGCCGGTGGAGGTCAAATCCGGGCGCGCTCCGCTCAGTCCTTACCGGTCACATGTCCTGCAATTGGCGGCTTATTGTATGTTGGTACATGCCACCTATGGGGAACGACCAACGTATGGGATACTCAAGTACGCCGATCGGGCTTTCGCTATGGATTATAGTTCATCGTTGGAGAACGAACTGCTAGACTTGTTAGCCGAGATTCGCCGGGCTGAACGTCGGACACCTGATCGTTCTCACCACTCGGTAAACCGGTGCCGAGCTTGTGGTTATCTCCAAGTCTGCGATCAAGCGTTGGATTGAGGCTGCACAGTCCATCCTCTCAGCTATAATTACAGTGATGATTATCGAACCCAAGGTACCTAAAAGAATCGCCGTCGCCGCTTACCCTGGTAGCAAGGAGGCGGCTGAATTGGCGGCTGATATTGCAAGTCATCTCGCCAAGCGCGGCCTGAACACGATCCACGCCTCACTCTATGACGAGGTGCTGCGTAGCCAGGTCAGCGATGGAGGTTTCGACTTATTGGTTGCGCTAGGAGGTGACGGGACGATGCTGCGCGCCGGTCACCTTTGTGCACCTCCTAAGGTACCGATCCTTGGTATCAACACGGGGGGTCTCGGCTTCTTGATCGAAGTAGCTCAAGAAGATTGGATGTCAGTGATCGAACGTGTGCTTGCCGGCGACTTCTGGTTGCAGGAACGCATGATGCTACGGGCTGAACATCGCAGCCGAGGCCGAATAGTCGCGGCGTGGGATGTGCTCAACGAGTGCACGATTGGCCGAGGGGAGATGGTACGCCCGGTGCGACTAATCGCCGAGATCGATGGCCACTATCTGACCACCTATGTCGCTGACGCCTTGATCGTAGCCACTCCAACCGGCTCCACTGCGTACGCCCTGGCGGCCGGCGGACCGATCCTGCCGCCCGAGTTGCGCAACATTCTGCTCGTACCGGTCGCGCCACACCTTTCAGTCGACCGGGCCATCGTGCTCCACGAGGGATCCTGGGTGCGGGTCATCGTTCGTACTACCCATCAGGCTACGGTCTGTGTAGATGGACAGGTGCCGATGCCACTCCGGGATCGCGACCAGGTGGATGTGCGTGCCAGTGAACACACCGTTCACTTCGTCCGAATACATGAACCCGACTACTTCTATCGCAACCTGACCTCACGCATGAAACAGAACCCGACCGCTGGAGTCGATGGATGACCGATCGCGCAATGGTCTGCGCTAACCATCCAAATCATGAGACTACATTGCGCTGCAACCGTTGTGGGGAGCTGATATGTGCTCAATGCGCGGTACACACGCCAGTAGGCTATCGTTGCTGAGAGTGTGTGCGCGGTCAACAGAAGGAGTTAGAAACTGCCCGCCAACTTGATTACATGATCGCTGGCGCTATCTCGGTTGTCGGGTTGGGTGTGGCGATCTTCCTGCTGAATCCTCTTGGTTGGTGGGGGTTCTTTATTGCCCCAGTGGTTGGGGGAGGGTTGGCCGATATAGTGCGTTGGGCTGTAGGACGCCGTAGAAGTCATTACCTTCCACTGGCGGCCGTCATCGGCGGAGTTGTCGGATTATTGCTAAGCCTGGCGTTCCTGTTCTCCAGGTTCGCTTATTCTAGTGCACTGGGAACGATTTTAATTCAGGCTCTGGTACCGATTGTCATGGGAGGTCTGATGCTGAGCGCTTTGTACTACCGATTGCGGGGGATCCGTCTCTAATACACTGCTATGCTGACAGAACTTCGTATTCACGACTTTGCCATAATTGACGATTTGACCCTGACACTGGATTCCGGGTTCATCGTCTTTACTGGAGAAACTGGAGCCGGAAAATCCATCATCATCGATGCGGTGGAGGTGTTGCTCGGGGGACGAGCCGACAGTGACATGATCCGCTCGAACGCCAATGTGGCTCTCGTCGAGGGTTCCTTCCATCTAGAGAACTCCATTCGGCAGGATGTGCATGGGATCCTTGAGCGTGAGGGATTGTTGGACGACCCGGAATTCCTGATCCTGGGTCGCGAGATCCGCCGCCAGGGTCGTAACATCTGTCGGGTAAACGGGCGAACGGTCAACCTTGCGCTGCTGCGAGAACTGGGAGAATGTCTGGTTGATGTTCATGGCCAGTCAGAACACTTGAGTCTGTTGCGGGTTGGGGAGCACATCGAGCTACTCGATCGCTACGCGCAGGTTGAAAACCTGAGGAATGCTTTCATTGATAACTTTCAGATGCTGGAGCGTGTGCGCCGCGAATTGTCTGAGCTGCGTCAGCGTGAGTATGACGCTGTCCGCAGAGCCGATCTGCTAGCTTTCCAGATTAACGAGATTGAAGTCGCGACTCTTCGGTTGGGAGAGGAGACTGAGTTACTGGCGGAGCGCACCCGGCTTGCCAACGCCGAACAACTGGCAACCCTGGTCGAGCAGGCGATCGCCGCCCTGGACGAATCCCCTAATAACCGTGAAGCCATCACCGATCTACTCGGTCGCACGGCGCATGCCCTGGCGAGTCTGGCCAAGGTTGACAGCAGCATGGAGAGGACGCAAGCAGAAGCCCAATTGTTGGTGGAGCAAGCCAGTGATCTAGCGCGACGCTTGCGGGTCTATCGGGAGAGCATCGAATTCAACCCCCGCCGACTGGATGATGTCGAGGAACGCCTGGGCCTGATTCATTCCCTGAAGCGCAAGTACGGCGATAACATCGAGGCGGTTTTGGAACACGCCGAGGCGGCGCGATTGGAACTTGAAACCATCACCCATGCTGAAGCACGACTCCAGGCTTTGGAGGCTGAAGAGGGTGAACTGCTGGTCAGCCTAGGTGAGATTGGTGCGGACTTGTCGCGAGCGCGCCGCGATGCGATTACGCAATTGGAACAAGCGATAGAAGACGAACTAGCAGACCTGCGCATGGCAGGGGCGCAGTTTGGGGTGAAACTGAGCTGGGAGGACGACCCACAGGGTGCTCCGGTTGGGGAGCGATGGGTGGCTTTCAGTTCTACTGGCCTCGATCAAGTGGAATTTCTGATAGCGCCTAACCCGGGTGAGGGCCTCAAGCCGCTGGTCAAAATCGCCTCCGGCGGTGAGACCTCACGCATGATGCTTGGGCTGAAGAGCGTACTAGTGCGGGCTGATCGCACGCCGACTTTAATCTTTGATGAGATTGACCAGGGAATCGGCGGTCGGGTGGGTGCGATCGTAGGCCGAAAACTGTGGGGGTTGGCTCAGAACCACCAGGTGTTGTGCGTTACTCACTTGCCCCAACTAGGTGCATACAGTGATCAGCACTATAAAGTCGAGAAACAGGTGAAAAAGGGACGAACAGTGACTTTAGCCCGTAAACTGACAGGACCTGAGCAGATTCCTGAGCTAGCGTTAATGCTGGGTGGTGTGAGCGAACCCAATTTGGAGAGCGCCGCCGACCTCATGCGACAGGCGATCGAGTCAAAGCGGGGAGATACTTCGATCGCTGATTAACCTTCTTCATCTTCCAGTGGGGGTTATAGACCAGACACATCTCAAAAGAGTGACCCAACGGAAAACTCAGCAGCTGGATTGTGCACCTAACGCGATGAAGTATTTAACGCTGCGCGCGTGAAGTCTCTGGCTTCGATAGACTCATTCGCCTTGGACTCCCTACCGGGACGAGTGAGGTTCTTGGTCAAATGATAGAGAGTCCCGAACGTCTTCCTCTCAGGCTGAGACCTCTTCCTCAATGCGAACCGCAGCCCCTTTATCCGGCCGGTGGAAGACTACGCCTTCGTCCTCTTCGAAGTCGACTATCACCGTATCGCCATCCTCAAATTCACCTTGCAGGATCTTAACCGAAAGTGTGCTCTCGACATGCTTTTGCAACGCCCGGCGCAGTGGACGTGCTCCAAATGCTGGATCGTAGCCTTCCTCGGCCAGCCACTTACGGGCGGCGTCAGTCAGCTCAACTTCTAGGCCATGCTCGGCCAAGCGCTCACGGATCTGCTCCATCTGCAGGTCGACAATCCGCTCCATCTGTTCAGGGGTTAGCGGCGAGAAGATGATAATCTCGTCGATGCGGTTGAGGAACTCCGGTCGGAATGTGTCCTTGAGTTCTTTTTCGATCTTCTCCTCTACTGCCCGATCTTGGTCTTCCTGACCTTCGCGTCGGAAGCCCAATGTGCCGGATTTGGTGACAAACTCCGTGCCCAGGTTGGAAGTCATAATCAGTACCGTGTTGCGGAATATCACTACCCGGCCCTGGCCATCGGTCAATCGGCCGTCATCCAGGATTTGAAGCAGGGCGTTCCACACCTCGGGGTGAGCCTTCTCGATCTCGTCAAACAGGATCACCCGGTACGGTCGACGGCGGACGGCTTCGGTCAGCTGGCCGCCCTCTTCATAGCCAATGTAGCCCGGCGGAGCGCCGAACAGGCGCGAGACTGTGTGCTGTTCGCGGTATTCACTCATATCGATGCGTACCAAAGCATCTGGGTCATCGAACATGAACTCGGCTAACGCCTTGGCCATCTCAGTCTTCCCAACGCCCGAGGAGCCGAGGAAGATGAATGAACCAATCGGTCGCCGAGGGTCTTTTAAGCCAGCGCGCGCGCGGCGGATAGCATCCGCCAGAGCGTGGATGGCTTCATCCTGACCCACAATACTCTCGTGTAAACTTTCCTCCATGTGCAGCAGTCGTTCGGCTTCGGTCTCCATCATCTGGCTGACCGGGATACCGGTCCACATGGCAACCACTTCGGCGATGTCATTCTCGTCGACCACCTCATCCAGTTGGTGCTCAGCCTCCCATGTATCGCGCTTCTCCCGGAATTCAGCCTCTATACGCAAGCGATCGGATTTCTTATCGGCGGCTCGCTCGTAGTCACGCTCCAACCCTGCTCGCTCCTCGGCAGCCATCAACCGGTCGATCTCGCCCTTGAGTTCTTTTAGGTCAGGTGGCAGGGAGTAAAGCGCCACCCGCAGCTTGGCCGCCGCCTCGTCTATCAGGTCGATGGCCTTATCGGGGAGGTAGCGATCGGTGACGTACCGTTGCGAGAGGCGGGCCGCTGCCACCAGGGCATCATCGGAAAAACTCACCTTGTGGTGGGCTTCATACCGATCGCGCAGCCCGCGCAACATCTCGATCGTCTCTTCCACATTCGGCTCATCGACGTAAACCGGGGCGAAGCGGCGTTCGAGAGCGGCATCTTTTTCAATGTACTTGTGATATTCGTCGAGGGTGGTGGCGCCGACACATTGCAGTTCGCCGCGCGCCAAAGCCGGTTTAAGCATATTAGAAGCGTCCATTGCCCCCTGAGCAGCGCCGGCTCCGACCACAGTGTGGAGCTCGTCGATCATTAAGATGATCTCCCCCTCAGAGCGCTGGATCTCCTCGATAGCCGCCTTAAGGCGCTCCTCGAATTCCCCCCGAAAGCGCGAGCCGGCGATCATCGCTCCCAGATCCAGTGAGACGACCTGCTTACCGCTCAGGATCTCTGGTACGTCGTTGTCGGCGATTTTCTGGGCTAATCCCTCAACAATGGCCGTCTTGCCAACGCCGGCCTCGCCGATCAGCACCGGGTTGCTTTTAGTGCGCCTCGAGAGGATCTGGATGACACGCAGGATCTCCTGATCGCGCCCGATCACCGGATCGAGCTTGCCCGACTTAGCCAGTTGGGTCAGATCGCGTGTATATTTTTCAAGAGTGCGATAGCGCGACTCAGCCTTACGGTCTGTGACACGTTGGCCACCGCGGATTTCTTTCACTGCGTCGTAGATCCGATCCTTGGTGATGCCTTCCTCAGTCAGTAGACGGGCGATGGGGGTATTGCGTTCCGATAGGATGGCCAGGAAGATGTGTTCGGTGGAGATGTACTCGTCGTTGAGGCGGTTGGCCTCCTGATTGGCCATATCAACTACACGTTTGACACGCGGGGTGATGAAAATCTGCCCCGCTCCCCCACCGTAGATATTGGCCTTGGGCGTAGTCCGCAGTTGGTTATCGATGCGGTCGCTCAACGACTCGATATCGATGTTCAGCTTCTCCAGGATCTGCGGTATCACACCCTGCGGTTGCTCAATGAGCGCCAGCAGGATATGCTCGGTGTCGATTTGGTTGTGTCCATAGCGCTGGATGATCTCCGCCGCGCGTTGGGCAGCATCCTGAGCGCGTTCGGTGAAACGATCAAAACGCATCATAGGAACCTTCCTTATGTACGCCAACTATAGCGTACTCCACGCTCCGATTATATCAGCGGCAGCGAAAGTGAGTATAAGAAACATATATGAATTCTTCACCCCTCGGTGTTGGATGCAAGACTAAGGCCAGCGCGTATGTGGGTGTAGTGGGAAGAAGGGACTTGGCGGGGATCAAGCGCATCTGGATCACAAGTTAAGCGCCAGTTGGTTCCAACCTTGCAACCCTGGAGAGGAGACGAATACTCTATCCCGAAAGAAGATGGCGGTCTGTTTGTGGCGAGTGGAATTCACATTCTATCGACTGCTCAAAAGCCCGTGGTATGAGAGCACCATGGTATTGAATGAGATCTAGATCGACAAGGCCCTACGCGATCTATGGTTGGATAGAGGTTGGTCCTATGATGTTCCTTGAGTATAGCGTGGTCGACTCTAGTCCAAAGGCTTGGGAAGTGCTCCGAACACCCAAACAGGGGTTCAACCCAGGCTTCTGGTTTCGAGAGACTTATTAGTGGGGTTCTATGGAGAGGATAAACGCTTATTTTGAACCAGGTATACGTATAGAGCGAGGAGGATGGCAAGGTAAAGTGATGTTAATAAGGAAGAAGGAGATGGGGTTATGGTGTTGATATTCCTTTTGGCTACTTCAGCTCTACTTCAGTTTGGGGCGGCATATGTTGCATTTAGATTGACTCGGCTCACCAGCGCACGTAAAGCGTTGGTCGCAATAGCCGTCGCGATGTCGCTGATGGCAATTCCGCGCTTATTCACTTTATCCCGCATCATCTTAAACTCTCCTGATGTCATTCCAGATCTGACCATTGAGGTAGTTGTGTTCGCCATATCAGCACTCATGGTAGTGGCATTAATTGAGATTGGCCCTCATATTCAGCCCTCCAATCTCGCCACCCTTGCTCTGCAAGAAAGTGAAAAGAAGTTCCGCAGGCTTTCTGAGGCTGCTTTCGAAGGCATCGTAGTCACTGAAAATGGCAAATTTGTTGAAGTTAGCCCTCAGTACGCCAAATTATTCGGGTATCGGAGAAAAGAGTTGCTGGGAATGAGGGCTTCGGATCTCATGGCACCAGAGATTCGTGACGAATCCATGGGGAGGTTACTCTCAGGATATGATCAGGCTTATGAGAGTGTAGGCATGCGGAAAGATGGGACGACTTTCCCGCTTGAAGTATGTGGTAAAAATTTCCGCTTCCAGGGGAGAGAACTCCGTGTGGCAGCAGTGCGGGACATCACTGAACGCAAGCAGATGGAAGAGGCGTTGAGGGAAAGCGAAAGCCGTTACCGAAGTTTGTTTGAAGACTCCGCCATCTCGCTCTGGGAGGAAGATTGGTCTCAGGTTAAGGGCTATTTCGACGAAGTGCACGCCTCTGGGGTTACTGACTTCCGGGTCTACTTTGATGAACAGCCGCAAGCAATAACTGATTGCATAGATCGAATTAAGCTTTTGGACGTCAATAAAGCAACCATGGAATTGCATGATACGAAGGATAAACAGGATTTACTTGTTGGTTTAGGTCGGATTCTTCCCGAAGAGGCTGTGGAGGCGTTCCGAGAGGAGCTCATCGCCGTAGCTGAGGGGGGTAATTATTTTACATGTGAGACAGTACATCAAACTTTAGCTGGTGAGAAAAAACATATTCTTTTACATCTTCACATTCCTCCTGGTTATGAGGAGTCGCTGGCCAAAATATCTATCTCTATGTTGGACATCTCCGAGCGCAAACAGGCGATGGGCGAGATCGAACGTCTGAAAGAGTTCACCGAGGGTATCCTCCAGAGTATGTCGGAGGGTGTTGTGGTGGATGATTCTCAGGGGCACTTCAGGTTCGTCAACCAAGCTGCGGCAATATTGCTAGGGTACGAGCCAGAAGAGCTTCAAGGACAGCACTGGACAAATTTTATCCCCTCCGACCAGCATGCCATTATCCACGCGGCTAACGAGCGACGGCGCCAAGGGGAGGCTGATCGTTACGAAATCGAACTGAAGCGTAAAGACGGGACGCGATTTCCTGCTTTTATTAGCGGTAGTCCCCGTCTTGTAGGAGATGAGTTGAGAGGCACCATGGCGGTATTTACTGATGTCACCACGCGCAAGCAACGCGAACGTGAACAGGGCGCCATTGTCGCTGTAGCTACCGCCTTGCGTTCGGCTTCCAGACGGGAGGATATGCTCCCCATCA
>Ga0114930_10002083_pt1 | contig 18373 bp, 13 predicted proteins | sample AnhtaG_FD_87300 | JGI IMG/M metagenome (GOLD analysis project Ga0114930, IMG submission 87300) | Deep subsurface microbial communities from Anholt, Denmark to uncover new lineages of life (NeLLi) - Anholt_01485 metaG | ecosystem: Environmental > Aquatic > Marine > Oceanic > Sediment | place... | reverse complement strand
GCTACCAGGGATGGACTAACTCCGGTCGCCCTAGAGGCTCCCTCCGTGAGTCCATCCCCCTTCACAATACCATGTAGTGTAATTCAATCCAACTTTTGAGACATGAATTCAGAAACAAGCCGTTACACATAATGGATAGCCTTCAACGAGACCTGGTATATGTATTGGATTGCTATACATCATGAGATGGAGACATAAGCTATATGATGGAAAAAAACCGAGCAGATTGGATAATTGCTGGTATCAGGGCCCGGAGGCCCTGGACTAATCAATTGGATAATGAAAGATATCTCTGGTTAGTGTCAACTCTTCTCAAGTACCCAAAATACAGACGAGAGTTTTTAAGCGGGATTTCTAATGAGGAGACAAAGGAATCTCTATTTAGAACTTTGGGCGGCTGTTCTTAAAAAGGCTATTGAGGATCTACATTTCGATCCACCTGAAACACGAGAAAGCCTAACAAATTATCAAAATAATCAAGTTGACTGGGAATTATACTGGAAACTACAGGCCCAGGGCTGGTTTAAGAGTAGGGGCAAAGCATTTAATAGTTTTGAAGGTATCTGTCTGATCCTTGGGCTAGACGCCTCTGCGGTTAGGAAAAAACTATATGAAAAGGGATTGTTATAATGTCCGAATATGTCCGAATGAGGGAACAGTCTTGAATAATCAGATACTTAAAAGGCTCAGCGGGGATGGTGAAGCAGCCTGCTATTTTGTCATGAAGCATTAGATTTTGCCCCTTTTGATTTATGAATTGAATCTTTATTGGAGATAGATCGACAAAAGAAAGAACCTGAAAGAAAATAGTATTTATGGTCAGCTTGTCGAGCCATAAACTAAGACCTGAAGACCTTATCAAAAAGGAGGGAGCAAGAATGAGTCAGAGTCAGTTAATGCGTGCTTCTGAGATGCGAGAGAGGTATCAGAAAAGAGAAGACCCCTTTGATTTAACTATCGAGAAATGGGTTCGCATCCGGCAGTTTCTTGACACTGCCTCGACTCTGAGTGATTTTCGACAGCTATTCGAAGCACTTTATATAGCTGTGCCTTTCTGCTTTAAATACCAAATAAAAGCTTGTCAGGGATGTCATCATTAATGGCGAGATAGTGTACAGGGAGAGACGCTTCACCACGCTTGACAGTGATGAGATTATGAATGAGGTCAAAAGCCTCAGCCGGGAGATAGGTAGGTGAAGGCCGGAAGTTAGTTCATATCTTGTTCGAATTTCCCTGCGGCTCTACCGCGGGGTCATTCGCTCTTGCCGATACCGGAAAAGTATGATAAAAATTATCTCATTACTGGCTGATTTGGTCCTCCACTCGACAGCTCAAGTGAAACTACATCTCAATTTCCGCTCATGACGCAGAGTTTGAAGCAGCATTCTCGCTCTCATTCACTACTCATTCCTCGGTAATTCTTAAGGGCTTTAAAAACTAGAGGCAATGGTGTCTAAGAGTCAAACAAAGACTTGACCCCTTTTCACCTTTTCATTAGCTGTATCGCCCAACAGGGTATTTAAGCCACAAAATCATGTGTGCGTTCTACCCTTGACATACAAGGATAATTTCCGTATATTCCTCTCCACAAAAAGCGAGTTCTTATCATTATCATTAAAGATCCTCACCCCCATTATCTTCTTTCTCTGTGTCGTCGGATCCTATGCTATGCGGTTTAGCTTTTTCGATGTGGGCCTCTCTCGGATCATCGGAGTCATCACATACTTTATGGAGTATTACGAGTATTCGGCATCACCGATTCTGCTGGCCTTGATCCTGGGGCCGATGGCTGAACAGAACTTGCGCCGATCCTTGATCATCTCCCATGGTGATCCATTGATATTTTTGACGAGACCGATCTGTGTAACCTTCCTTATCATTGCAATATTTGTTATGATAACGTCTTACTATCGGATCAAAAAGGCCATGGAGAGGGAGTCTCAGGTGGTGGCTGAAAAAGAGGAGATCGATTGAAGGAGGACAACAAATCAGGGAGGCAAAGGGTATGGAAATTAGAAATGCAATTCATCTCAAAGATTTTAAAACTTACACAACCGAAAGAACAAGACAGGAATTTCTAATTCAAGATCTATTTGTTCCAGGGGAAATAAAGCTGGTTTACAGTCATTTTGACAGGATGATTGCTGGTGGGGTCTGCCCTGATAAACCCATTCAACTTGAAGCCAGCAAAGAAATAGGATCCGGTTTCTTTCTAGAAAGAAGAGAGATGGGGGTGATTAATATAGGCCCAAAGGGCGTTGTAACTGTTGATGGTGAGGAATACTCTCTCGATAGGACTGATGGGCTTTACGTTAGTATGGGTTCCAAAGACATTGTCTTCGCGAGTGAAGATAGTGGTAATCCTGCGCACTTTTATCTGCTCAGCGGACCAGCGCATAAAGAGTATGCAATCACGAGAATAGAAAAGAGTAACGTTGAAACAACCGGTCTTGGTTCGGCAGGTGAGTCGAATATAAGAACGATCTATAAGTACATTCATCCTGATGGAGTGAGAAGTTGTCAGCTCGTCATGGGTATGACGATGCTGGAGCCTAACAATGTATGGAATAGCATGCCCTGCCACACCCATGAACGCAGGATGGAAGTCTATTTGTATTTTGATTTGCCGGATGATGCGGTTGTCTTTCATTTCATGGGGGAACCTGATGAAACAAGACATATCGTTGTTCAAAATGAAGAAGCTGTCATTTCTCCCAGTTGGTCTATTCATTCCGGTGTGGGAACGGCAAATTATACCTTTATTTGGGGAATGATCGGAGAAAATCAAACCTTCACAGATATGGACGCTGTGGCAATGGCTGACTTGAGGTGAATATGGGCGTCTGGAGGAGGAAGGGATGATTCTCGAAAAATTTAGCCTGAAGGGAAAAGGTGGGATTGGATCTAAAATCTTTTAAGGGGAGAAGAAAATGTCAGAGAAAAAATCAAAGTACCATTATAGCATCGAGGATTTACCGCTTGTTGCTCTAACAGAAGAGTCCAGATCTCGTTTAGTCCTTGGCAAAAATATGCTCATTAGTTTCATCGAAAACCCGCCGGGGTGCGAGTTTCCTCTCCACAGCCATCCTTCGGAGCAGACCCTCATCATTCTAGAGGGTGAGGAGGAGCATATTTGCGGGGATGAGAAGTTCTTGATGAAGGCTGGTGATGTTTGCATTCATTCTCCGAATGTGGAGCACGGGGGCAGAACAAAGACTGGATTCAAAGGAGTCGATATATTCTGCCCTCCAAGGGAAGATCACGTTGAAAAACTGAAAAAGGCACTCAAAGAGAGAAAAAGGGGTCAAGTCTGCTCTTGACTCTTATTGCCCGCTTGGGCTATAAATTAGAATATGGCCAGACCGCTGCGAATCGAATACCCTGATGCATGGTATCATGCCATGAAAGGGGGTCAGAGTTATTTTTTTGACAAGAGTTATGCTGCTCGATGTAGGTTTCCAACTGAAACACACTCCCTCTCCGAGAATTAGCCTGTAGAAGAATTCAAACGCAATTCAACAAAAAGAGGCCCATAATCAGGGCTCGATATCATCTTGAAGTAAACAGCCTAGCTAAGAAGGGCAGAACGAAATGGCCTGACTCTAGCGCAAGGATGGTGATGAGATAATGGGAAATGAAAGTCATATCAGAATGCTCAAGGAGTGTCGTCGATCTTTGAAAAATAAATGTGTCCCCTTTTCTTTATGACGCTTCACCACCCTTGACAGCGAGGAGATTATGAATAAGGTCAAAAGCCTCAGCCGGGAGATAGGTAGGTGAAGGGTGGAAGTTAGTTCATATCTTGTTCGAATTTCCTTCTGGCTCTGCCGCGGGGTCATTCCCTCTTGCCGATACTGGAAAAGTATGATAAAAACTATTTGATTACTGGCTGATTTGGTCCTCCACTCGACAGCTCAAGCGAAACTACATCTCAATTTCCGCTCATGACGCAGAGTTTGAAGCAGCATTCTCGCTCTCATTCACTACTCATTCCTCGGTAATTCTTAAGGTGTTTCAAAACCTAGAGGCAATGGTGCCTAAGCGTCAAACAAAGACTTGACCCCTTTTTACAAAGCCCTTCATTTCGTATTTCCCGGAAGGCTTTATGATCAGACAAGAGTCAAGAGCAGGTCCTTTTCTTTTACAAGCCTTTTGCTTCATAGCTTGTGACACCTTCATCGCCCAAATATTTATTAAATTCTGGAGCACGTTTAAGGAACTCTTCATCAGATAAGGCGAAAACAAGGATGCTATGAACAAACCCTTCTTTGCTTCTAGCCGCAAATCTCTGCTTTGTTGCATCAATTAAAGCATCCACTTTGTTGGTAATAGCAATGGTTGTTGACATAATTTCCTCCTTTAGAAATTTTAATAAAAACAACCCTAACGGTTACTATGCAGAAGAACTTCTGTATAGCCCGCTATACTTTAGTTTTTACAGAATTCCCAAATGCGTTGGTTTATTAGAATCAGTTTTCAAGGCAATTGTCAATAGATCGAGGGCTTGCCCGCCGTCTTTCTTGTCCGCCGTTTTTGTGGCGGACTGGATGGCTGGCCTGAATTCTTTGGTGAGGGGATGATTGCATCAAGAATAAAGATTTGAGCCGCAAATTCAGACCAGCATCCACTTCTAAGTTGTTTCAGAACCAACTACCCCTCTTAAGGACGACCCGTTAGGGTGGCTCAATTTGGTACTATATTAATCCCATCTCAAAAAGAAACCGGGAAGGTCCCTTTGACCAACCCCTATAACTTTCTGCGTAACTTAGGGTTAATGTTTTAATTGATCTAGTTATCGCTACGAAACAATTTCGTCTTTCCTCTTCCATCTCCGGACTGTTATCACCCTTCTTCTTGCTCTGGAATGAAGGCAATTCATCATCAACAAGCCCAATAAGATAAACATGATCAAATTCCTTACCTTTGGCGCCATGGATTGTCATTAGGACTACAGTTTTTGGTCTTGGAGCTGATTCTTTTGAATGCATCTCTAATTCCTGCAAGAATGCCTCTAATGTCATTTCGTCACCCAAGGATGCAGTTATCTCGCTCATCAATTGTTCCCACACGGATCGCTCTTCCTTATAACCGCTAAATTCTTCTGCACCTGGATCTTTGTCACCCGTGTCCCTCGCTTGTGTCAGCTTACTAAACCATTTAAGTGCAAAACTACTAAATACTCGGTAATCCCTACCTTCTCCCAAGTAGCGCGATGTCTGTTTTACCGCTTCTTCTGCCAGAGCATTCAATGGCTTTTGGCATGCAAGTTTAATCCAATGTTGTAAGTAGTCGCGGTTTGATGCCCGAGCCTGGGTCATTACATCCTCGGGATCCACTTCTACATCAGTAAGTTGAGCGAACGTACCACATACAGCCTCTAGGTAGTCGCTGTCCTGCCTATCATTAGCAAGACGAAGGATAGAATGAAGCCATACGAAAGGAGTGCTTGTAAATTCGTCCTTTCTCTGAGAGATTACGGCTGGAATTCCTTGTCTTTCCAACGCTCGTTCCATCCCTTCAAGGAGTCTACGATTCCTTCCCAAAACAACGACCGAGCCTAGGTGATCAGAGTGAAGGTTCTTTATGTCATTGGCAATTCCCGATGCTTCACTATCGTAATCTGGGAAAGCCAGAAGAAGACGAACGGTACCTTCGCCTAATGAAGGGCCGAATGCTTCAAGGGGCTTCTTACCGTTTGCCCTGAAAAAGTTGTGTTGAATGAGATTATTAGCTAACTCCACAATTTCGGGCGGACACCTATAGTTCATCGGCAACTGTAGGACTTTAGGGGAAAAATCGTTAATGAATTCTGAAATTCGTTTGTGGCTCGCCCCATTCCATTGATAAATAATTTGGTCATCGTCGGCCACAATGAAAAGGTTCCCATGCTCTTCCCCTGCAAGAGCGCATATGAGGCGGTATTGACCCTCATTGGTATCTTGGAATTCATCTATACAAATATGAGGATAAACGGTCCGGTACCGTTTTGCAAAAGCGGGAAACTTCTTAAACAATTCATATGTTTTGAGAATCAAGGAATCAAAGTCCAGGGCATTCCGCTCAACTAATTCCGCTTCATAAGCTGGATAAACGATAGCCATTCTCTCTCCCATTCTTTCATCTAGGAATTCCCCACGACATTGGTTTGGAGAGATTAGACGGGACTTCAGGCGCTGTATAACAGGCAGGGTTTTCTTGTCCAGATCAGTCACGACACTAGACATCTTTTTAGCATTTTCTACCGCATCATTCAAAACAGCTTCTAAGTCGTTTCTTTGTGAATAAATCTGGTAATTGGGGTTAATGCTCAAATGTGTCCCATGTTGACGCAAAACATCGGCACAAAATGAATGAAAGGTGCCTAAAAAAAGACGACCTTCCTCACCAGGTGCAAAGTTAGCTACGCGCGTGCGCATTTCATCTGCAGCCTTATTGGTAAATGTTAGACCTAAAACGCGGAAATTCTGATCGCGACTCTCATTGAGAATTCGTGCGATACGACAAGTAAGTACCTTAGTCTTTCCTGAACCCGGACCGGCCAGTACTAACAGGGGTAGCTCATCAGTTTCCACAGCTTCTCTCTGAATGTTGCTTAACTCTTCCAAAGCCGATAAGAATTCTTTGGTACTCATACTATGTGACCTTTGCAATTAAATAGGTTATAAGTTCTTGGAAAAATTTTGGAACTCTGTCTTGATCAGCTCCAGATTGGCGTAATTTCTCAACTAATGCACGAGCGTATCCGGCCTTATCTTTCCTTATCTTTTCGGATAGTTCCTCTCTAAAACCAACTTCACCTTTTGCCTTGTTAACACTTATATTTTTTTCACCAAGTATTTGGATAAATTCAAGTGCGAAACCACCCTCAATAAGGAATCCTTCCAAGTCCATCCCCTCACCAGGCAGCATTCGAACAAGCTCTTCAATTTGTTTGTTTGTCAGTCCCCGGGCCTCAACCTGTTTGACAAATTTTTTTCCTTCATGGTCATTGTCACAAACCATAACCCATGGGATTTCAAAAGCCTGCGCAAGGCCCACAAAACTTCCGGGAGAGCCATTGTTTTGAAAATCAATTACCGAGACTCCCGCTTGATCAAAAGGTTTTCCCATCAACTCGGCAAAATATCGCAATATAAGATAGTCACTCTGGCCCTCGCATAATAGCCATGCACTTGCAAAAAGCACTTCGCCACGGATTCGCTTTGCATAAGTATCAAGGTCGCGCAGATCGTAGTCGGTAAGAAACATTTGAGATTCATCATGTAATCTTTTGAGATGAGCATGAATCTCAGGCTGACCGGGGTAAATCCCAAGCAAATCACGATACTCTCCCTTTTCCATTTTGCACCTTACAGACAGGATCGAGGTACCTTCATGAAAAGAATATTTAGGATCATTCTTTGCACAGAATTTTAAGAGCTCAGGGTTTGCCGGAACTTTCCCAGAGAAAGACCTTTTAAGATATAAAACTTCCGAAGATGATGGCTTCCGCCTGAACATCCGAATTTGCTTGAATGGAATTTCCTGGATAAAATACGGTGAGTGAGTTGAAATCAGTTTCTGACTTTCGATCTTGTCCAAATTAGCAGCAAGTGACTGTGTAGCTTGAGGGTGAAGATGTGCCTCTGGCTCTTCTAAGGCCAAAATCGCCTTGGTTTCCGGCTCAAAAGTCGGCTGGAGAAGCACCTGGATATAAGCTTGAAAGAGGAATAGGACAGCTAAATTCTGTGCTCCTTGACCATGGCGTGAAAGCGGGAAGGCAACTTCGGTTCCACTAGATTTAACGATCACCTCGGATTTTGACATTAAATCCCACGGTCTGAGAGGCAGTGCCTGGATTGAAGTTTCTTGCCCGCTTCCCAATTTCATTATTTTTTGGCTTTCCTCTAAAGTTGCTCTTACTTGTTCGAGTCTTGGGTCTGCTCCTAGCAATACTTCATTGAGTCTTGTAAGTTCTTTGCTAATTTCTTCTCTTTGCTCTTCACTAATCTTCAAGTCACGCAGAATTTGCCCCCAAAACTGGGAACGCGGTGAAAACTCATTTGTCGAATCTCGTAAAGAGGATAAATAGAACAAACGGATATAAGTTAGGAACTTGGATAAGTTAGCAGGACTTGCCCCTCTTCCTCCCAAAGGCTGACCATCCATTGCAAGAAATTCCCATTTTGTCACGATTTCTTTCATCGTTTCATCATATTTGCTTGAGAGACGTAATCCTATTACGTCTATATCAATCATGGGATCAGTTTGAATAATCTCGCTGAGAGCTTGAATTAGAGAATCCGGCCACTCATCTGGAGAGTCCTCTCGAAACCAAAGTTCTATGATAATCCCTTCACTAGACTGGGGAGAGTCAGAAGCTTTAACCATATAGTAGTCATATTCATCAAACACTGCTCTACGGCCTGCTGTGGTCCTAGGTAATGCTATTCTTAAGGCGTCTAGAAAAGCTGTTTTACCAGAATTATTTTCCCCAACTAAAACAGTATTATCTTCTATAGGAATTGATACGTCTGAAAGACAGCGAAAATTCTTGATTCTTATTTCCCTTAGTTTCATTCAACACCCTCATCCTTCAAATTAACAGCCTTGTTCGGCTTATGAGCGACTCGTGGGTAGGCCGGTTGGTGGATCAATGTCAGATGTTGAGGCCTGATCCCCTCATTTTGATTATTCACAATCATTATTCATGTCCTTCAACAATCCTTATCTCCTCCTCAGTCAGTCCATAGAGTTTGTATACAATCTGATCAATGAGCCAGTCGGTTTTACGGAGTTTCTCCTTAAGAGGAAGTAGCCTGGAAAGAGATTTCTCGTATTCGGTTTTGATAACATCAAAGAATTCCCTGGATTTGAGATTCGCCTGGATTCTCGTTTTGTTAGTCTCAAGGATTGTCCAGAAGTCTTCAAAAGAGAGCTGTTCTTCCCCTTTCTGATACTCGCCAAGATAATTTTTTACTTGTGTTTTGCCAGTCAGGGCTTCGATGCCTATATTTCCCTTCTTGTCTGGTTGTATCTTGAGTTGTCTCTCCAGCCATTCAAAGAAGCCTCTATTTTCTTTTTGCTTATCCTTGTTCATCTCGATCATCTGCCCTGCAAGAAAGGCAAGTATGTCATGTACTACATCAGATTGTTCCCAGAGGGCATTTTCAGGGATCTGCCAGGTTTTATTTAGAGAATCGTCATTATGCTTTTTTACAAGTTCAACCTCGGGCTGGTGCTCTTTCAGGAATCTAGATTCAAGAGGGTATAGAAAGGTGTCTGGATTTCCTGTCTCAAGGTACTTTTGATAGTTGCCTTTAGCTTCATCCACCAACCTGTTTCTCATTTCTTCAGGAGTCACAAAGGAGATCCGGCGAATAGGAAAAGCATCCAAGTGTATTTTTTTAAGTTGGGGTGTGGAGTCGCGGTTGGTAACAAGTTTATGCCAATAATAGAAAGCTAAGGTTGTTGAGTTCAAAAGGCAAAGTAAATACTTGTAACCTTCGCATGTAATCTTATTGAAAAGGAAGTAAGCAGATTGTTCTGGATACCTACCTGTATCATCGTAGGCTGATATTATTTCTTCCCCAGTCTTTCGTAGAAGTATCTTGGGACGAGACCCCAACTTACTTAAGTTTGTTGTCCGGCCAGTGATATTATCAGTCTTAAATTCGAAATAGAAGCAGTTATCTATCAAATATCTTTGAACGTTTTCACCCTTGATAACCGGAATTTGTTTGACCGATTTTCTGATAGGACTGATGGCTGTAGACTTGCCACCAAAGCCAGAAGTGGATTCTACTAATTTGCCCAGCGGAGAGACATGCAGGTCTTCTATTTTATGAATAGTTTCTATCACCTTTTCGCTATCAAAGAATAGAAACTCATTGTCAGGCAATTCAGCATAGTATGATTGAGGAATTTCAACAGTACCTTTTTGATAGTCCGTGACTTTCACAATGCAACTGGTAGCGATCTTAGGTGCTTTTTCCAGAACATATATTAAAGTGTCAGCTATTACACCGGGGAAATCAATTTTGTATAGCAAGCTTTCAATCTTAGTGTGTTGGAGTATTTGCTTACGGAGATACCCTAAGTTTGCATTGAAACCTAATCGGTCAGGAACTATGAACGAGTGTTTTCCTCCTACTCGAATAAGTTTCAATGCAATCTCAATAAAATACTCAAATAGGTTTGGCATGTAAGTATTGTTTGGGAACACAATCGATAAGTACAGTGCCTCCAGATCGTCTAAGTTAGCAATTCTGAACTTGCCCTTAAGTGAAGCCCAGGGTGGATTCCCTACCACTGCGTCAAAACCTGGATTTTCCTTGCTCTGCTGCCCTTCAAAAAAGGCCTCTGGAAATTCGAGCTCCCAGTGAAAAAGCCTCTTTTCCTGAGCAATGTCCTTAGATTCTTTGAACCACGGTTCCTGACCTAGTCTTTTCCATTCCGCATCAGTTGCTCGAAGCTCATTCTGCAATTTTTGATACGTCCCAAAATCAATTTCATTCCCAAAAAAGACACTGGCCCAAGCATCAGCAACATCTTGGAATCGAGATAGCACTCTTCTGAAATCTTGATAATACATCTCTTTTTCTCTTACCTGTTCAATCGTATCTGATGAAAGTGCCTCAATAAGCTCAAAAGATTTTAGGAGAATAGCCACCTTTTCCCGGAAAGCATTTTCAAAGAGTCCAAGTTGCTTAAATGCATTTTCTGTCTTTTTCTTTTTTAGTGAAGGGGGGCTTGCTAAATTCTCTATCCTTGCTCCGATCAAGGAATTCCCACATCGTAAATGGTGATCGAGGAAATTAAGGGGTCTATTTTTTGCCACAGTGTAAAGCCACAGAGAGAGTTTTGCCAGCTCCACTGCAAGCGGATTCAAGTCCACACCAAATATGCACCTTTCTACCACTTCGCGCCTAGCCCACCTTATATCCTCTTCTTCTGGTTCTTTTGAGCCATAAGGTTCCTTAGCTTCCCTTATCATCATTTCCTTTGAGGGTTTTAACAGGGGTTCGCCGCTTAAAACCTTAAGGAGTTCCCTTGCCAGAAAATTGGTAGCTTCCACTAGAAAATGGCCACTTCCCATTGCTGGATCGAGAATTTTTAATTGAAGGATTCGTTCCAGTGGATCATATCCGTGAGAGGGCTCGGCTCCATCAAGCAGATTCAGAAGGAAATCTCGACGTTCCTGGTCGTTTCTCGTTAGATTCCATAATTTAAGTAAATTTTGCTTTTCTTCTTCTCCTCTTTCCTTAACTATTTCTTCGAAAATTTCATTGAAATGACGAATGCTATTTTTAATCTCTTGAGCTAACTTTGATTCCCTGTAAATTCTTTCTACTAGGGGACCAAGGGTGTTATCAATGATGTAGTTGACGATATAATTAGGGGTATAGTAGGAACCGGTTGCTTTACGCTCTCCTTTGTCAGTGGCAAGATATATCCCCCCTTCCCTGATAATTTCTTCTTCCTTAATCTTCTTTTTTGCCTTTTTGGCCTCTTCAAGGGGAATAAAGACTTCCTTACCTTTTTCTTTTACGGGAACAAGCTTCTCTTCGGCAATCTTGAGTTTGTATTCCAGAAGCCCTTCGTAAATAGAACCTAAATGACGGATTTCAAGACTGCCATAATCAATATAGGCTCTGTCACTGGAGCGGGAGAGAAGATCCACTGCCTTTGCAATGTAAAGGTCTCCCACTCTATATCTTTCCAGAAATTCGTGTTTATCGGGTTCAAAGAGGCCACCGTTGTATGGAGGCACTCCTAGCTCACGGTTCCCAATATTTATGATCTCAAATAACTCTTTAAGTTTATTCCAGTAACCATGTGTTGAGGTCGCGATGGGTTCGTGCTTATCTAATCTATCTGCTATTTCCTTTTTAAAGACATCGAGACTGTAGGATTCGGTATAGTACTGGTTTTCTCCTAAAGGGAGGAGATCACGATACTCTGCATAGAGGATAAAGAGAAGGCGGTAAAGAAGGATCAGGGAGTTGTCGTGAATTTCTTTGAGATGAATTTCTTTTAGGTCATTCTCTGGTGTTTTCAAAAATCCCTGAGCCAATGTCTTTAATGCCTGATAGACATTCTCTTTAAGTTCTTTACCGACTGCCTCTGCATAGTCAACACTTTCCTTGTAGACCTTCTCCAAAAAGTCAGGGAATGCATCTCGTCGGAAAAAGAGATAGAAGTATTTAAAGTCATCTATAGAGCCATTTTCAATAAGATCTTCTAAATCTATCTCATAGAAGATATCTAGCCTCTTTGAAGTCTCTCTTTCATAAAGTCTCCAGTACCTTCCATCAGTAAGTATCCCCCATTTGACCTCGGTGAGCCACAAGTACCTACTTATTTGGAGGGAGGGATTTTGTGGATCTTCAGTGTCAACTTTTACTTTCTTATCGAGTGCTCTTCCCCAGTGCTTTGCTTCGCCTAAACAAAGAGTCTTTTTGAAATACTCTTCCTTGGTTGCTCCCTGGGAAAGCTTTAAGTCTTCTGGATTGTGAAACAAGGCATAATCGGGGTGTCTGGACCATTCACCAGAAGGAGTGGGAGGCTCTACATCGATTGTCCAACCTAAGATTTCAAATACTTTATCCAGGAAATGCTTTCTGAGTTGTGGTTCATTAAGGGTTGAAAGATATCTCTTATCCCATACCCTTTTGATTTCTTCAAAACTCCTCTCTAACTCTGATAATGGGATCTTGAATCCCTCCTCCCTCGGCAGGAGTTCCTCAAGGTAATAATTGGAGAAAAGACCTTTATTAAGATGGGGTTTCATACCTTACTCCTCGGCACACATATAGCGGATGATATAAGTTCAGGGTTCCTTTCAACCACTAAATCCTCTTCCTCAAGCCGATCAAGAGCCTTTGTGAGCCCTGCTTTTAAATCCTCTAATCGCTTTTCAGATCCTCTAATGGCAATGGCCATATCTTCTCCAAGAGATAACCGCTTTTTATAATCTTGGAGTCTTTCATCCTCCTCTTTAATTTTGGTGTCGAAAAACCTCTGAGTATCCTCCCTTTTGATCCTGATTTCTCTATCTTTTCTTTCTTGGACGTAGGAACACAAGTCTTTGGCCTTATGAAGAGCAGTTTCATAAGCCTTTTCGTATATAACAGAAATATTGGGCTGAATTTCTTCTATTTCATGGAAATGTGCATCAGAAGGCGCTTTGTCAAAATCTGCAATAGTTCTAGGGGATAGAAGTTCTACCTCTTCATCAATATCTACGAATACTGGCAAAATATCCTCATTTATGGTTTTTCCAGTAGCATCATCAAAACAAAGGAGAAAGTTAAAAAGCATTCCGGTCTTTCTAAACCTATCGGTATACTTAGTTGCTGCCCTACCACCAAACCGGTAGTTTTTATCCCGGCAGTAATCAATAATTGCATCTAATAACGGATGTCCAAAGGCCATAAATTCAACATCTTCTCCCAAATTTTTGGCAACTTCTTTGGAAAAGGTTATAGCATCATATCTATCTTTTAAGCCTTCTTGCAGGATTTCTTTAGGAGGGATAAGCCTATAGACAAGTTTCTTTCTTGTGGGTTCAATCTTCCCACCAAAAAGGTTGAAAAACGAGCGAGTAAATCTCTCGATCTCTATTTCCTTAGCACTCCTTTCTTTACTCCTTTCAATCACTTCGAGTGTCTCTTCCAGGTCGAATTTTTTGAGATCCATAAGGAAGCTCTTCTCTATGGTTTCGTAAGCTGCCTTCCTTTCTTCAATGGCCCTCTCGATGTTCCGGGCCGTCACTTCAACAGGTCTATTTTCTGCTATGGCCCTCATGATAAGGTCCTGTAGATTGACTCCTTCCAGGATAAACCCTACAATCTCTGATATCTTCCCACCTAGATCTTTTTCTATAATGGCGACTTTCTGCATCAGTCTTGCAAGAATCTGACCTTCCCTGGTATTAGTTACAAATAGGTTGTGAACCTTGACATCCCTTCTTTGACCGTAACGGTGAAGTCTTCCAATTCTCTGGTCAATGCGGTTGGGGTTCCAAGGAAGATCATAGTTAACCATAATATGACAGAACTGTAAGTTAATTCCTTCACCGGCAGCATCAGTTGCTACCATAAGGTTAAAGGCTGCCGACTGAAAATGTCTCTCTGCCTCTCTCCTCGCAGCCATTTCCATTTCACCATGAATCACCAGAGGGTTAAAACCACGCTCTTTAAGGATTCCAATTATATAATGCAAGGTATCTCTATATTCGGTAAAAATAAGGATTTTTTCCTTTGGGTCTTTCTCAAGAATACCCTGGATAAATTCTATAAGGGACTTTCCTTTAGAATCAATATCGATTTCTTCTGAAAACTTAACAAGGACTTTAAGGACTGAAATTTCCTTTTTCAATCCCTCTGGTGTAGTAGAAAGGCTTAAGTTTTCAAGACGTCTTTCAAATTTGTCTTTTTCCCAATCATCCATAGAATCTGGATCTTCAAAGTAATCCCGTAGTCTTACTTCCTCTTCCTTGGCAAGCGGAATGACACCTTTGACCAAGTTCGTTAGTCTATTCTTGAGAGAAGATCGTATTGCTGCAACGGAAGAAACCATCCTTTTTTGCAATAGCACCATAGCAAAACCAACAGCTCTGTTATTCTGCGCCTTTGCAAGATTGTAAAATTCCTGCACGTAGCCAGTTACGGCATCATATAGTGCCTTTTCTTTATCATTGTACGAAATGGGAGCGGTAACAACCTCCCTGGGACGGAATACAGGCTTTCCTTCAGCGTCTATAATGCCATCCTTTCCCCTGCGGATCATAATGTCATTAAGTTTAGCTGATAGAATTTTTCTTTCATTCTCAAAGATATAAGGGTCAACAAGAGTAAGAAGGCTATAAAAGGCAAATGGATCTCCTTTGTGAGGGCTACCTGTTAGAAGGATAAGAGATTCTGTTTTGTCATGGAGGGCTTGGGCGAGCCTAAATCTAAGAGAACGTTCGATCTTGTTCCCGTATCTGGTGGCCGAAAGTTTGTGGGATTCATCGAAAATGATAACATCCCAATTGGTTCTCTCCAGTTCGTTTAGGGCCTCCCCTCGCTTAACGTAATCAAGCGATGTAATAACCCTATGATTTGCTTCCCAGACATTTGCATCCTTGGGAAGAGAATTTCTCATAGTGTCTACATAGGAAGAATCGTAGATGACGAAGTTTTCATCAAATCTTTCCCTTAACTCCCTTTGCCATTGAAAACAGAGAGGAGCAGGAACAACAATAAGTATTCTTTTTGCAAATCCTCTCAAAGAGAGTTCTTTGAGGATCATCCCTGTTTCAATGGTTTTTCCGAGACCTACATCATCAGCAAGAAGGATTCTATGTTTATAGGTATTGAGGGTTTTATAAACAGCTTCAACCTGATAGGGCTCAAGATTAGTGCGTGTACAAGAAAGAGAAAGAAGGTGATCATAGGCATAGGCCAAAGAAAGACGCATTGCCTCAAAGTGCAAGTCAAAATGGATGGGCGAATCAAAAATACTGTGTTGTAGTTGTTCAAGAGGAGAAAGGATTTTCTCAATTTTGGTAGGCGGTGAAACAAAATCTCTTACTGGTTCTTCCTCGAAGGCAATTTTGATAATGGTAGCATTTACACGAGGATCAATTTTTATGACTTCACCAACTCTTTCTCCGATTCTGACTGTATCGCCGATTTTAAACTCATTTGGTGTTGGCATTTTGGATTGCAGAGCTTAAAGGGAATTCAACAAAGCGCAGAGACCTCAGAACTCAGCGCCTAAAGTTAAAAACAAAAAAGCTCCACCTCATTGTGAGTTGATGGAGCTTTTAACTAAACCTTTTGAAAAAATATAGATCACAACCCCTCCTGAGAGGGTCAATAACAATGGTAGCCTACGCTTATCTGGTTGATTAGTCAAGGAAATGGCGTCCATATACTGGACAGGCTAGAGGCCAGAGGGGCAAGGCCAAAAAGCGCATCACCCGTCATCAAAGCAAAAAAAGGCCTCCTGCGGGCACGGGCATGGTGCCCTTTGGAGGCCTTTGAAAAGCCTTCCTGATTACCTGTCCTCTATTTCTTCCCGCTTCGCTTTAGCGAGTCACTAGGGCGGACTTAGGGTAATCAAAAAGGTTACTGTTTGATATTTCCCTCTTTAACAGGGTGGGCCAGTCATGGACCCAGCGATATCTGCCTCACGCTTTCTTGCGGTCTTGGACTTAGGCTATCACATTTGCAGGTAAAACACCGGTATATCTGCAAAGCAAATTCAGCTATCTTCCAAAATATGCCAAATACTACAGAATGCGCTAACTGTTTGGACTTACTTGCGGCCTGCTAAACTATCTGCGGATTTTCACAGATTGACAGTATAAGAGAGAGGTGGTGAAACGAGCAAGGGGCACAGAATGATATCAATGGTAATGGGCCTGACAGGTTTTTGCGGTTTTCAGAGAAAATCGCGAGTGAACATGCGATTGTAAGTGTTATTTTGGTTCACTTCTTCTCTTGGTTCATGTTGTTTGATCCTAACTGAATCTAACTATTTTTCGAGCCTCGCCTCTTATCGATTAGCGTTTGAACTCTGCAATAATCACGGTCAAATCCACCCTGTCTAATACATCTTGAAATATAGTTTTCCTATTGTGATTTTTCGCTCCCAATCCTGATATTGACCTTTCGACTACGATATGTAATCTTAAAACTAGGGGAAGTTCAGCTTCTGGCAAAAGAGCGCTATCTCGTGGCAGTCGCACATGTCAACAGTGTAAGCCCTGCCATTAATATTAGCAAAAGAGCAGACAGAGGTGAATTATGGGAGCAAATGGAACTGTTTTAGGGCTTGTTTGCAGCCCAAACCGAGAGGGGCGAACGAACCAACTAGTAACAGCCGCCCTGGAGGGAGCAGCCCTTGCCGGCGCCCCCACCGAACTGATACAGATGGCCGATCATGTGGTGGCGGCTTGCAAGGACTGCCTGCCTTGGGTTTGCAAGACCAACCAGAAGTGTACCTATGAGGATGACGCGTTCGAATACCTGAGCCAGAAGGTTCTAAGTTGCGGCGCTCTGGTCCTGGGCACTCCGGTCTACTGGTGGGATACCAGCGGGATGGTGAAATACTTCATCCTGAAGATGTTCCGAGTACATGCTCGCTCGGCACCCCTCCAGGGGCTGCCGGCCATTGGTATCGGTATTGCTGGGATTACAGGCAACGGCCTTATCTCCGGGCTGCGGCCCGTGTACCACTTTTTTCAGATGATGCAGATGCGGGCCTTAGAACCACTGCCCGCCACCCGTTTCAACTTCGATGCAGCAGTGCAACGGGCGGGGGAGCTCGGCAGTCAGATCGCCGCGATGGCCCTGCAACGCGCTCCTTTTGCCAGCTTGGAGGAGCGGTTGCTATGGTATGATGCACTTCCCTACTTGGCACTGAGCCGCGCTGGGGAGCGCCGTCTTTTGGCCGACCTCATCACCGAGGGGCTGCCTGCGGGTGCGGACGCATCAATACCCTATGGCTTGGCACGAGCCGACGCTCTGGCGGCAGCCGGCCGGCCATTGGAGTCTTTGATTGAGATCACCCGGGTCTACGAGGCTGGCGTCAAGGCCTTCGATGGAAAGTAAGGGCTCGTGGACGGCCTTGGCCAGAAAGAAGGGGGTCACATTTCTGACAAAAACAGACTCACCGAAAATTCTGTATGGTATGCCTACGCGGATGCACCTGACGATAAGTAAGCACAGCGAATCAAAAAGAGATTGAGGTTTTGATTACTAACTGACTTCTCCACACCTCCAGGGGCTCGAATCGGACAATATTTCAAACGCAATTAATTACAGTGGGACAAGCTCTAAGTGTATCGAATCCATCTTGAACTAAACAGTTTTGGTCAGAAGAAAAACCAGGTTAGAATGCTCTGCCAGTGATCGGTGATGCTTAAGATATGAAAATCATATCTGAAGACTTCCGCAGGGCTGTAGATTGCGGAAAAATAGCAGATCAAAAGGCAAGATAGTAGCCAAGATTAGCGGGGCAACTCTAGCATCTTATGCTGTTGGAAGAAGGAAATTGTAATGCAATAAACTTATGCTAGCTTTTCACATAACAATACTTATTTAAGTATGCCTGACCCCATTCATTATATCTACCGATTGGTAACGGACTATTCAATCTTTTCAGGGAAAACAATAGTCTCTCGGTTAAGAGGGGACGGGATGTAGACCAGGCTGACTTCTAGCTTTCCTAATGCCTTTTCCTTGATAGCCTTCCTTGGGATTGTGACATCCAAAGACCCTTCGGTAGTTTGCTCAGGCTTGGTAATCCTCAAGTACATAGAAACTGTCGCAATTTTCTCTCCAGATTCAAAATGGATTGGCTTCCCAGCTTGGTCCAAGTATTCAACGGTGACCCCTTG
>Ga0114930_10002081_pt1 | contig 18376 bp, 14 predicted proteins | sample AnhtaG_FD_87300 | JGI IMG/M metagenome (GOLD analysis project Ga0114930, IMG submission 87300) | Deep subsurface microbial communities from Anholt, Denmark to uncover new lineages of life (NeLLi) - Anholt_01485 metaG | ecosystem: Environmental > Aquatic > Marine > Oceanic > Sediment | place... | reverse complement strand
TCTTTCGGGTGAGCTCCTCCTCCCCTTCAATGAAGACCTCTAAGGGGAGGAAACCCATATTTCTCAGGCGCTTGAAGACCAGCTCGAGGGGCTGATTTTCGTCGTCGTAATAGTTCTTCAGCCTCCAGCTAAAGATCCTCGCTCCCTGGTTGGTGAAGGTGATGGAGAAGAGGTCGGTTTCCACCATAACCTTCTGCAGTTGGGTATCCTCTAATGTTCCTGCGGCGAGGACCTCTTCTGGCTTTTCTTCAGGCTTCTCCTCTGGTGGGGGTGTGAGCTGAGGCGCGGCGACCTCTGGGGGGGGCAAAGTAGGCTTGGGGGGTAGCTGGGTCTTCTTGGAGAGCCACTGGAAGAACACCAGAACAAGGATAGAGAAAATAATGGCTAACAGGGTCCGTTTTCCCATCTATCCTCTCCGATTTTTCTGCGGCACAGGGTCGTAGCCTCCGGGGAAGAAGGAATTACAGCGGAGCAACCTTCGCAACCCAATGGAGACTCCTTTGAGCGGACCGTGGATACAGATAGCCTCTCTCATATAGGTGGAACAGGAAGGATTAAAGCGACAGGAACCCCAAAACAGGGGGGATAGCACCACCTTATATGCGTTGATGGTCAGCAGCAAAAGCCTTTTCCCAAGGTTATCCATAATCCTCATCTGTCTATACCCTCTCTGATTGGTAATAAGAATTCAGCTTCTTTATAAGGAGCTCGGCTACCTGCCGACCATCTAAAGAGACAATGCTGGGGCTGGAGACCACCACCATATCCAGCCCATGCTCTCTCTGGCATGGGTATCGGCGAAAAGCCTCTCTGACCACCCTTTTTATCCTGTTTCGGACCACGGAGTTTCCTATCTTCTTGGATGCCACCACTCCCAGACGGTTGTGGCGCAAATGATTAGGAGCCAGATACAAAATAAAAAATGGGGAATATAGCTTCTTCCCCACCTGATATACCCTCTTAAAATCGGATTGCGTAGTAATTCGATGTTCTCTGGTGAATTTCTCTCCCCTTGTAACCATAAGAAAGCAGATGACCGGGGATGAAAGGCTGCTAAACTGCCAGCCTTTTCCTCCCTTTCTTCCTTCTCCTGCTGATCACCTTACGCCCGTCCTGGCTTCTCATGCGGACACGGAAACCATGGGTTTTATGCCGCTTGCGATTATGTGGCTGATATGTCCGCTTCATCCCTCTGCCTTAAATCTAAAATTCCCTTAGTACCAATAACTTCTTCAATTTATATTATTAAATTTATCCCCCTTTGTCAAGGCAATTCTGAAGATGGCCATCTCAGAATTTTTTATTTGAAAATCTCATCTATATATGATATTATTATATAAAATTGAATTCCCCTGGGAGGGGGTGAAGAAGGTACCAATGGGAACAGATTTTTTCCACAGATTGTTAAAAAAGCTGTTGAAAACTGTTTTAAGTAATAGTAGAAGGCTAACTTATCGCTACGGTAGAGATGGGTAATTTTTCTGATAGATGAGCTGAGGGATATGGGTATCTGGGAGAAGGTTTTGGGAAAAATTGCCGACAAGATAGACAGCCAGAGTTTTTACACCTGGTTCAGCCCTACTGTTTTTATCGGTTTAAAGGATAATATTCTCTCCATTAAGGTTCCCAACCGGCTATTTGAGGACTGGCTAAAGGAAAAGTATTCAGGTGTCATTAGAAAGTCGCTGGATGAGTTGGGTTATGGAGAATTAAAGGTCGCTTTTTTGAGTAGCGATCCGATTGCGTCTGTGCCCCTGGTGGAGAAGAGCTCCAAAACCAAGGTGAAGAGGACCACTTTTGGGGATTCCTCTCAGTTGAACCCGAAGTATACCTTTGAGAGCTTTGTGGTGGGTGATTGCAACGAGTTTGCCCATGCGGCCGCCCAATCGGTGGCTAAGAACCCCACCAAGAATTTTAATCCTCTGTTTATTTTCGGGGGAGTAGGATTAGGGAAGACCCATTTGATGCATGCCATTGGTTTTAGTGCTATGAAGCTTCATCCTAATCTGAGGGTCGCCTATTTAGCCTCGGAGAGGTTTATGAACGAGCTTATTAGCAGCATCCGCCACGATAGAGCTCAGGAATTCAGGGACAGGTATAGAAGCATTGATATTATACTGGTAGATGATATTCAGTTTATAGCCAAGAAAGACCGCACCCAGGAGGAGTTCTTCCATACATTTAATCACCTCTACGACAGCCAGAAGCAGATTGTTATCTCCTCCGATTGTCATCCCCGCGAGCTACCCAATTTCCACGAGCGATTGCAGTCGAGGTTTGAATGGGGGTTGTTAGCCGATATCAAACCTCCTAAGCTGGAGACTAAGATAGCCATCCTCCAAAAGAAAGCTGAACTGGAAGGTGTCTCTCTTCCGTCAAATGTAGCCATGTTTATCGCCGGGAAGATAAGGTCGAATATAAGGGAGCTGGAGGGCTGTTTGAACCGCTTACTCGCCTTTAGCTCTCTGACCGGGCGTGAGATAGATATGGAGTTGACTAAAGAGGTTCTTATGGATGTCATCAGCGACGAAATGAGGGTGGTAACCATCCCTCGCATACAACAATTTATAGCCGATCATTACAAGCTCAAGGTCACTCAGCTTAAGTCTAAAAGCAATGCCCAGAGGATAGCCTTCCCCCGTCAGATTGCTATGTATTTAAGCAAAAAGCTTACCAGCTCTTCTCTGCCAGAGATAGGGAGGAAATTTGGTGGAAAACATCATTCCACCGTGCTGCATTCCATCAGAAAGATAGAAGGATTGAACAATAGAGATAGGGCTTTCCACAAATTGATTAACAGCTTTATTGAATGGCTGAAATGATGTTCAGGTTGTTATGCACACCTTATAACAAAAGGGGGATTCTTTTTTATCTCGCAACTCCTTTTTCACACATGCGAAGAGTACCGAAAGAAATGTTCCTTGTTTTTCTCCACAGGCTAACTAATTATAATAACTGGAAAAGGGGCAAATTTTAACATAATTTTAGTTTTCTACTACTAATACTTATTAATTAAATATATAATATTAAAATGAGTATTAGAAAGGAAGAAAAATGCTATTTACAATAGGAAAGAATCAGATACAAAGAGAGCTTCACCTCATCCAGGGAGTTATAGAGAAGAAAAACACCATTCCTATCCTGTCGAACCTACTAATTGAGACCGAGGCAGACCATATAAAAATGGTGGCCACTGACCTGGAGGTAGGTCTGCGATGCAAGAGCGAGGCGACGGTAAACAAGGAGGGGGCGGTAACTATTTCCGCCAAGAAGCTCTACGAAATTGTAAGAGCGCTCCCGGAATCGGACATCAAGTTCGAGAAAATCGACAATAACTGGATATCCATAGAATGCGAGCGCTCCCAATTCAAGATTGTGGGACTTCCTAAAGAAGATTTTCCCTCGTTACCTGAGTTTGATTTCGCAGAAGGTATCCCTATCTCAGCAGACCTTCTGAAAGAGATGATTCACAAGACCTCTTTTGCTATATCGGAAGAAGATACCCGCTATGCCCTTAATGGTGCCCTATTTATCATACAGGGTAAGCAGATGTGCATGGTAGCTACCGATGCCCATCGCTTAGCCTTGTTCAAAACCGAGGTAGAGAAGAAGCTTTCAGATGATGAGATTCGGGTGATTATTCCGAAGAAGACCGTCCAACAAATAAAGTCGATTATTGATAACGGTGAAAAAGAGGTTATTTTTGGTCGCAGCGAAAACCACGTCTTCTTTAAGATTGAGGATAAGATCCTGGTCTCCCGAATCATTGAGGGTCAGTTTCCCAACTACGAGAAGGTTATCCCCGTCGATAGTGATAAGGAGGTTATTTTCCCCGCCAAGGATTTCACCGACGCCATCAAGCGGGTGGCGTTACTTTCCGACGAGAGGTCCAGGGCTATAAAGTTCTATATCAATCCGGGCAAGGTTGAGATAAGGTCGAGCAACCCCGAGCTGGGGGAAGCCTGTGAGCTCCTCTATGTCCCCTATCAAGGGGAAAAGGTGAACATCGGGTTCAATGCCCAGTACATTATCGATTTTTTGAATGTGGTGGAAGACAAGGAAATCAAGTTTGAGATGAAAGACGAAACGAGCCAGGGGCTACTAACACTGACAGAGAAGCACCCCTACGAATACACTTATGTAATAATGCCGATGAGGATTTGAGCCGTTTCATCAATCTTCTCCTGGTGCCAGAAGTTGCGGACATAGGGATGATAAAAGAAGAGATTAAATGATTCCACGGGGGAGCGATTCCATTACCCAAAGGATGGAAATCATCTTTACATCTCCAGTTGGCTCCCTTGCTCCTCATCTCGTCAGAGAGTAGCGCTTATCTGGGAGCGGGGACAGCTTTTTTATGCCTAAAGAGGTATTTATTCTATGAAAGAGCGAATAAATAAAAACAACGAGCCGGAAATCATTTACGATGCCGACAAGATAGTAGTAATTGAAGGGCTGGAAGCGGTCAGGAAGAGACCGGCCATGTATGTGGGCTCCACCGGGATTTTCGGTCTGCATCAGCTGGTCTTCGAGGTAGTGGACAATAGCATCGATGAGGCGATGGTTGGATTTTGCAACAAGATAAAGGTCTTCATCCATGTAGATAATAGCGTCACCGTTATTGATAATGGTCGGGGGATACCGGTGGGCATGCACAAGAAGGAGAAGAGACCGGCAGCCGAGGTGGTGATGACCACCCTCCATGCGGGGGGGAAGTTCGATAACGAAGCCTATAAAATCTCCGGTGGTCTGCACGGAGTGGGGGTATCGGTAGTAAATGCCCTGTCGGAGAGGCTGGACCTGGAGATAAGAAGAGACGAAGAAATCTACCAGCAAAGCTACAGTCGGGGAAAGACCCTGACCCCGCTGGAAAAGATAGGAAAGACCAAAAAGAGGGGCACCAAGATCCGCTTCCGTCCAGACCCCGAGATATTTGAGACCCTCGATTACAACTTCGACCTCCTCTCACAGAGGCTGAGAGAGCTCTCCTTTTTGAATAAAGGCTTAAAGATTCATATCCGTGATGAGCGCATCAATAAGGAGCACGTGTTCCAATACACCGGAGGGATAGTCTCCTTTGTCCAGCATTTGAATATGAACAAGGTCGCCCTCCATCCCAAGCCGATCTACTTTGCCGGAGAAAGAGATGGGGTGCGAATGGAAGTTGCCCTCCAGTACAGCGACAGCTATAGCGAGACCATCTTCACCTATGTCAACAACATAAATACCAGAGAGGGGGGCACCCATCTGGTAGGGCTTAAGTCTGCGCTCACCCGTACCATCAATAGCTATCTGGCCAGCAATCATCTGTTGAAAAACGACAAGCTCAAAATAGGGGGCGAGGATACCAGGGAAGGGTTGGTCGCCATTCTCAGCCTGAGCTTGAGGGAGCCCCAGTTTGAAGGACAGACTAAATCTAAGCTCGGTAACAGTGATGTCAAGGGAATAGTGGAGAACTTCGTCAACGAGCAGCTGGGGCATTATCTCCAGGAGCATCCCACGGAAGCCCGTAAGATATTGAGCAAGGTGATCGATGCCGCCAGGGCGCGAGATGCAGCCAGAAAGGCGAGGGACCTGACGCGCCGCAAAGGGCTGCTGGAGGTGAGCTCCCTGCCGGGGAAGTTAGCCGATTGCCAGGAGAGAGACCCCGCTAAAGCCGAGCTTTACATCGTGGAGGGGCCTTCTGCCGGAGGCTCGGCAAAGCAGGGGAGAGACCGACGCTACCAAGCGATACTCCCCTTGCGGGGCAAAATCCTCAATGTGGAGAAAGCTCGGTTTGACAAGATGCTCTCCAACGAGGAGATAGGCACCATTATCACCACTCTGGGAACCGGCATCGGAGAGGAAGAGTATGATGTATCCAAGCTGCGCTATCATAGAATCATAATAATGACCGATGCCGATGTGGATGGCTCGCACATTCGAACCCTTCTGCTGACCTTCTTCTATCGCCATATGAAAGAGATCATAGAGCGCGGCTATCTCTACATCGCCCAGCCACCCTTATTCAAGGTGAAAAGGGGTAAGAAAGAGGTCTACATTCAGGATGAGAAAAGGATGGAGGAATTTCTTATGAGGGGGGCGGTGGAAAATGTCAAGGTCCAGGTGAGAGGGGCAGAGGGCTTCTTTGAAGGAAAAGCCCTCCTTTCCATACTGGAAAAGATCTCCCGACAGCATTATTATCTGGAGAGCCTGGAGCGCAAAGGGTATGACCCGGCTATCATCTACATTTTATTGCAGAACAAGGTCAGAGAAAAAGGGCTCTTCGAGAAACGCACCAATTTGAAGCCCCTGCAGAAGATTTTGAAAGAGGGAGGCTTCAGGGTCAAGGGGATTACCGAGGATGAGGAGTATGGCATTTATCAGATAGAGGTGGAGGATAAATTCCGTCGGGATGGGAGGTCCCTGAAAATAAACTGGGAGCTCATCTCTTCAGCGGAGTACAGCCGCCTTATCATGCAGGAAGAGGAAATGGAGGGATTTAACCATCCTCCCTATGTAGTGATTGACAGCGATAAAAACAGGGTGACTATTAATACCAAAGAGGAGTTGCTCCAGCACCTGCTCGCTCTTGGGAAAAAAGGTCTCTACATACAAAGGTACAAAGGACTGGGGGAGATGAATCCCGAGCAGCTGTGGGAGACCACCATGGACCCCTCCACCCGAACCTTCAAGAAAGTCTGTATTGATGATGCGGTGGAGGCGGATAATATTTTCACCATATTGATGGGAGACCAGGTGCAGCCTCGCCGCCAGTTTATCGAACAGAACGCCCTGTATGTGAAAAACCTCGATGTCTAATCCAGCATAACACACCAAGGAGTACTTTAGAGAAAAATGCCAGACAAGGAGAAGCTGTTACCGGTTGATATCGAGGAGGAGATGAAGAGTTCCTTCCTCGATTATTCTATGTCGGTCATCATAAGCCGAGCGCTGCCCGATGTCCGCGACGGTCTGAAGCCCGTGCATCGGAGAATCCTGGTGACCCTCCAGGACCTCAACCTTTATCATAACCGCCCGTTCAGGAAGTGTGCCAAGATCGCCGGCGATGTGAGCGGCAACTATCACCCCCACGGCGAAGCCATCGTCTACCCCTCACTGGTCCGTATGGCGCAAGATTTCAGCCTCCGCTATCCCTTAATTGATGGTCAGGGGAACTTCGGCTCCGTCGATGGAGACCCACCCGCCGCCATGCGTTATACCGAAGCCCGCATGACCAGAATAGGGGGGGAGATGCTGCAGGATATAGACAAGGAGACCGTCGATTACATCCCCAACTACGATGGCTCCCGCACAGAGCCGACCGTTCTTCCTTCCGCTATTCCTAACCTCCTTATCAATGGCTCATCAGGGATTGCGGTGGGAATGGCTACCAATATCCCCCCTCATAACCTGGGAGAGGTAGTAGATGGATTGATGCTCCTGATAAAAAATCCCCAGGCCAGCATTGATGAGCTAATACAGGTCATTCGGGCACCCGATTTCCCCACCGGTGGTTATATTTACGGGATAGAAGGGGTTAAAGAGGCATACCATACCGGGCGAGGGATTATCCAAATCCGGGCCAGAGTGCTGGTGGAGGAATTAACCAAGGGGGATAAGGTAAATCTGGTAGTAAATGAGATACCCTATCAGATTAATAAGACCAATTTGCTGGAGAAGATAGCCCAGCTGGTCAAGGACAAGGTGCTGGACGATGTAGCCGACCTGCGGGATGAATCCGACCGGGAGGGAATGCGAATTGTCCTTGAGCTGAAAAGAGGGGTGAACCCTGACATCACCTTGAAGAAACTCTATACCCACACCCAGCTGCAGATCACCTTCGGGATAATCATGCTAGCTATTGCCAACAATCAGCCCAAGGTCTTCAACCTCAAGGAGCTGCTTCAGGCTTTTGTTGAGCATCGCAAGGAGGTGCTCACCCGCCGCACTCTATTCGACCTGAAGAAAGCGGAGGAGAGGCTTCATATCCTGGCGGGCTTGAAGATAGCATTAGACCATCTTGATGAGGTGATCACCCTCATCAGAAGATCAAAGGGACCTGTAGAGGCTAAGAAGAGGTTGATGAGCCGTTATAAGCTCACCACTATCCAGGCTCAGGCTATACTTGATATCCGGCTCCAGCGATTAACCGCAATGGAGAGGAGCAAGATATTAGAGGAGCGCCGGGAGGTGATGCGCTCTATCGCCAGATTTGAAGAGCTCTTAGCCAGCGAGCAGTTGATAATGAACCTCATAGAGGAAGACCTCCTGCGCATAAAGAAGGAGTACGGAGATAACAGAAGGGCTACCATAATCGAGCAGACCGTCGAGATCGACCCTGAGGATTTGATACCCGACGAGGATATGGTCATCACCTGCACCCATTCGGGCTATATTAAGCGGACACCGGTTAACCTCTATCATCGCCAGCTTCGTGGTGGTAAGGGAAGGATGGGCATCAAGCCCAAAGAAAAAGATTTTGTGGAGCACTTCTTTATCGCCTCAACCCATAGCTATATACTGGTGTTTACCCAGAGGGGACGGCTCTTCTGGCTGAAGGTCCATCGCCTTCCCGAATTAGGAACTGCGGGGAAGGGAAAGCCGATAGTGAATCTACTTAATATCCCCGAGGGCGAGAGGGTTGCTGCCCTTCTTCCCGTCAAGGAATTTAAAAAGGAAGCCTACATTCTAATGGCAACCAAGAAGGGGATGGTGAAGAAGACCTCCCTGGCATCATTTAGTAACCCCCGCTCCACAGGTATCCGGGCGCTGTCCATCGATGAGGATGACGAGCTGCTGGCAGCCAAGGTGACCGAAGGGAAGGAGGACATCTTTTTGGGAACCTACCAGAGAAAGGCTATACGCTTCAGGTCAGCAGATGTACGCAGTATGGGGCGAGGGGCGAGAGGGGTAAAATGCATCACCCTGAGAAGTGAAGACTGGGTAGTGGGCATGGAAATAGTGGGCGACAGAGAGGGAAGCATCCTGACCATCAACGCCAATGGATATGGAAAGAGGAGTAGACTGGAGGATTATCGCCGACAGAGAAGGGGTGGCAAAGGTTTAATAAATATAAAGAGAACAGACAAAGGGGGTCCTGTCATTGGGGTGAAGTGGGTCGACCAGAAGGATGAGATCATGGTTATTACAGCTAAGGGGAAGATAATAAGAGTCAAGGTCTCCGGCCTCAGAGTGATGGGGAGGATTACCCAGGGAGTGAGAGTTATCCACCTCGGAGAGGGGGACTCCGTAGTCGGCATAGCGAAAATAATGGAGGACTGATACCCGGAATAGAAAGAATGAGAAAGTGGCTGGCGAAACTGCGGATAAGAAAAAGGCTGCGTGCCTACCGCAAAGGGCTATATTTCGTTGCTTTAATAATCCCTCTTTTAAGTGGGCTCATATATATCTTTGTCATCCGCCCTATCTCTGTCAGGATGGAGTTTAAGCAGGGCTGGAGTGAATGCAGGAAGGGGAATTACACTATAGCCATCAGCAATTATCAGAGGTTCATTATCAGACACCCTTATAGCCCCTTGGTGAAAAGGGCTCTGTTTGAAGTGGGGAATATCTATTATCTCTACTTGAGGGATTGCATTCAAGCAGTTAGCTCTCTGAACAGGCTCTTGCAGAGAAATCCATCTCCTCCCTATGAGTTTCGGGCGAGGATGTTGTTAGCCCACATATATCAGGACGAATATGGCGATTATCAAAGGGCTATTGAGCAATACAGCCGGCTGTTAGACTCCTTCAGTGAGCAGGACCAAGCGGGCGAGGCTTGCTTCCGTCTGGCGGAATGCTATTACCAGCTAAACGATATCCCCAAGGCAATAGAGCACTACCAGAATGTTATCAAAAGGGATGACAACCAGCAGTGGGTGGAGCATGCCTATCTTCGCCTGGCGAGTTGCCTCCGCCTCCAGGGTGACCTTGAGGGAGCCATTCAAGCTTATCGTAATCTGCTGAGCAGGGGTGTCTCCGGGCAGACCGAGTCCTTTGCCAGAATGAACTTGGCTGAGTGCCTGGAAGACAAGAGGGAGTATAAGGAGGCCCTGGAGGTGTTGGAAGGTGTGCCGGCTGGGTTAGGGGACAAGGAGGCAATTTCCCGCAAGATGGAGCGGTTGAAGTCCTCCATTGAAAGCCGTAGCCTGGCACCACCGGGCCGGTAAACACCATCGCCAAAAAAACTATCCCCTTCTATTCCTCCGCCGTCTCATCTGCGCTCGCTTTTTTTCTCAAAGCTTCAAGAGGGGGGTTTTTTGGTTGAGGCGAGGTATATGCGGGCGGATTGGCTGAAGATGGACCGAAGTTCTCGGTCGGGAATCTTCTCCACTATCTCCTTCATCTGAGGGGAGAGTTCTTCGGGCTGCGGGGGGAGAGCAGGCTTTTTCTCCTGTGGACGGGAAGGGCAGAAGTGGGGATTAAGCTGGAAGCTCAGGCTGGTGATATAATCCCCCTGGAGGTAGTCGTTAATCTTCTTCCTTATCAGGACTTTCATCTCCCGCAGGATACGGAGCCAGTCAGCATCGGAAAGCTCTATGGTCAGACAACCGTCCTCCAGCGTGGTGGGCTGGCTTATTTGGCTGAGTTTTTCGCCCACTATCTCCTTCCACAGGCTTTTTAGCAAACCCTGAAGGAGCTCCTTCTTGCTCCTCCCCCCAAGGGCGAGAAGATAAAGAATGACCTCTTTTATACTTTTCATACCCCCACCGTATAAGAATAATATAAGCGAAAGTATCCTCTTTGGTCAAGGGAAAAAGGTTGTCAATACCAGGGGAGATGTGGGATAATTTTTATCAGAAGGAATATATGTCATCTCCAATTTCCTGTGAAGGGGAAATGATAGAGCTCAGCCGTCTGAAAAAGAGATTTGGCGGAGTAGTAGCAGTTGACGAGCTTACCCTGAACATCCGCCGAGGGGAGTTCTTCGGCTTTCTTGGTCCTAATGGAGCAGGTAAGACCACCACTATTAAGCTAATGGCGGGCTTGCTGAAACCGACGGCGGGGAGGATGCGCATCGGGGGTTTCGATGTGGTGGAGGAGCCCTTACGAGCCAAAAGCATCATAGGCTTTATACCCGACCGCTCCTTTCTCTACGAAAAGCTGACCGGACGGGAGTTCCTCGTTTTTATCGCCGAGGTTTACGGCTTGGAGCCGAAAAGCTATAAGCCGCTGATTGCCTCCCTTCTAAAGGAGTTTAAGCTAACCCCCTGGGGGGATGAGCTTATTGAGAGCTACTCCCATGGGATGAGGCAGCGGCTGGTCATATGCTCTGCCCTGATTCACCACCCTCAGGTGATTCTGGTGGATGAACCGATGGTAGCTTTAGACCCCAAAGGTGTAAAGCTGGTCAAGGAGCTCTTCACCAGATTGTGCCAGCAGGGGGTGACCATCTTTATGTCCACCCACACCCTCTCTCTGGCAGAGGAGCTGTGCCATCGCATCGCTATCATTCACCGGGGGAGACTGGTCGCAGTGGGCACCAGAGAGGAGCTCCGAAAGAGAGCTTCCATCACCCAGACCGGTCTGGAGGATATTTTCTTGGAGCTGACCAGAGAAGAAGATGAATCGGTTAATTCTGCTGGTAAAGACACAGGGGTTAATCCTCAAGCATAGGGTTTTCCGTCTTAGAAAAGGGGTTCTTTTTAAAGGGAGTCTGTTGGGCACCCTGGCCCTCCTTTTCATCACCGGGTATTACCTATTTTTTTATCGCATCTTCAGCTATCTCGACTCTATTGAGGAGTTTCCGCTTTTTTTCGTCCTCGGTCTGACCGAGCGCCTTCTGGGCATGGTGTTTTTAGCCTCCTTTTCCATGCTTCTGTTCAGCAATCTGCTCACCTCAATACCTACCCTTTATCTCTCCAGGGACCTCGACCTTCTCATGAGCTGTCCTCTCAAAAGGGGGAATGTCTTTTTCTTTAAATGGTCGGGGGGTATGCTTAACAGCTCGTATATGGTGCTTATATTCAGCCTCCCCATCTTTGCCGCCTACGGAAGGGTGTTTGAGGCGGGAGTATTCTACTACCTGATGCTGGGGGGGATTATGCTATTATTTATCCTCACCCCGGCGGCCATTGGCGGGGTAGTCAGCCTCTCCCTGATGCGCTTCTTACCGGCAAAGAGAATCCACCAGCTCCTTACCAGCCTGGGGGTGATATGCCTGGTGATAATCGTAGTCCTTATAAGGCTTCTCCGCCCGGAACAGCTGTGGAACCCGGGCAGCGCCGAGAATTTTTCCAATATGCTGAGCAGCCTTACTGTCCCCTCCTCCCCTTATCTCCCCAGCTTCTGGGCTACTAAAGCCTTGCTGTTCGCCAGAAGCGGCGACTATGTGAGCCTGAGCCGTTATCTCTGCTTCATGCTCGCCGCGGCTGTGGGGACCATAGGAATGCTTCTGGTAGTAGCCAGAAAGATATATTATGAGGGATGGGCTTCTGCCCAGGAATCGAAGAAGAGACCACACCGCCTTCGGGAAGGCACCATCCTGGACCGGAGCATAAGAAGGGGGCTGAAGCGGGTGAACCCCATCTATCGGGCTCTATTAATTAAGGATATCAAGGTATTCCTGAGGGACGCCACCCAATGGTCGCAGCTATTCCTTTTAGGAGCGCTGATATTTATCTATCTGTTCAATATAAAGAATATACCCCTGCCAACCCCCTTTTTCAGAAACATTGTCTCCTTTGGTAACCTGGGCTTAGGAGGGTTTGTCTTAGCCGCAGTTGCCGCCCGCTTCGCCTTTCCAGCCACCAGCGTGGAGGGTAAGAGCTTCTGGATAATCCACTCCTCCCCTATAAATTATCGGGGCTTCCTGTGGAGTAAGTTCTTCCTTTTTGTAATACCTTTGCTCTTGCTGGCGGAGGTCCTGGTATATTCTTCAAATCTCCTCCTTAAAGTGGATGGATATTTTATGACTATGTCCTTGGGCACCATATTTTTGATGAGCGTTGCCCTCACCGGACTGGGGGTGGGGATGGGGGCTCTGTTTCCTCGCTTTGAGGTGGAGAACTATGCCAAAATTGCGGTGGGAACAGGGGGTCTGTTCTATATGATTATCAGTCTGGTCTATATTGCGGCTATTATTGGACTGGAGGTCAACCCCGTGTACCTCCATCTCAGCAGGCAGCTGGACCCCCATTTTGGAGGGTGGGCTTATAGTATTCCTTTTTATGGAGGGGTGGTGCTGATATCAGCGCTGGTGACCTGGCTCCCTATGAGGATGGGGGTGAAAGCCTTACGACGGTATCAATTGTCTTAGCCGAGGGGTCTCTCCCCTCAATCGGTCACCGCCGGAGCTTCAGCTTTAATCTTGGTCTATGTCAATTCTCTGCCGGTACTGGTGAACCCTCTCGTAATAGTCCCGAGGAAGAGAGATGTTCCGGTTAGCGAGCTCCATCAATTTCCCCGGACCCATGTTATAGGCGGTCAGTGCCAGGTTCAGGTCTCCAAATTGCTGGAGGAGCTTCTTCAGGTAATAAGTTCCCATCAGAATGTTCAGCAGGGGGTCGTTAAGGAGATTATCTACTTGAAAGTCCACATTGAGCTCCCTGGCCAGGGCGAATCCCGTAGAGGGCAGAATCTGCATCAAGCCCATAGCCCCTTTGGGGGAGATAGCCCTCTTGCGGAAAGAGCTCTCCGTCTCAATAACGGCAATGATGAGCTTGGGCTCCACCTTGTATCTCTTGCTGGCTTCCAGGATGGTTTGAGCGATCTCCTTGCGGTCTCTCAGCGGGAGCTCCTCGCTGTACTGATCCAGGTAATCTCGTATCTCCATTGTCAACGTCAACTCATTGAGCTTCTGCTGGAGATCTGCGATCTGTTGCTTCTCCGGGGGGACGACCTCTTGTGAAGAGGGGTCTCCCTTTTCGGTGGACAGGCGCTGCAGGAGAGTGAAGTTGAAGTTGACTATCATCAAGGCACCGACCAAGAGGGATGCCTTTAATATTCTCACCTTGTATTATCCCTCCTTCTTACTCAATTGGTGAATACTATAATCTCCTTTTTACATAACCTGTAATGAATATTACATATTTCACCTTTTGGAAGGACACTATTTTTAAAATATACGCTATATATTTGCATATGTCAAGAGAAAAATGCTATACATTGTGGTTTCTCTATCTGAAGGGGCGTTTAAATAGTTGACCCCTCTATATATAAAAGAGGTTTCTCCCCCCATAGTATGCTGTTCGTCGGTAGATTCTGTCTGCGGTGAGAAGGTAATTATTATTGACCATCAGGGAGTTGTCCTGTAAAATAGCCTGCTGTAAATAGATTGAACGATGAACTTTTTCATTTTATAAAGGGAGTTGCTTATGGAAGAGCGTCTGGTAGAGCTCTTAGGAGAAGTTAGAGGCTGGGTATGGGGTCCGCCGATGCTGGTGTTGCTGGTGGGCACCGGGATATATCTTACCGTTTTGCTTCGCGGCGTTCAGCTGAGGGCTCTGGGTTATTCTTTGTGGTTAGCTTTCATCAAGCGGAAGGAGGATAAGCCATCGGAGGGGGATATAAGCCACTTTCAAGCTCTGATGACCGCTCTGGCGGCTACGGTGGGCACGGGAAATATCGCCGGAGTAGCCACAGCTATTACCGCCGGGGGTCCGGGAGCACTTTTCTGGATGTGGATTACCGGGCTTTTCGGCATGGCCACCAAGTATTCCGAGGCGGTTCTGGCGGTAAAGTTTCGGGTGAGGGATAAGTTTGGCACTATGAGTGGCGGACCTATGTATTATCTCAGCAAAGGGCTGGGGCAGCGATGGCTGGGGGTGGTGTTTGCTATCTTTGCTTCGGTGGCCGCTTTTGGCATCGGGAATATGGTGCAGTCTAATTCGGTAGCGGATGCGGTAGAAGCCACTTTTAATGTGCCCTTCTGGGCCACCGGACTGGTATTAGCGGTAGCCACCGCCCTGGTGATTCTGGGAGGGATAAAGAGCATCGGCAAGGTGACCGCCTTGCTGGTGCCGGTGATGATAGTCTTTTATGTGGGAACCTCCCTGATTATAGTGGCTATAAATTATACTCGTATCCCTGAAATCTTCCTTCTGGTCTTGAAGCATGCCTTTACCCCCACGGCGGCGGTGGGAGGCTTTGCCGGGGCAGCGGTGATGATAGCCATCCGGGAAGGGGTGACACGGGGGGTCTTCTCCAACGAGTCGGGTCTGGGGAGCGCCCCCATAGCAGCGGCTGCCGCTAAGACCGACGAACCAGTGAGGCAGGCGCTGGTCTCTATGACCCAGACCTTCATAGACACCCTGGTGGTGTGCAGCCTCACCGGGTTTGTTATCCTCTCCTCGGGGCTGTGGAGTTCGGGGGAGACCGGAGCCGAGCTGACCACCCTCGCTTTCAGCAGCTCTCTTCCCGGGAATACGGGGGGTCTGGTAGTCACCATCGGCTTGATACTTTTTGCTTATTCCACCATCTTGGGGTGGAGCTACTACGGGGAGAAGTCGATTGAGTACCTCCTCGGCGAGAGGGCTGTTTACCCCTATCGGGCGTTTTTCTGCATCGCGGTCGGATTCGGGGCGGTATTTAAGCTCCAACTGGTGTGGTCGTTAGCCGATGTGATGAACGGCTTGATGGCTCTGCCCAATCTGGTCGGTCTTCTGGGGTTGGGGGGAGTTATAGCCTGGGAGACCAAGAGATATTTCCGCATATATGTGAAGCAGGCCCCCCCGGAGTATTAGAGGACGAGTTTCATCCCATCCTCTGCCACAACGATCTCCCCCTGGAAGGTGGTGGCAGCCTGCTTCTTGAGGATGTGCGGGTCGCATTGAGGGTAGAAGTGGGTGAGGATGAGCTTTCTGCTTCCGGCTTGCTGGGCGATGCTCCCCGCCTGGGTGGGGGTCAGGTGGGTATCAGTCCCTTCCCCTTCGGGGAAAGAAGATTCCAGCAGTAGCACCTCCGCCCCGTGGGCAAGCTCTACCAGCTCCTGGCAGTACCCCGAATCCCCCGAGTAGACCAGGGAGACCCCTTCATCCGATTCTATTCTGAAGGCAACACTCATCTCTCTATGGCGTACGGGCGAGCTTTTCAGGTTAAAGGAGGGGAACCTCCTCTGGCTGCGGGCGACCTCGCACAGTTCCACCGGAAAGGGGAGTAGCTCCAGCCAGTTGGGATGATAGAGGTTCTGCAATCCCTGCCAGAACCGTTCAAACCCTGAGGGTCCGATAATGTGCAGCTCCTCCTGGCGAGGTCCTTGGGGGTCGTTCTTAAAGGCGAACAGAAGAGGGACAAGGTCGGCAGTATGGTCGGGGTGGAGGTGAGTGTAAAGCATATAATTGATGCGGCGGTAGTCAATCCCCAGGCGAGGGAGCCTGTAGATGGTACCCGAGCCCCCATCGAGGAGGATATATTCCACCCCTATCCTCAGGATATAGCCGGGAGCTCCTCGCCTCTTGGTGGGAATACAGCACCCCGTCCCTGCAATCCACAGCTCCATCTCGTTGTTCCTCCGCTCAAAAAGCTCGCCAATTGATTGACAAGAAATGGACTCTATTGTATCATCTTTGATAATTGAGCTCAATTGTTTTTCAGAGAGAAAGAGAGGGGTTCAGTGCGGTTGCTCATAGCCAAGACAGCAGGTTTCTGTATGGGGGTCAAGCGGGCAATAGGCATCGTTCTGGAGGTATCGAGGAAGCAGCGGAAGCCCATCTATACTGATGGTCCTCTGATTCACAACCCCCAGGCGGTGAAGATGCTGGAGGCGAGGAATATAAAGGTCTTGAATGACCTCTCCCGGGTCTCCTCCGGGTTTCTGGTTATCCGCACGCACGGAATTACACCCCATCGAAGGAAGGAGATAAATCGGAGCGGTCTGGAGGTGATAGATGCTACCTGCCCCAAGGTGGCTCAGATTCAATCTATTATCAAGAAGCACCGAAGAACGGGATATTCATTTGTTATTATCGGCGACCGGGGGCATGCCGAGGTGGAGGGACTGCTCGGCTTTGCGCAGGGGAGGGGGTTTGTGGTGGAGAGCAAGGAGGATGTTGAACGCCTCCCTCCTATGGATAAGCTGTGTGTGGTTGCCCAGACCACCCAGAGCCGCAAGCAGTTCGACAGGTTGACCCGCTTGATAAAAGAGAAGTATCCCCAGAGCAAGGTGTTTGATACCCTGTGCGAATCCACCTCTCTTCGGCAGGAAGAAGCCCTGAATTTAGCCCGCCAGATAGACCTTATGGTGGTCATCGGTGGGAAGAACAGCGCCAATACCCGCCGGCTGACCGAGATTTCCCGTTCCACCGGCACCCCTGCCTATCAGGTGGAGACCGAGGAGGAGCTAACCCCTGAGATGATATTGCCTTACCATACCATAGGGATTACCGCCGGGGCATCGACCCCCCAATGGGTTATCAGCGGAGTGGTGGGCAGGATACGCCATATTCACCGATGGAAAGGGAAGGAGTGGGTGAGGCATATAGCCGGGGTGGTGAGATTCCTTATAAAAGGGAGCATTTACACCGCCGGGGGAGCTGCTCTGTTGACCTACAGCGCCTCTGCTCTGCAGGGTATACCGGTGATTCCCTCCTCTCTGACTATCGCTGCGTTCTATGTGTTTTCCATGCATACCCTGAACCGCTATGCCGACCAGCGGGCGAGGGAGCTCAATCGCCTGTTCCACACCGATTTTTATCAGCGATACAAACCCTATCTGCTTGGCTCAGCGATAGGGGCGGCGGTCGTTTCCCTGGGGTTAGCCTTTTACCAGGGGTGGTGGAGTTTCGCCCTCCTGCTCCTGGCGGTACTTATGGGGATTATTTACAGCGCTCGCATAATACCCACCCCTGTTTCGCGCTGGCTGCAGCTGCATCGGCTCAAGGATATCCCCGCCTCTAAAGCTTTGTTTGTCGCCTTAGGCTGGGCGGTGGTGGTGGTGCTGCTGCCATTGATCGGAGCAGCTCACCCCCTGCTGAGCTGGTCGACCGTTATCGCCTTTTTGTTTGTGCTGGTGGTGGTGTACATAAGGGCGGTTATCTTTGACATCTGGATAATTCAGAGCAATGGCCTGGTGGGGAAGGAAGCCCTCCCTCGCATCATCGGCAAGGAAAAGACCAAGGGGAGTCTGGCAGTGGTGGGGATGGTTCTGGTGGGGGTGCTCATCATAGGAGTGAGATGGGGGCTTATCACCAGCTTCGGATACCTCCTCATGCTCAGTGTCGCCTATATCGGCCTGTATCTTTACCTTTATCACCGACGAGTCATAGCCCGGGAGACAGTATTCGATGTGGCGGTGGATGGGGTGTTCTATCTCACTGGCTTGCTTGCCTTTCTGTGGTTGAAGCTTGGCTGAAAAAAAGGGGCCTTAGAGAACTTTTAGCAGGACGAGGGTGAGGTCGTCGAAGGGCGGGATGCCATGGCTCCACGATGTTAATTGCTGAATGATAGCTTCTATAAT
>Ga0114930_10002079_pt1 | contig 18378 bp, 14 predicted proteins | sample AnhtaG_FD_87300 | JGI IMG/M metagenome (GOLD analysis project Ga0114930, IMG submission 87300) | Deep subsurface microbial communities from Anholt, Denmark to uncover new lineages of life (NeLLi) - Anholt_01485 metaG | ecosystem: Environmental > Aquatic > Marine > Oceanic > Sediment | place... | reverse complement strand
TGCCCATCAGGTCGTACGCCTCCCGCTCATGCCAGTTAGCCGTTGGCCACACGTGGGCCACCGAGGGAATAACCGGATCATCCCGACCCACCACCACACGGACCGCATACTCACGAGTCTCGGTAATCAGTTCCCTCGGGTTGTCCGTCGGTATGTGCATCAGGTCGTAGATACACGCCAGCCGGTCGTCGGCAACAAGATCGAGCGATGAGATCGACCGCAGGAAATTGAACGCCAGGCGCGGATCGTCACGCAGAAACAACGCGATCTCAGGCCAACGCGCGGCTTCAACCTGCGCGTAAGGGTGCCCGCCTTGCAAAGCGGTGTCGACGACCGCATCGCCAAACTGCGACAGCAGAAGCCTGCTAATCTCTTCCGGTACCACCTGTCTTATTCCCTACAATCCATATCACTTAACTCAGAACCGCTTCCCGAACCTTGGGGATCGTGCTCTTGGCCCGTGTTTGACGCCGAATCTTATCCTGCAAGCGCATCAGCCCCTCCAGCAGGGCCTCGGGCCGCGGCGGACAACCCGGAACGTAGATATCCACCGGAACTATCAGATCCACGCCCTTGACCACGTGGTATCCGTACTTGAAATACGGGCCGCCGCCGACCGTGCACGCACCCATGGCCATTACGTACTTGGGTTCGGGCATCTGGTTGTACAGGCGCTTCAGACGACTGGCCATCTTGTAGGTTACGGTACCAGCCACGATCATCAGATCAGCCTGCCTTGGGGTCGCCCGAAACGCGCCCGCACCGAACCGGTCCAGGTCAAAACGCGATGCCCCCGTAGCCATCATCTCAATGGCGCAGCACGCCAGACCGAACGTCATAGGCCAGAGGCTGTTGCTACGACCCCAATTGATCGCCCAGTCGAGGGATGTAACGATCAAGCCCTCTTCAAAGCGATTCTCGATCCAGCTCATCCTCTTATCTCCGAGCCGCAGGCTTCAGCCTGCGCGGCCTGCCGCAAGGGTCGAAACCCGCGAGTCGCTACGTCCCCTCTTCCAGAACCGACCGCCGCTTCTGGGCTGTACTGGCCCGGACCCAGTTTAAGTACCCCGACTTCCACTCATACAAAAAGGGAATCGCGATCAGCAAGAAGAACACTATAAATGCCCAAAACGCCGGGGCTCCCATGTCTTTGAATACCACCGCCCAGGGCCAGAGCAGAGCCACCTCCACGTCGAACACGATAAAAACAAGGGCGACCGTGTAGAACCGCAGGTCAAACTGGACCCAGCTATCGCCAATGGCCGGCTCACCACATTCGTACGCTTTCCCCTTCTCGGGATGGGGCATCGTTGGACGCACGATCCGGCCGACAGTCAAGCCCCCAAACCCGATCACAAAACCGGCTATGACGAACAGAAAGATGCCCACCACCAGTTCGACATTGGTGTTGCCGTGGGTGGCCGACGGCTGTGCAAGCGGGCCGACAAGAACCAGTGAGTGAACCGTGGATGTCAGGATGGACATCAAGGCTGTTTCTCCGCCGGACCTGTCAACGCATCCTCGCTAGTTTTCTTTTTCTTTGCCGGTCCGGACGGCTCCAGGGCCTTGAGCATCTTTTCGCGCCGCAACTCGTTATCGCCCGTCAGCTTGTCGTCGGAATAGGCATACTGCAGCCACTCCTGCTTGCGCTTGCGGGCCCATTCGGGCAGCCTGTCCTTCTGCATCCACAGGGGTTGCGACGTCTGCAAGCCCTGCTTGGCCAGCTCGGTGAACTCGACGATCATGTCTTGTCGTGTATACCCCGACATGTCGTGCACGTTGCCCATGTGGATGCAGCCCGTCGGGCATGGGTCGCAACATAGTCCGCAGAACATGCACTTGGCGTAGTCGATCGCGTAGCGGGTCATGGCCCCACCGACAGCGAGACCCGTCTCCTTGTCGAGCTTGCGCGGCCCGGTCTTGTCGATGTAGATGCAGTCCACGGGACAGGCCTTGGCGCACTGGTCACAGGCGATGCACTTCTCAATCTCATAGAAGTGAAACCCCCGGAACCTTTGTTGGACCGTGGGGGCGACATCGGGGTACTGAACCGTCACCGTCTTGGCGAAGCAGTATTTGGCTGACGTCCACATCCCCACCAGGATCGTGTAGACCGTCATCCAAATGTTGTGGAAGTACCGACGAATCGCGTTGTCTTGCATGCCTGGTAATGCCCGAATTCCACGCAGCTACCGCCGCGCCCTCGGCTCCCGCACCGGTTCGCACATGAAGCTACTAGGTCGAGCTTGGCCCGTCCACGATCCGACCAGCAATCACCGTACCAAAGGCGAACTCACCAAGCAAAGTGCACGGACGGGTTGTCCGCGATGCCCCAGGCTGACAGCCCAAAGAGTTCGCTCTATTTCTCCCCCAAAGCCCGGAGCAAATGGAGGCGTAGCAGGTTAAGTGCGGCGCTGGACGCCCGGTCACGGATCTCGTCACGGGTAAGGTGCTCGCCCAAAAGTAGCCGTTTCACTTTCACGGTCGCCGAATCAGCGAATCCAAGATACACCAGCCCGACCGGCTTATCCGGCGGTGTTCCGCCACTGGGGCCCGCTATGCCCGTCGTGGCAAGAGCGAAATCGGCCTTTGCGGCTGTCCTGCAACCGGACGCCATCGCCTGAGCCACAGCCTCGCTGACAGCGCCATGCTCGGCGATCAGCTCGGGCGGGACATCGAGCTGGTCACTCTTGGCTTGGTTCGAGTAGCTGATGTAGCCGCGAAGGTAATACGCGCTGCTGCCCGGGATATCCGTCAAGCGCTTGGCCAACAGCCCGCCCGTGCACGATTCAGCCGTAGCCACGGTGTGGCCGTGTCGCTCTAACAAGCGCGCGACGGCCAGCTCTAATGAGTCATCGCCTTCCCCGAAGACTGCGGTTCCGAGCCGGCGGTGGACCTCGGCCAAATCCGCGGCGGCCAGCCGCTTGGCATCGGACTCGTCCTTACCACGCGCCGCGATCCGCACGCTTATGATCCCACGGGAGGCCGTCGTCCCGATGAGCGGATTGCGATCGCGGCTCATCAGGCCACCCAGCAGCTCACCGATCTTCGCCTCGCTGATCCCGAAGCACATTAGCCGCGCCTCACGGCCGCATAGGGCACCGACACGTGGTTCCAGCGCCGGTGCCACGCTGGCCAGGAACATCGCCTTCATCTCCGCCGGCACACCGGGTAGGGCAAAGAGGTCAGCGTCATCGCCGTGATACCAGATTCCCGGGGCCGTTCCTCGCTCGTTGGGGATCACATCGCAGCCTCGTGGAATCATTGCCTGAACCTTGTTTGCCTCGGGCATCGGCCGTTGCAGACGGTCAAACAGGGCACGGATCCGCTCCAGCGTCTCGGCGTTTTCCGTGAGCGGCTGGGCGATTGCCTCGGCCAGGGCATACCGGGTCAGATCATCCGGCGTTGGTCCAAGCCCACCTGTCAAGACCACTACTTCCGACCTGTCCAGGGCCTGGGAGGTGGCCGCTTGGATGTGCCCAAGATCGTCGCCGGTCGTGATATGACCCACGACGCATATGCCGATCCGTGTCAGCTCGGCCGACAGCCAGGCGGCATTCGTGTCGACCTGCTGCCCGGTCGTCAACTCCGTTCCGATACTGAGGATGACGGCATCCATGATCCGACCAAGGTAGCACGAGGCGGCGTGGCAACCAAGCGTGTCTTTAGTGGCATACCCGTGACGATCGCTATATAGTCGCCTGCGGCGGCCCCCGAGACGTGGGCTGTAACCGGACGGATCGGCAGGTAAAAGGGCAGGTGGCATGCGATCTAGCGGTAAATCGCCGCGAGCCAGGAAGGCGGGCAAGGAAGGCCTGCGAGTGCTTTTTACCTGCATCGGGCGGCGGGTCGAGTTGCTCCGAGCTTTCCGGCGGGCTGCCAAGACCCTCGCCATCCGCTTTGAGGTTCATGGAGCTGACGCCAGCCGGCTTTCGCCGGCCCTTCATCAGGTCGACAAGGCTCATGTCCTGCCCCCCATCTCCGCCGGTGACTACACCGAGGCTTTGTTCAACCTCGTCCGGCGGATGCGGATCGATTTGCTGATACCGCTGATTGACCTGGAACTGCCGTTGGTGGCGGCGATGGCCGACAGGCTTGCTGGGATCGGCTGCTGCGCACTGATCTCCTCCGAGGCAGTGGTGCAGACCTGCCGCGACAAGATTGCCACCTACCGTGCGTTGAAGGCGTCCGGCATCGACACCCCAGCCACGTGGATGTGGAGTGAGGTAGCCAGGCGCAAGCGGCACCGATTCCCCTATTTTCTCAAACCCCGGGCCGGCAGCGCCGCTATGGCCAACTACGTAGTCATGAACCGCGATGAGCTTCATACGCTCGGCAAGCGTGTCCGTGACGCCATCGTGCAGGAGTATGTCGAGGGTATGGAGCACACCCTGGATGTCTACACCGGCTTTGACGGAAAGCCGCGCTGCGTTGTGCCGCGTCGGAGATTGGAGGTCCGTAGCGGAGAGGTCAGTAAGGGGCTTATCGTCAAAGACCCTGCGATCATGGCCATGGGATGCCGGGTGGCCGAGATGCTCGGCGAATGCCGCGGCGTAATCACGGTTCAGTGCATCGTGACACCCGACCGGCGCATACGTGTTATAGAAATCAACCCGCGGTTCGGCGGGGGCGTTCCGCTGGCCATCCATGCCGGTGCGGATTTTCCGAAGTGGATTCTCTCAGAGCTTCTGGGCAAAAGGCCGCGGATCAACCCGACCGGCTTTCGCGACGATATCGCCATGCTGCGCTTCGACGACTCGGTGTTTGTCCCGAACGCATCGAAGCTTACCAAGAGGTAAGGCAATGCGGGGCCGGGCAACGCCTGTAGGTTTTACATTCCAACGGTCATGCCCGTCATAAAGGCTGTGATCTTCGATCTCGACGATACGCTCTACCCAGAGCGTGCCTACGCTTTCAGCGGATTCGCCGCCGTGGCCACTGCGTTCAAGGATCTTCTGGGCGATCCTGCCGAGACGTCAGCGCAGATGGAACAGCTTTTCGACTCAGAACATCGTCGCCGGGTTTTCAACGAGCTTCTTTCTCAGCGCGGGCTTCCAGGAGATCAGCAGCTTATCGACAGGATGATCGAAACCTACCGCACGCACAGGCCGACCATCACGTTGCATCCTGACGCTGACAGAATTCTGACGCACCTGCAGGACCGGTATAAGCTCGGCCTCATATCCGATGGGCCGTCCGTAAGTCAGTGGGCAAAGATCGATGCCCTGGGGTTGCGATCCCGACTCGACGAAATCATCATCACCAGTGATTTAGACCCCGACTATGCCAAACCGCACCCGGCTGCGTTCGAGCAGATGGCCAAGCGGCTGGATGTCGAGCCAGGTCAGTGTGCCTATGTGGCCGACAACCCGGCCAAAGATTTCATCGCCCCTAACGCGCTCGGCTGGATCACCATCCAGATCACCCGCCCCGACGGCATTTACACCGGCGTTTGCGCTCCGGATGCGGCCCAGGTGAAGCGTATCATCGACGCGCTGGATGGCCTTTCTGAAATCCTGTAGGTCGGGCTCTGCCCAAAGCGAGGCGTCCGATGTGGGAAGTACGCCCTATGTCCTACGGCGTGTCTACCGCTGTGTTGTTCAGGCTTTCCCCGTATGTTCCTGCGGCGGCGTGGAGGTCGCTCCAGGCCTGGCGCAGGCGGATGCGGGCCAGTGCCAGACTTGCGTCAGCTTGAATGAAATCTCGCTGGGCTTCGTTGAGACGGGTAAGCGTTTCTCTCTCGGCCACATAGGCGGCCTGAATGATCCGGCGGTTTTCCCGGGCGGTTTCCAGGTTTTCTCGTTGCAGTCGAATCTGCTCCCGGGCGTCTGCCAGGTCGATAATGGCCCTGCGGGCCTGGGCCTGCACGGTCAACCGCCGGCGGCTCAGGGCGGCTGCAGCCTCTGCCCGAGCACTTTCCGCAGCCCGGACCCCGGCGCGACGGGCACCACCGGTATAAAGCTCCCATTGAAGCTCCACGGCGGCTGCGGAGGACTGATCTTCGAAGGTGTAGCGCAGGTTTGAGCTTCTGTCGTACCCCCATGATCCGCTGACGGCAACGCTGGGGCTGTAGAGGCCTTTGGCCGCCCGAACGTTCTCTTCGTTGCTCTCGAGGACTGCTTCGAGTTGGAGCAGGTCCGGTCGATTGGCCAAGGCCCGTTCTACCCATAGCTCAACGTCGGGGACGGTCATTTCCTTGTCCGTCTCCTTCGCCAACGGCGAAAGCCTGCGCTCGGGCGGAAGCGTGACGTCGGAAAGACCCAACAATTCGGCCAGCACCACGCGGCCGGTGTCACGCAGCCCTACCGCTGCGGTCACATTGGTTTTGGCTGCCAGCATGCGGACCCGGAAGTTGCCCACATCCGCTTTCGTGGCCCGCCCTGCCGCACGCAGCTTTTCAGTCTCCTCGAGTTGTTCCCGGCTGAACTCCTCATCGGCCCGGGCAATGCGGAGCCGCTCCTCGGCGAGCTGCACATGATAGTAGGCGGTATCGACCGCCTGGATGATAAGCCTCTCGACGTCCATAAGTGACTGCACGGCGGCACTGTGCAAATACTTGGCCGAGAGCAACTGTGCCTCCCGCACGAACCCGTCGAATACCACCCACGTCGCCGCCAGGGCACTGGAATGCTCGCTGAAGGGATTCCGATTGCCTTTCGGTCTGCCCAATCCGAACAGCGGGCGGCGGATGGCGTTCAGCAATGTTGTCACCGCCAGGTTCTGCGTATCGATGTCCGTGGGTACGGGCTGGGCGGGTTGCAGAAGGGTGTTGAGTCGATTGCGGCTCGCTGGAGTGTGGAAAGTTTTGACGGAGGTGTGCGTGAACACAACCGTCGGGAGATACCGGGCTCGGGCCTCGGCGATTCGCGCACGAGCGGCTTCCAGTCTCGCCCGGGCGGCGTGAACGTCGGGGTTGGCCCGAACCGCTATGCTGCGCGCCGTCTCCAGCGTCAGCACACCGTCAGGAAGCAGGTCTTCAGCGCGTACGGTCACGACCGGCGCCTCGTAGGGCGCTGACCCGGAGCGTTCCTCGTCCGGGAGTCTCTCGACGGCTTCGGCGTGGCGATCCAGCACTACCCGGATGCTGTCCAGCGGCGCCCGGCAGCTAAGCGTCAGGGACAGTGCCAGAACCAGTGCGATCGGCATCCAGCAGGCGGACGGACAAGGTGGGTGTACGTTTTCGTTGGGCTTGATTCGCATGGTGATTCCCCAATAGTCGGATCGACAGCGATTATCCGGCTGGCAGCAGACGCTCCCGGGCGGCTTCCTCGACTATTTCCGGTCTCGGATAAGAGCCGCCATGGCGCAGCCAATGCACAAACCGCCGCAGGTCATTAAGCAGCAGGTACAACGCCGGAACCACAAAGAGCGTCAGGACCGTGGCAAACAACAGGCCGAAACATAGCGACACGGTCATCGGCTTGATGGATTGTGCCTGGCTGCTTCGCTCCATCAGAATCGGCGTAAGCCCTGCTACGGTGGTGATAGTGGTCAGGGTCACCGCACGGAACCTCAGCTCGCCTGCTTCGAAAACGGCATCGCACACACTTTTACCCTCTCGGATGCCCCGATTCACAGCGTCCAGCAACACCAGGGAGTCGTTGACCACAACTCCTGACAGGGCCACGGCACCGAACAAACTCATTATGGTCAGGTCAAAGCCGAGGACAGCATGGCCCGCGACCACACCGATCAGCCCGAAGGGCACGGCCGAGAGAATCGCCACCGGCTGGACGTACGACCGCAGCATGGCGGCGAGGATGGCATAGATCACGATCATGGCCATGGCAAAGCCGCTAAACAGGCTGCCGAGCGACTCGTTCATACGCTTTCGGTTGCCACCCAGGTCATAGGTCAGATCGTTGAAGTCGCTGACCACGTCATCCAGAAAGCCTATTTCCAGAGTCTGCAAAACCTGCTCGGCATTGGTTCGCCGCTCGTCGACGTCCGACACAACGCGAACCCGGCGCTTGCCGTCCTGGTGCATGATGTAGGCGTACCCACGGGCCCATTCCACATCACCCACTTCGAGAAACGGAACCTCGAAACCGGCCGGCGTCGTGATTCGGACACTCTCCAGATCGGTAATCGACCGACGCTCTTCGGCGGGAAAGCGAACCCGGACCTTGACCTGGTCCTGGCCGCGTTGCAGTCGGATGGCCTCTCCGCCGTAGAAACCGTACCGCAATTGCCGAGCCACATCGTCGAGGGTCAACCCCAAGGCCCGGGCTTGCGGTTTGAGCTTTACGCGCAACTCCCGCTTGCCGGGGATGAGATCGTGGCCGATATCGTAGAGCCCGTCGAATTCAGCCAGCTTGGCCTGAATTCGCCGGGACGCCTCGGTCATATCGTTCAGGTCATAGCCGAGCAGGCGGATTTCGATGGGACGGTCCATAGGACCGATGGGCTGCCGGCCTAGCGTTACCTGCGTGGCGTCATGAATCGTGCCGATATTCTCCCGCCAGTGCTCAACGATCCGTTCGTCCGGAATTCGGCGCTTCTCCGCCGGCATGAGTTCAACGCGGACCTCGCATAAGTTGTTGCCGCGCACCGACATGAAATCGGCAAACTCACCGATGATGGAGTAAACCTGCCGGACGAGCTCCCCTTCACTCGCGGGGACCAGCGCGGGATCACCGTTCAGTTCGCGGGCCGCCGCTTCCAGCCGATCGACGGTGCGCTGAGTGACGGATACGGGCGTCCCCTCCGGGAATCGGACCCGGGCCCGGAGCATGTTCCCGTCCTCTTTGGGCAGCAAGACAAACGGCGTACGTCCGCCCAACACGACGCCGGCGAAGATCAACAATCCACCTAATGCAATCGAAAGGGTGACAGGGCGATACTGCATCGCCAATCGATAGACCGGTCGATATCGGCGCGTGATAAAATGAGTGATGAAACCCTCTATCGCGCGCCGCATCCGGTTCGGCCCGCGACGTTTGACTTCGACCCCAGGCGGATCCCGATGGCAAAGATGTGACGGAAGGATGCCGAAGGCCTCGATCGCCGACGACACGATGGCGGCAATGACAACCACGGGCAGAACATGGATGAAACGACCCATCACGCCGACGACATACAGCAACGGGACAAAGGCGGCGATCGTGGTCACCGACGCACCCAGCACCGGCAGGGCCATCCGGTGCGTACCTTCGATCGAGGCAAGCTCAGGAATATCACCCGCCCTGCGCCGGGCATGCACGCTCTCGGAAATAACGATGGCATCGTCAACGATGATGCCCGTGGTCATGATCAGCGCGAACAGACTGATCATATTCAGTGTCTCCCCGTAGGCGCCCATGATGATCATCGCACCACCAAACGAAACGGGGATACCCACCGCCACCCAAAACGCCAGTCGAAGCTCCAGAAACAGCGCCAACGTCGCAAAGACCAGCAGGACACCCCAAAGGCCGTTCTCAAGCAGCATGCTGATCCGGCTGTCGATATCGTGCGACCCGTCCGCCCAGACCGACATTTGCAGTCGCTCGGGCAGATGCGGCTGACGATCGGTGACGTAGTCGCGCACGATGCGGGCGATCTCGGTCGTATCCTCCTCGGGAGTTTTGAAAACCTGCACGACAGCCGCGGGGCGTCCGTTGAACCTCCCGCGAACCACCGCCTCCTCGAAGCCCTCACGAAGCGTGGCGATCTCGCCGAGACGGACGACCGCGTCGCCGTGCTCCAACACCACCAGGTCTTCATATTCACGGGCCGTGTACCGCCGACCCGTGACGCGCAGCGTAAACTCCTCGTCGGCGGTGCGGATCACGCCTGCCGGCAGGTCGAGGCTGCTCTTGGCGACGACCGCCATGACCCGGGCCAGCGACAGGTTGTAGGCCAGCAGGGCCTCTTCCGAGACCTCGATGATGATCTCCTCCTCGCGCACTCCGGAGAGCGAAACCTGGGAGATTCCCGGTAATGATTCCAGATTGTCTCGGACTTCCTGGGCGTAGCGTTTCAGTGTGCGCTCCGGAACGTCCCCGTAGATCGCGACGTTGATTACCTCGGTCCGGATCACCGTCTCCCGCGCGACCGGCTTTTCCGCCTCCGGCGGAAAGGTAGTGATCTGGTCAACCCGATCCCTGACCTCGTCGAGCACCACCTGTGGGTCTTTGATGTTGTGGAGTAATCCGACCCAGACCGTGCCATAATTCTCATGCGCCGAGGACGAGATCTCGCGAACACCCGAGATTCCCTGGACGGCCTCCTCAATTGGCGTGCAGATGGCCCGCTCCACGTCCTCCGGACTTGCTCCGGGGTAAACAACTTCGACCACAAGATGATCGAGGGAAAACTCCGGGAAGACTTCGCGCACCATGCCGCGCGCGGAAAGAAGACCGCCCGCCAGCATGCAGACCATCAAAAGGTTGACAAAGACGGGATTGCGAACGCCACCCGCGATCAACCCGCGGAGTAGCTGCATGATTAGCCGCCTCCGAGGCTCAGGTCGAGTTGACCCATCACAGCCGCATAAGAACCGTGGGCACCGTGATCTTCAGGTCGGGTGGAGGTCCGCGCTGGCTGAAGCCTGCGGCTCGGCTCGATCGTCGGGAGCGTAACTGCCGATGCCACTTGCTCGTCCCGCAGGCGGATTCTCATCCCGACGACGGGCTTGACCAACGGTGAGACCACGACACGCTCGTCCGATCCAAGTTCGCACACTTCCGTGCCCTCGCGCCCGGCGTAGTCGACCAGGACCGCGTCACCGACGGATCGAAGCATGGGCACTTCACGCCGCCCGAGTAGGCCCATCCGATGGTCTTGGGAGTCGGGATCGGGCTCGAATACATACGCCCAGCGGTTGTCATAGATTGCGTGTCTCGGAATCAACAGGGCACCGGTGAGCGGTTCCACGGGCAACTCCACCCGGCAGTGCATTCCGATAGCAAGCGTCGGGCTCGACTCGTCGCTGCCCAGGGCCACTGTGGCCACCATGTCCACATCACGGATCTCGACCGCCAACCGGGCGGTTCGCGTCGCTTCGTCGACGCGCTCAAACCGTGTTACAAACCCGCGCCACGTAAACTCCTGCCCGTGCAGCGACCAGCTCACCCTGACTTCCGGCTGCGGACCTTCCTCTTCACGCTCGAGTGCACTGGGACGAATGGCTTGATCGAGCCACCGCAGCTCTCGCGGATCGATGCCCACGGAGAGCTCAAATGCCGACATGTCGGTCAGCGTGGCGATTGAAAAGTGGGCGGTCACCACCTGCGACTCGTAGGCTGCTGCCAGCTCCACCCGAGCGTCAAACGGGCAGAAGATCTTGGTGTTTTCCAGGTCGTAGGTCGCCTGCCCGAGGTGCGCACGGGCCGCTTCCAGTTGGGCCTGAGTCTCGAGTTTGACGTATGGTATGACGGATCGCCGGCTTTTCAGCTCAATCAACGCATCCTTCTGACGCAGCAACTTCTGGTGGACCAGGTCAACGTCGCGCTGTGTGCCGACCTCATCGATCTCGTGCAGGCGTTTCGAGGTGATATAGTCCTGCTGATCGATCGCAAGCATCTGCTCGGCGTTGACGATGCGCTCATCGAGGTTGGTCATCTCCTGGTCGGCCCGCTCCAGGGAAGCCTCCAGTCGGCGTGTCTCCGCTTCCGCCTGGCGGACGCGAGATTCGTAGACCGTCGGGTCAATCTCGAATAGCAACTCGCCCTCGGGGATGATCTTCCCGGGTGCCAGGTCCTCAAGGGCGTAAACCAGTCGGCCGCTGACCTGGGGCACGATCTTGACTTGATGCTTCGGGCGAACAGTGCCATGACCGACGACCGGAGTCGCCTCGAGGATGCGCCCAACGGGCGAAACCGCCACTCCCAAAGGGCGTGCAAAAATGCTCCGCCTGGGCGGAGCGGGCTTGGTGCTGATCAACCACGCGCAGACGACACTGCCAAATGCCAGGCACGTGACAGCCAATGCCGCGTTGATGGTACGGCGCATACGCTCCATTATTACCGTTCTACCGAGTCCGCCTACAACGCCAGGTGCGGAGCTAAGGTCAGGCGCGATCCGACCGTCGGACCGCGTACGCCTCCATTGTAGGCAAGACGTCCTTGATATCCCCGGGCGTTGACCGCAAGCGCCCGTGGATCAACCAAGGCATATTGGGGCGGCATTGTTCGTCCAAGCCGCTGTCTTGTCAATCCAAATCACCCAGCACGCCCGGTGACTTGAGAAGCAATTGGCCCCAGGATTTGGCCGACGCGCGTCCAGACGGCGAGACCCTGGACTGGCCCATAAGCTATAGATCGGACGAACTGCGTCTTTGACGTGTGCGATTATAAAGGTAGAGGTTGCAGTAACATTAATCTTTTTACTGTCTTGGTTTGATGCCACACCCATCGCCCCGGTCTTGCCGAGATGTGGCCCGATGCTGCGCAGGCAAGGGCGCGCGGTGCCTGGCACAGTTGCCTTCGACACAGCATCCGAGTACCACACGCGTTCGGATCGGCGCGTAATACCCTGCTGCGGGTGACGATCCGAACATGGCGCGGGGTTCCGGAGTCGTTGCCGCGACGGCGGCGGCCAGTGGGAGTCCAGATTGGCTAAACCTAGAGGCGGTGCTATGCACCCACCGGTACGTTCTTCCTCAGTGGGAATGCCTGCCACTCCAGAGTGTATGGAGCCACAATCGGCACCGGTTCAGCATCCTGCCCGCTCGGAATCCAACAGCGTGAGCCCGCCGACAGGTGTCAAAACCGTTTTCATCGTGGGCCCGCCAAGGATACGACACTTCTGAGCTACCTCCTCGCCGGCGGGAAAGGCGCCCTATCGCTGAGCGAGCCGTTTCTCGCCCACGCGATCTATCCTCATTGGCGCCTGCGGTGGTTCTTCGCTCGCCTCCGGAAAACCGCCGGGCTTCGCAAGGTGCCTGTTCCAAAGGACTCGGACCACGATCGCTTTCTGGAGTTTCTGAACGAACTGGCAGAGGCGAAGGGCCTTTCATATCTGATTATTAAGGAGACTTACCGTTTGGGGCGCGAGTGGGCCAACACCGGGCTGATGGATCGTATCGCGAGTGGGCCATACGCGGTCGTCACCATCACCAGACATCCATATGACGCAGCCGTTTCGACCCTGCGTTTCTGTCGATGGTGGCGCGGCATTCCCGGACGGTTGATACGGTGCTGGGTGCACGACCTTCCCCTGTTTGCCGACGATACCGATCTAATGCAGTACTTTGCCAAGAATTGGAGGGCCTTTGTCGATTGGGCCCGACGCGCTCGGCTTACCATCGTCCGGTACGAGGATTTGGTCAGCAAACCGCGGGAGAGTCTTCCGGGTCTCTGTCACAGTTGCGGGTTGCCCTATCAAGAGCAGATGTTGGATCACTCCCATAGGCGGACCGCCTTCGGTGGGCTCGGAGCCCCGGAGGTCATGAATCGGCCGCCGAAAGCCGTCAACACCAGATCTGTCGGCCGGGCAAAACAGCTCCCCGCTCAGCACCGCGACCTCATCAAGGCCGTCTGCGGGGAGGCCGCTGCAGCATTGAGCTACCCGTTGTAGCCTCATGCCCCAAGCTGTCCATGTAGACCTGTATCTCTAGGCCCCAACGCCACGTGACAGCAGAGTGGCAGACGCTCCAATGGTCATACGCGGCTCGATATCCAGTGGCCGTCCGACCACTTGCCCCTCGACGTGATAGCGGGTACCACATAGCCATGGCGCAGATTCTCTACGCAGTTTCCGGTGAAGGCTACGGGCACGCAACCCGGGCGCACAGTGTCGGCGCCGGCTTGCTGGCCCGGGGGCACCAACTGCGCTTCCTTACCAGCAATAGAACCAGAGGCTACCTGCGAAGGTACTTCCCCGATCGTGTAAGCGATGTCTTCGGTCTGCGTACCGTGTACAATGAAGGTCGGGTGCAGGCCTTCCGCACCGTGATGCACAATGTCAGCCATGCGTGGAGTTCGCTAGGGCCGTCCAACACCGCATTGAGGCGATTGCTGCGCAAGTTCCAGCCCGACCTGGTGATTACCGACTTTGAGCCTTTTGCGGCCTTTTGGGCGCGGCGGCTGGGTATTCCCTTCGTCAGCCTGGACAATCAGCACCTGTTGACACACTGCGAGCTGGATCACCCACCCGGCTTTGCCCGTGCTCTTTTCCATACCTACCTGACGATCCGCATGTTTTACGGGGGTGCCAAGCGGTATCTGATCACAACGTTCATTGACGTTCCGATCCGATATCATCCCACAACACTCGTTGCGCCGATTCTTCGCCCTGCGGTTTACCGGAAGCAGGCCCGGCAGGGTGAGTTTCTTCTGTCTTACAAGGGTGGCGGCGGTCGCAACGACGCCATGCGGCGAGCGCTGGAATCATGCGATCGCATGCCCATCCGGGCCTACGGATTCAGCAAAAGCGGCACGCGCGGGCATGTCACATTCAAGCCAACGGATGAGAACGAGTTTCTGAATGATCTCGCTTCGTGCGCGGGCGTGATTGCGACTGCGGGTCACAGTCTGGTTTGCGAGTGTGTGCACTTCGAAAAACCGATGCTCCTGCTGCCGGTTGAGCAGCAATATGAGCAAATAATTAACGCCTACTACGTTGAGAAGCTCGGCTTTGGCCGCTCGGTGAGCCGCCTTGACGCCGCGGCCATCGACGACTTCGCAAGCTGCCTCGAACTGCACCGCTCCGCGATGGCCGGTATTCCCAAGGCCACGATTGATCCAATCCTCAACATCATTGAACAGGAGATCCCCTAGCGCAACGCGGAGCGGGAGGGCCTGCAATGTCCGCCGTTCTTCCCGGATGGCCAAGCAGTAATCGCCGTACGAATGAATTGCCGACGACTTTTCCGTGAGGAGCACCATGCCATCGTTTGTCACTCATCTGGAGGCTGCAATCGACGGAACGCGTCTGCCGCATGACGTGATCCAGACGATGCACAAGGACCGGCCGCTGTGGGTGCGGTACGATCTGGATGCGGTTCGACGTGCGGTCGACCCTCAACAGATCGCTATGCGGCCGCCGACGCTGTGGCGCTACCGGGAGTTGCTGCCACAACCGGATGATGTAAAGCCCGTCACGCTTGGGGAGGGGATGACTCCTTTGCTGCCCGCGCCGAGGCTGGGAGAGGAACTGGGGCTTGTTGATCTGTGGATCAAAGATGAATCGCAGTTGCCGACGGGATCGTTCAAGAGCCGCGGGCTGGCGATGGCTATCACAATGGCCGGGCATTACGGCATCAGCCGGGTTGCCATACCCACGGCCGGCAACGCCGGTGGGGCGCTGGCGGCCTACGCCGCTCGGGCCGGCATCGAGGCATTCGTGTTCATGCCGCGTGATACGCCGGTCATCAATCAGATGGAATGCGTGGCCGCCGGCGCCAAGGTCTATCTGGTCAACGGGCTTATTACCGACTGCGGGGCAATCGTCAGAAAAGGCACGGAGCAAATGGGCTGGTTCGACTGCTCCACGCTCAAGGAGCCGTATCGGCTGGAAGGCAAGAAGACAATGGGCCTGGAACTGGCGGAACAGTTCGAGTGGCAACTGCCCGACGTCATCCTCTACCCCACCGGTGGAGGGACCGGACTAATCGGAATGTGGAAGGCTTTCAGCGAACTACGGGCGCTCGGGTGGCTCAAGAGTGAAAAGACGCCACGGATGATCGCCGTTCAAAGCGATGGTTGCGCCCCGATTCCGCTAGCGTTCGACGCCGGCGACCGGTTCGCCAGGCCGTGGGAAAACGCCTGTACATGTGCAAGCGGTCTTCGCGTGCCGGCCGCGGTAGGGGACTTTATGATTCTCGACGCGGTTCGAGAGAGCGGAGGCCTGGCGGTGGCAGTGCCGGAGTCGGAAATCGTCGAAGCCATGCGTTCGGCCATATCGGCGGAAGGGATCTCATTTTGTCCTGAGGCCGCCACATGCATGCTTGCAGCCCGGAAGCTGGTTGCCCAGCGCCGGATCGCCCGGGACCAGCGGGTGGTTCTGTTTAATACCGGAGCTGCAATCAAGTATGTTGAAACCATGCCCTTGGACCTTCCTACGATCGACAATCCACACGCAGTCGATTATACCGCGCTGGACTGATAATATCCGCTCCAAGATGGACGTCAGGCGGCGTCGGTAGTGTGCGGCCGCGGAGCGGGTGTATTTGTGCAGCCAGATCGTTTGACGGCCCGCAACTCAGCGGGAGTATCTCGGATTCCGCCGCAGAAAGGACTTGCACTTTCCGATTGTACTGGTGGTTTTTGTAGAGTTTTGCCCGTGAGTGTATCAAGGAGTCTTCAGTTATGAGACATCAGATGCTGCGCATCCCAAAGCTCTTGCTGACACCGGTGTTGGCGATGATTGCGCTGGTCGGTTGCGGTTCGGTCAATAGCGGCCTGCCCTCGTCGGTCACAGTTGAGCTGCCCGACGGCACTACCACAGAAGTAGAACAGGGAACCGGAGCCCCGTCACTGGCCGATTCCGAATGGCAGTTCTACCGCACAGCCGGGGCCGCCCAGGGCATGGCGTTCATGAGGATCACTTTCGGCCCGGTGGGCAACCTGGAAAACTTCGAAGATAACAGCATTGCCCCGGAGATCTTCGGGTCGAGCATCCGCTTCGACGGCCGCAGGCACAACACCACCCAGAAAGGACTGCAGTACGCCGCATCGACCTATGGCGCGGAAACATCCGACGGAACCGGCTTCACCTTTGAGGGAAGGCTGACCGCGTTCGCCGCCGGTCTTCAAGCGGGGTACGCCACAGCCACCGCCAGCGGTACCTTCGACCCGGAGGATCAGAACACCATGACGGGGACGTTCACCTACTCGACGCGCGTAACCCTTATATCGATGCCCGAGGCAAACGTGGACGACGAATTCATCTTCATCGCCCACCGCGTCGTCGAGTAAATCTTGCAATTGCACAATGACTGGAGCGCGCACAAGCGGCGCTTTTCGTAGCAGCGGTCGACTGGGTAGACTGGGACTGGGGGCGGTGTCGGCTCACTGAGATGATACAGCGCCGGGCCCTCGCAGCTCCAATCGCTGGCTCCGGTTCGGGATGGGGATTCTATTCCGCTGCCTGTGGTGTGCTCGGTTCGAGTGGTTCTGCGGAACCATCCCCAGCTACGTCGTTGGGCGAAGCCTCCTCCGGGAGCGCATCTGTCCCTTGTAGAACACGCGAGCACATTTGATGCTTCGCTTGCAGGCTTAGGTCCAAGGTACAATGCGTTACGGTGTTAGGTCGTAGCGTTGCCCAGGCCGAAAAACCGCCTCCCTCCAGGCTAATCATTGTGGGAATCGCCATATCGTAGAGGAAATTGCGTAGGCGATGTCGAAGCACACCTGACTGGCTGACGATCTTCTTGCCGTCCACAAACAACGCGGCGACGTAGCGGAACAGCTTGGCCTCCACAAAGAACAGAGCCTGCCGACCGTCAACGCATCTTTCCGCCCTCCTGCAGGCGAAACGACGTTGCGTAAGCACGCGGTACCTGACGGTGACAGCCTCTCTGAGCTGGTCAAATAGCCGGCGCCAACCCTTGGTGGACACGGAGTGTGTCTCGACTTCATCAGGGGAGGGATCCGCGTTAAGCGACTTCGCGTTTTCGGCAAAAGTCAGTCCAATCCGATAGCCGCCCTCGGTCCTCGTCAACCGGACAACCGTGGCTACCCCAGAGCTACGCTCACCATTCTGACTGTCGAACGCAAACCGGAGGGAAGCGCCCACTGGTAGTGGCTCCTCCAGAGCCACGCCAAGTCCGTCGGCAGAGATGTCCGCTATCTTCGCCCGGCGATTCAGCCAGACCTGCTGCCCATTATAGGTGTAAGAGACAACGAAGAGCGGTTTGACTTCCCCGCCCGGAATCCGAGGCGTCTCTCGATGTCCGGTGGGTTCCGGACCACCGGAATGCCATGTGGCGAAGGCATTGTCGAAGAGGCTGGCTAACTCCTCCTTGGTCGCGCAGCCGCTGATATCTTGCTGAGTCATATGTACACCCACATACTATCCCCCACGCGGATCGCCCGCCATCGGCCCCTGCAGCCTCTGGACAGTCAGGTCTGCGCCGGTTACCGGGTGGTGCGGAAACTCGTTCTCTTCCAAAAGTGCAATACAAATCACGTTGGGTCAACCAAGACGCTCGGGCAAAGCCAGGGGAGGGCCATTGCGGTCGGTCAAGGGATAGTCAGAAATGGTGTTACCAGCGGTGGCCCCGTGTCCGGAAGTCCGGATATCCATAAGCGACCCCATAGACTGTCTCGGACGTTGACCGGACATCCCTTAAACTCGCCCATGCTCGTGACCGAGCGGTCACAGGTCAAACGTAGCGATCCCGTCCAAGGCGGTGGTCGCCCAAGATCAGTGGTTGATACGCCTACCACGGTGGGAACCCTTCAATGTGCAGCGATTTTCTCTATACTCTTGGCCACCAGGGAAGTCGATCCC